>Ga0334722_10001986_pt1 | contig 23944 bp, 13 predicted proteins | sample C3_bottom_MG_FD_207210 | JGI IMG/M metagenome (GOLD analysis project Ga0334722, IMG submission 207210) | Sediment microbial communities from Yellowstone Lake, YNP, Wyoming, USA - C3_bottom | ecosystem: Environmental > Aquatic > Freshwater > Lake > Sediment | place: USA: Wyoming | collected... | reverse complement strand
ACTGGGTCAATCTCGACCCCACCGTAGGTACGGAAATAAAAAAGACACGTCCAGCGCTGGTTGTCTCGCCGGATGACATGAATGCCGTCCTGCCTCGGGTTATCATTGCACCTATCACCAGCAAGGGGCAAGCATTGGGTTGCCGTCCAGAGGTCACCGTAGCCGGCAAAAAGGCTCGAATCCTTTTGGATCAGGTGCGCTGCGTCGACAAAATACGTTTGACCAGCAAGATAGGAGAGATCGAACATTCTCTCTGGCATCCTGTTCTGCTGGAAATGTTTAGTTGAACCGGATTATATTCGGAGGAAACTTAACTTGGCTGGGTTAAAAAAGATGGAGGCTAATGAGTAGATGGTGTTGGTGAAGGCACAAAACGGGGAGGGTAGCAGCAAATAAAACACGGTATCAAATACGGTATCAGACAAAACGCCAACCAAAAAATACTTGTCATTTTAAGAGGTTAATTGAAAGATTGGCGTTCCATGCACTCCGCCACAGATCATCCAGGAAAAGTCAAAATATCCCCGTTGAGCCCCGTAAAATAGGGGCTCTTTCATTTTTAGCGTCCACCTAAACCCTGCAAAACCACTGACAGCCAGGCCGAAAACGCGGTGTCAACTGCTGAGAATTTGGACTCCCTGGTTCCTCGAATTGCTGTAAGCCACACAGTCGAGGTCATCATACTGCTCGCCGATGTTGCTGCCCGTACTGCATAAGCGAGGTCACGCCGATAAACTGCCGGACTCCGAATTATACCTGCTTGTCATACCCAGTGGCAAGAAATTTTTCCGCTGGGGGCTTCAAATTTGAGGGTAAGCAAGAGACCCCGCCATTGGCCGACATCCGGAGATTTGGCTGAAGGAAGCGCAGGCATGGGAGTCTGCCTAAGGTCAGTCTTACCGTCTCTTCCCGAAGTTTCTTCGCATATCTCCTTGGGGAAGCTCTCCCTTTTTGACTCCCCCGCCTTCCATTTGAAAGGACGGCGCTTTGGAGGACACTTTCTTTCAACCTACCTCACTATCACCACTGCGGAATAAAATGCATCAATTGACCTAAATCAAGGTTTTCTCCAAGACCATCAGCTAATCTAATGGACGAACGCCGGAATCGTGGCACAACTTAATGCGGCAGGCGAACGATATCGTTTTGAAAATGTCTCCTGCCGCAACCCTTGTCTTCAGCCCTCATCAGTGCCAGCGGAAGACGGAGGATCACAAATTCATCGTACCAAACATGGAGAGCATAATGCCGAATGACAGCATAGCCACTTACAAGACGTACAACATTGTCCCAGGGCCAAAAATGGGAATGGTCACCCCTGAATTTCTCGAAACCATCGCCAGGATTGCCAGGGAGCACAAAATTCCGCTGCTCAAGTTTACAGAGGCCCAACGCCTCGCCTTCATTGGCCAGGCCCCGGAGGAGGTTGAACAGATCTGGCAGGAACTCGGCCACGGCAGTGGTCCGCAGAAACCGGTTGGCATTCACTACATCAAGGCCTGTCCCGGCAAGAGTTGGTGCAAATATGGCGTTCAGGACTCATTGTCTCTGGGCGCCAAAATCGAGAAGGCTCTACTCGGGCTCCCGTTGCCCGCCAAGACCAAGGTCGGGGTTTCTGGTTGTTCGATGAATTGCTGTGAAGGATTTGTCCGTGACCTTGGCATATTCGGCAAGAAAAATGGATGGACTCTGGTCTTTGGCGGCAATGGCGCAGGACGCCCCCGCTTTGGCGATATCATCGGCGAGGGGTTAACGGATGATGAGCTGCTGGCCTTGGCAGAAAAGGTGTTGCGGTATTACAGCTCAAACGCTCGAAAAAGGGAGAGGACAGCACGGTTCATGGACCGGACTCCACTAAGTGAGCTGAAAATGGCCTTAGCAACTCCTTAAAACACCCCTAGGAAATGGGACAACTGTATGCACCCTCGGATGAAAAGAGAGCGAAAAACCATTGAGGAAATGATTGGCGTTTACTGTCATTACCACCATGGTGGAACAGAGGATAAACTGTGCGCAGATTGTAGTCAATTGTTGGACTATGCCCTGCTGCGGCTGAAATACTGCCCGTTTCAAGAAGGGAAAACAACGTGTGGCAACTGCCCCCGGCATTGCTACAAGCCCGATATGCGGGAAAGAGTCCGACAGGTCATGCGGTTTGCAGGGCCTAGGATGATTTGGACCCACCCCTTACTCGCCATTGGCCACATGATCGACGGATTGCAGAAAGAGCCAAGGCCCAAAAAATAGCGGTTCGCCGCTAATAGGGTCAGGGATCACTTCACCAGGCCTGCTCTGGTCAACAAAGAGCCGCAGCCGTCATCCGGAAAACCGAGCAGTTTCGCTTGCGCAGCGTTGGCAATTGCTGAAGGATAATCGCCAAGATCCAGGTAGGCGCGGCACAATTGATGGTAAGCCGGCCCGTAATTTTGATCAACTGCTGTCGCCTTTAGAAGCGCGGTGATGGATTCTTGTTTCTTGCCAAGTTCGGCATAGGCACGGGCGAGATTGTAGTGAAGCAATGGCTGATCCGGGGAGAGTTTGGCTGCCTGCTGGTACAGTTTAAGCGCCGCCGCCGAACGGTTGAGATCAAGATAGATCAAGCCAAGATTGTTGTAGGCCTCGATAAAATCCGGCTTGGATTCAATGGCCTGCTGGTAATACTTTATCGCCTCTAGCGGGTGTTTGCGCGCACTTTGCACCATGGCCAGATTAAAGGCGGATCTGGCGTTGTCCGGATTGATTTCTAACGATTTTTCGAAGTGCTGGATGGCATCCGTATTTTGTTTAAGCTCCCGATACAAGACGCCAAGATTGTTATGGGCATCGGCATAATTCGATTTGTCGGCTAACGAGCTTTCAAACGCGGCGATGGCTTCTTCATGTCGTCCTGCTTTGGCCAGATCGATTCCCTGGTTGTTATGCATGACCCAACTATCGGGATTGATCTTTAGGGCATGATCGGTGAGCGTTGTTGAACTCTGCCAGTGATATGTCTGCGCACCTGTCTTTATTGACAGACCGAGGACCATCACTGCAAAGAGCAACCACGCCCATTTTGTCTGCCAACGGTTTAGCGCCCAGCCGATCACCAGAGCTGGCCCCAACATGGCGAGATAGAGGTAGCGGTCAGCCACAGTTGAGATATTTTGAAAATCAAAAGTAATAAAACCCAAGACTGGCAGCAAGGTGGCGGCAAAGATGGCGGCTGCGGTTAACCTCCACACCCATTTCTGCCGCCAGAGTGTGTAGGCTCCCGCGATCAACAGCAGGGGGGTAAGAAATATCCATCCATGCGCCAGCACGAAGCTGGTTGTCCGTCCGTAATCAGGCCCGAGAGAGAGTGGCAGGAAGACCTTGTAGAGATAAAAGGCAAGGGCGTCGCAGCTAATCAGTACCCGTTGCCAGAGGGCAGGCTGTAAGACCTGCTGCGTGTCCGGCTGGACGGCCTTGGTCACGAGGACCAAGGGCATGGCGATAACGGCGAGCGGCAGGATCTCTACGGCAAGACGGCGCCAGCTCAGCCCCAAGAGCATACGCCCGATGATCACCATCAGAAGCGGGACGGTCACCGCCCCTGGCTTGGCCAACATGGCCAGCAAAAAACAGATCCCGACAAAAAAGCAGTGCGCCAGCGCACGGTAGCCGGTACGTCCGGACTTGACATATAAGACATACTGCCAGATGGCCAAAAGCGACCAAAAGGCGCTGAGGAGATCCTTCATGCCCGTCACCCAGGCGACCGCCTCAACTTGCACCGGGTGAACGGCAAAGAACAGCGCCCCGGCCCATGCCGCCCAGTCGTTTTTTATCAGTAAACGGACAAGGGCAAAGACGAGAGTGGCGCAGCCAAGATGAAGCAGGAGATTCGTGGCATGGAAGACATGGGGATTAAGCGGCGTGTCAACGCCTAGCGGGAATATGGCGGCAATCCAGGCCAGAACGGCCCACAGATTATAGGTGAGAGGGATATAGAGATTTTCGTAGGGTTCTTTCCAGAAATAGGCCAGATTAGCGGCGGAAAATCTGGTCACCCGCCAATTGTTGTAGACATTATAGCCATCGTCGTACGAGACGAATTCATAGCCGCAGACCGGCAGAAAAATCGCAAGGATCAAGCCGGCAAGTGCCAACAACTGAAAAGGAGTACGCTGGGGCATTGTTTTCAATTTTTGCGGTTTTGGTACGGCGCAAGCGCCCGCAGTTGTTCAAGATCAACCAGGCCCAACTCCTTGGCCCGCTCACCGAATTCGACCGCCAAATCGTATTGCTTCAGCGAAAGGTAAATACGGGACAGGTCATTAAAGGCCGGGGCAAAAGAGCCATCCGCCGCAATGGCCTTTTGCAGCCAGGCGATGGCCTCCTCGTTTCGCCCTAAGGCCGTGTAAGACAAGGCAAGATTGTACATCGGTCTGGGGTGACTGGGGAGAAGCTCCACCGCTTTTTCATAGAAGGGTATCGCCTCGCTGTATTTTTTTTCTCCTGCATAGAGGAAACCGAGATTGTTATAGACCTCGGCAAGTCCCGGCCTGATGGCCAAGGCCTTCCTGTAGGCCAGGACGGCCTCGGTGTTTTTGTTCAGTTCTTTGTATATCGCCCCAAGATTATTGTAACTCTCGGCTGAATCAGGCGTTATTTCCAACAGCTTGTTGTAGCAGGAGGCGGCCTCTTCATTGCGATGCAATTCCTGATATAGGGTGCAAAGGTTTTGATAGGCCTTAGCCGAGGATGGCTCAGCCTTGATGGCCCATTGATACACTTCGATCGCCTCGTCGTTTTTGCCGCTGCCCTTGTAAACACCTCCCAGATTGATAGCGGCCGCCACATAGAGCGGGTTGATCTCCAGCGCCCGGGTAAAGGCTTCGATTGCCGCATCCGGTTGGTTGTTGAGCGCCCTGGCCACGCCCAAATTATTATAGGCGTCAGCATAGTCCGGATCGACGGCTGTGGCCTTTTCATAGGCTTCGATTGCTTCATTCAGTTGATTCATATCCGTCTTGAGATTGCCCAAATTGTTGTAGGATGTCCAACTGCGAGGGTTGACGCGGATGGCTTGAGCGTAAAACGCCAGCGGATCTTTCCAGTGCCGTGTCTGGAGCCAGCTCTTGATGCCGAACAGACTGAGTCCCACAAAGACCAGCACCCCTATCGGGCGTGCCCGGTATCTCGACAGCAGCCAAGCAACGGCCAAGGCCGGTCCGAGCATGGCCAGATACAGATAGCGGTCGGCCACAGTCGAAATCTGCTGAAAAACAAAGGGGGTAAGGCCAGACACCGGCAGCAGGACGCAGACGAAAACGCCCGCGGCGGCGAGCAAGGGGCGACTTGCCTTCCAGAGCAGCACCAAAGCGAGACCATAGGGGAGGAGGCCAGTCAGATAAACCCAGCCGTGGTCCAAGACGAATTGTGGTGTCCTGCCGTAATCAGGGCCCAAGGTAAGCGGGAAAAAAATCTTTGACAGGTAAAACGAGAATGTGTCCCCGCCCACCAAAAGACGTTGCCAAAGGTTTGGGATAAAGACGTTGTGCTGCTTGGCCTGGGCCGATCCTGTCACCCAAATAATCGGAATCGTCAGCAGCAGCCAGGGCAACATTTCGCCTATTAGCCGGCTTGGCCGCCGATCGAGTACGAAATAACCGATGACCCCAATGATGAGCGGCGTGATGACACTCCCTGGTTTCGACAGCAAGGCCAGCAAAAAAAAGAGGGTGGCCAACAGATAATGCCTCTTCAGGCAGCCCGCTTCCCCCTCTGATTCTGAGCCGACATAGGCAATGTATTGCCAGACGGCAAGCAGTGTCAAAAATCCGCTGAGCACATCTTTTAAGCCGGTGGCCCAGGATACGGCCTCCACTTGGACAGGGTGGATGGCAAAGAACAAGGCCCCGGCGCAGGCTGCCCACGGATTGGCAAATAACTTTTTGAGTATACTAAAGACAACCATGGCGCTTGCCAGGTGCAGCAGCAGATTGAAGCCATGAAAGAGGCCTGGGCTGGGCTGGCCAAGCGTCCCGCCGGGCAGGTATTCGGATAATTTGGTCAGGATCGACCAGAGATTATAGGTGAGCGGGATATAGAGGTTGAGATAGGGTTTCTGCCAGAAGCTGAGGAGATTCGCCGGGCTGAAATTGGTGATCTCGGCGTTGGCGTAGATATTCACGGCATCGTCGTAATCCAGGAACTCATGGCGGCAGATAGCTCCGAAGACGACCAGGACCACGACACAGAGCACCGATATGGGGAGAGAGGGTCTGCGCATCACATTGTTATTCTAAGTTGCATTTAAAAGAATATTCCAGCAAGCATTCGGACCGAGACCGCGAAGGCAAGCGAGCAGCGACGAGAGCGTACATCAGTACGCCGAGGAGCAGCGTAGCGCAGCCGACAAAGGTATCGGTTTGAATGTGAACTGGAATTATCAATTCTTCCGGTATGGGGCCAGAGCGTCTGACTGTGGCTGATCGGCGAATCCTAAAGAGGACGCCTTGTCGGCATATTCGATTGCCAGATCGTATTGCTTGTTCTGGAGATAGAGACGGGAGAGCCCGTTATAGGCTGGACCGAAGGCTGGATTGATAACAATCGCCTGCTGCAAGGCCTCGACCGCCTCCTGGTTTCTGCCGAGGGCAAAGTATGAACTGCCAAGGGCGTAATAGGGGATCTCGTTATCTGGTTTCAGCATAAGCGCCCGGTTATACATCTGGATCGCCTCGGTCTGCTCATTTGTGCCAGCCAGGAGGTATCCTAAGTTGATATAGGCCTCAATCAGTTCGGGATTATACTGCACAGCTTGTCTAAAGGCCGCTATCGCCTCCGGCACCTCCCCAAGCTCCTTGTAGGCCACCCCAAGGTTGGCGCATGCTTCCGCGAAACGAGGTTTTACCTCCAGTGCCTTCCGGTAGTAGGTAAGGGCTTCATCCGGTTTGCCAAGCCCGGTTAAGAGCAGGCCGATGTCATTATGCAATTCGGCATTTTGCGGCCTGAGTTGTGCGGCCTTCCGGTAGAGGGCTAGCGCCTCTTCCGGCTGATCGAGGATTCGATAGAGGTTGCCAAGGTTGACACAGCCCTCGTAGAATTCGGGTTCGATCGCCAAGGCCTTTCGATAATAGGAGATTGCCTCGTCATATTGCCCCAGTTCTTTGTAGATTACTGCAACATTGTTATAGCCCAAGGCGTAGTCGGGCTTGATCGCCAAGGCCTTTTTATAACTCTCTATCGCTTCCTGCTTTCTCCCCTGTCGGCTGTAAATCATCCCCAGGTTGTTGTAGGCCTTGTATGAGTTTGGCCGTAATTTCATGGCCTTTTCATACTGAGCACCGGCCTCTTCCAACTGATTGTTTTCAAGATACCAGAGGCCAAGGTTATGGTAGGCCAGCCAACTGTTTGGATTTAACGAGAGGGTGTAGTTGTTGAACGCCCATGAATCCCGCCAGGACTGAACCTGGCTAGCGCTTTGCATCGCAAGCACGGAAATGATCACGGCAAAGGTCGCGCGAACACCCCGAGATTGATAACGGGACAACACCCAGCCGGTAACGATGGCTGGGCCGATCAGGGCGAGAGAGAAATAACGGTCGGCAACCGTTGAGGTATCTTGAAAGGTGAACGGCACAAAGCCGAGCACCGGGGCGAGTACCACGACAATAATTCCGATGGCGGCCAAGGCCCAGACGTTCCGGCACTTCCAAAAAAACAGAGCGAGAAGCAGATATGGGACCAAGCCGCTGCCATAGACCCAAAGGTGGCCAAGCACGAACTCAGGGGTGCGGCCATAATCGGCAGAGAGCTTGATCGGCAAGATGAGCTTGCTCAAGTAAAAAGAGAGGGCGTCCCCAGCAATCAAAAAACGCTGGCCGATATTCGGCAAAAAACCATGTTGGGTGTCAGGCTGGGCAAGTTTGGTGAGAATCACCACCGGCAGGGTCAAAACCAGCCAAGGGGCAAGCTCACGGGCAACCCGCCTTAGCGGCCGGTTGAGTAAGAGCGTTCCGATGATTCCGGCAACAAGAGGCAGCACGACGGTCGAGGGCTTGGCCAGCAAGGCGGCCAGAAAGAAGAGCGTTGCCAGCAGATAGTGCAGCGGGACGCGGTTCCTTTCGCCCTCGGCCGAGCTGCCATGCAAGGCATATTGCCAGAGCGCGAGCAGGGCAAAAAAGCCGCTGCACACCCCTTTAAACCCTGTCACCCAGGCCACTTCCTCAACCTGTAGCGGATGCACGGCAAAAAGCAAGGCCCCGGCTGCCGCTGGCCAATCTTTTTTGAGCAGCCGGCGCAGAAGGCAAAAAAGGACGACGGTGTTGGCCCCGTGCAGGAGAAGGTTGGCGCTGTGGAAAAGGTGCGGGTTGAGCAGCTTGCCGTCTGCGGCTGGCATAAATGCCGAAACCTTGGCCAGTAGCGCCCACAAGCTATAGGTGAGGGGGATGTAGAGCCCTTCGTAGGGCTTCAGCCAAAAACGCAGCAGATTGGCCGGGGAGAGATTGATCAGCAGCGGGTTTTCATAGATGTTCAAGTTGTCATCGAAGTCCAGGAACTCATGGCCCAAGACCCGGCAGAATACCGCCATGACGGCAAGAAAAAGCATGATCGCCAGAGCGTACTGCCGCCGCGCCGCCAGCATCGATTTTGGTCCTGCCGTCTGTCCGCCGTCGAAAGTCATTCGAGAGTTACGGCCCCTTCCGGAATGGTTTTAGAGCATCCTGCACTTCCGGATCAATCAGGCCCAGCGCCTTGGCTTGGTCGCCGTTTTTGAGCGCCAGATCAAAGCGTTTCATCCGCAGATAGACCCTGGCTAAGTCGTTGAAGGCTGGCGCCATCCTTGGTTCGGCTGTGATTGCCCTCTGCAGCCAGGCAACCGCCTCCTCGTTCTCGCCAAGAGTGGCGTAGGCCAGACCGAGGTTGCGCAGAGGGGTTGGGTGGTTTGGATAAACCGCCAGGGCCTGTCGGTACTGCCTAATCGCCTCATCCGTTCGGCCTTGCGAGGCATAGAGAAAGCCAAGGTTATTATAGGCCTCGGCAAACTCCGGTTTGATGGCGATAGCCTGCCGGTAGGCCGTCACCGCCAAGTCGTTCATATTCAGATCTTTATAGAGCGTGCCAAGATTATTATAGACCGAGGCCAGGGCCGGAGAAAGCGCCACCGCCTTTTTGTAGGCGACGATCGCCTCATCTTTCCGGCCCAGGCTCGCCAAGACCGCCCCCATACCGGCATGGGCCTTGGCGGTATCAGGCTCAAGGCCAATCGCCTTTTGGTACAGGGACATGGCCTCCTGCAGCCGGCCTTCGCCGCGGGCAATCTCGGCAAGCTCCGTGCAGGCCTGGGCATTGGCCGGATCAAGTTCAAGGACCTTCTTTAGTGCCGCCGCCGCCTCCTGCTTTTTCCCCGTATCGATGTAAACCGAAGCGATATTGTTATAGGACAGGGCGGCGTCGGGCTTCACCGCAATCGCCTGCCGGAAGCTCTGCATCGCTTGTTCATTTTTATTGTCCAAATAGTAGAGGCTGCCCAGATTGTTGTAGGCAAACCAACTCCGCGGATTGACGCTGACCATATGCTCATACAGGGCGCGCGAGTTCTGCCAATAGCGAACCTGCATCCCGCTTTTTACCCCGCAGAACACAATCAGCAAGAGGCATATCCCTTGAACAAACGGCGTATCATGGCGACTGACAAATCTCCCAAGCGCCAAGGCTGGTCCCAGCATGCTCAGATAAAGATAACGATCCGCCACGGTGGAGAGGTTTTGGAAGCCAAAGGTCACCAAGCCCGATACCGGCAACAGGAAAGCGAGGAAGACGATGGCGGCGCCGCTCAGCCACCCCGCCTTGTCTTTCCACACGATGACGGCGGCTCCAAGCAGAGGGAGCAAGGCGTTCAGGTAGAACCAGTCTCCGGCCAGGACCATCTCGGGTGTCCGCCCGTAATCAGCGGTCAGCACAACGGGAAACAGGAGCTTAAAGAAATAGAAGGAAAGGGTGTCGAGGGCAATCGGCAAGCGTTGCCACCAGGCAGGGACAAAGCCAAAGACGGCGTCAGCCTGGGCCTGCCTGGTAACGGCAATAAGCGGCAGGGCCAGAAGCAAAAGGGGGACCAGTTCCAAAGCCAACCGCCGCCAGCCCCGTTTCAACAAAAACGCCCCGATCCCGGCGACGGCCACAGGCAGCACCACCGCGCTGGGCTTCGACAACAGCGCCAGGATAAAGGCCGCCGCCATCAGGAAATAATACCTAAGTTGCCGGGGAGCAGCCGGTTCGGCAGCTTGGGAGTAAAGGATATAAAACCAGATCGCGGTAAGGCAGAAAAGACCGGCCAGCAGGTCTTTCGTCCCGCTCACCCAAGCCACCGGTTCAACCTGGACCGGATGAATGGCGAACAGGGCTGCCCCGATACAGGCCGCTAATGCACTCTGCAACAAACGCCGGCTAATCATAAAGACCAGGACGGTATTGATGAGGTGCAGGAACAGATTCCCCGCATGGAAGATTTGTGGATTCAGGGCCGCGCCGTCTCCGGCGGGCAGAAAACGGCCAAGCGCGGCCAGCACCGACCATAGGGTATAGGTAACCGGGATATAGAGACCGCGCAGGGGGGCCTGCCAAAAATGGCCCAGGTTCTCGGCGGAAAAGTTTGTTACATACGAATTCTCATAGACATGAATCGAATCGTCATAGGTCAGAAACTGATATCCGCACACTTGCCCGAAGACCGCAAACACCAGGATGATCAGTGGTACAAGGTAAGCGCCCTGCCCCCATCCTCCCTGCGGCCAACCCATGGCCATTGTCTTGGTCGTCCTGCCGCTAGCCATCAGCTATCCTTTAACCGCCGGCGGGCCTGTAAGGCAACGCCGCCATAGGCGATCGCCAAAACCGGCAAGGCAAGCAGGAAGAGAATATTCAGCCAATCCGCCGTTTTTTGCAACCGAGATTCCTCGTACGGAAAGGGATGAAAATTGATAAATTGCTCAGCAGAGTTTTTTTGATCAACCCGGAAATGATCGCCAGGCGTGCAGTGATTCTCGTCGGGGTAGAGATAGCAGGCCGGGTTCTTCAGGTTGAGCAGGCCGCCACTCTCTGACATGGCGGGACCGGGGTGGATGGACTTGAAAGGCAAATATTCCAGCCGGAAACCAAACATCGGCTCATAGCATAACAATTGGCAATCGCCTTTGGCAAGCGCGTCATTGCGCCCCAAAGTGAGCGCCGGCTGTCCGGACTCATTGTAACTGGCCACCTGATTGCCGATCACCGGCGGATGCCCGTTCGTCCTCGTCTCCCGGTAAGCCGCGACGATAACCGATGGGTCATAGGGTTGGGCGTGGTAGAAGCCTTTGTCGGTCAGGAGGTTTTGGCTTACGACAAGAAGCATGCCGAGCACTGCCACCTGGGGGCTGAACCGGTGCAGGATGGTGGTCTTTTCCACCGCCAGAGCCGCCAAAATGATGATAAAGGGGATATAGATAATGAACCACCTGAAGAAATTGCTCAGGTTTTTGATGAAAGGCACGGTCTTTAAAAAATAATTCCAGGACGGAGAATAATAGTTCAGCAGCAGTGGGATGGCGAGCAGGATCACGCCGAGTGCCAGATATGGCAACTGCCGGACATTGAACAACGTATCAACCCCTTGCCGCCAGTGGCGGAGATTCAGGATCACCCCGGCGATGATAAGCAGAAAGGGCACAAGCGTCAATCCAAACTCAAATTCATGACGATCAAGCGCCCACTGGGAATTGGCGATCATCGTCTCGGCATCAATTTGGCCGCCGCCCATCGACAGCGACTCGAAGATCAGGAAAAACAGTTTCCCGAGGCTGTCCACCCCAGGCAAGAGGTATGAGTCTCTCGGGAAATTCGCCAGGAAAGACATGGCGGCAACCAGCTTGGCGGACGAGAGCCCGAGCGCCCCAACCCCGGCCAAGACAAGTCTGAGTAGCGCCTGCTTCAAGTCAACCTCGGCACCAAACTCAAGCTTTGCCATGAGGGCGGCGACCAGCCCCGCGATGAGCGCCGGCACAATAAGCTGCGTCATGCCGGACATGAAGGCGTAGCTGATAAGCAAGGCGCAACAAACGGTATTCCGAGCGACATGCCACCGCCAGAGCCGATTAGTCGCCGGTTCTTCCTTAAGCAGGAGAAAGGCGACCAAGGGGGTCAGCATAAAGGAGTGAAACTCCATGTGGCCGACCACAAAGCGATAGGCATAGAGGCCATTAAACAAGAAAATTGTACCGCCAAGCAGTGCTGTCCAGGTGCCGGTCTTGAAAATTCTGGCGAGCAAGAAATAGAAACCCCAGAAACCCAAGCCCGCAAACAACAACAAACTTAGGCGGACACTGGTCAGGGGGTCTACAAAAAAAGTAAAAAACTGGGCTGCCGAGACATAGAAGGTGGCGGGATTGGCCAGCAATGGCATGCCGCCGCAGAATGAAGGAGTGAACCACGGCACCGACAGAAAGCCGTTATTCAGGAACCAGTAATAGCCGTCCAGCAGCAGCGGCAAATTATACTGGTAGTCATGTCCAAGTTTACCTTGAGCATTGGGGAAGAATTGGCTAAAGATGAAGTAATGTAGGCCAATCATCATCCAGCCAACCGCCAGAGGCACTAACGTAATGCTTGTTTTTTTTCGTACCATATTTGAATTGGGAACATAAGATGCCAGAATCAGCGGTTAATCCTCATTTGTTGGCCAGTATAATCCTGCCGACTTATAATGAAAAGGGTAATATCGAAAAACTCATTCCAGCCATGAAAGAACTGTTGCCATGGCCGGTGGAGTATATAGTGGTCGATGACAACTCCCCGGACGGGACTGCCGACGCGGTCCGTGGGATCATGGCTGCTATCCCTGAAATCCGCCTGATCGTCCGCACCGAAGAACGCGGGCTGGTGAGCGCCATTCAGCGGGGAATCGATGAGAGCCGGGGGCAAGTCGTGGTCTGGATGGATTGCGATTTCTCTCTCCCTCCGGCCAAGGTTCCGGAGTTGATCACCCAAATTATTGAGCATGGGGCCGATGCGGCCATTGGCTCGCGCTACATCCCAGGTGGCGCCGATGAATTTTACGGCCACACAGGTCCTTGGGTCTCACTCCAGAAATTATGCACCAACGCCCTGAATCGATTGACCACCATCCTGATGCAGACCCCATTCCATGATTGGACAAGCGGATTCATCGCCGTCAGGGCCGAAGTGATCAAAAAAATTCCCCTGCATGGCGATTACGGCGAATACTTTATCATGCTAATGGCTCATCTGATCCGTGACCGCTACCGCTGGGTTGAGGTGCCCTATCGGAATGTGCCGCGCACCAAGGGGGAATCAAAGACAGCAGACAGCTTCTTAGGGCTCATGGGGCGAGGCATTCAATACATTCGTCACATATTTAAGGCCCGGCGTTTCAAGAATGCCGATCCGGTCAAGGGGCAGTCCGCTGTTGGTCAGGGGAACGACTGCCCCGGTTGCTAAGGCGCTTCGCCTGCATGCTGTCAGGAAGAGGGCGGACAGGACGAGGGCTCAGGAGGGTTTATCTCTCGTACTTTTCCGTTGCCGAACAGCTAATCGCATTTAAACTATTGACCCGAGCCGTTACGTTGGGGGAAGAAAACAATGCGTCAGCAGTTCCTATTGCCGTTGGTCTTGCTTGTAACCATGGTGGTGTTTATTCCGGTTTGTGGGCATGATTTTCTTGGGTATGACGATGGCATTAATGTTTACGACAATGAATATGTCACCAACTTTAACACTGCCAACTTGCTGCATTTCTGGAAGGGTCCACATCTAAAACTGTATATCCCCGTCACCTATAGCCTCTGGTCGCTTCAGGCAAAATTATCCCAAATTTTCTCCGAAGACGACGATACCTCGCTCGACCCCCAAGTTTTTCACATCACAAATCTCCTGTTCCATCTGTTGAACACGGCGGTCATTTTTTTCATCCTACAGAGATTGCTCGGCAATTCATGGGGGGCGGCGGTTGGCGCCTTGCTCTTCGCCCTGCACCCGGTGCAGGTGGAAAAGGTTGCCTGGGTCTCCGGCTTTCGCGGCCTGCTGAGCGGGTTTTGGGCGTTGATGGCGATCTGGCATTATCTCGGATACTCGCAAGCCGGAGCCCACGTTGTCAAGCCGAGGCATCATTACTGCCTTGCGCTTATTGCATTTCTGCTTGCCATGCTGTCGAAACCAAGCGCAGTGGTCGTCCCGCTGATCATTGCAATTATCGCACGGTGGCAACTGCATAAGAAATTGCCGCAGATTGGCCGGGAACTCACCCCTTGGGTTCTATTCGCCCTGCCGATTATCCTGGTGACCAAGCTCGCCCAACCTATGGCTACGCATCCGGACGGGGCCGCCCTCTGGAGACGGTTTTTGGTGGCCGGTGACGCCATTTCCTTCTATCTCTACAAGTTGGCGCTGCCGGTCACGCTTGGGCCGGACTATGGCCGGACCCCGGATTTCGTCTTTGCCCATAACTGGATATACGTGACCGGCTTGCTCCCCTATCTTTTTGCTCTCGCCATCCTTTGGAAAGGGAAACGGTCGCTGTTGACCGCCATGTCTCTCTTCGTCGCTGCTCTGCTCCCGGTTCTGGGATTTATTTCTTTCAACTTTCAGCAGGTTTCCACCGTTGCTGACCGCTATCTCTATCTTGCCATGTTGGGGCCGGCATTTGGGGCTGGCTGGCTGGTGACGCGCTATGACAGCAAGATCGTCTGCAAAGTCATATTGTTGCTGATCATTGCCGGATTCGGTATAAAAAGCATGATCCAAGTTCGCTATTGGCAAGATCGAATCACCTTGGATCTCAATGCCGTGGCAGTAAACCCGAACAGCTGGTTCTTCTATAATAATCTTGGACGCGCTTATGAGGCATTGGACAAAACAGACAAGGCGATTGAGAGTTATAGGAAATCGGCAGAAATAAAACCAGACTACGAGATACCATACATTAACCTTGGCGCTCTCTATAAAAAAGTCGGCCTCACCGGCAAGGCGATCGATTATTACAACAAGGCCATTGAAGTCAGGCCGTCACTGCCGAACGCCCATAATGATCTCGGGGTGATTTACAATGAATTGAATGACTTCGAAAAAGCCAAAGATCAATTCATGAGAGCGATAGCAATCAAGCCCGATTATGAAAAACCGTATGCAAATCTCGGAGTCCTCTATAGTAAGTTGAACAACAAGGAGGCGGCGATTGCCGCTTACCAGAAGGCGATAGAGATCAAACCGTTAGCCCGAGCCTACATAAACCTTGGCGCGCTCTATAAAGAGATCGGCAAAGAAGAAGAGGCGATAGCCTCTTTTCAAAAGGCGATCGAGATCAGGCCGGAACTTGACGAGTCTTATAACAATCTAGGCCTACTGTATTTGGAAGCAAACAGGAGGGATGAGGCCATAGCCTTATTCGAAAAGGCGATAGCGCTTGATGGCAAGCAGCCGGTCTCCTTCAATAATCTGGGCCAGGCGTACCTTGACAGCGGCAGAAATAATGAGGCCATAGAGGCCTTACAAAAGGCGATAGCAATTAACCAGAATTTTGCACCGGCGTACAATAATTTATCAATTGTCTATCTGCAGATGCACCTGTACCAACAGGCCATTGAATACGCTGACAAGGCTAAAGGACTAGGCTTTATCGACCCGGCTCACATGAGCGCCTTGGAGCCATACCGGGGAAAGTAACCACATGAAACTTCTGGCCATTTAGAAATAATGAAATTATCTAACCCAAAGGCACTCCATGCTGACTCTGATCGTAGTTAATGACCCCAGCGACTGGCCCCTCAATATTGAAGGTATCGAGCTGGTCTCGGCCCGAGACTATCTGACCGAACCCGCCTTCGCCAAATTGCGGAGCGCCAAGGTCTACAATCTCTGCCGGTACTATCGGTATCAAAGCACCGGCTACTACGTCTCGCTACTGGCTGCGGCGCGTGGCCACAAGCCGTTGCCCGACATCACCACCATCCAGGATTTTAAGAGCCAGACCATCATCCGGATTGTCTCGGACGAAGCAGACCAGCATATCCAGAAAAGCCTGGCCCACATCCGTTCCAAGGAGTTTGTCTTAAGTGTCTATTTCGGCCACAACGTCGCCAAGCAGCACGACCGCTTGAGCCAGCATCTGTTTCGTCAATTTCAGGCCCCGTTTTTTCGGGCCTTCTTTGTCTATAATGAAAAGAATGCCAAGTGGTATCTGCAGAATATCAACCCGATTCCCACCTCTGAAATTCCGCCTGAACATTGCGACTTCGTGGTGGAGGTTGCCCGTGAATATTTCATCGGTCGTCGTCGGGTCGTCAAGCGCCGGGCTCAAAATCGGTATGACTTGGCCATCCTGCACGACGTCAATGATCCCGAGCCACCGTCAGACAGCCGGGCACTGCACCATTTCGCCCAAGCCGCCTCAAGCTTAGGGGTAGACACCGAGTTTATCGACAGGAACGACTACGGCCGCCTGGCTGAATTCGATGCCCTCTTTATCCGCGAGACCACCAGCGTCAACCACCACACCTACCGCTTCGCCCGTCGGGCCTTGGCCAAGAAGATGGTGGTGGTCGACGATCCCGAGTCGATCCTCAAATGCACGAACAAGGTGTTTTTGGCAGAAATCCTGGAACGAAACCGGGTTCTCATCCCGAAGACGCTCATCGTCCATAAGGACAACAGCAAAAATGTGGTGGAGCATCTCGGCCTGCCCTGTATTCTGAAGCAGCCGGACTCATCGTTCTCGCAAGGGGTGGTCAAGGTGGAGAGCGATGAGGAGTTGAATGTGCAGGTCACCAAGCTGCTTGCGAAATCGGACTTGATTATCGCCCAGGAGTTTTTGCCGACCTCTTTTGATTGGCGGGTGGGTATCTTCGACCGCCAGCCGCTCTTTGTCTGCAAATACTTCATGGCCAAAAAGCATTGGCAGATCATCAAACGCGACGAGAGCGGCGTCAAAACCGCAGACGGCAATTTCCAGGCCATGCCGATCGAGCATGCCCCGGATCAACTCATCCGTACGGCGCTAAAGGCCGCAAATTTGATCGGCGATGGGCTGTACGGGGTTGATATCAAGGAGATTGGTAAGAAATTCTATGTCATTGAAATAAATGACAATCCAAACATCGACACCGGCGTTGAGGACGCCATCCTGCGGGAGGAGCTCTATCTGCGGATCATGCGGGTCTTTTTGCGGAGGATTGAGCACCGAAATGAGCGAGGCAGTGCATGGTAAGCGATACCCCGCATCTTTTTGAGGGCTTTGGTCTTGAGTTGGAGTACATGATCGTCCGTAAGGACACCTTGGATGTCTTGGCCTGCGCCGACCGGTTGCTCGCTGCCGCTGCCGGTTCCTTGGTCAACGATGTGGAGCGCGGAGCCTTTGAGTGGTCTAACGAACTGGCCTTGCACGTTGTCGAAATGAAGACCAACGGTCCGGCGGCGAACCTCACCGGCCTTGCCGCGGGCTTTCAAGAGCAGGTCCAGGCCATGAACCAGCTGCTCGACCCCTTGGGCGCGACCCTTCTGTCGTCTGCCATGCACCCGTGGATGGACCCCTACCGCGAGACCAGGCTCTGGCCCCATGGCTATCGCGCCGTGTACGAGGCCTATGACCGCATATTCAACTGCCAAGGGCACGGCTGGTCGAACCTGCAGTCCGTGCATCTTAATCTGGCCTTTAATGGCGACGAGGAGTTTGGCCGTCTGCATGGCGCTATCCGTCTCATCCTGCCTCTCCTGCCAGCACTCGCTGCCAGCTCTCCCTTTGTCGAAGGCCGGGTGACGGGACTCCTCGATAACCGGCTGGAGTTCTACCGCCATAATCAGGAGCGCATCCCGTCGCTTGCCGGGGCTATCATCCCGGAGCCGGTCTATAGCAAGCATCAGTATGAAGAGACGATCCTCAAGCGCAATTACCAGGACATCGCCCCGCATGACCCGGACGGCATTTTGCAGGATGAGTGGTTGAACTCGCGCGGCGCCATCGCCCGTTTCCAGCGCTCGGCCATCGAAATCAGGCTCTTGGACATCCAGGAGTGCCCGGCGGCGGATATGGCGATCGTCACCGCCATCGTCTCCGTCCTGCGCGCCCTGGCCTCGGAGCGCTGGAGCGGGGTGCGCGAGCAGCAATCGGTTCCGATTCAACCCCTGGCCCGGATACTTGATCAGACCATCCGCGAGGCCGAGCAGGCGGTGATCAGCGATCCGGCCTATCTGCGCCTCTTCGGCATTGACGAACCAAAAATTTCGGCAGGCGAACTGTGGCAGTCCTTGACGGCGGCAACCATGGCCGCAGGTGATGAAGCCCGCCCTGGCCTTGATCTCATCCTGCGCCAAGGGCCGCTGGCCCGCCGCCTGCTGCACGCGGCAGGGAATGACCCATGCCGGGAGCGGCTGGTCGAGATCTACGGGCGGCTCAAGAGCTGCCTCAATGACGGGGAGATGTTCTCCTGGTAATAATTGGCACGGGTAAGGCGCACCCCCCCCTGGTGGTTTGGCCAGACCTTCCGGGGCAGGGCTTCGCACCCTAATAAAAGCGGCGATCTTGCCCGGCCATTGCGACGCCATCATGGCTGAGGCGTGCGTGAGAACGCGCGATGAGGGGGGAAGAAAATAGGTCGCGGCGGGTTTTGCCGTAAAAAGAACTTGCAGGTTGGGCAATAAACTTGTACATTCGCTGAAAATCTCTGTCCGGAAATTGTCTGAAATCAACGGGTAGAGTAGCTTTTGAATGGCGGAGACACACTCTGTCCCGCCACCAGTATTGACAGATGCAGGTGCATGTTGGCGAGGCCACGACGGGTGCCGAAGGCTGTGCAATTTGCCCATCAAAGTCTGGTTACGATATATCTGTTTGAATGCCGCGCTAGAATTAGGAGAGGTGACCGAGAGGCCGATGGTGCTCGCCTGCTAAGTGAGTGTGGGGTCAAAAGCCCCACCGAGGGTTCGAATCCCTCCCTCTCCGCCAAGCGTAATAACATTAAATAGAAAATTGCGTGGGCTTCCGACTGGCCTCGTTCCCTCGCATCGAACCCGACTTACGGCTCCTGTTCGCTAGCCCTCACCACACCCAAACAGGATACCGATCACAGCTAATTTCCTTGGTCGTGGACTACGGTGGCGCCTCTCTCCATTAGATTTCCTAAACACTGCAAAAGCAAAGTCCTCAAGTCCCTTTCTTCGCCAAATCCTCTTCTTCCGTTTAACTGTTGCCGGCTTTTCTCCCGGCAGATGGCCCAAATTTCGATCTTCGCCCTGTTAGTGGTGAGTCTGATGCTGATGAGTCGCGGCATGGCAGCGGCCAGCGATGCGCCGAATTTGGTCGAGGTCCGGCAAGCAGCGGAACAAGGCGACGCCGAGGCGCAGTTCAATTTGGGTAAAATGTTCTATGAAGGCAAAATTGTCCCCAGAAACTACGTGACAGCCGCGGCTTGGTTCAAAAAAGCCGCCGAACAGGGAAATGCCGCGGCTCAAAACTCGTTGGGCGCCATGTATGCCAGTGGCCAAGGGGGTTCCAAAGACTACCGGCAGGCGGTCGCCTGGTACGAGAAGGCCGCCGGACAAGGGGTTGTTGCGGCCCAGACGAATCTTGGGTATCTCTACGCCAACGCCGATGGCGATCTCAAAAGTGAGGTTAGCGCCTATGCCTGGTACAGCGTCGCGGCAAACCAGGGGTACGAAAATGCGGTGATGGGCCGTGACCTTGCCGCCTACCACCTCACCTCCGAACAACGTATTCAGGCGATAATCTATGCCGCGGAACTCCAAGCCCGGATTGACAAGCGTTAAAGGCAGGAAGCGGGCGGCGGGTGGGCAAAAAGCTGTGAACCCGTAATCTGCCGCTGGCATGACAAGATGGGTGAAGCAGCTCCCGCAATTGTTTACGGAAGGATGTACCGAGATGACGGCTTTTTCGGTCCCACCGGTATGGAAGAATTGAACTAAACCCCCGTCAAGCGGGGACTAAACTGAGCCCCGTCCAACACCAGCGGGGATTGAACAGAATTTCGCAAGCTCGCTTACCTGCGATGCCATCACCCCTGGAGGACACACCCATGGCCCGTTTGAACGATAATTACCTGAAACTGAAGGCAGGCTATCTTTTCCCCGAAATCGGGCGGCGGGTCAAGGCCTTTGCCGAAGCCAACCCAGAGGCCAAACTGATCCGGCTCGGCATCGGCGATGTCACCCGCCCGCTGGCACCGGCCGTCATCAAGGCCTTCCATGCGGGGATCGACGAACTGGCCCAGACCCAGACCTTCCACGGTTATGGCCCGGAACAGGGCTATGAATGGCTGATCAACACCATCATCGAAAAATCGTACCAGCCGCTGGGCGTCGATCTTAAGTCCAGCGAGGTCTTTATCTCCGATGGCTCCAAATGCGATACCGCCAATATCTTAGACATCTTCGATCTCGGCAACCGGGTGGCGATCTGCGATCCGGTCTATCCCGTTTATAACGACACCAACGTCATGATTGGCCGCAGCGGCGAGGCGGATGAAAAAGGCTATTACCAAGGACTGGTCTACATGCCGTGTACGGCGGAGAATCATTTCTCCCCGGCCTTCCCGGCTGAAAAAATTGACCTCATCTATCTCTGCTACCCGAATAACCCCACCGGCGCTGTCGCAAGCCAAGCCCAACTGCAGGCCTGGGTCGACTATGCCCGCGAGCACGACGCGATCATCCTCTTTGATGCCGCCTACGAAGCCTTTATCACCGAAGCGGACATCCCCCACTCCATCTATGAAATCCCCGGCTCTAAGGAGTGCGCCATCGAATTTCGGTCGTTTTCCAAGACCGCCGGCTTTACCGGGGTCCGCTGCGGCCTCACCGTGGTGCCGGAAACCCTCATGGCCACCACCGCCAGTGGCGAGAAAATCGCCTTGAATCGCCTTTGGAACCGCCGCCAATGCACCAAATTCAACGGCGTTTCCTATCCGGTGCAGAAGGCGGCGGCGGCAGTTTACAGTGCTGAAGGCTGGGCGCAGGTCAAGGAGACCATCGACTTTTACATGGAAAACGCCCGCCTCATCCGTCAAGGCCTGGGAGAGGCCGGCATCACCTGCTTCGGCGGGGTCAACGCCCCCTACATCTGGCTCAAAACGCCAGGCGGCATGGCCAGTTGGGAGTTCTTCGACAAACTCCTCACCGAATGCCACGTCGTCGGCACCCCTGGCAGCGGATTCGGCCCCAGCGGCGAGGGCTATTTCAGGCTGTCAGCCTTTGGTGAACGTGATAATGTCGTTGAGGCGATCAAACGCTTCCGGGCGCAGTGGGGGCAATAGAAATCAAAAAACCCCGTGCTCATGAAGCAGCTGCAGGCCGATGCCGATCAAGACCAAGCCGCCGCCAACCTCCACCTTGGTGCCAAGCCGGGAGGCTGAGCCTACTATCCGGCCAAGGTGCAGGCCGATACCGGTCAGGAAGCTGGCGACCACGCCAATGATCAAGGCCGGGAACCAGACCGAAATTTTAAGTACCGCGAAGCTGAGTCCCACCGCCAGCGAGTCGATGCTGGTGGCGACAGAGAGCATCACCAAGGTCCGGCCCCGGGTCGGGTCGTTAGCCTCCTCTCCCTCGTCTTTCAGGCTCAGGGCCTCGACAACCATCCTCCCACCGACAAAGGCCAGCAGCGCAAAGGCCAACCAGTGATCAAAGCGTTCGATATACGAGCGCACGGTCAACCCTGCCCCCCAGCCGAGAATATTCATCCCCGCCTGAAACAGGCCGAAATGCCAGGCCAGCCGAAAGGTATGGCGCTTCCCCACCCACGGCAGGGTAATACCCGCAGCCAGGGCCACGGCAAAGGCGTCGACCGCCAGGGCGAGAGCAATAATCAGTATGGTCGATAAACTCATGGGATAGAGGGTGGAGGATGAACGGATAAGGGGCTGAATTTTAGAATAACCTTTCGGTTTGTATCTAAATTTTCAAACCTTGACAAGCCTATTATGATGATTAGTTTGCCCAAAATTTGTAACTATCCAGCAGCGCTGCTGAACAGTTACAGTTCCGGGTAGATGAGACGCACGTTCTACGGCGCAAGCTGGATCGATACCCAAAATTTACCATTCCCCTTAACCTGAAATCAGCCGAGGTAACACATGACACAAGAACCCACCGAAACCCTTGAGTTTCAATCAGAGACCAAAAAACTACTCGATATCGTCATCCACTCCCTCTACACGGAAAAGGACATCTTCTTACGGGAGCTGGTCTCCAACGCCGCCGATGCCCTGGAAAAGATGCGCCATTTCAACCTGATGGAGCAAGAGGTCTTTGACAAGGACGCCCCGCTTGAGATCAACATCACGGTCAACGACAAGGAGAACACCATCACCATCATTGACACCGGTATCGGCATGACCCGTGACGAACTGATCAGTAACCTGGGCACCATCGCCCACTCCGGCTCCAAGACCTTCCTCAACACCCTGAGCGAGACCGCTCAGAAAGATGTCAACATCATCGGCCAGTTTGGGGTCGGCTTCTATGCCGCCTTCATGGTGGCTAAAACGGTTCGGGTTCAGTCGCGTTCCTACCAACTCGGCGATGCCGGCCACGAATGGACCTCGGACGGCACCGGCTCCTACACCATCGCCCCGTGTCCAGGCCTGCACCGCGGCACCAAGCTGATCATCGAGCTCAACGACACCTCCAAGGACTACGCCAAGGACGATGCCATCAAGCGGATCATCAAGCAGTACTCAAGCTTTGTCCCCTTCCCGATCAAGGTGGCAGGCGAGACGGTGAACACCGTTCAAGCCCTGTGGACCAAAAATACGAACGAGATCAAGGAGGAAGAGTACTCCGAATTCTACAAGTTCATCGGCAACGCCTATGAGGAACCGCTCTTCCGCCTCCATTTCTCGGCCGATGCGCCGCTCGCCATCCACTCCCTGCTCTTCGTGCCGAAGGAGAATTTCGAGAAGATGGGCTTTGGCCGCATGGACCCAGGCGTCAACCTCTACTGCCAGAAGGTGCTGATCGAGCAGCACAGCGAGAAGATCCTGCCGGAGTGGTTGCGCTTCCTGCGCGGGGTCATCGACTCCGAAGACCTTCCCTTGAACATCTCGCGTCAGGCGCTGCAGGACAACACTTTGGTCGCCAAAATCAACAAGGTAGTCACCAAGCGCTTCCTGAAATTCCTCGACGAACAGGCCAAGAACCACGCCGAGACCTACCTGGAGTTCTGGAAGACCTTCGGCTTCTTCCTGAAGGAGGGCGCGACAAGCGATTTCACCCATCGCGAGGCAATAGCCAAGCTCCTGCGCTTCGAATCCTCAGCTTCAGAGGCCGGTAGCCTGATCTCGCTTGCCGAGTATGTCGGGCGGATGAAAGAGGGCCAGCAGGAGATCTACTACATCAACGGCCCCAGCCGTGCGGCCATCGAGTCTGGGCCATATCTCGACGCCTTCAAGAAGCAGCACATCGAGATCATCTACACCATGGAGCCGATTGACGACTTCGTCTTCAGCCACCTTGGCGAATTTGACGGCAAGAAGCTGATTTCAGCCGACCGCGCCGACCTGAAATTGCCGGAGGACAAGGACGAGAAAGAGGAGGAGGGTAAGGAGCACTTGGACAAGACTATCGTCGGTTCGCTCACCAAATGGATGAAAGAGGTCTTGGCCGAGCGGGTGAAGGAGGTCTGCGAATCCAAACGCCTGGTCGACAGCCCGGCCATCATCGTCAACCCGGACGGCTTCATGACCGCCTCCATGGAGCGCATCATGCGGGCCTCTAGCCCGGACGGCCCCAAGGACTTCGGCGCCAAGAACCTGGAGATCAACACCGGCCACCCCCTGATCAAGGGCCTGGCCGAGCTGCGGGTCAAAGACGAGGCCCTGGCCCGCATGATTGTCGAGCAGATTCACGACAATGCCATGATCCAGGCTGGGCTGATTGTTGACCCACGCAGTATGGTGGAGAGGAATTATCAGATACT
>Ga0334722_10001985_pt1 | contig 23947 bp, 36 predicted proteins | sample C3_bottom_MG_FD_207210 | JGI IMG/M metagenome (GOLD analysis project Ga0334722, IMG submission 207210) | Sediment microbial communities from Yellowstone Lake, YNP, Wyoming, USA - C3_bottom | ecosystem: Environmental > Aquatic > Freshwater > Lake > Sediment | place: USA: Wyoming | collected... | reverse complement strand
AGAGAGTTCATTCATAAGTATTGTGATCTGCCCAGAAAGTATGAGGAATTGTTGCCTTTTTGGATATTGGGTACGTATATTTATGATAAGCTTGACCAGTTTCCTATCTTGAGTTTTCAGGGAGATATGGGAACGGGAAAGAGTAGGTGTAAAGATGTTCTGGGCAGTATTTGTTATACTCCAATACGGTGCAATGGCGGTATTAGTCCGCCTGCTATGTATCGTTTGATTGATAAATGGCGGGGAACCATGCTTATTGATGAAGCGGATTTCAAAGCCAGTGATACCACCACTGACATGATAAAGCTGTTGAACTGTGGGTTTGAAAGACGTAATCCTATTGCCAAGTGTGATTTGGATAACAATTTCAAATTATTGTTCTTCAATGCCTACTGTCCCAAAATCGTGACAAGGCGTAATGAATGGAGTGATAAAGCTACAGAAAGTCGTTGTATCAACATTATAAGCCAACAGACGAATAGAAAGGAGTTACCAATAGTCTTACCGCCAACTTTTGAGAAAGATGCTTTAAACCTACGTAATCAACTAATAGGGTTTAGACTAGGATATTGGCAGCAGTTCAGTAATCCGATAGAAAACCCATTAAAAGATTTGGATATCGAACCCAGGCTCGCGCAGACCTGTACCAGTCTAGCTATCGTTGTTAGTCCCTTCAAAGAAGCATTCGAGTCTATTAAGAATATTATTCTTGAAATGCAGGCCGAATTAATTGATATGAGGGCAAATACGGTAGAAGGTGCTCTCGTTATGGCATATAATAATCTAAAAGAAATGGGCCAAGAATTTATTACACCCACTGAATTAGCTGTTGTTGCAAGTGATATCTATTCAGAGGATATAGGGACAAGATCGGCAGGTAAACATTTGAAGAGTTTAGGTTTTGAATCAAGGGTAATGAAACGTGATAAAAAGAGTCATAAGAATGTTTTGATTGATTCGGATAGATGGTTAATGTTAAAGAAAAGATATCTGGTTACGACAGTTACGACAGTTACGTTACTACAAAATACAATGATTAAACGTAACCATACTAGACATGATGAAAAACTGGCTAAACTTGAAAGTTCGCACGCCTTTGATGTAACTAACGTAACTGTCGTAACTAACGTAACTTTGAGTGACCAAATTAAGGCGTTATTACAAATTTGTCACAGTTTTGCGGAATTGAAAGACAAGTTAGGCACTAGGGAAGATGTATTAATGGAGCAATTGATTTATTTGATGAGTGTTGGGGATGTGTACCAACCCAGACCGGACCATTATGAGGTGTTGAAATGAGCTTATGTTGTGGTTGCAGGGTTAAGGAAGCGGTTGTCGGGGTTATTCCGTATTGTAGTGTTGAGTGTGCACGTTGGGCACTATTGATTGAAAGGTTTAAGAAGTTGGAAGGGGTGCTAATTGAAATTAAGTATGCCGTTCAGAGGCTTGAAAGATAGTGCCTAACTTTATTTTGGTGATTTCAACATTAAGGGGGTGAACTATAATGGTTAAAAAGAAAAGCAAGTGGCATAAGTGTTGTGATGGGTCGGAGATGTGTGCTTGTACTTGTCATACTCAATATGGGCATGAATTGTGGTGATGACTGGCGGGTGGTATCGAAACAATTAAATACTTCCTCTTCTTCTTTGTTTTTTATGATCTTTATGAAAGGTATCACGGTTCAAATACTTCAATGCCATCATTGTACCCATCAGTGGCAGAGTAAGGCAAAGTTGGGTTTTGCAACGTGTCCTAATTGTATGAGTAAAGTTCGTACGAAAAACGAGATCAAGGTGAAACAATGAGGGTTGGCAATTTAGAATGGAGTGATGATTTATTGGATAATGATAGTTATAAAACTCAAGCAGATTGGTTAAGGTGGTGTGCGGATAAAAAACTGAATCCTAAAGGGTGGCGATTGCCAAGTTTAAACGAATACAACGACTTATTAAAAAATCTTCATAAAGAAAGTGAATTTGCAGAAAAGTTAAAAAAAGACTTTAAAGAAGACTGGTTGATGACATCTGATGTGTTTGTCGATATAAATGGGGTTGCGTGGCCTGTTGCCCGCGGCGGCTTCGGCAACGGGTACAGCGTCTACGGCTACGACTACTACGTCATCAGGGCCTCTCGCGGGGTACGATCGTTGCAAAAAAATAAAAAGGTGAAGAAATTATCTTAAAGTTTTGCCCTCAATGTATTAAGATGACGAATCATGCTGGAGATAATCATAATGGTGAACTATGCTTGAAATGCAAAAAGGTACATAAATGAGAAAGGGTGATATTGTTGTTGGTTGGTCTTGTAAGCGGGATTTTGATTTCGGAATGTTTAATGATGCTTATAAGGGTGGCGAGATTAAGGTGAATGCGACTTTTTGGGAGAATTATGTTCAGTTACGAATGAATTTTGAGAAATTGCATGAGCAATTGTTCGAAAAAGTTCCAGAGAAGATTCGGAAGAAGACAAGACAGTTTGATGCTTCTTTACAACCAATATTGTGTTGTAAGTGCGCTGAGCAGTTCAAAGAGGTAAAAGAATGAAAAAAGTTAGTCAAGTACAACTATGTGTGGCCTTCCTGTTATTTAATGCGCTGTTTTTGTTTCCTCTTATTATGATATTAAACGAGGAGATACTTGTCAAATTATTTGGAATATTTTTGCAATTATTTCTTGCAAGTAAAATGGCAAGCTGTTTCCTTAAAGACTATGAAAGGGGGGAATTGTCAGAATGATAAAAGCAATGATCGGTGTGGCGTGTGTAATGGCGAGTTTGTTGATGATGCACAGTGGTGGTTTGTGGTGGTTGCTTGCCCCGCCTGTTGGCCTTGCGGGTTTATGGTTGTTCGTCACAAACTTCATAAGTGGTGCTAGAAGATGAAGTTTTGCGATAATTGTGGTCATATTAAGAGTTTCCATGATTTGCGTAATAAAGTGTGCAAGTGGCGCAAATGTCCTTGCACTAAATACGTTTATAGTTTGGAAGTGAGAGCGGGTGATATGTTATGAATGTGAAGTATTCTAAGTTTGTTATCGCTGAGAACCTGGGTGATGTGATCTTATTGCATCCTGATTTGGAGTTGCCACAATGGAAGAAGCTCAAAGATGCGGCTTTGCAGCATGAGTTGTCTCATACGGATAGTAGTACAACGAGTGTGCGTGATGTGGTTCAGGATGTGTATGATCCGCAAGTGGGTAAGGCTTGGTTGGATTTGTTGAAGTTTAATTTTTTGCATCCTTTGACTTGGTGGGGAATAATATTTCCCTTCTTGCTTTACAAAGATGAAGGTGGTGAGTTGGTGTTTTATATGGATTGGGGACATTTAGTAATAGAATTGGTTGTGGTCGTTTTATGCGCATTATTGTATGGAGCAGTACGACTGTTCGTACTAGGAGGTTGAAGAATATGGGAAAAATAAAGATTTGTCGGGATATTACCGACACTCAGAGTATTACGTTAGTTAAAGACGGTCACGCGGTAGAGACTACATTGAACGAAATTCAGGTTCTCGCGGCGGAATTGGCTCAAGCACTAGACTGCAACCTAGTGCCTAACAACAGATTGGAACCAAACCAACCCCAACCCGCCCCCACCGAACCTACAAAAACACACCCCGAACCAATACAAGAACTAAGTGCTGAAGAACTCATCCAAGAAGCACAAGAAGACCCACAAGCCCAAATAATCGAAGAAGAACCCCCAACACAAGTTGGAATACCCCCACAGCTCCCACCGCCCCCAAAACCACCACAACCACAAATGAGAGTTACCAAGCAAATCTTGCAAAACATAGAACACGCACAAAAGCCCAAAATCTTACCAGGAAGGGACCGAAGGAGGATATAAAAACAATCATGATTTCCCAAAATTTTGAGAGTTTATTGAACAAAACAGCAAGTTTAGGCAGTACGTGCATTGATAGCCATTGTATAAGCATAGCTCGCGCACAAGCACTACTCCAAGATTGCTATAATGCAGAATATATTTTACAATTGCTATTATTAGGCATGGCCATGCTATACATCTTAACTTGCTTCTTTCTAGAAAAACGAACCTCAAAAATAAACAAAGATCGAAACTTAAGACTACCCATATACCACAAAGATGGGAAACTCTGGAGCACAGAAGAAATAGAACAGATCAGACTATTCGTCCAGGAGAAGTTCCCATGAACCGTTATAAAATTGAAAACTTCATGCTCTGGCTCATTGCAGTTGTGGGTTTTGGTTTCGCTGGCAAAAGCTTAATCTCACTTTCCTTTCACGCAATTGCAGGTTTCACTCTTACCCTATTATGGTATCGCGCTAATGATGCTGCTCCAAAAATGAACACCATAAAAGAGGTCATGCAAGAAACTCAACTGGTTAAAGGAAGGTACGAAAAATGACTTTCAGATGTCAACACATTAATAGCAAACAAGAACAATGTAACCAACTCGGCACGATATTGGTGAACGTTTGGCAATGGAAACTCGAAGGCGGAACAAGTGCAATACGAGCTATGTTGTGTGAAGAACACAAAAAGGTATGGGAATGATGTGTAAAAATCCATCAAAAAGGTGCTTTAATGAGTGATTTTGGTGTTTTGGAGAAGATAGCGCGGGCGAGTTATTCGAGTAGTGTGGAGAATCGTAAGTATGAATTGGAGAGTTATGTTGCGGGTTTTATGAAAGCTATTGCTAATCCAGATTTATATGAAAAGTTGTCCCAAAGTTTTAGAGTTAAGCCCATTGTGAATTTAGATGATTTGCGCAAAAACGATAGAACAGGACTGTGAAAATCATGGTCGGCAGTTTCCTAAAATGGTGCGAGAAAAACGAATGCGGCAAAAAAGTACACACTTGGAAAATCATCAGCGATGGCCACACAAAAAGAATCATGCTCTACAAATGCAGCAAATGTCATGCTGTATACATCATAGATAAAAGCTTAGATCATCGGAAACGTCGTAATTATGATATGAAACTGGTTCAAGAGAATGAGATTCCAAAACTATTAAAAAAACTCGGATAATATTCAAGAGGTGACAAAACAACATGGTAAACATGACAATAGTAAACATCAACGGAAGTTCTTATATTAAAGAACAAGTGGACGCTTGTTTCTCACAACAAGCACTATATACAGCTTGTCAGAATAATTATCACCTTAAAATAATCGGCATCGCCATATTTATCCTATTTCTTTTATTAATAATAATACAAATATATAAAACCTATAAAAGAACAAAACCAAATATATAAAAAATAGGTAAAAGATGCACAATATATATTGGTGTCTTAATGGGTGCGGAAAAAAAGTCAAACAACCATCCAAACCCATACCAATCCCAGGGAGCAAACACAAACTCACTTTTATCTGCATGATCTGCAAACAAAAGTATATTAAAGTCGCAAGAACCACACTACAAAAAATATAGGTGATACATCACATGATGTTCAATAAGAACCATAAAAGATGCCTACAATGCGGAACACCCTTCCACAAAAAACAAACACTCTGCCCCCAGTGCGGGGGAAATCAGACAATATAATGAAGAAAGGATGCATTCAAAAATTTTCTTTCATTAAATTACGAACTTTATCAACAACCTTTATTCTATCTTTATGAGCATAACGCATAGTAACAATACCTTGATTCACCCATTCGTGATTCAAATACATCGCAATCTCATCAATACCAAACCCATTCTCATTCAAAAAAGACCCACAACTATGGCGCAATAAATGGGGATGGAATGGTCGTTGAAAAATCTTAAGAGATAACTTATTAAGTCGCTTCCAGGCCGTATGACGATTAAAAGGCCAGATTCTATCTCCTTCATGTTTAAGATCACAAATATTGACGATAATGTCAGCAACTTCTTGAGTTATGGCTTGTTCGAACACAACACGATTCTTACCTGTGCCTCGTACTAATAATTCAGGAAAGCTTATATTCTCGGGAATAAGATTAAGAATCTCCGAAATACGCAAACCCGTTTGAAAACCGAGTATTATCAATAAGGCACTAGATAAATTTTTATTTGCCGCTTCATTTGCAAATCTCTGAATATCCTCTAACTTTAAAGGTTTTATCTGATTCTCTTTAGAACCTTCTCTACCTCGAATTTTGGGAATTTTAAAATCTCTATCTTGATTGGTCCAGTCAAGATATCGTTTAAGCATCGCCCTGGCCATCTGATTGTTATTATTGATGATAAATATATTGATGGCGTCTTGAGTTACTTCTCCATTTGTGGTTTCTTTTGCGAATAATTCAAAATATCGGTCATACTCATTTACGGTACGCTCACTATATTTTTGTAGCCTTAATTGTTCTTTGAAAGTGCCTTGTTCGGGGCGTTTTTCTTGGTCTGATTCGCTCTCTTCCATTGGAAACCTTAGTTAAATAAGGTTTCCAGTTCCTTATAAATTTTTTGGTGCCCCAACTTTTTACTTTATAAAGCGAAGGGTCTGCAAACTATAGGTTCAAAAATATATTTTCGAGTATTGTTTTAACAGAAAGTTATTTATATTCACATATTTTTATAGAGAATAAATTAATGATGATGACTATCGCCAGAATTTTTTGTGAACCACAAATCATAATACCATTACAAAATACAGTTCGGAAAGTATATATTAAAAAATCAAGGTGACAAAATATAAATGGCCAGTTTCTCGTCGAAAAACAAAGTCAGCTTTACAGAAGAAAATCGCCTCAACGCTCCTGCAGTAGATTGGGACATCACACAACATCTGGCAAATCTAGCGAACTTACGAACTTACGCACATCAAGGAAATTTTAAATACAGTTTCATTAATGGAGTCAAAGCTTTACAAATTCTCTGCATGCAATATTGGATGTTCGATCAAGAATACAAACTATGCTATAGAGCATTACTCAATTGGAGAAAAAAACAACTTGAAGTTCTACCCCCAGGAAGTAATATCTTTGAATGCGAGATTCCATTACTCACCTTAGAATTACCAGGCACTTTTGAAACACCAAGAGACTTAGAACCCATTAATGAATTAAGCGTTGAAACACCTCAAGGTCAATTAATGATTCAAAGAAAACAAGGAGAGATCGGTTTTGAAATTGAAGAAGTACGACAAGTTACTCGTGATGAATTTGAATTGATTAGTAGTGATTTAAACTGGACACTTTTAATGAAAGCAATTAGTAAAGCAACTAAAACATTTGAGGCTCAAGATGAACTCTATTGAAAATTTGGAACTACCAATTCAACCTTTAGGTAATGGTAAAGTTCGTATGACTAAAGGTAATTTCCATGATATGATTCAGCGTAAGAATCCTAAGAATATTATAGCTCAATACATTATTGATGAGGTCACGGTTAAGAATTCTAACTTCATTGCTTTTTGGGTGGGTAAGCCAGGTTGTCTTTCTGGAGATTCTTACATTCGATACAATCGTTCGGAACTGGGAAGAGGTTGCAATATAAAGTATATGTATAATCAATTTCATAATAATCCTGATAAGTTAAAACGATTTAGACAATGGGATTTGAATATTCCTACATTTGTACGAAGTTTTACAGGTAAAAGTATACGACTTCATCGTGTTGATGATGTTATTTATAGTGGAAAGAAAGAGACTTTCCTTTTAGAACTTCAAGATGGTAAGAATATAAAGGCGACGATTGATCATAAAATTATGACACAGAATGGTTGGAAGGAATTGGGAAAATTAGATATCGGAACTGATTTAGTGATGTGTGATACACCTAATAGTTCTTCAAATAAAACGGGTTTGAAATATAAAGCTATGGATACTTATTTTTATCGTCTCAACTATCATCCTTTTGGCGGTAAAAGAAAAAGAGTAGTTCTTCATGTATTATTGTATGAATCCAAATTGAATAATATGAATTTTCAAGAATATATTGAGACTTTGATGAATGATCCTTTGAAATCAAAAACTTTTCAATTTGTAAATAGTTCTGAGTTTGTGGTTCATCATAAAGATAACAATCATTATAATAATTCAATTGAGAATCTTCAATTGTTGACCTATGATGCGCATTTGACATTGCATTCTAAAGAGCATTATTTGAACTTTAATCAAGGTATACCTTTTTTTATTAGGATAAAGAGAATATGTTCAATGGGAATTGAGGATACATATGATATTGTGTGTGCAGAACCGTATCATAATTTTAATGCGAATGAAATAATTGTTCATAATTGTGGGAAGAGTTTAGGTGCTTTGAAATTATGTGAAGTGATTAGTCGTGAGTTAGGACATGAATTTGATATAAATGATTGTGTGTTTGGTATTCAAGACCTTTTGCAGAAGGTTGTTGATATTCAAGAGGCTTTTCAGAGGGGTGAGAATGTTCAGGGTAAGTGTGTTTTGTATGATGAGGCGGGTATTAGTATGGATAATAGGCAATGGCATGAAAGTACACATAAGGCGTTGAATGATTGTCTTGAAACTTTTCGTTTTCTGAATATTGTTTTGATGATTACTGTTCCTGGCAGAGCTAATGTTGATAGTAAGATGAGAGCTTTAGCACATGCGATTTTTAATCCTATCGCTAAAAAGGTTGATCATACTTTGGTTAAGCCTTTATTGTTAAAGGAGAATATAGTTATGGATATTGAGTATAAGAAATATTTGCAAATTCGTCATGCGGGTTGGCGTATGAAAGTGCGTACGATGAAGGTTTATTTGCCAGAGATTAAGTTGAGGAATGCTTATGATCGTAAGATGAAGGAGTTTAAATTTGGTATTAATGTTTCTAGTTTGCGTAAGATGAAGCCTATTGATGAGAAGAAGAATGTTGAGTTACCTCGTTTGAGTGAGCGTCAAGAGAAGATTTATCGTATGAAAAAGGTTGGTTTGGCTAATAATGAGATTGCTCATCAATTGATGATTACTCCAACAAGTGTGAGTGTGCACTTGCGGAATATTCGTGGGAAGGGGTATGAAGTATAATGGATGCCGATGAAACGATTTTAGAGAAAGACCCTGAGAAGATCGTAAAGGAATCGGAAAGTGATAGTAAGAAAGTTAATGATTCTAAACCTGTGAAGAAGAGGATGGGTTTTCGTGATTATGTTTCAAACGCGGTCACTGGGATTGGGGAAGGTCTTGCTAAGGTTCAGAAGTTTTCTGAGCGTAATCGAACTACTTTTGAACGTATGAGTCGTGCGAGCGATGGTTTATTAAATGATATGAGCTTATTCCCTAATGAGAGTTTGAGAAATAAGCAAATGAAGAAAGATATTAAAAAAGCGAAAAAGAGTTCTGGTAAAGTCGTGAAGCCAGAAGTGATTAAAGCCAGAGACCCTGTCAGTGGTAAAGTTGTTCACATACACATTCATTAAAAAAAAAGAAAGTTTGGAGAGTGATGTTCAATTGCGAGGAAAAGATTTTAGTACCCCACCAGTTCATGTCAATGAGGAAATAGAAGTTGAGATTGTAAGTATGGGTAGCAAAGGTGATGGTGTTGCCAAGATCAAAGGATATGTTTTGATGATTCCAGGAGCACAAATGGCGGACAAAGTAAAGGTGAGAATACGTAAGGTAACGCCTCGTATTGGTTTTGCCGATCTTGTTGAGGTGCCTGTTTGAGTGTTAAAACCCGCCTTCTAGAGACTTTGGGGCGTAAAGAAAGCCTTATTGAACAGCATGCTAGAGAGCATAAGTTGGTGATTTATGGTGGTAGGGCGGTGCAGGCACAAGGAGGTTTTCTTGCACGGCAGACCAGTGATTATGATTTAAGTACTGCGCATCCGAAAAGGGAGGCTGGGCATTTGACTAGTATTTTTAATCGTGAAAGTGCGGGACGGTTTTTCTATCAGACTCCGAGCAAAAAACATAAAGGTACGGAGAAGGTTCGTTTTGTTGGTTTTGATTTCAAGAGGGGTACTAAAGATGATTTTACTATTGCTGATGTGAGTAAGACTCGTCCTTTAAAAACCGTGAACATTCAAGGTATTAGGTATGCGCGTTTGTCTGAGACTGCTAAAGATAAAGCGGAGAGTCTTAAGGATGAAAATTTTGAATTCCGTCATGGTAAAGATCGTGAAGATTTGCAGCGTATTAACGCAATTCAAAAGGTAGAGAGGCTTTTTTAAATGGTGAATTTCCGAAGTAGTCCTTTTAGTGGCGGCGGTAGAAGCATAGTTGGACCTAGCAGTCCAAGTCCGAACTATAGTAAGCCTTCGGGTGGTGGTCCGCCTCCTGGAAGCTTGAGCGCACAACCCGCGAATGTTGGGGGTGCTCCACGTCCTAGTAGTATTGGAGGCAGTGTGAGTGTTGGTCCTAGTCCTGCTCAAGCTACTTTGCAAGCACGTCAAGCAGCATTAGGAAGTGCTACGGCCACTCAACAATTGGGTGCTCCTGCGAGTGTTATTCCTTATCGTACTATTGGTGGAGAAACTCAAACGTTAAGTGAATTGCCCCCACAATTTTATGTGGGCGCAAGTCCTGCATTCGCAGGAAAAGCAAGCACGGTCCCAGGAGTGAACGTTCAAACAGTTCCAGGTAGCAGTCTTGGCTTTACAGAAGAAGAGAAATTAAGACCCCGATTTGGCAACAATGTAATGCTTTCATTAGGACCACGAGTCCGAGCAAGACCTGAACTTCAAGAGGCATTAGAAACAGGAAAAGCAACCACTTATACAAATTTACTTCAAGGTGGAATAAACGCGGGCGATGTATTTGAATCTGGTAAAGAAAGAACCCAAGTTCAAATTGGCCAAGACATATTTGATCTGGGCAGTCCTGAATATAATAAAAGAGTTGCACAGATAGGCATAGAAAGAGGCTTTGGCACCAGTAACCCATTTCTCCCTGGACTTCAAACTATCAATATTGAAGGAAAAAAGTTCGGTGGTTTTGGCACTTTTGAACAGATCGCAAGCGAATCACCCAAAGTCAAAGCCATAGGTGATGTTTTGGAAGCATTACAATTAAGACGTATAAGTCCTGCGAAACAATTTGTGGGAAAGGAACTTTTAGCGGAGAACTATGCAAATACTCAATTGTTAAAATCTAATTTGGAATTAGCCAAAAATCCATATCAGCAATATACCGAGTATCAAACCCGTACCCAGGATAAAGAGGGTTCGAGCCAGATAGTATTTAAGGGTCAATCTCCCACCTTCACTGTCGCCGATGTTTTAGGCGGTTCAGTATCTAAGAATACGGTATTTGACTTTAAAAATGCACCGTTTTTAACTAATGTAAAGATAGGTTATCAAGAAAGAATCAACATTCCTTTTTCTGAGAAAGGTCAAGAATTAGTAGCTGGAGCATTAGTTGCCACCCCATTGGGATTATTGGGAGAAGGACTTCCTTTAACTGCCGCAACAGGTTTGCCTTATGAAATCTTTGGCACTCCCTTGAATGTGGCCAATGTTGCAGGTGCGGGTTTAGGAACAGAAGAAATAGCAAGTAAAATATTTAGTGGGTATAAAGAGATTAAAGGTGGTGCTAATCCCACGCAAGTTTTTGTTGGCGAAAGTCCAAAGATTGCAGGTATTGCTGCATTAAGTTATGGTCCTTTTGTTCAAGGAGGTTTTTTCAAGCCAAGAGAGTTTACTGAAAGCTTAACAAGTACGACTGCTAGAAGTACGCCATCACAATTGAGTACGACCGAAAGCGTTTTTGGTAAGGTAAGTAAATTTGAGTCGGAACCCGTCACTATCGCTCCTGGTGTGAGTAAGTTGCGAGGTGTTCAAACAAGTGAAGTCGCGGTTCGTTATGTTGCTCAGCCCAAGAACATTTTTGGTATTGATATTGGAGACCCAGTTTCTAGTACGCAAACTTTTCGTTTAACGAGTCCTATTAAGGGTTTTTCTAGTGAGTCAAAGACGGGTTTGCTTGGCGAGATTTATGCTCAAAGAACTGCTCCTGATTATTCTCGTTTGACTCGTGGTCCTACGAGTTTAGCTCCAGATTATACTGATTTGGTTCCGACGAAAGTTTTGAGGACTCAGAAGGTTGCAACTTATGGTCCTGAGGGTTTGCAATTAAGTAATGAAGTCCGTGATGTTGGTTTAAGTGTTCCAAAGGTTAAGCCCACAGAACCTATTGCGAGTTATCCTAAACTCACAGAGGTTGGGAGACCTTTCAAAGTGGGTCAGCGTGCGGTAAGTGTTGAACGTGGGCAGGGTGAGTCTTTTACTTTATTGAGTGAAGATGTGATTCGTAAGCCATCTTATAATAGATATCAGCGTTTGCAGTTAATTCCAGAAAGAAGAGTTAGTGTTCCTACAGTGGGGACTGAAAGTCGTGTTAAGAGTTTTGGTATTGGTTCTAGTGTTGAGGATTTACGAATATTGAGTACTGCGCGTTTTAGTTTGGGAGAAAATCCGTTCTTAGTTTATCGTCAAAAACCTTTTTTCACGGTTAAAGAATTGGGTCAAGTTCGTAATGTCCCTGAAACGCCATTGATTAGTTCAGGATTTGAAATGAGTACTTTTGTATCAGAGGTTAGTAAAGGTCAAAAGACCACTAATGTATTCGCGGGCGCAGAACTTACTTTTGAAACAGAAGGTGGTAAAGGTGTATTGGGCATTGAACAACTTCCCAGAGGAAAAATTTCTCGACTTAGAGCCGCCACAACAAGGGTTAAGCAAACTCTTGAGCCTTTAACTCCGAAGTCTTTATTTGAATCTTTAACGAGGACTGGAAAACTCCGTACTTTAAGATTTCCTGCACTAGAAACAGATATTGTAAAATCTCGTTCTCAAACAGAAGGTAGTGCTACAAGTTTTACTGGAGGCTTTGAAGAAAATCGTTTGCGTTTGTTTAGTGAAAAAATGCAGCGAACCCAAATAGATCAAGCTGGTGCTTTTACTCTGGGTGGTGAAACGGCGAAAGTTGTGGGTGAACAATTCTTCCCTGGAAAATTTGAACTTGGACGCGCTCCTAAAGTTTCTGGTTTTGTTTTTGGATTCATTCCAGAAGTTTCAAGGGCCATAAATAATAGAGGAATAATCCCGCAACCTCCAATACAAAGGTTCACTCCAGAAACTATTCCTGCCACAAAGCCAGTTCAAAGATTTGTTCCTGATGTAATCCAAGAAACGAATTTAGTTCCAGATTTAAAAGTTGATATAAGGCAAGAACAAAGATTCGTGCCTGACAACGGTTTCCCTGGACCAATTCCTAACGGCGGTGGTCCAGGAACGCCCCCTCCACCAATAGTTCCTGGTCCTCCACCATTTAAGTTCCCTAAGTTTGGTGGTGGTTTGAGTTTGCCTGATGAAGGTGTTTTCAGCGAAAGGCGTGGTCGTGCTAGTCCAAAGCAATATACTCCTAGTGTTTTTGCTGGCTTGTTTGGAGTAACCGCGAAAGGTATTCCTCGTGGAGAGAGTGCATTTGGGATAGTACGTCCTTTTGTTGCTCCTCGCCAAAGAAAAAGGTCGGCATTGATGTTTTCTAAGGCGCAAGTGAGTAATCGTAATTTGTTTAAAGCATTTAAGAGAAGGTGAAAAAAGCTTTATGGATATCGGTTTGGGTACTGGAAGTGTTTTGAAAGTTCAAAAACTTGAAGGTAAGGGCACGCATAGGAGTGAGGGTAGTAATAAGCGTTTGGAATATTTGTTGGAAGGGAAAAGGGTGAAATAATATGAATCAAATCATGCAACAGCAAGAAGTTCAGCGTCAAAGTGTTAATCCTGCTTTAATGGCGGCTGGAGTTCATAGTGAGTTCTTAAGACAACGTATGGATTTGGATGCTATTAAGCGTGATATATATCGTGCTATTGGGGGTTTGGAGTGGGATCAGCAAAGGCGTAAATGGGTTCAAGCATATCCCGCTCTTGCCAATAAATCTTTTTTGGATAAGGCTTTTGGTTTTTTGCATGCAATAATGAATCATAATACTATTCATGCTAATATTACTCAAGAGGAGGCGCATGATATGACTTTTGAGATAGGGGAAAGAATTATTTGGCTTATACAATATGAGGGGGAGGAGCATGGGGTGCACATTCAGAATATGGGAACTATCGTGAGTACTTTCACCAATCCGGTATTTCTCACATTGACAAGAGCCATTGGAGATGGCGAGCGCAACCATGAAGATAATAATTTCAAGAGTACAGAAACAAGCACGGCAAGAGTAATGGATAGCGGAGTAAAGATTTGAAACAGAATAAAGAATCGGGAGGAATCAAAGATGGTAGATATAGTAGGTTTTGTAGGTGGCGGGTTCAACATATGGATTGTAGTAATCGCTTTAGTATTCATGGTTATTTTAACCATTATAGGCTTGGCTTGGTTACGAAATCGTTATCCTATTGATGTTACGGTTAGAAGCGAAAGAATGAATGGTGGAGTGTTGATGAGCAAGGCATATGCTCGTATGTATGAAGAGAATGGTGTTAGAAAGATTAACTTGATTAGCACTAAGAATTTCAGGGGTATTACGCTTCCAAGCCCAACACTTGATGCTTTAGAAATTAAAGGTAATCGAGAGCATTTGAATTATTGGCGAGATGTTAATGGCAACTTTCATCAAGTTAAGTTCACAAAGTTCGTGCCTATTGTTGAATTTGATGAAAACGGCAGGTTATTGAAGAATTTGGAGCAAGAGGTGATTTTCGCTCCTGATAGCGCGAGTTATAGGGAAGCGGGTATTCAGGAGCTTAAGCGTTTGTGGGAGAAGCATAAGGCTAAAGATTGGTGGAGCCAATATGGTCCTGCTACGGTGATTGGTGTTATAGCTGCCGTAGCCATTATGAGTGTGTTATTTAGCGCGTATTATATAAGCCAAATGACCAATGCCTATACTGCAACGGCCGGAAGTGTGGCAAACAGTTTGAGCGCGATCGCTTCAAGATTAGATATCATAGGAACTATTGCTGGAAAATGAAAACAAAAAAGAAAGGTAAAACATGAGTTGGGAGATAGGTCTCTCCTTAGTATTTGTCGCGGCCAGTTTTCTTTTTATATATTGTAGTTTTAAGATTGATAAGATACATTGGGCGTTTAAAGTGTTTAACCAATTGATGGGTTTTGTGACGTTATTGTTCTTGATTCTTCAATTGCAGTTGATCGTGCCTAATACTGAGCTGGGTGTCATAGCTTTGTTGAATACTTTTTATTTGGCGTATCTTGGTGTTTTGACTTTGATAATCATGTATTGGTTTATGTATTTCTTGTATTTGCAATATAAGGGAATGCTTTTGCCGATCGTTCCTAGAGATGATTTTATTTATTCGGCATTGAAGACTAAAAGGAAGGCTTCACGATGAGGAAAATATCATATCTATTTTTGATGTTAATTTTATTACCGATATGCTTGGCGAGTAATTTAAGCATATCTTTTATCAGTCCGACTCCTGCCAACAATACGCAAACCAACAATACTTTTATCCCCATAACGATCGCGGTATCTGCAATCAATTTAAGTCAAGCAAGTATTAATTTTAGCAATACGATAACCAATTTTTCCTTGCCGTTTAATTCTTCAAATAATAATACTGTTTTATCATTCTTAACGAGTCTTGTTGCCCAATCAGAAACTATCTATTTATCAGAACTTACTGGCAATGCGAATTTGACAAGTACTTTTGTAATATCTTTAGGCACTCTTGATCTTTACGTAAATGGAAATAACATAGGAAATATAACTACGGGAGATACTTCTCCAAAAACATTTCTAGGCATACAACCCTTTCTCAATACTGGAAGCAATAATATAACGTATACTCCACGTGTGACAAGCACGGCAACCATAAGTAATTCAAATATTTCGTACATGCCATATTCTACAAACTTTTCAACTAACATAACTGGACTGTTACCAGGAACGTATACTTATTCGGCTTTTATAAAAGACTCATTAGGTACGACTAACTTGACACAGAGTCGCTTGTTCACAGTTTTATCATTAACCGTAGAATGGGATACTGCTCTTATGATCGCAATCATAGGGATATCATTGATATTCGTTTATGTTTCATTCAATCTTGAACCTATCCATTGGATTCTAAAACTATTCTTATTACTCTTAAGTCAAGCATTCATGCTCTTTGCAATATTGCTAACACGATTGATATCGGGAAGTAATTTAAATAGTCAAGTATTGCAAGACCCATATATCATGGTATACATATCCACCATGATATTAGCATTAGCATATTGGATGTTTTACTTTGGTTACAAGCAATTCATGGATCAAGTCAAAGCCTTTCCTTTGAAAGAATTGAAAACTCAAACGCCATTTAAAAATCGTAAAAATAGAGGATTCACGTGAAGGATACGACCATTCAAAGAATTCATCCATCTTTGAAAAGACAAATTGATTTAATAAACGATAAGCTATCAGAAGAGTTGGGAATGATAACGAAGAATAATAGGATTCCAACGAAGCTTATTGCCGATCATTTGGAACGTACTAATTTCGTTCAGGATATAGAGATTTTGAATGTGCGGCCTAAGAAACAAAAGCGGAGGGAGACGTTATTCGACATAAAATTATGAGTAAAAAGGGAAGTACTTTTGATGCGATCGCGGCTTTGCTTGCTTTGAGTATTTTTATTGGGGCGGCTTTGATAGGTCATGTTATTTATAATCAGGTTGTTAGTACGGGTTCATTGAATGGTAGTAATTATAGTGTTGCAATTCTAGCTCAAGGTACACAATATTATACTACAACGGCGGATAATGTTGGTTTTGGGATTTATATGGGTAGTGTTTTAATGGCGGTTGCTTTGGCTTATATATTTGGTCAGAATCCGTTATTTAAGTTCATAGCGATTCTTTTAGATATGCTTTTCTTGATTTTCTCTGTTATCATTGCTACTTGGTGGGATTCTTTTAGTACTAACTCCAATTTCTCAACTGTTACGACATATTATCCGAAGATATTTTTCTTGTTGGATCATAGTGTGTTGATGACGCTTTTGACGATAACAATCATAAGTATCGCTTTATATGCGAGTGGCAAAAGGAGAACCTCGATATGAGATACAGTAAAGCATTATTGCTAATTATTATATTTTTGTTAAGTTCACTATTTGTGCAATCACGAGAAGTCTTAGATTATCAGGTCGTGACTGGAGAAAAGGTATTAGGGGATATTCAACAAGATTTTGGAAAGAGCTTCCTCAGAGTCGTTCCCGAAACCGCTACAAGCGACGATTCTAATTATCAACAAAACATGATTGTTAAAAACAAATTGAACCAAACCATCTACGTATTTGTCGATACTTACTTCTCAGAAGAATTACGCGATTCAGGTATTTACCTTTCGGTTCCAGAAGTTAGCGAAGTTGATGATTATCAAGAAACGAATTGTCACGATGTTATGGAAAAGAATCGAATCGTTGATTATACTTGCGATCGCAAATATTTGGGAACAAAGAAGCAAACGGATTATGTGCAGGTAATTTTACCTAACTCAAAAGAACGTTGGAATCTAAAAAATCATTATTATACCACTTCAGGAATACCTTTAGAATACGGCGAAACAACGAATTTCTCAATAAGATATACGACGAATTCCGCGCATGGTAAATGGTTTGCTCGTATTTGGGCAAATACGGTTGATGATTGGAGTTGCGTAATAACCAATACGTGTATCTATGATTATACTATTGATCCATTATGGACACAAGGAAGCAGTGGAGTAACTGGAGCTTATAATTTTGATGAAGGAAGCGGTACAACAGTTGCCGACCAAAAGGCATTTGCCGGAACAATGAATTTAAGTGGCAATTATTATTGGACTACGAACGGAACGATTTATAACGCTACGCATTTTAACGGTACGAGTTCTGGTTTTGGTATTATTCCTTTTACGGCTATACGTTCTTTATATCGTGGTAGTATCAATATGTGGGTGAAAGGAAATGATACGGGAAATAGTCCGGCGCACGAAATTTTGAATTTTGGTACTAATGCGGGAAGCAGTTATACTATGCGTATTGGACGTCAACCTCCTGCTTCGGCAGGGCAAATCTATTATCAAATTAATGCTACTTTTGTCAATACAAATATTTCATACATTCTTACCAATCATACATGGTTGATGTTGACCTTGACTTGGAATAGTACTCACGCCATGTTTTACTATAATGGAACCATCATTGACACTACAGCTATCGTGGGTGGCACTGGTGCTAATAGTGATTTCTATATCGCCAAAAGCATGAACCCATCTAACACATTCTGGAATGGAGACATGGATTTATTGACCATTTGGAATCGCACTCTCACTCAAGGCGAGATTACTAGCTTATACAATAATCAGCAAGGATTACTTTACCCTTTTACGACTGCGCCGCAGCAAACTATACAGAATAGAACGAGTATTACGATCCAACAGGGTAATAATGTTTCAAATAATAGTATCTCTCAGTTCGTAATCCAAACATTCCTCATCGATTACGGTTCAACTTCAAATGCTTCAATCAAGAATTTAACCTTAAGTGCGGGCTATAATACTTCAAGCGGAGTGGAACTTCAAGCTCAAATCGTTGGGCTTGATGTGAACTCTACGCCAAATGGTTCTACATATGGGACTGCGAAAACATTGAATCTGACCAGTGGCGGGGCATCTTTAAATCAGACTTTCAGTATTTTGAAATGGAACAATAGTGATACCGTCATTGTATCCCAGAATGGTACTTATGGAATTATGATTACTACTGTAGCGAATCCTTCGGTCAATGGCAGTAATTATGTCTGGGGAAGCATTTTCAACAATTATACTAATGGTGGAGTGGTCAATAAATCTGGTAATGGGAATTATAGTAATTCAACACTTCTTGGGAGTCTTTATTTCTTGATGGGTTATACTATTCCAGGTCAAGATACGAGTGTGAGTATAACGAACATTTTCAATAATCCAGTATTAGAAACCAGTTTGCAGAATGTCACTATTAATTTCACGATGGGGGCTGATGTTGTTGATGTTGATAGTGCAAATTTGACTTATAACGGACGTGTTTATACAGGATTACAAGTAGATGCTGGAGTGAATTATAAGACTTATACCGCTCAAAATGTTACCGTCCAACTCATTGCTTTGAATAATACGAATATCACTTTTAATTGGACATATCATTTCTCTGATGACAATAACACTAACTATACCAATACGAGTGCCAATACCAACACGGCGGTTTATTGGGCATATGTTCCCTTAAACGTGAATGGCACATTGAATGTCACCGAAACTAAAACGGCGAATTATAATGCAACATTCTTCAATACTTTAAATACTAGCGGAGTATCATTTACATATTATGTAATCTGGAATAGCACAAATCTCTCAGGAACTACATTTGCTTTAACTCCAAATTTGACAACACAAAACTTTACTCAAATATTGCCTTTTGTGGCGACATCAGGAAATAATCAAACAGTAAATATAACATCATCAATAAATATTACTTTCAATGGCACAAGTCTTCAAAGAAACGGTAGTCGCGCTCAACAAACTTTGAATCGCATGGTTTTAAACGATTGTAATAGTTTGACTAAAAACATTAGTGTGCAATATAGCATTCGTGATTTCTTGAATAATTCCTTGATTAATACCGCCACGTTCCAAGCGGCATTAAGTACTTGGACTGAGAATTTTAATCTTCAACGCAATTATTCGGTTAATTCCTTGAATAATGCCAGTCCCGCACTTTGCATGTTCCCAACTTATGAAACTTTGAATTATAATTTACAATCATTACTGGTTTCAGCAGGAGGATATAATAGTATTCAGTATTATAATACGAATGCGACGGCAAATTCGACTCAGCAGAACATAACTTTGTTTTTGATACCTTCTAGTAATACTACAAATATTCAGTATACAGTGGTAGATACTACAGATCAGCCATTACAAGGCTATAGGATTGACATCTATTCTTATAGTATATTGTCTGGAAATAGTACGTTTTTGCAAACTATCATTACAGATTCTAATGGTCACGCCAATGCCAGTTTGATATTGAATCAGTACTATATATACAAGATTTTTGATCCGTCTAATAATTTGGTTCTAACGGTTCCTTATACTTTCCTAACGAGCACGCAGAATGTTTTCGTGATTGGTATTATTCCGCAATCGCCATTGCAGAATTGGATTAATGTGAATAGTTTGAATTATAATTTGACTTTCACGAATGTTACGAATACGAGTCGTTATGATTGGAATGATCCGACGTTGACTTTGAACATAACTTGTTTGACAATTGTGAATCTTAGTTCTACGAACTTATCAATTTATAATCGACAATGTAGTGCTAACTTTTCTGGAACTTTTTCAATTGTTCTTCCGTCTAATTATACTTGGTTAGAGATTGCGAGCGAAGTCAACGCTAATGATAGCTTGTTTCATATTGTGGCCACTAGAACTGATGATTTGAGAGGGAATAGTAATGGGCAAATATTTGGTGTGGAAGGTGGTTGGTGGGCTAGCGCGTTTTTACTGGTATTGGTTCCTATAGGTGCGACCAGTGCAGGAGGAGCTTACATTGCGGTAGTGCTTGTTGCGGTTTGGGCGGTCATGGTGAGCATTTATCAACTCATTCCCCTGGGGTATACTGTAGTGATGACGTTGATTACTATGGCTTTGATGTACGTGATGAGTATGAGGCGTGAAGAATGAACTTTTCCAAGTTCATTATAGGAATGATCATTCTGTCAGGTTTTGCTTTAAGTATGGCTTACTTTTTGGGGGGTTTGAAGGATATTTATCAAACACAAGGATTAGATAATAGTATGCCCAATACGTATAATAATTTGAGTAGTTTGGCGAGTTTAACCAATGAGATCAGTGGTAACGCATTGAATGGAAGTACGAGCAGTGATGCTTTTGATACAACCATTTATAAGAAGGGTGTGGCTAGTGTTCGTTTAACGGTTAGTGGTACGAATGTTATCGCGGCTATGTTTGCCGATATTAGTTCGCGTTTGTATATTCCTCCGTGGATTCCAGGACAAGTCATAGCTATTATCACTCTTACTTTAGTATTGTTGTTGTTTGGAGTATTCCTCCGGAGTTTCTTCCAACTATGACCCCGCCACCATTGCCTACGAACATTACGGGTATTGTGAGTTTGGGATTATATTTGAATACGGTTACGAATAATTGGTGGGGTCCGTTGTTGTTGTTGCAAGTGTTTTTCTTCTTTTTCTTCTTGTACATAGACAAGACTCAGGAAACGAATTTTGCTCTCACGGGATTGTTTACTGCTTTGATCGCGGCTATTTGGGTGGTAATGGGATGGATTGACATGATAGAATTCGTCATCGCATTCGCCATAGCCATAATTGGTTTACTAATTGTTCGCTTCCGATAAAACATATTATCACTTTGTTGTTACAAATTGTTTACACTTCTTTATAAAATACCTTTCAGAAAATACACAATACAGTTTTTAAAAAAAAGAAACACTATGGAGGTGTTATCAAACATGAAAATCCGCAATAAAAAGGGACTCTACGCGCTCATCGCAGCAGGAGCAGGATTAGGAGCATTCGCAATCGTGCTCGCAGTAGTCGCATTGATTTTAGCACAATTCCAGACGCAAATGACCTCTGGTGGTTTTGCGTTTAACATTACCGGACAAGGCCTTTCTGGTTTGCTTTCGATGGCGAACTTCATTGGTATTATCGCTATTGCTTTGGTAGGAGTCTACTTAATGGGCCTCGTCATTCGCCAGTTCGTTGGCTTTGGCGGCGGCAGAGCAGCAGGTTTGTAAACCTGAACGATTAATTTTTTTTCCTTTTTCATTTAATATCGAAATATTAAATAAATAATATCCAGATAATACGGAGGCACTAAAACTTATGAAATTCTCAAACAAAAAAGGACTTTACGCATTAATCGCGGCAGGAGCAGGACTTGGTGGTTTCGCTATCGTCCTAGCTACGGTTGCCTTGATTCTGGTACAATTCCAGACTCAGATGACGGTTAATGGAACTGCTTACAACATTACGCAACAGGGATTGCAGGGTTTGCTTTCGATGGCGAACTTCATTGGTATTATCGCTATTGCTTTGGTAGGAGTCTACTTAATGGGCCTCGTCATTCGCCAGTTCGTTGGCTTTGGCGGCGGCAGCGCAAGCGGCCTATAAATTCTTTATTTTTTTATCTTTAAGTTTTGTTACATCTACCAATGAACTACCAATGTCTACCAAATTGATAGTACATTGTTTAGATTGTAAAGTATATATACTGGAGAATTAAACCAATGTCATTAGGACCAAACATTCGCTATCGTTTCAAACCTGTAAACGTGCACGAGGAATTACGTCTTGCTTTTAAAGGAAACAAGGTAGTGGAAGCTGTTCCGTTCTATCGCAATTCTCAAGGTGTGTTGAAGAAAAGAAAATACTGATTCTTTGCCATAATGCCGACAAAGTATGTATTGTATAAGCACAACATTTAAATATCAATTGAGCTACGTTTAACTTTGAGAAAAAAAAAGCGATTAGAGGTGTATCAAAAATGAAAAAGAGCAAAACCAAACAGTCCAGGCAATTGCCTGAAGAATTCTACAAAGATGGATATGTCGACCTTGAAGAATTGCATGAAGGCAAACCTGCATTGCTGGCGACTTTAAAAGAAGAGGACTAGATCATGTCCCAGACTAATTCCACCAGGCAAATGACTTTCAAGCAATATCTGGTTCAACTTAAGCATAAAAAAGCAGAAGTCATCGTTAGACCCCTATCTAGCAATCTAAACGCGCACATAGGGACTTTAGCATGCGTTCGTGCCGATTTCATCATATTGAACATTGAAGGACGATCACGGCACGCCATCCCTATAAGCGCGATAGAGAGCATATGTGAAGTCAAAGTTCCTAATCAATCACACTCGGGGAACAAGATACCAGAATGGGCGTTATGACCACATCCCGTTATTCTGATATTCTTGTTCCCTCTCAATTTTTCATGCTTGCGCAATAAAAACAAACCCGAGCTGGTTTTAGCGTACCCACGTTTTTCCAGAATGGGATGATAGCGGGGCCATCGCGCAAGGGGCAACCTCTGCCTTCAAAAGATGGCCGCCCTATCCCCCCCTTTTATGTTCACCAAAATGTGTGAAGGAGCAAACGAACAAAATGACAACAACCGTAAACTACACAAACGCGAACGCAGAACTTAAAGACAACAACTGGCTTAAACTAGAACAAGGAATCCACAGCGTGACTTTTCTTGAGGACTTGCCTTTCCCAGAGAAAAAAGAAAGCCAATTCAAAGATAAAGATGGCAAAAACAAAATGATCGAACAAAGCAACGTTTTAGTTGAATACCAACGAAAACAAATAAGGTGGACTATTATCAAAGCAGAAGGTAAGAAAAGTCTCTGGGGCCAACTAATCGCTTTAGGTAAGCACTACAATAGTTTGGTTGGGAAAACTATTGAGGTGAGCGTGAAAGTCAATGGAACCAAGCGAGAATACATGATCCGCGAATATTTATTACTCGCGCAACAAAACAAACTTTAATAAACTGAGAAAGATTCATTTTTTTTTTATGTTCTATTAAAAAAGAAGAGAAAGGTGATAGAATGACGGCATCTTTAAAAAAAAGGCAGGATATTGAGAAGAAAGATGAAAGCCCAACTATTCCTATAAGCACTATTGTTTTGAATGACCAGTTGTATGAGGAAGTTTATTGTGAAGGCAAATATTTTTTCTGTTGTTTAACTGACAAAGGTTTCAAATTTTTTGATAGATTATGTGATGAGAAGCAAGGAGTGTATTATGTTCCTCAGATTGGTGAGGAGATTCCAAGAGAGATCGTTCTATTGCCAAGTGTTCCCAGTATTAAGATATTAGTGGAGACTTTGAAGGGTGATGGTAGTGGTGTGATGGAAGTATTAACATTGGTAAGAGAGTTCATTCATAAGTATTGTGATCTGCCCAGAAAGTATGAGGAATTGTTGCCTTTTTGGATATTGGGTACGTATATTTATGATAAGCTTGACCAGTTTCCTATCTTGAGTTTTCAGGGAGATA
>Ga0334722_10001982_pt1 | contig 23978 bp, 35 predicted proteins | sample C3_bottom_MG_FD_207210 | JGI IMG/M metagenome (GOLD analysis project Ga0334722, IMG submission 207210) | Sediment microbial communities from Yellowstone Lake, YNP, Wyoming, USA - C3_bottom | ecosystem: Environmental > Aquatic > Freshwater > Lake > Sediment | place: USA: Wyoming | collected... | reverse complement strand
ACAATTGCGGTATGTTGATACCGAGAATTTTAAAATGGATTATACTAAACGATTTGGTATTGTGGGTATTCCTCATAATTACTTTATTAATATCACAAAGGCAAATAAGGAAAATGGTATTAGAACTATTTGGTTGAAAGACCACGAAATTGATCATTTTAAGAATACTACTGATATCAATGGTGTTGAATTAAAGGACTATCGTAGGAAATGGAAAGTTCTGCAATCATATATAAAGACCGCAGTTGGTAAAATTGATCATAGAGTTTATGCTAGGGATTGTGAGGTAAAAGAAGTTCCTAATAGTCAGTTAAGACCATTCTTAGAAACCAATTGTTTTTATGGGTATAGATCAGCAAATAAGAATTACGGTCTATATCTAAAGAAGGATAAGGCAGGTATTGAAAAGGGTACTTTAGTGTTGATTTACACCTTTGGTCATGCTTATTTTGGAAGGGGGATATATGACGTTGAGGTTATCCGTGTTTCTACTAAGCTGTTTTGTCAAGTAATAGGTGGGGCTAGTAAACTGCTTAAATACTTCCTGGCGAACCATCCAACATTGGAGATGGGTGGTAAAGAGATAGAAGTTAATAAAATCGTCTTTATTGTAGATGCTGATCACAATGACGGTGGATCATTAGAAACACTAGGGTTTGAGTTTGTTTCACATCAAGGTGCTGGATTCATGAATCATAACGTGAAGACTGGTGAGGTATTTCATCGAAGACCAATGCAACATAAGTTAATAATGGAACAGATGGCAAACGGTGAAGTGTATAGTGTAGCTAATGCGGGTAATATAATTTATACACTTGATAGGAAATCCTACATGGCTGAACATAACATTGAAGAGAAGCCTGTATAACTCTATAAATAGATATGATACAAACAAACCCAATAACTACTGATAATAGTTATTGGGTTTTAACCACAACAGTTACCTATGGAGGGTAAACTATCATGTCTGAACCTATTTATACCAAGAAATGTCGTAAATGTAAAGAAATTAAACCTATTAGTGATTTTGGTAATCACGCACAAGAAAAAGATGGTTTCAGATGTACATGTAAAATGTGCCTCTACAAACATTATGAAGAAGACAAAATTAATAGCGAACTGCGTATAAGTGGATTAAAAAAGTGTCGTACTTGTAAAGAAATAAAACCTATTAGTGATTTTGAAAAAGCTGTGAATGGTATTGATGGGCATCGAAATGAATGTAGGGATTGCCGTAGTGTTAAGAAAATACAATATAGTATTAAAAATAAAGAGATGATAAGAGAACAGAAGAGAAAATATGCAATAGATAATAAAGAAAGAACAAAGGAATATAAAAAGGAATATGTTAATTTACCTGCGCTATATTCAACTTTTTCACATAGATTGACAGTAGAAGAAGCACCAAGACTATCAGATGATGGATTATCTCTTGAATGTATATGTAAATATTGTGGTTGTTATCATATACCATCTAACATATCTGTTATCCATAGGATAAGTAGTATAGTAGGAAAGTTTACTGGTGATTGTAACTTATATTGTTCTGAAGGATGTAAGCAATCATGTAGCACCTATAATCGAAGAAAGTATCCTAAAGGGTTTAAGCCAGATACATCAAGGGAAGTGCAACCTGAATTAAGAAAATTGGTATTAGCAAGGGATAATTATACCTGTCAAAAATGCTATAAGAGTAAAGAAGAATCTCCATTACATTGTCATCATTATGAGGGAATAGAGCTTAATCCAATAGAATCAGCGGATATTGATAACTGTGTAACACTATGTAAGAAGTGTCATAATACCATTCATACGGATTGCGATATGAGAAGAGATGTTTGTCCTGAATAAATTAAAAAAAAAATAACTCTTGATTTTGTGTTTTATCTAGTTTAGAGTGTACTTGTCACTGAGATAGAACTAGATAAAACACAGAACAAGGTGAACATCATGATTAAGTATGAGAATGCAGCAAGCAAGCTTAACAAATCAAATTTTTCAACTTCCCTTATAACCAATAAAGAAGATTATAGTTTAGTAACTGTTAAGCATACGAATGGTAGTACTATCCAGTTTGTCAAAGCACCAACCATTGATTGGTTCTTTGTTCGGAAGAGTTATCATGGATATGATGTTGTGAATCAGGCAATGGAAGGAGTTTATTTATATAATTGTTCAACAGCAATAAAATTTGCATTATCTTAAAAATAACTCTTGTAATCCTCTTCATAATTGTTTATTCTGAACTCGTAAAGGGAAGTTAATTCAAACCCAATCTAGCGAGACACTCCATGAAATCCATCGATAAAGCTACTGAGTTGTTTAATAAGGGTTTTACTTCTAAAGCTTCTAAGCAGAATGCCCTTCAGGTTCTGAGTCGAGGTTATGAGGGCATTTCTGGTAGTATCACTGATAATATTCTTATGCTTGAAAGAACACCAGAGACTCAAGATTTGTATTGGAATTGTCCTAGAGAGCTTCATCAGTGGAGAGATAAGCATTCCAAGATGTATTCTGATTATCCTGAGAGTGTAAGTGTTATTGAAGAGATGATTGAGCTTAGAAACGCTATCAAGGAGGCAGACATTAACACTCCTGTTAAGAAGTTAGATGAGAAGGAATCTGTCATTCTGAAGAGCATTAAAGATCAAATGGAGATGAACCAGCAGAACTATGTAAGGGGAATTGATCTTTCTGAGAAGTTTGGTGGTTTGAATGTAACTTGTAATGCTCATTTGGTTCGCAATGCTCATGGGACTGTTTTTATTCGTCACTTCTTTTACATGTTTTATAAGCTTACCCCTTTTAATGTGATTGTGGCTGTTGCTGAAAAACTTGAAGAAGATAAGAAAAAGGAGAATGTATGAAAAATCTAGTAGATGGGAAAATACCAGCCAACACTTAGTGTCCATATAAAGACAAATGTATTTTTCATAATCATAGTTGCATCCATAAGGGTAAAGATCATGAAATTCCTTTCTCTTGTGGCTATGCGAGGGGATTTGAGATTTGTGAAAAATAATTAAAAATAACTATTGCTTTTGTGTTTTGGTAGTGTTAAATTGAATTCGTAATCAAGAGAGCACATCAAAACAAAACAAGGTGAACAACATGGCAAGCAAGGTAACTGAGAGATTAGTTAAAAATTACATCATCAGAACCATTAAAGCTGGATATTGTATTTGGATGGTTGATATTGCAGAACGGACTATTTGGGGATTCAAGGGAAGTAGGTATAAGAACTTTGATCGAGCCAAAAATGTTATCTCAGAAATACTTGATGAGATGATAGCCGAAAATAGTATTGAGAAAGACCAATATAATGAAGATGAGGTTCCTACCTACCATAAGGGAAAAGATTTCGATTTGATGTATTAAAAAAATCTTCTAAGGTGAATATCATGGTACGAATGTGGATTAATCAACCATCAAATGCTCAAACCTTTCACTATTTACATGGAAGGAATGTATTGGCAACATTAAGTGGTAATGGTATGTCAATGGTGTATTTCTTGTCTGGGGATGTTATCAGTTAAATTATCAATTCTAAAGCATTATCTAGGGGATGGAAAAAAATTAAATAATCCTTGCAATCCACTTTCAACTAGTTTATTCTGTATTTGTCATTGAGACAAAACCTCTTAAAACTCTTCTAAGGTGTAAGACATGAAATCTTCTCAGTCATCAGCTGCTTCTCTCATCAAGAAAGACCTCAAGAAAGCTTTTCCTGCTGTTAAATTCTCTGTTCGTTCCTCTAGCTTTGCTGGTGGTAATGCTGTTGATGTTGGCTGGATTGATGGGCCAACTGTTGACTCTGTTGATGACATTGTTAAGAAGTATCAGTATGGTCATTTTGACTCTATGAATGATATGTATGAGTATTCTAGTGTTGATAAAAGCATTCCTCAAGCCAAGTACGTTCAGACTCATCGTAGCTATAGTGATGAGGTTCGTGAGCGCATTACCAATCAGGTGGCTAAAGATTTCGGAATTACTGATGTTAATGATGAGAATCAATGGCAAGGGGTTTTTGGTACTTGGAAAGACAATGCGGTTTATCGCAACATGCATAAAATGAACTTCTAAGGTGAAGATATGAATATTTACGATAGCCTTTTTATTCTCATGTGGATGGCATCAGGGCTTTGCTCTCTTATCTTTTGGTGGGTTAAGTCCGATAGTGATGTAAGTTTAGTCGCTGCTGTCTGTTACCCTATCTTGTCTTGTATTTTGGGTGGTCCTATTGTCTTTGTTGGTAGCTGGTTGATTATCGGTAATAAGCCTTTAAATGATCTAGTAAATAATATTAGCAAATCTTTAAAATAACTCTTTACATTCCATTTTGAATTGTTTAATCTGTATGTGTCAGTGAGTGATAAGCAGGTAATCAAAACAAGGTAACGAACATGACCCCTTCACAAAAAAAAGCAGTAGAGTGGTTCAAGAGAGAATTCTTTGATTATAATTCTCATGTTACTAAAGAAGATTACGAGTATAAGGAATGGGAAGTGCAAGATCATGATTATGGTATGGTTTCTATAGTTGCTGAAGTTGGAATGAAGAATGATGAGGGTACTATGGCAGCTGTCTTTTGTCGGGCTAGAAAGCATGTATTTATTGGTAAGAAGGGTGGGTTCTCTTGGTATGATAACAATGCTCATAAGCGTGTTAATGCTCGTAAGTATTCCTGTGAAATCTATTTTCCTGAAAGGAACTAACATGAACATCGAAATAACAGAGAAATCTATTGCTGTTGAGTGTTATGTTGTTGATGGTGATCCTACATGTGCCATATCTTATGAAAATGGTAGAGTGTGCAAATTCTATAGGACAGAATTTTTTGGTCAAAAAGAAACCTGTTTGTTTGCTCCTGCTGGTGCTCTATTAGATCGACACCCTAATAGTAAAGGTGAGATAGGGTTGGGATACCTCATACCTGGGATTTTTTGTCTAATTTGGAGTAATGGTGAATAATATGGAAAGCCTAAAAGACCTTATAATGGAGAGGGATCATCTATCGGCTGTTGATGTTGATCAAATACTTCATAAGGCTAGGAAGAGAGTTTTAAGCGGTGATAAGCCTGAAACAATTCTCGGTGAAGAATTCGGTGTTAGTGATACTGACTATCTTTGTGATATGTATTAAAAGGAGATGCTATGAAAGTAGATATGTATAAAGTTAAATGCACTCATTGTAATAAATGGGACATCCTTCCTAAAGAGAAGGTTTCTGTGCTGTGCGACTTCGCTGATAATGCTTATGTTATTACATTCGAATGTCCTATTTGTGGTAGAGATATGTATCATGAAATTCCATTCCCCGAAAATAAATAAAAAGGAGAATAAATGCTTTCAACACTGATTAATGATTTGCGTAGTACAACTAAACCAAGTGAGAAGCTTGCTGTTATTAAATCCAATGAAGGGGAATTACTTAAATGGGTATTGGAATACACCTATAATCCATTTAAGTTGTTTCGTGTTAAGATTAAGGATAGTGATATTCCACCTGCTGGTCTTAATACTTTTGAAGAATATCAGATTACTATTCATAATCTTCTTGATAACTGTGGTCTAAATAACTCAAGTCTCCAGAATAAGTTAAATGTTATTGATGTCTTATATGACCTTGATTCTGGTTCTCAAGAGCTATTGGTAGGTATTATCAATAAGAACTGGAAAGCAGGACTTGGGGAAAAGAATGTATTAGAGATGTATCCTGGTTTGTTTCCTGTGTTTGAAGTTCAGTTGGCAAACTCATATAAGGTTGATAAGAAGTATAAGGATCGTAATCTAAATCGTATATATTCATATAAGCTTGATGGTATTCGGTGTGTTGCTCTTCGTGTTAATGGTGAATGGTTATTGAAGTCAAGGCAAGGTCATGATATCCTTACTTGTGATCATATTAAGGATAGGCTAGAAAAGCTCTATAATCGCGTATCATACACTTTCTTTGATGGTGAGCTATTCACTGAGGGAATGAAGTTTGAAGAGGTACAAGGCAAGGTAATGGCCTTTAAGAAGGGTCAAGCACCTGAGATTGATTATCATATCTTTTGTTGTGGATTAGCAGAAGATTTTCTTGCTCAGAATAACACTAATATCCTTTCAACTCATGGTCTTGATGTCTCTGATATTGATGATATTTTTGTTGCTGATCTAGGTGAGCATCCATTTAATGATGAGACTATCAACCTTCTTATGGAAGAAGCATTTTCAAAGGGTTATGAAGGTCTAATGCTTCGCAACATTAGCAGCTTATATGACTTTAAGCGTTCCGATGCTCTTTTGAAGATTAAGAAGCTTGCTGGCTCTGATGTTGGTGAAGTTGTATCAGACTGTTTAGTAACAGGAATCGTTATTGATAAATTCCCTGTATGTGAAATGGTTGATGGTGTTAACACCATGATTTATAAGCAATTGCTTACCAAGTTGAATGTTATTCAGAAGGATGGTAAAGATTGTGTTGTTGGGTCGGGTTTCCCTAGAGATATTAGAGAAGCATGGACTACTGATCCTAGTTTGGTTGTTGGGAAGGTAATTGAAGTTCTTCACCAAGAATGTGGCTCTAATGGTAGAATGAGGTTTCCTCGTTTCTATCGAGTACGAGAAGATTTGACTTGGGGTTAATGATGTATACATATAAAAGTAGGTTTTCTAAATGGCGAGATGTTTCTTGCTATTCTGATAGATTGTGTTATGCTCTATATAGCAGTTGTTGGGGAAGCAAATGGGGCAATGACACTGTTAGATATTGGGTTAATCAAAGAATGTTGGAGGTTGGTAATGCGAAGAAAACGTAAGGTTTATTATCAAGTTAGTAATTTCGATGGTTATTGGTATAGCCTAAAGAATAAGACTTGGAGTAAGGAAATTGGTGGTACTGGTAGTCATTGTTCCGCTGCTAGTCGATTGACATTCAAAGCTGCTAAGAAATGTTTTAATAATATGGTTAGAATTATTGGCAACTCTTCAAACAGCTATATTCTTCAGTATTCTTGGTATAAAGGGGATCGAAGATGTGAAGAGTTTTATCGATAAATGTCTTGACTTATAAGATGTGTGTTAGTATTATAGTCATCTAAGGGAAATAAAACATAAAGGTGTGATTATGGATATCAAGGTTACGAAAATTAAGAACAGGTATCATGCTCGATTGATCTATGAAGAAGCAATCATTGATGAAATGGCTTGTGAAGAAAAACGTGATATTGGTTGGATTTGTAAGGAGATGTTGATGTGGTCTGATAAGACCGGATACAGTTGTAAGTGGACTTCCGCAGCTAGAAAGCATCACTCAACCAATAATGTTGGTAAAATTTGGTATAGGAACAAATTATGAGTAATATGTGTATTAATGTGTCTTTCTTACCCGGAACATCCATAGAAAATCCATATTAGAAGCAAAGAATATGGCTATACGATTGGGTGTTGTTTATATCAAGTATAATTTTAATGGTGTTTCTATGTCAATTGGTCAGGGATGTACTGTAGATAATGCTGTTGATATGTATAGGAGTGTTAGTAGCGTAGGAGGGAATGTGTGTTGTAATAGTTAATATAGTTTTGCATTAGCTTTCTGATCCTGGCATTGGATTGTCCAATGGAGGCCACCTTAACGGGTATTCAGGCAGATTCCCCAAGCTAATGTGAATAAGGTGGATGGTGTCTATCAATGGTGGTAGATGCCATTCACTCTTTAAAGTTGATATAGTTTTCATAACAGTTTTGATTATCAGCAATAATGCTGTTGCCCTATTAGGTATAAAATAATCAAGCTTCCTAGCTGTTATGAGATAGTGATACCGAAATCCTTCAGGTATCTCATATAAGGGACAATGGCAATAATGCTGTTGTCCCTTTTCTTTTATGTGAATTCCTATAAATAAGAATAAATATTAGGAGTTTACAATCTGTGAAGAAAAAAGAAGATAATAAATATGCTGAAGACTTTGCTGAACCACAACTTGACATCAAGGGATTGGATTCATTGTTCAATATATATCGATCATCAAACCTACCTGCAACAAAATCCGATATACAAGAGCTTTCTGATATGAGAAAAGAACTATCAGAAGCCACCAAAAGTATCGGGCCTGATCCTGACGAAATCATATATAAGAACATTGAAAGAGCCAATAGATTGTTAGACCTAGCTGAGAAGGCTTTAGATGCTGCTGGGATAGATAACCGCCTTCTCGAAGTCTCCGGCCAGCTGATCAATTCAATAACTGCTGCTAGTGGCGGAATTAGTGGTAATAGCTACAATCAAGAAGTATTGGCTCAGAAGGCTAGAGAGTTGGAGTTTAAGGAAAGACAGTTAACAATAAAGAATGCTATTAAGGGTAACACTGGCAACACCATTCAAACCCAAAATAATATTATCGTTAGCACTAGGGAAGATATCATGAAGATGATAGCAGATTCAGAGAATGAAGAAATTATTGATGTTGAAACAGGAGAGGTATTTAGTAGTTAACTTCTAACCCATAAGGAACTATATGGCAATTAAACACTTTATTATTGATACATGTGCAATTATCGACAATCCAGACGCAATTAAGATTCTTATTAATGGTGAGGATGGGAAAGATAAAAACAAAGTGTATCTGAGTAGTGTTGTTATCGAAGAGTTGGATCATCTAAAAACTGACAATAGATTGGGTCCACAAGTAAGAGAGATTATTAGGTATATATGGGAAAATAAAGATTCAGTAGAGATTATTGGAAAGGTTGATACTTCATATAAGAACGATAATCAGTTGATTAAGATTGTTGATGATAAGAGTGATCTAAAGCCAATTCTAGTCACTAATGATTTATTGATGAGATTTAAGGCAGAGAAGTTCTTTGATATAGAAACACAAGAACTTCAAGCATCCAATCCTTTTAAAACAGAATCGGAAAAGTTTACTGGTTTTATTGAAGTAGATGCTGAAGGTAAAGTGGATGATGAAGTAAACAACTGCTTCTATATGTATGAAGGTAGATTGTACTTCAAAAAGAAGCATCAAGAAGGTGTTTTAGTACCTGATAGAGATGTTTGGAAGATTACTCCTAAGACCATATATCAGAAAGCATTTGTTAATCTGGTTATGAATGATGATATTGATGTTGTTTCTGTTCAATCTAGTGCAGGATTGGGTAAAAGTCTACTCTCTCTTTCTTGTGCTCTTCAATTAATGTTACAGGATAAAAAGTATAAGAAGATTTATGTTTTTAAAAGCACTGAGGAAATAGGGAAAGAGATTGGCTTCTTACCTGGGAGTGTTGATGATAAGCTGAGTCCATATTTTAAGAATGTAAAGGATTTGATAGTAGAGTTACATGAGCTAAGACCAGCTAATAAGTTATTCGAGGATGATAGTGATAATTTAAATAGTAGATATATTGAGTTTATGCCTATAAACTTCATTAGGGGTCTTAACTTATCTCAGTGTGTTGTTATAATCGAAGAGGGTCAAAATTATTCTAACTACTTTATGAAGACAATATTAAGCAGAATGGGTCAGAATGTTAAGTGTATTATTAATGGTGATATTGGTCAGGTAGATACTAAAGGGTTAAATAGAGATAATAATGGTCTTAATTGGTGTTTGACAAACTTTAATGGTCTTAATAATTATGGTCATATAACACTTCAGGGTAGTAAAAGTCGTGGACCTATATGTGATATGGTTTCTAAATATTGGAAATAATATAGAGGGATAAACTAATAGATGGTTAGAGCTTGATGTATGGATTCCTTCTTTGAATAAGGCTATAGAATATAATGGGTTGTATTGGCACTCTACTAGAGATAGAAAATTGGCTGATAGAATAAAAAAGAAAGAATGTAAAAGATTGAATATTGACCTACTGAAGATAACCGATGAAATGTGGCTATCTAACAAGGATCATTGTTTTGGTATGATACGAAAATTTATATCGGGGTTATAGGAATATTGAAGCCAGTTAGTAGATGTGAAATTTGTGGAACAGATAAAGAGTTATTACAGTCGCACCACATAACAAGTAAATGTTATGGTGGATCAAATAGTGTTTGGAACTTGGCTTTTATTTGTCCAAATTGCCATAGTTCTGTTCATGAGGGTTTGGTTATTATTGAAGGAAAGTTTATGAGTACTAAATCTAAGGTGCTCATATATAGGAATCAAGGGGAAGACTCTATAACGGGTCTTCCTGATCCTAAAGTTCATATAGTGAAAAGGAAAAAGTTAAATGGAGAATGAGTTTATGAAAGCTACTGTTAAGGCTATAAAGGAGAATCCTATTAAATCAATATCAGGAATTGTTACTATATTATCGTTCATCTTTGGTTCTATCTTCTGGATAGATACTAGATATGTTCATGCTGATGATCTTCATAAGTTAGTTGTTCAGCAATCTCTTGAAAGAGCACAAGAAAGAGTTGTTGACTATGAAGATAGACTTGAAGATATAGAGTTAAAAGAGCAATTAGGCAAAGCCACTGAATTTGATAAAGCAAGTAAGCCTAGATTGGAGAGAAAGATTAAAGACCTACAAAAAACAGTTAGGGATTTAACAATAGATAAATGAGTATAGCTCTGTATAAATAGAAGGTAAGAAGAAAGATATCGGGTCGATCTTCAACAATGGGATTAGTTAATCGCTGTCCCTTCTGACCTCTATTTATATGGATTAGTGTCTATTATGAAAATAACATGGGATAATATTGATAATTTTAAATTACTTAGTGATGGTAGGTTTGATTATATTGCTTCAGACTCATATACAAAGTTTATTTTGTTAGATAGTTGTAAATATTGCAATGAAGAATATTTTTCCAGTCATGATTTGGTGAAGCATGGGAAGGGGGAATTTTGCTGTGGGTCTTGCTCTTCTAAATATAATGATGTTCTGAGGAATCCAATACATAGAGATAGGATAAATAAAAGTAAGGCAGATAGAATAAATTTTATATTTTATGCTGGATTGATCGGAAGTGATGATATAAAGGATGGTAAGAAAATTAGGACGTTCTTAAAGAGAAATTTAGTTAGAAATTCTATGTTATATGATCTTGATTCCTCTTTAGATGGGAAATCTTTTATTACATGTCCTATCTTGGGTGCTAGGCTCATCAGTATAAAGAAATCGTATATCAAAAATATTTTAAATATGAAAGACGAAGATTATCCATTTTCCCGGGAAAATAGGTCGTGTTCAGATAGGATAGAGAACATAAAACGACGGTTGCGTGTATTAGATGAAAAAACAGGGCTAACCAAGCACCAGATAGGTATTGTCAATGGTGGAAGACTTATGAGAAATATGGTAAAAGATAGTGAATATAATAAAATTTATAGAGGTCTTCCAGCAAGCTATAATAAATATGAGCAAAAGCTTAAATATATAGAAGACATTGATATTACTGATGGGGGATATCTAAAGGTTAGGTGCTATCATTGCAAAGAATGGATGATTCCTACAACTATGGAATCAAGCAATAGATATAAATCCATATGTAGAGTAGATGAAGGAGAACATAATTTTTACTGCTCCGATGAATGTAGAAGTAATTGTAGTGTCTATAATAGGACTATTTGGCCGAAAGGATATAATATCAAGTATGATAACTATAGGGCTGATCAACCAGAACTTAGACAAATGGTTCTCGAAAGAGATGGAAATCGGTGTATCATATGTGGATCAACAGAAAATCTTATATGCCATCATTTAGAAGGAATTCTATATAACCCTATAGAAAGTGCTGATATGGATTTGTGTGTTACCTTGTGTTTTACTCATCATGAAAATTCTCATAGTGAAATAGGATGTAGAAAAATAGATATGCGGTGCGTAAAGTGAGTATAGTTTATAATGAATATGTAAAGCGTCCTGGTGAAGAAGAAGATTTTACACCAGATCAAATAAGAGAACTTGCTAAGTGTAAGAAGAGTTTTATGTACTTCTTGAAGTATGTTAAGGTTGTGCATCCTGACTTGGGAAGAATACCATATATTCCTTATGAGTTTCAAAAGAAGATACTTAATTTAGTACATGATAACAGGCATATAGTAATAAACTCTTCTAGGCAATCAGGAAAATCAATAACAATCGCCGTATATTTAGTGTGGTATTCTATATTCAATGAAGATAAGTTAGTTGGTATTGTATCTAACAATGAAGCAGGAGCTATTGATATTCTCGATAGGATGAAGGTTATATATGAAGAATTGCCTTCATTTATAAAGCCAGGTGTTGTTGAATATAACAAAAAGACTGTTGTATTTGAAAATGGCACATCAGTAAAAGCTAGAGCAACATCAAAAGACTCCTTCAGAGGTCGTACATGCAACATCTTGTGCTCTGATGAAATGGCCCATGTTGAACCTCAATGGAAATGTGATGAGTTTTTCACTTCTAACTGGCCTACAATTTCAAAATCAGAAGTATCTAAGTTTATTGTTATATCAACACCTAAAGGTATTGGTAATTTATTTCATCAGTTATATACTGAAGCTGAAAAGAAAATAAATACCTTCGTTCATTTTTTCTCAGATTGGCGTGATGTTCCTGGTAGAGATGAGAAGTGGGCTGAAGATCAAATAAAGACAATTGGTATTAGGAGATTCAATCAAGAGTTTGGTGGCAACTTCCTTGGCTCCGATAGTATTGTTCTTGAGGAAGCCACATTAAGGAGATTGATAGCAAGTACGGTATACCCCACTTCATTAGAAGGTAAGGGATTATTTAGAATATTTGAGCCTCCTGTTGATGGTGGATTGTATGTGTTAGGTATTGATAGTGGTAAGGGAAGTGGTGAACATGATTCTGTCATGCAGGTATTTAGAATAATCTCAATAAACCCTGTTAAAATGGTTCAGGTTGCTGTTTTTCAGGACAATATGACAGATACATATAAGTTTGCTGATATTATAAATAAGACAAGTTATTACTATAATAATGCTCATATCATGTGTGAGAATAATGGTGAGGGTGCTCCTGTAATATCTCGTTTATGGTGGGATCATGAAAATGCCAATCTTGTCAATGAAGGACAGAAAATATCCAAATTAGGTATTAGAGCAACTGCTACCAGCAAGCTTAAAGCTGTTCTTCTTCTAAAAAAACTTATCGATAATGGTTCAATGGAAATTATTGATAAGCCAACTGTTGATCAATTGTTAACATTTGTTGATATAAACGGTAAGTATTCTGGCAATGGAAAACCAGATGACTTGGTTTCTGCTTTATATTGGGCAAGCTATATATTCGAAATGAATATTCTTGACGAATCAATGAGAATTGAAGATGTTAATTTAGAAGAAGAAGGTTGGGGAATATTCGATGATGCTCAGGGCATTGATGATGGATATGAGTATATTCCTACCCTATGCTAAAACTATAAATAGTAATGAGACTTTACATATAAGAAGGTATATATGACTAGAAGTGAACTGATATCACTAATAAAAAGAAATTTAGGTTCTCCTCTAATAAAAATAGAGTTGGTCGATGATCAAATAATTGACTCTATTAATTATGCTAGAGATAGATTTATAAAACGAGCTATCGGTAATGTGGTACAGGAAGATTATATTACTATGATGTTATCTGGTGGCCAGAGTGTGTATGATCTTCCATCAACCATTAGAGAAGTTGTTGATTATGCTGATGGTTCTGGTGGTGGAGGTATGGGTGGTAAGATTAACACACTATTCACTATTGAGAATTACTTCTTCTCTCAGGGTATGTTAAGCAATCTTTCTCAGCCTTTTGATTTGGTTGGTTATCACGTTGCTTTAGACTTCTTAGAGACTCTTAGTAGATACACGGTTTCAAAATATAATTGGAGATATAACAGGTTTAAAAATCAAATAACACTATCACCATCACCACCAACAGGTAGCTATATGGTTACTTATGATGCTACTGGTGGTGAAGTTTTGTTAGATGTATCTGGATATGCTTTATTAAAGGTTTATAAAGTAGAAACAGAAATAGATGATTTATACGAAGAGCAAACCATACAGGACTATGCGACTGCGTTATCCATGAGGAAGCTAGGGTTTATTAGACGAAAATATGCTAATACTCCTGCTATGGGAAATCAAGGCATGGCTATGGATGGGGAATCCTTGATATCAGAAGCAAATACTTGGATAGAACAATTAGAAGAGCGTATTGATGCTCAAGAAGTTTTCGAAGGATATAATATTCTTATTGGTTAGTATGTAGTTGATTTTACGTTGTTTAAAAGGAAAGTATATGATACCAGTATTTGTAGAATTAGATGATTATTATCGTGGTGATACGTGGGACGGTATTACTATTGGTCCTATACTATTCGATAATATAGACCCTGAATATCCACTATCTGCTTGTTATATCGATTTTAGAGATGAAAATGGAACACTCGGTTATAGTTTTAGAACAACTCCATCTATAGGACATGGAGAGATTATAATTATCGATAGTGATAAATGGGAAGTTAAAATATTTCCGACTGAACTTCCTTTGATGGTTGGATGTTGGTATTGGGATTTTGAAACGATGGATTCTAGTGGATTTAAAAGAACTTTATATAAAGGCTCTATGAGAGTTATCGAGGATATAACATACTAACATGGCAAATATAATATCATCAAATTTTACAACTAAATCAACATCAATATCAGCACCTATATCAATAGGACAGCCTGGTAAAAGTGCATATCAAATTGCTTTAGCTAATGTATTTGTTGGTACAGAAACTGAGTGGATAAATAACGTTACAGCAAATGCTTTAATACCATATCAGGAGAGTATATGTCAATTAGTCAAGTAAAGTCAGCACTCAAACAGCGTCATATGTGGAATATGTATGATATATCAGATAATAATCCTGAACATTTGCTGTTCGATTCTGTTGTTGTTGAGATGTGTGATATTAGAGGTGTAGAGATTAATCTATATATTCCATTAGCTTCTTGGGATAAAGTATTTGGTGAGGATACTAATAAGAATCTCGTAGGACCAATTAGCACCAAAATGGTGTATGAGGTTGGTAATGAGGATTCTATTATAGATAGTTTCGGTATTAACTCTGATGAGACACTACAGTTTGCTTATATCCCAATGACCACATATACAAGGGACTGTTCTGGGGCGTATATGAGTAACCCATCTTTGAGTGGTGAGTTCATTCAACCGGCACCTGGAACAGTTATCCATATACCTTGGAATGATTTAAAATATGAGATTGTAGATGCTAAGAATGCTGATCAAGTTTTTATGGCTAAGAAGTTCGTATGGTCCCTAATACTTAGACCATTCAGATATTCTCATCAGAGTTTGGAGCACTATCAGATTCATACTCTAAACCCAACTGCTACATTTACAAGTGATGTTAGTGCTGCTGATGGTAATTTGATATATGATGATTTGTTGTTATTTGGTGATAATGAAGTGATAGAGGATGAAAGTAATACAATTCATTCATATTCTAATATTGATGAACAAATGTTTGGTAGATAATAAAGGGCATATAGATGAAATTTAAACAATATTTAGTAGAATCAGATGGTTATAAGGTTTATGTGGATTTGGATGGCGTAATTGTCGATTTCGTTAAGGGCGTTAAGGATAGATTTGATATTGATATGAATGATCATAATCAATGGGATGACTTTAAAAAGGAAAATTGGGATAAGGTTACATCCCTTGGTCCTAAATTTTGGTCTGATCTTCCTTGGACTAAAGATGGAAAGCAGTTGTGGAATTACGTTAAGGAATATAATCCTGTTATTCTTTCGGCATATCCTAAGAATCCTGGTGGTAAAGAACAAGCCTTGAGTGGTAAGAGAGATTGGCTTTCACACCATATAAATAGTAATGTTGCTAAACAAGCACTGCTTGTTAGAAGTGAAGAGAAGAAGAAATGGGCTGGAGATAAAGCGATTCTAATTGATGATAGGAAGGATAATATTCAACAGTGGATTAATGCTGGTGGTATTGGAATACTTCATAGAAACTCTAATGATACCATAAAGAAACTAAAGGAAATATTGGAGAAATGAAAACATTGAAACAATATATAACAGAGTCAACCAATCTTACTTATGGTGTTCTTCCAAACTTCACTGACTTTAAGAAGTCATTAATGAATAACATGGGAAGCATATATAAGTTAGATTTGAAGTTTCCTGATAATAGAACTGTTTCTATGTTAGGTCTTCCTACTAATGGTAATTTTAATGCTGCTGAAATGTATTCCATATTAGGTAATTTAGTTAAGGCGAAAAGTGATGACGCTAATGAGTTAGCTAAAAAGATTTTATCAACTCTAGGATTCAACTGGAAATAATGTCAGAACACTTCTTCTTCAACATAATGAGAAAGGTCATAGTTCAATTCTGTGACTGTTTCAATGGTATACGAATCGCAAAATACAATGATGATGGAAGTGTTAACTCATATGTTAATGTTCCTAGCAGATTTGCTCCAAAAGATCGTGACTTTATGTGGATTGAGAGAAGAGATAGTGAGGGAAAACGAGTAAGAGATAAGATTCTTCCTATGATTGGTATTTCTCTTACTAATGTTGAATATGATAACGAAAGAAAAGTAAGTCCACACTCAAGAGTTGGTATATCAAAAACAGCAGAATCAGCAGTTTCCTTTGGTAATCCAGTTCCCTTCTCATATACCTTTGATGTTAAGATAGCTGCTGAGTATATGTTTGACGTATGCCAGATATTAGAGCAAATACTTCCTTTCTATTCACCAACATCATTAATAAGTATTGATGTCCCTGAGTTGGGTATGAGTAGTTCTACAGCAACATCAGAAAGTGGAACAACAACGAGTAATATGAAGGTTTCTCTAACATCATCTAGTCAAGAGACTGTTATTGATATTCCAGAATCTGATTATAGAGCTATTATATGGACCCTATCATTTAAGGTTGATGGTTTCTTAATTAAGAACACCTCGACAGTTAAGACCATAAAGAAGATTGATACAAAGTTTTACACAACTCCTGGTGGTTGGTTACATTACGCTGATACAACAACCGAATCATTGAGTGGTATTGGTCATGATAGTGAAGAGGTGTTGGTTATTTCCACTAGTGCTACAAAATATGACGAAAATGGAAATATCAATAGCAAAACATTGATATTTGATAAGGTATAGAATGACAAACATAACAAACCTAAATAAAGGATTTCCTGATTCATTTGAGTTGGTATTTCCTGTTCTTCCTGAGTTGGACAACCTGAAGGATTCTCAAAGCTTATCATTGAATGTATATCAAACAGTTATTCCGTCTATATCAATTGCATCATTAGAAGATCATTGGCAAGGTGGTAAAGCATTCTTTGATTCTGGAGATATGACATATGAGCCTTGGTTAGTTAACTTTATGATTGATGATAATTTAGATAATTGGAAAATTATATTCAGATGGATAACTTCTATAAATAACAATAAAGATAGATATGGACGATCAAGAGATAAATATACTGTTGATGCTTCATTGAATATCTTAAACAATGAAAGAAGTCCAATACAAACTATCAATTTTAAGAATGTCTGGCCTTCGATGCTTGGTGAAGTGGTTCTAAACTATAGAGAGAGTGACAGCTACCTAACTAGTACTTGTAACTTCTATTATGATAGATATGAATTAGAAGAGATATAAATAAAACAAACAAGACCTACTAATGAATCTTAGTTAGGCATTTATGGAGATAATAAAATGGGATTTTTTCTTTCACCTGTTGTTAATGTACAAGAAATAGATTTGAGTGTCACAATACCATCTGTGGCAACCTCAATAGGAGTTTTAATTGCTAGGGATACATATAAAGGCCCAGAGTTAAAACAAACACTTGTTACCATTACAGATGAGCTTAATGCTGCATTTGGCGATCCGACTACATCTGCTAATTGCTATAAAGACATGCTTTCAGCAGAAGCTTTCTTAAAGTATGGTAACAAACTATATGTCACTAGAGTTATGCCGGTATCTGCTACCTTTGCCGGTGGTTCAATTAATAATGATACCTTCACCGCTGATACTAGTGCAACTTCTTTAACACTAAATGATCTTGAGTCTAGCGATCCAGATTCATTTGATACAGAATCTCTAACAGGTGGTGATATGTATTTTATTGCTTCCTCAAGGGGTGCTTGGGGTAATAATGTTAGGATTTCTCTTCTTGATTACAGTACACAGAATCAAATGATTTCTGGTGGAAGTCAATATCAAGCATTTAATACTTCTGGTGCTTGGGGCGAAGTTGATAATCGTCTTGAATCAAGTACTGACTTCTTACTACTTATTCAGGCTAAAGACCAAAACAAAACTGAATGGGCAACCAAAGAGGTTTGGAATGTGTCAACTGTAGAAAGTGCTGTTGATGATCAAGGTCAGTCTCGTTTCTGCGAGAATAAAGTTAATTCTAATTCTAATTATATTAGAATGAAGCTAGATTCTTCAATGATTGAAGCTAGTATCACATCGGCCATTATGGATGACTTTATGGTGTTTGGTGGGGGTCTTAATAACAAAGGCGATACTGTTCAAGATGCTGATATTATGACTGCTCTTGACCTATATGCCAATGCTGAAGAGATTGATGTTAATATCTTCATCGATGCTGATAAGTCTGAAGAAATTAAGAGATACTTAATTTCTATCTGTGAATCAAGAAAAGACTGTATGGCTGTTCTTGATTGTCCATATTCTACTGTTATTAATCAAAGAGGTAGTGAAGCGGTAAATCTTCGTAATTGGCGTAGAGGTATTGGGGCTGGTGAGAATCTAAACGAAAATACTAGCTATGCTGCTCTATATGGTAACTGGTTTGAAGTTTATAATCGATACACTAAAAAGTATGTATGGGTTCCTGCTTCTGGTTATGTCGGCGGAATATACGCTAGAAATGATGATGTTTCTGATCCTTGGTTCGCTCCTGCTGGTCTAAATAGAGGTATTATCACTGGTGTTCGTAAGCTTGCTTGGAATCCTACTCTTGGTCAGAGAGATTTACTATACAGCAATGGTATCAATCCTATTGTGTCATTTGCTGGACAGGGTAAAGTTGTTTGGGGTCAGAAGAACCTTCTTGATAAATCTTCTGCTTTCAATAGAGTTAATGTGCGTAGATTGTTCATCGTACTTGAGAAGGCTATTTCAACTGCAAGCAAGTACTTCTTGTTTGAACCTAATGATCCTGCTACTCGTAGAACGCTGATCAACATGATCGAGCCATTTTTACGCGATGTTAAGTCTCGTAGAGGTATTTATGACTTCAAAGTTATTGCTGATTCTAGCAATAATACCAACGAGAGGATCGATAGGAACGAATTGTGGGTAAGTATTTACATTCAACCTACCAAAGCAGCTGAGTTCATCCAACTTCAATTTATTGCCACTAAGACTGGAGCATCATTTGATGAGATTGCTGCTGGCGCATAATAGTAAGATTACATAAGTATCTTGAAATGGTATAATAGCTTAAATGTTATTATACCATTTTTTGTATAAATAGTATAGAGAGGGACAGGAACGGCCATTCTTGATTATTGCCTTGATCGATAATCTCACCTCTTTATTATTTAATCTATCAAGGAGAATAAAATGAAAATACCAGAGACATATAAAGAATTAGATAATATAGTTTATAAGCCTAATAAGCAAAATTGGAGATTTAATAATCATAGCTACTCTATGATGGTTTGTTGTAATTGCGGTGATGAGTGTTTTCAGAGATTGAATTATAACGGTTCGCCCTTTTGCGATGCAAATTGTCGGCAGGAGTATATGGTTGGGGAACACAGTCCATTATATGGTAAAATTTCTACCTTTAAGGGGCGGCACCATACAGATGAAGCGAAGCAAATACTTAGAGAAAAATCAACAAACAAATGCTCGGGGTCTGGAAATCCAAACTATAAAGGTGGTGTGAGAACAATAGCTTTATATGATACATATGCTCATAAATTACCTAATGTGGTTGTATCTCGAAAAAGTAGTATTGGTCATTTAGAGGTTAAGTGTGGAAATTGTAATACGTGGGATTCTCCTAATAGAACTAGGATTGTTAATTTCATTCAAAATATAAAAAATGATAGAATAAATATAAGAAATTATTATTGTTGTAAGGACTGTACATATAATAGTATAGAATATAGCAATATAGAAAATACATCAGAAGTAAAGAAACGAAGAAGTGACATTACTAAAGGTCTTTGGAGAGATGGTATTATTGATTATAGAGGTGATAAAAGCCCTCTATGGAAGGGTGGTTATAAAGAAACACCTTTATATGAAACGTATGGGCATCGTCTTGAAAAGTATGAAGATATAAAACGAAACATTGAGGACGAAAATATATTAGAAGTTAAATGTGTTCATTGTGATATATGGTATATTCCATCCGTTGATAGTGTGGTTAAAAGATTAAAGTGTATTAATGGCGGTATGGTAGGAGATAGTAGATTTTACTGTTCTGATTCTTGTAAACATAGCTGCACTATATATGGGAGAAAATTATATCCCAAAGGTTTTATAAATAATGATAACTCAAGAGAACTACAATCTTCATTACGAAAACTTGTGCTGGAGCGAGATGGATATAAATGTGTTAAGTGCGGAGAAACCGAAAACTTAACCTGTCATCATATTGATCCGGTAATATGCAATCCAATTGAAAGTGCTGATATTGATAATTGTGTTACTTTGTGTGAAAAACATAATAGAGAAGCACATCAAATAGATGGTTGTGGTACTCATGAATTAAGATCAAATGGTTTGATAAACAATTCATATAAATAGTGTTAATAAATGATTGTAAATAACACCTTACAAATAAAAAATAAGAGGAAATAAAATGGGAAAAGAAATAGGTTTTAATTTAGATTCGATGTTAGGTGCTTACAAAGATCATGCAAGAGGGTACTTGTTCAAGTTTGAGATTCATAATGCGCCAACTGGATTTTGGAGAGATAAGTATCCATATCTAGTTAGATCAACAACTATTCCATCATCTACTCTTGCTGAAATTAAGACTGATTGGCAAGGAATGGAATATAAGCTTGCTGGTACACAGACCTATGAAGATTTTACAGTAACATTTGCTGTTGATCCTGCTGCTATTATTAGGTATGACTTTGTGAATTGGATTAACTTCATTCATGATCCATCTACTAACGTTCATGGTAATCCATCTAGTTACATGTGTCTTCTTGAGCTATCTCAGTTGGATGTAGAAGGTAAAGAAAACATCAAGTATCAGATGGTAAATGCTTGGCCCAAGACAATTAGTGCTCCTACTTTGGATTATGCAACTAAAGATATTCTAAAGTTTGATGTTACTTTCGCATATCAGTACCACAAGCTAATTGCTGTTTAAGTTTTACAATAATCTGTTAACCAAAAGGAAGGTAAAATATGTCGTTAGATGTATTGGGTTACTTAAACCCATATGAATTTACTTGTGAGTTGCCAGGAAGTAAGGAGACTGTTAAGTTTAAACCTTTTACTACTGGTATGATGAAAAAGATGCTGGTGTATGAAGATTCTACCGATCCTTTTGTTATTGAGGAAATGTTAGATGAAATCATAACATCATGTGTTCTTGATGTAGATTTTGATATTGATGATTTATATCTTCAAGATAGATTTTACTTACTTATGAGAATAAGAGAGAAGTCTAAAGGTGATGTATATCAATACAACTTTAGATGTTCTGGTTGTAAGAAGGATAATGTTGGGTCTGTTAAGCTATCAGAAACAAAGATCAATCCTATCAATGAAGTATTTGAGACTATTGCTCTCAGTGAGCAACTTTCTGTTAAGATGAAGTATCTTACTAGAGGTGAACAGAAAGAGATTTTTGATCTTGTTAAAGGTACTAAGCTAACACTTGAACAGCAAATGATTGAAGCGACTACTATGAGTGTTGCACAATCTATGGATGAGTTCACTGCTGAAGGTGTAACCTCTAATGAAGTCTTATTCAAGGATAAGATGGAGATTATTAACAATCGTTTGGATGTTCAGACATTTGAGAAGTTGAAGAATTGTTTGTCTGCACATGATTTTGGTATGGACTTTAAAATCGAAACAAAGTGTGCTAATAAGAAATGTGGTAAGACGGAGGTACACCGTATTCCGTTGGACCATTTTTTCGACTAATTCAACTATGTTGTTCTGATGATAATATCGATAGCATAGTTGAAGAGCAATACGTTTTAGCTAAACATTGTCATATTGGATTACTTGATTCAAATAATATGCCTGACTTTGAAAGAAAGATGATCATTGGTAAGTTATTTAGAGATGTTCAAAAAGAAAAAGAAGAGATTGCTAAGAATAGAGGTTAGATATAATGATCGAAGATAAGATTGATAAGTATATTGGTGAGACTGTTAATGAGAATAGTCAGGACTTGATAGCGGTTGTTGATTCTTTCACTAGATATTTGATGGGAGATGCTCGTATAGCTGCTAATCAACTTATGACACTATCTAGCAGAAAGCTAGATTTGGTTATAAACACAGATAGTAAGGAATATAATAAGCAATTTTCTGATGTTAGAGAAAAACTTATTAAAGCAATTAGAAGCTCATTACTGTGAAATAACTATAAATAGGGTAATAGAAGCCTCGCTAATCATAAAGATTAAGGAGTTAAAAACTCTCAAGGGCTGGTTTTAGTAACCAGTGTTTGAGAGTTTTTTTATGGGAAAAATATGAATGTAAAAAAATACATAAATGTAACAGAGAATCAGAATAAGAAAACAACTGAGCTAATTACTGCTGTAAAAGAACTTAGTATGTTAATGCCCACTATGGCAACTAGCATTAACACCCTGTCTGATAATAATGATGCTTCCTTGGCTACTATCAACGAAACTATATCCAGCTTTAGTGATTCCATTAAAGGTATGTTTGAGAGCTTAGAGAAGGCTTTTGGTGGCTTAGAGAGCACAATGAAAACCTTCAAAATTCCTGTTCAGACTATCCCTCAGTTAATACCACCTTCTGTTAATCCCAGCGAGGAAGAGAGAGAGGAAAAGGAAAAGAAAAAGGATCATGAAACAAAGAAGAATAATATATTCTTCGGTATGTTTAAATATCATACTCTTGCACTTTTTTCTACTATATCAGAAACTATAGCTAGTGATATAAAAAGTATATTGGGTGATGTTCATACATACTTCATTCAACCTATTATGGATATAACTAAGAAGTCTTGGAATTTCTTTAAAGAGAAGATGGGGATGAAGAAGAAATCTCCAGAAGTAACTATATTAACCGAAATAAGAGATTTGTTTAAGTCATGGATGAACCATGATGCATATATGGAAGGACAAAACTCTTTGAATAAAGGTGGTTTTCAAACTGCTGTTGAGATGTTTGCTTTTGCTACTGGTATTTTTGTTGGTGCTTTGAAGGGTAATGCTTCTAGGCTTTTTAAAGGATTACATTTTGGAGGAAGTAGAACATCAGTATCATCTAGTGAAATTCCAACACTTCTTAGAGACAGAACAACACCTACTCAGGGAAAATTATCCAAGTATATGGAGGGGATTGGTAAGTCATGGGGTAAAATGGGTAAATTGATGTCAAAGGAGTATGAGTTTACTAAACTATTTCTTGAGATGTCTTTTCCTAAAGTATCGGGAATAATGAAAAATCTTCGTGATAGAATTGTTATGATACCAGAGTACTTCAAATACTATGGTGATATTGCAAAAGAGAAGTTTTTTAAATTGGTTGAGCCTATTGTTGGTATATTTAAATCAATGAGTTCTGGTGTTAAATTAGGTGAGAAGACCACTAAGATATTGAGTTGGATTAAGAGTCCCTTTGGAATTGGTAAGACTGTTGGAAAATGGTTAGGTGTGATAGCAGAACCAATATATGCTGCATATTCTTTCTATTCTAGGCTGAAGGAAGCTTTCTCATTTAAGTCAGGGTTGGGTATTGGAGATAGGATAAGCAACTTCATACAA
>Ga0334722_10001981_pt1 | contig 23984 bp, 22 predicted proteins | sample C3_bottom_MG_FD_207210 | JGI IMG/M metagenome (GOLD analysis project Ga0334722, IMG submission 207210) | Sediment microbial communities from Yellowstone Lake, YNP, Wyoming, USA - C3_bottom | ecosystem: Environmental > Aquatic > Freshwater > Lake > Sediment | place: USA: Wyoming | collected... | reverse complement strand
ATTCCAGAATGCATCGATATAATCAGCTCTCTTGTTCTGATATTTTAGATAATATGCATGTTCCCACACATCAAGCGCTAATAACGGAGTCCCTTTGATTGTTGAATTGTCCATCAGAGGATTATCCTGGTATGGAGTGCTTCCAACAGCAAGTTTCCTGTCAGATGTAAGATACAGCCATGCCCAGCCACTTCCAAACCTTGTTTTTGCAGCAGTATTGAAAGTCTCTTTAAATTTGTCAAATGAACCAAAGGTATTATTTATTGCTTCAGTTAACTCCTTTGAAGGCCCTGCTGTTCCCTTTCCAAGGTTATTCCAGAAAACCAGGTGATTATAATATCCGCCGCCATTGTTTCTAACTGCATCGCTCTGTTTAGAAATCGATGCAAAAATCTCTTTTACTGTTGCTTTTTCAAGCGGAGTTCCTTTAATTGCGTTAACAAAATTTGTGTAGTATGCCCTGTGGTGCTTGTCCCAATGAATCTCCATTGTGCGTGCATCAAAATAGGGTTCAAGAGCATCATATCCATAAGGGAGTGCCGGAAATTCAGCGGGCACAACTCCCTCGGGACTGTTTGAATTGTTCTTCTGAGGATCACCGGCTTTGACAATAGAAGCTGTCAGTATTATTATCGATGCCAGTAAAAATGTTTTTAAAATGTCTCTTTGTTTCATGATAAGATTTTTCTTCTTAAACAAAACCGGAAAGACTTTGTTCAAATCCTTTTTAAAAATCATTAGCATCATTATGCTATTTGAAACAAATTTCATGCGTTATAAAATATTTCATACATTTATCTTGATTAATTTTTACATCATACCTAAACTATTCTTGCCATGAAAACTAAAAGGTTAATTGCAAGTCTATCTCTGTTCGCAATCATTCTTTTGACGATTTCCTGTGGTGGGAAAAACCATGAGAAATCAAAAGATCTGGGTGCTTCATCACTAATTGAGGTCAAAATTGGAGGAATGACATGCACCGGATGTGAGCAGACAATTCAGAAAAATGTAGGAAAACTGGAAGGGATTAAATCAGTTAAAGCAACATTTACTGATGGCAGGGCGATTATAGAATATTTTCCTTCCGTAGTTGACACCGTTAAAATCAGAGAAGCCATAACTGGTTCAGGATATGTGGTAAAGAATTTTACAGCATCCAATCCCTGAAAATAAATTACAGTCAAATAAACCTTATGGTATTTATCTCTTTAAACAAATCCGCATGACTGAAGAAAAAAGAAAACCAAATCCCGAGGATCAAAAAATAGATGAAGCCCTGGAATCATCTCGTCGTGATTTCCTTAAAAAAGTAGGACTTGCAGGTGCCGCCACGGTAGCAGGAGCAGCTGCGGTTTATTCGGGGTATCGTTTTGAAAAAGCCAAAAAAACCGGAGATACAGTAAAAGTTTTGACTGAAGACAACCGTCTTGTGGAAATTCCGCAAGATGAGATAAAGGATATAAAACGTGATCTTAAATTACTCCAGACAAAGGGGAGAGAGGGAATAAAAGGAAAGAAATGGGTCATGGTAATTGACTTGTCAAAATGCAGAAATGCAAGGAAATGTGTAAATGCGTGCCAGTCAGCCCACCATCTCCGACCATATGAATATCATATAAATACTCTGGTAATGCAGGAATCTGTCAATACTCCTGCCTATTATATGCCCAAACCCTGCCAGCATTGTGATAATCCTCCGTGCGTTTCCGTTTGTCCGGTCGATGCGACATTTAAGAGACAGGATGGTATAGTTCTTATTGATAACGAGAGATGTATTGGTTGCAGATTTTGCATGGCAGCATGCCCCTATTCTGCAAGGATGTTTCATTGGCAGGAACCAATGAATGCTGAAGCAGATAAGGATAAGCCCTATAATGTCGAGTTAAATGTTCCCCAGAAAAAAGGTACAATATCAAAATGCCTCTTCAGTGCTGACAGAGTCAGGGAAAACTCTTTGCCCTATTGTGTATCTGCCTGTCCTAATGGAGTTTTCTATTTTGGCAATGAAAATGAAGATGCAGTTACTAACGGGACTACCAAGGTTACTGTAAGTTTAAGTGAATTGCTTGAAAAGAATGGTGCTTACAGGCTTATGGCTGAACTTGGGACCAAACCGAGAGTCTATTATCTTCCTCCTAAAAACAGGATTTTTGAGTTTAAGGAAGGAGAAAAAAAAGAATATAAGGAAACTACATAAAACTCTATTAAATGGCCAGATCGCTTTACAGTAATGATCTATACAGGGAAAAGCTGGAGTCAGTTTCTTCCGACATTTTACGTAATGTCAGAATAAATAGAGGATTCCTTATATGGATGGGAATTCTTACAGTTTCACTTATTGCATGCCTTTACGGATATTCAATTCAATTGCACAAGGGCCTTGGTGTTACTGGTTTAAGAGATGCAACCAGCTGGGGAATGTATATTGCGACTTTTGTTTTTTTTGTTGCCACAAGCCTGATCGGAATGCTGATTAGTTCAGTCCTCGGACTTGCCGGAGTTAAATGGATTAAGCCAATAGCAAGAATTGCTGAAATTATTGCTGTTGCCTTTGCCGCAATTGCAGGATTGGTGATTGTTTCGGATATGGGTCGTCCTGACAGGCTTCCCTATGTCTTTATTTTTGGAAGAGTTCAGTCTCCTATCTTATGGGATGTCACCGTTGTTACAACATATTTCTTTGTAAGCCTCATGCTTTGGTTTATTCCCTTAATACCTGATCTGGCAATAGCGAAAACAAGACTTGATGGCCGGCCAAAGTTTTTAGTCAAAGCTTACGAGCTCCTTTCGGTGAACTGGGTCAATCACGATAAACAATTTGAGATTATGCACCAGGCAATGAGAATCCTTCTGATACTTATTGTACCCCTGGCATTTGCAATACATACAGTTACCTCCTGGCTTTTTGCGGTTACCCCCCGGGCCGGATGGGACAGTACTATATTCGGCCCCTATTTTATTTCGGGAGCATTTGTTTCCGGAACAGCAGCAGTTATTATAGCAATGTATTTTTTCAGGGTTAGTTACAAACTGCAGAAATATCTTACTGATGATCACTTTGAAAAAATTGGCAGAGTGCTGGCTCTTGTTTCTATTGTTTATATCTATTTTAATATTAACGAATTTCTTGTGCCAGGATATAAACTTAAAGCTCTCGATGCAGTACACCTGAGAGAGCTGTTCTCCGGACATTATGCTCCTCTCTTCTGGAGTGTTCAGCTTCTGGGACTGGTTATTCCTGTTATTCTTCTTCTTATCAAAAGAATGAGAAACCCGGTTCCTTTGCTTTTTATTGCAATAGCTGTATTTGTTGCTTCCTGGTTTAAAAGGTATATAATTGTTGTACCCCCTCAGGGACATCCTTATCTGCCGATTCAAAATGTACCTGTCGAATGGATGATCTACAAGCCAACTCTCATTGAAACAGCAGTGACTATGGCTTCGGTGATACTCGTTTTAATGATAATTACGGTATTGTCAAAATTATTCCCGGTAGTTTCTATATGGGAAATAGCAGAAGATGAATCATTGGCCAAAGAAGAAATGCAAAATTAATTAATCTGGTATGATGAGATATATTTTATTGATTCTGATATTTATACAGCTTACAATTCAGAACCTTCAGAGCCAGGAATGGATAGTCCCTGATGATAAAAAAAGCCGTCTCAGTTCTTTTAATTTTGATGACAATACCAGAATGGCGGGTCAGAAACTTTATACATTGAACTGTATGTCCTGCCATGGGACACCCGGAAAAGCAAACTTTCTCAACCTTGTTCCTCCTCCGGGAGATCCTGCAACTGAAAAAATCCAGAGGAATAATGACGGGGAGATTTTTTACAAGGTCACTACCGGAAGAGGACAGATGCCTTCATTTAAAAGCGTACTTACAACAGATGAAATCTGGAATATTATTTCATATATCAGGAGTTTCAATAAAACTTACATACAGCAGGTACATGCAATAATCTCTTCATCAGCTTATCCGGGTGCTCTGATAGGATTGTTTCTTGAACACAATGTAATTGACAGCACCATTGTAGTGACAGTATATGCCGATAAGGAAACCAGCAGAAAACCTGTGACAGATGCAGGTATCAGGTTATATGTACACAGAACATTCGGACATCAGTTAATTGATGAGGAAAAAGTTACAGATAAAACCGGAAAGGCTGTTTTTAAACTCTCTCCCAGGATGAGAGGTGATTCTCTGGGAAATATCAAAATAAGTGCCGGTTTTACTGATGAGGACACTTTTGGAAGCGTTTCAAAAGATACATTAATAAATGCAGGCATCAAGACTACCCCTGTGAGTCTTGTAGCTGAAAGAGCTATGTGGAATAATGTAAGAAAAGCACCTCTGTGGGTATTGTTTAGTTATGTTCTGGGAGTACTGACCGCCTGGGGGTTTATTATAATTGTTTTGATGAAAATAAGAAGTATCTATATAGTTGGAAAGTTAGTTAATCCGACTACTAAAAATAAAGAAGAATAGTTTAAAAATCACCTTAAATCGTATGTATGAAAAACATCACAACTATCGGAAGAATTCTTTTTGCACTCCCCTTTGCGGTTTTCGGGATTAACCACTTCATCATGCTTGACTATTATCTTGGGATTATTACCTCATTCATTCCCCTTGGAGCTTATACAATTATTCTGACAGGAATTATGCTTATTACGGTAAGTATCAGTATAATAGTGAAGAAATTCATTAAGATCTCAACTATTATTCTTGCAATACTTTTATTCCTTTTTATCATTACAATACATATACCTCATCTCATAAACGGACACGAGCAGACAGTAACGTTAATCGCCTTGCTAAAAGATATATCCCTTATGGGTGGATCATTAATGATAGCAGGGATATATTCAGAGGAAGAATCATCAGTATCCAAATAGAACAAATATGAAAAAGTTACTTGTATCAATATTTTTTATAGTTGTCTCCTGCCAGATTTTCAGTCAGGAGATGGTTAAATCCAACCTTATCAATAATAAAGATATCGAGATTGGTATCATTGAAAAACTGGGAGATACGATTCCAATGAATTTATGGTTCCTGAATGAATCAAGTGATACAGTTACTCTTGGAGAGTTAATTAATAAACCAACAATCCTGTTCTTTGTATATTTTGATTGTCCTAATCTTTGCAGCCCTCTTATGGATGGTGTCGCCGATGTGGTTAGCAAAACGGATCTTCTTCTTGGAAAAGATTACCAGATAATCACAATAAGCTTTAATACCAAAGATACCCCTGAAAAAGCAAAGGAAAAGAAGAAAAATTTCGTTCAGAAAATAAGCAAGGAAAATCAAAAATACTGGATCTATCTGACGGGGACTCAGGATAATATTAATTTAATTACTAATGCTGTTGGTTACAAATATAAAGCACAGGGATTAGACTTTGCCCATGCATCGGCAATAATTGCTCTCAGTCCTCAGGGAAAAATTACAAGGTACCTTTACGGACTTACATTTCTTCCTTTTGATTTAAAGATGGCAATTATTGAGGCTTAGAAAGGAATTGCCAGACCAACTATAAACAGGATCCTTGAGTATTGTTTTGCATATAATACAGCAAGCAAAACCTATAGTATTCAGATTACAAGAATAGTAGGAACCATTACGCTTATTATTGCTTTTATTATAATTGGTATCCTTGTTTTCAAAAAAAGCAAAAAATGAAAAACCCTAAGTTATGAATACCTCTGAAACCACATCTCACATAAGCTATCTGGAGTACCAGGGTAAATACAAAGGCATTCTGTCCTGGCTTCTGACAACTGATCATAAAAGAATAAGTCTCCTCTACCTTTACTGTATAATTTTCTTCTTCTTTGTGGCAGCTATTCTTGGACTGTTGATGAGGATTGAGCTGATTGCCCCCGGGGAGACAATTATGGGCCCCCAAACATATAACGGGATGTTTACTATTCATGGTATTATTATGATTTTCGTAATTGTAATACCTGCACTGCCGGCAATATTTGGAAATTTCTTTCTCCCTATTCTTATTGGAGCTAAAGATGTCGCATTTCCGAAACTAAACCTCTTTTCGTGGTATTTATATGTAATAGGTGCCATTTTCGGAGTATTGTCGCAGTTTATCGGAGGAGGTTCTCCGGATACCGGCTGGACTTTCTATGTCCCTTACAGTGCTGAATCTTCAACTAATGTGATTTATGCTCTTATAGCAGCTTTCATTCTGGGTTTTTCTTCTATTCTGACAGGCCTCAACTTTATAGTCACTATGCACAGGATGAGGGCTCCGGGGATGGGCTGGTTCAGGATGCCTTTATTTCCATGGTCATTATATGCTACAGCGTGGATTCAGGTTCTCGCTACACCAATAATCGGAATTACTCTTTTAATGGTTATTGCAGAAAGGGTACTCCGAATCGGCTTCTTTGATCCTGCTTTGGGAGGTGATCCGGTTCTGTTTCAACATCTCTTCTGGATATACTCCCATCCCGCTGTTTATATTATGATTCTGCCTGGAATGGGAATTGTAACCGAGATTTTCCCGACTTTCAGCCAGAAACCTGTTTTCGGATATACTGCAATTCTGTTTTCAAGTCTTGCAATTGCCTTTGTAGGATCATTTGTATGGGGCCATCATATGTTCACCGCAGGAATCAGTTATGGATCAAGATGGTTTTTTTCTTTCCTCACATTCATCGTAGCTGTCCCGAGCGCAATTAAGGTGTTCAACTGGATATCCACAATGTATGGAGGGTCAATCGACCTTAAGCCGCCGCTTCTATATTCCATTTGCTTTATTTTCCTGTTCATGATTGGTGGTTTTACCGGACTTACTCTTGGTTCAGTTGCAACAGATGTTCAGGTTCACGATACCTCTTTCGTGGTTGCCCATTTTCATTATATTATCTTCGGAGGAATGGGATTTGCATTCTTTGCCGGGATACATTACTGGTTCCCAAAAATGTTCGGAAGAATGTATAACCTTACAATTGCTCATATAGGATGTATTATCATTTTCATTGGATTCAACCTGCTATATTTCCCTCAGTTTATTATCGGAATGCAGGGCATGCCCAGAAGATATTTTGATTATCTGCCTCAGTTTCAGACAGGAGAAGTAATTTCAACTATAGGTGGTTTTATCCTTTTCATTGGTCTTATAATCATGGTTTATAATCTGATTTATCATGCAAGGAAAGGTGCAATCGCTCCATCAAATCCATGGAAAGGAGTTACCCTGGAATGGCAGATTCCATCTCCTCCTCCACATGATAACTTTGTAGAAATTCCGGTGATTGATGCGCAGCCCTATATCTTTAGCAATACCTCTGATAACAAATAGCAAACAAAATATGTCAACTCAGACAATTCATAGCGAACAAATCGAGAGTGAAACCGGGAAACTGGGTATGTGGATATTCCTGTTTACTGAGCTGTTCCTTTTTGGTGGATTATTCCTGGTATACGCAGTCTTCAGGGTGAAATATTCGCATGATTTTCATCATGCTGCAGAAGAGTTGAACACATTTATAGGAACCCTTAATACAGTATTTCTTCTTGTAAGCAGTATGACTGTAGCCATGTCAATCACTGCAATTCAAAAAAACCAGAAGAATTTTGCAATATTCCTGATTAGCATAACAATATTACTTGCCGGACTTTTTATGCTTAATAAGTACTTCGAATGGTCTCATAAGTTTCAATTCAAGATATATCCAGGATCTGAAGTACTTAAGAATCTTCCACAGGGCGAGCTTTTGTTTTTTGGATTATATTATATGATGACAGGATTGCATGCATTACATGTTTTTATTGGAATGATCCTCCTTTCCATAAACATAGTTAAAATTAAGAAGGGTTCCGTTAATCAGCATCATTATCTGCATCTGGAAAACAGTGGTCTTTACTGGCATCTGGTAGACCTGATCTGGATATTCCTCTTCCCTTTACTCTATCTGATAACCTAAAAACTGCTTATTACTCATGAAAAACGAAGAAACACATATATCAAGCTATACATCTCATGCAGTAGTGCTGATAGCGTTGCTTATCCTTACAACAATTTCAGTTGCGGCTACCGGATGGCATTTGGGGGCCTTTACGGTTGCAGCAGCTCTTATTATTGCAAGCATAAAAGTGGCAACAGTCATTATTAACTTTATGCATGTGAAGTATGAAGGAATTTTTATCAAATCCATGGTAGGCGGAGTTTTTGTGTTGTTTGCACTGATTATTATCATCACATTTATTGATTACTACTTAAGGTAAAAGCTATGTTTACAGGAGCATCAAATCTGGCAGAAGGAGTAGATAAGGCTTTCATTTTTATCTATTCAATAGCCTTTATTTTCATAGTCGGAATAACCGCCTTCATGATCTGGACAGTTATTCATTTTTCAAGAAAAAAAGGAAAGGCGCCACAGCAATTCACAGGAAGTGTCACACTTGAGATTATCTGGACAGTAATTCCCCTTATCATTGTGATGATTATGTTCTATATTGGCTGGTCGGGATTTGCCCCAATGAGAAAGCCCCCGGAAGATGCAATGGTTGTTCAGGCAATAGGAAGAATGTGGGAATGGGAATTTGATTACGGAAATGGGATAAAAAGCCCAGATCTTGTTTTACCAGTAAACAAATCTGTAAGAATAAACCTTAAGTCGGAGGATGTAAATCACAGTCTTTTCATTCCTGCATTCAGAGTAAAAGAGGATGTCATTCCGGGATATAATTCCTATTTATGGTTTATTCCAACCATTGTGGGTGAATATGAAATCCTGTGTACCGAATATTGTGGATTGCTTCACTCATCCATGCTTGCAAAAGCAAAGGTTATGGAACAGGCTGATTATGATAAATGGTTCAATGAATTTAAGGCACAAGCCGTTGTGCCGGAACCTGACGGCTATCTTTTACTCAGGAACACAGGATGCATAGCCTGTCATTCTGTTGATGGTTCTAAATTGGTTGGCCCTTCCTTTAAGGGGATCTTTGGTTCAGAAAGAGCTGTAATGGAAGGAACTAATCAGATAACTGTCAAGGCTGATGAGAAATACATTAGAAATTCAATTTATGATCCTGATTCGCAGGTAGTTTCAGGATATGCTAAGGGTCTCATGAAATCTTATAAAGAGCTTCTGAAGGAGGAGGATATTAAAACAATAACAGAGTATATGAAATCTCTGTCAGTAGAAAAGTAATATGATGAAAAGTTTTTCTGTTTATTCTGAACTTATTAAGTATAAACTTTCTCTTGCTGTAGTTCTCTCTTCAATAACAGGTTACTTTATTGCTGGCAATACTATTGGAATTAATCTTTTCTATTTAGGTGCAGGTGTATTTTCACTGGCTGCCGGGGCTGCTGCATTAAATCAGTATTCTGAGAGGAAGACTGATTCTTTGATGCAAAGGACAAAAAACAGACCAGTACCATCAGGCAGAATGTCAGAAACAGAAGCTTTAACTATATCTGTCTTGCTTTTTTCCACAGGAATAGTATTTCTTTATAAGAATGGCTTCACCCCTGTATTATTCGGTATTATAACAGTCGTTTTATATAATTTTGTTTATACACGATTAAAAAGAATATCTGTATTATCTATAATTCCGGGAGGTCTTGTTGGTGCTATTCCTCCCATGATAGGTTATTCATCAGCAGGTGGAAATATATTACATCCTGATATTCTTACATTTTCTGCCTTTATGTTTCTCTGGCAGGTACCTCACTTCTGGCTGATTATTGCAAGATATGGTGAAGAGTATAAAAAAGCAGGAATAGCAACTATTGCCACTTACCTTGATGACAGCCAAATTAAGAATCTTGTATTTTTCTGGGTCCTTGTTTCAAGTATTCTGATCCTGGTATTCTTTCTTGTCACCGACCCTTTCGGCAAAATATTTTTGATTCCCTTTTCACTTCTGAATATTACTTTTATTTTACTATTTCACAGGATTCTGTACGGATCCTGGAAACATGAAGAGATTAAAGACGCCATGATACTTATTAATTCATATGGTCTTTTAATAATGCTTTTACTGATTGCAATATCAGTATTTCAGGTTATTTAATAATATTTAAGTCAGCAGAAGATACAGATTTACAGGTTTTTTGTACAATTATTAAATCCCTCTGTATATCTTTGTAATAGATTATAAAAACATATTGAATTTATTTTCGTTATAGTTATACTACAAAATATATTATACTATGAAAAAAATTTTGTCCCTGATACTGGTTACTGTCCTGATGGCTGGTAGTTTCAGCGGCTGCAAAAAGGACAAAGGAGATCCTCCGACTCTTCCTCCGGCAGAATCGATGCAGGTTGACTTCAGTAATTTTGTTGACAATGTCAAATCTGGCAATACTGGTTTTGAAAATAAAGGGGTGGAAAACCTCAACTGGGGAACAGCTGCAACGATTGTCGGAACATGGAGAACCCTTATTGCAGTTACCCTGGCTATCCCTGTGGCTTCTTTTAAAGTTGCAGTTGATCAGGATCCCGTTTATCTTTCAGACAAGAAATGGCAGTGGAGTTATAATGTAAGTGCTGCAGGTATTAGCTACAAAGCAAGACTGACAGGAGAAATAGGAGCTACGGAAGTAAAATGGGAGATGTACATTGCCAGGGAAGGCACCGACGCTTTTTCGGAATTTAAATGGTTTGAAGGTACTTCCAACCTGGATGGAACAGGAGGTAAATGGACATTATCAGAAAGCAATCTTGTGCAGTCCCCAATTCTTCAGATTGACTGGACAAAATCAGGCACTTCAATTGGAACAGTTAAATATACATACCTTAAAAACGGCTCAAGCAATGGAGCTTATATTGAGTATGGTTTGACCAGCAATGCACTAAACGCATATTTTAAAATTCACTATTACAGCAGTACACTTGCCAGATTCTCTGATGTTAATATCGAATGGAATTCTTCAAGTAAGAACGGAAGAATTAAAAGCTCAGATTATCTTGACGGGCAATGGCAATGCTGGGATGCAACCCGGGTAAATACAACTTGCCTGTAAAAGAAATTAAGAAAAATCCCGGAACCTCCGGGATTTTTTATTTCTGATCAGCCATTCTCTGCAAAACGTCAGATTCGTAAATCGCTTTGCCTGTTGTGATATTAAGTATCCGGACCATAGCTTTTGCAACAGATTTACCTTCAATTGCCCTGTACTTTCTGAACTTACCAAAAAGTAGACTTCCTGACAGTTTCATAAATACCTTCCCGACAGATTCTCCAAATCTTTTCTCTTTCCTCTGACCCAGAAGCAAAGAGGGACGTACAATAGCAAGAGTTTCAAAATCTTTTTCCAGAATTCTCCTTTCCATCTCTCCCTTTATCCGTAAATAATAATTTGAAGAACGGGCGTCTGCTCCTATAGATGAAACAACAGCAAGCCGTTTTACCTGATTTGCTGAGGCAAGATTGGCTATTTTAACAGGAAGGTCCCGATCTATCTCTTCCATCCTTTTAATTGATCCTGCCTTCTTAATTGTGGTCCCTAGACAAATAAACATGTCATCTCCCTTGATGTACTCTGAAAAACTCTCAAGGTTATTAAAATCAATTATGATTTCATTCACTTTAGAATCAGCTTTGAAACCTGATTTTTGTCTGACAAAAAACAACACTGTATTATATAAATCTGAATCAACAAGCTCATCAATAACGGCTCTGCCGATAAGGCCTGTTCCGCCAAATACAATTGCACTCTTTCTAGACATCTTTTTTTCTTATTAATAACCTGGTAAATACCAATTTAATTACCTTCTCTTTTAATTTCTTTAAAATTAAACAAAAGACTCTTCTCTTTTTTTATTATTTTTCGCCCCTGAATTAAAAAAAAGCTGATGTCATCCGGGAAGAAGGCAATATTTCTGATTTTACTTATACTGCTGGCTGATCAGATTCTTAAAATCTGGATCAAAACACATTTTTTAATTGGTGAGGAACTTCATCTGTTTGGTAAATGGGGCATGATTCACTTTATAGAAAACAATGGGATGGCCTTTGGAATGGAAATGGGAGGAAAGCCCGGGAAGCTGATTCTGAGCATCTTCAGAATAATAGCTATTTTCGGAATTGGGTGGTTCCTGAATTCAATAATTGAGAAAAAGGCCAATATAGGACTGATTCTGGCTGTAAGTGCTATAATGGCCGGAGCAATTGGTAATATAATCGACAGTGCCTTCTATGGCATGATTTTTAGCGAGAGCTATACTCAGCCTGCAATTATGTTCCCCCCAGGAGGTGGCTATTCTTCATTTCTGCACGGACGGGTAGTGGATATGTTTTATTTCCCAATTATTGAAACTCAATGGCCTGACTGGTTTCCCAACAAAGCCGGGGAATCTCTTGTATTCTTCAGACCTGTTTTCAATCTGGCTGACTCTGCAATTACCTGCGGTGTGATATCAATACTGATATTTCAGAAAAGGATGTTCAGGGATCTTTCCTGAAAAATCTGTTACTGGCTAATTACTGCTTTTCACAACAACTGCTTACACAACTTAATACAGTCTTGAGATTTTCGTGCTTAAGGAAATACCATGTATTCTTACCTTCACGTTTAGAACTCAATACTCCACGATCTTTAAGTATGCCAAGATGATGAGAGGCTGTTGATTGTTCAATTCCCAGTTGTTTATGTATTTCCGTAACAGTTTTTTTTTGGCCGTCTTCAAGACACCCTACAATTGATATTCTTATAGGATGAGCAATTGCCTTAAGCATATTAGCAGCCTTCTCCAGATTCTCCGGTGTCAATTCATTAAACTCCATAAGCTAATATTTTGGACTGTAAATATATGCAATTATGTTAATATGTATCGATATTAGCCCGAGTATTATAAAATCCAATCCTCCTCTCAAAAAGGTAACCGTAAATTGATTTGTTTAACCGCACTGAATCAAGGTCGATTCAGTAAATACAGCCTAGATCTTTGTTCGCAGTGACAGTAACCTTAGGGATTTATTTGTTTTGATGGTGGTAAAGACTACTGCAAGTGTCATACAGCCACCGAACACCACAGAAGGTACCAGTCCCATAATCTTTGCCGCAACTCCAGATTCAAAAGCACCTAATTCATTTGATGATCCTATAAAAATACTATTGACTGAAGCCACCCTTCCTTTCATTTCATTCGGAGTAAAAAGCTGAAGTATTGTTCCCCTGATTACGACACTTATATTATCAAAAGCACCACTAAAAACAAGCATTAAGCCTGAAAGTAAAAAGTTCTTTGAAAGAGCAAAGCCTATAATACTTAGCCCAAATCCGGTAACAGCCATAAAAAGTACTTTACCAGTTCTTTTCATTGGCGGGCGAAACATTAAAATAAAAGCCATAATTGCAGCTCCAATTGCAGGGCAGGCTCTAAGTATACCTAGTCCCTGTGGCCCGGTTTTCAGAATATCTGAAGCAAATACCGGAAGCATTGCAACTGCACCACCGAATAAAACGGCAAACATGTCAAGTGCAAAAGCTCCCAATAATTCCGGCGTCCTGAAAACAAAACTTATCCCGCTGCGAATACGATCAATTACACCCTCGCCTGTTTCAACAACTTCGTGTTTATTACATTTTATTAGCATAATCAGAAAGAAAGAAAGAATAAACAATGACATTACAAGCGCATAGGCCTCTACAATACCGGCAAAACCATAGACAATACCTCCTATTGCGGGTCCCATAACTGCAGCAAGCTGCCAGTTTGCACTGTTCCAGGTGGCGGCATTTGCATATAAATTCCTGGGAATAAGCTGTCCCATAAAGGCTACCTGTGCAGGACTCAGAATTCCGCGCGATAAGCCTGTAAGAAAGATCGTTATGAAGATCGGGAATATTCCATATTTCTGATAAAAATATTCTGGATTAGCACTAAATGTAAGAAGAAGAGAAGACCCGATAACAAGTAAAAGTGTTGTATAATTAATTATCTTATGCCTGTTCCAAATATCTATATAATGACCGGCAAAAAGAGATATACTCACTTGTGGAATTACTTCAACAAGTCCTATAAATCCCAGCCATAATACGTTATGAGTCAGGTCATACATCTGCCACCCTACTATAACCGATTGCATAAGGGTAGCCATGGTCATAAAAAAACGATAAAAAAGGTAGAGACGAAAATTCTTAACATGCATAACTGCAAACGCTTCGCCTGAAAACAATTTATTCATTTAATTCAAAATTCTGGCTGATAGTAATTAATAAGAAGAGAGTCAGATTCCTCCCGGCTAATTAGTTTTTATTGGAAATTTCGAATATATAATCATCTGATTCCAAATCGTATTTTCTCCACATTTTAACCTGGTTAAAATAGTTTTTTTCATGAAGCCATGCTGATTTATCAGTAAATAGATTATATGGATAATTGACTGCCTTTTGTGGAGAAAACACAAGAACTTTACCTGAGGCTTCTCTTATCTTAATACTGTCAAAAACTCTTTCTGCGAGTTTCTGTGGTTCTGTCTCCATTTGATCTGTGATATATATTTCGGTCCCAAGCCTGGTCTCTGCTTCAAATGTGGTGTCTTTATAAATCATGAAGATATCTGAATATGAATACATTGTGGTTTTAGCATACTCCTTTTTGGGATATACCTTCACTGTCATTGCACTGTCCGTTCCATTTCTTACGAGGATCCGTAGCTGATATTCTGTAGGTTTTTCCTGACATGATTCAGTCAGGAAAAGTATCGATAATAAATAAATCAACTTCTTCATAGGGCCTCAAAAGTAAAACTAAAACAATAAGGCTTAAAAATTGTTCGAAAATCAGGCAAAATAAATCAACTTCAATAATCTTCAGAGTCCTGATAATCAGGATACAACCAGTTTTTGTGCTGTTTCTGCAACAATTGTAACTTTATTCTATCTGAACGTTATATGCTCCCTTTGCAATTAATCTTTTGATTCCTGTTTGATTTACAATTTCTGTCCACCCATTTTGTGACTGTCCTGTTTCAACTTTTAGCTTCTTAAAATAATATTTGGCGTTATCTTCATTTGCCAAATAAAACAGATAGTAATTTTCGCCAGATTTTAAAACGGCCTCTTCAGGCACCGCATTAACAGTATCTGCTGCAAAAATTATCCTGACTTCAACAAATGCATTATTGATCAGGTTTACTTTTCCCAGACTGTCAATTTCAGCAGAACAGAGTATTGTTTTGGTTTCATTGTCAATATTCTTACTTATAGAATTTAATGTTGCTGAATACTCCGTGTTATTCCCGAGCAGTCTGAATAACAATTTCTGTTTGTCTTTAAGTTTCCAGATATCCTTTTCGAAAACAGCAATTCTGATCTGCAACTTTGTCAAATCAAATACTTCGGCTATAGTACTTTGTTGATCAGCATATTGGCCCAACGATACATTTATCTGTGAAATATATCCATTTATGGGTGATTTAATTGGATAAGATTCATAGAAGTTACCTTTCTCAACTTTCCCGGAGTCCAGACCAAGTAATTGCATTTTTAATTTCAGGGCTGAATGTTTTGCCATAGTTGCCCTGTATTCGCTTTCAGCAAAAATCAGCTCTTTTTCCGTACCAACATTTTCAGAATATAACGACTTTAATCTTTCATATTCCGATTGGACCCTTACAAGCATACTTGCCGTTTCGGCAAAATCCTTTTGAAGTTCGATCAATTCATTACCTGATATTTCAAAAATGATCTGGCCAGCGCTGACTTTCTGCCCTTGTGTACAATAAATATTTCTTATACGTCCCGAAATAAATGCACTAATTTTAGCAGAGCTTCCGGGTTTCGAAACTATATTCCCATGGCAATGAACCAACTGTTCAAAAACCTTTTTTTGCATATCTCCAAAAACCATATTACCAGTTTCAAATTGCTTATGTGTAATACTTATCAGATCCTCTGTTGAGACTGAGTTTATTTCCCCGGTCTTACCATGGCACGACACTGCAAAGATGCCTGTGACAATAATGAAAAATATAGAATTCAGCTTCATATTATTTATTCTTTTAATTTGCCAGATACATTTGCTCAAGAATTATTGTGTTTAATTTTAGCACATTATCCAGAAAATCCATTTTAATCTGGACCGCATTTTCATAACTGCTTGTAAATTTAAACAGATCAATTTCTCCGAGCTGATAGCTTCTTATCGTAGCCCTAAGGATTTCATCGTGAAGTTGTTTTCCCGATGTATTGAAAAATTCAATGGCTTCCCTGTACTTCATTTCCTCTCTTTTGTATTCTGCAATCTTGTTTCTGACCAAAGAAATTTCATTCTCTGTTATCAGCTGCTGGGCATCCATAGAAAGTTTTGATGATTCTATTCTCGATTTCTGGCTACCAAAAAACAATGGCACTGCAAGACCAACCTGAAATCCCTGGTAATGCTTTGCATTTTCATATTTATTCGTTCCGGTGAAATAGTTGAGCGACAGATCAGGTAAAAGCTTATTCTTCTCAACTTTAAGAATTGCCTCATTATAGTTATTCTGAAGTCTGAGTAACTGAACAGAAGAATTGGATTCGATATCGGGTTCAAATGGAGTGAGGACTTCCGTTTCCTTAGGAATATTAAAATCACCATCATAATTCATTAGAACTTTCAGTTTCTGTTTCGCATTCTCCAGACTATAACGTATACCCTGTAAACTCAGGCGGGATTGCCTTTGTTTTGCAATTATATTTAGAAGTTCAAGTTCACTGAAATCTCCCCTGTTACGCTTTGCCTCCGCTCCTTTTTGAAGATTGGAATACAAACTGTCAATACTTCTGAAAATCTCTTCCTTCCATATCAGGTTCTGAATTTCATAATAACAGATAGAGATTGTTTTTTTAAGTTTCTGTTTTTGTATTTCCAGTGTTGTTTCTGCCTTTGAGATATCAATTTTTTTTGCATTTAGTTCTGCACCATATAATGTCGGGAAATTTAAATATTGTTCTATCCCCCATACGTTTATTGGATAACCATTTTCGGCAATATTATTCTGATCCAACCCATACGTGACTACTGTTTTATTGAGATCAAAAGCGGTAGTTTTCAGTGACTTGCTTTCCTCTATTTTTATATTGTAAGCATTTACCTCTTTGTTGTTATTTACTGCAAAATCTAAGATTTCACTTAAGGTCATCGTCTTTGTTTGAGATAATGCCGTAAGCCCGGGAAGGGTAAACAACAATATGAATATCAGGGTTTTTGACCTTATCACTCTGAAGGGAAAAAACCTTATACCTTTGACATTGTTGAATATTTCGAATAGAAGTGGCAGTGCTATCATCGTAAGCATAGTTGAGGTTACCAAGCCACCGATGACGACAGTTGCCAGAGGGCGCTGAACTTCGGCTCCTGCCCCTGTCGAGATTGCCATAGGCATGAATCCCATTGCTGCAGCTCCAGCAGTAAGCATTACCGGACGAAGCCGATTTTTGGTCCCTGTCAGTATTAGTTCATGCATATCCGTAATACCTGAATGCTGAAGTTCCTTTAAATGCTCAATAAGCACAATCCCATTAAGTACCGCTATACCGAAAAGTGCTATAAATCCTACACCGGCAGAAACACTGAATGGCATTCCTCTAAGCCATAATAAAATTACACCACCCACTATCGCAAGAGGTATTGCAGAGAATATGAGAACAGCATCTCTGAACGATCCAAATGCAAAATGCAGGAATATAAAAATCAGAAGCAATGCAATTGGAACTACTATCATTAAACGGCGTGTTGCATTTTGCAAATTCTCGAATTGCCCTCCATATGATATATAATTCCCGGGTTCCAGAGTAATGTTCTTGTTAATTACAGTCTGAATATCATTCACAACAGACTGTAGGTCTCTGTTTCTTACATTTACACTTACAACAACTCTTCTGTGTGTATTTTCCCGCGAGATTTTGGCGGGTCCTTCGGCATATTGAATATTGGCTAGCTCTTCAAGGGGTATCTGCAATCCGCTTTTAAGAGGGACAAAAAGTTGTTTTATGTCCTCAATATCAGTCCTGTTTTCTTTTTGGAACCTCACTGCTATATCAAATCTTTTCTCTCCTTCAAAAACAGCACTGGCAATTTCACCACCGAAAGCTGTTGATAAATAACGATTTAACACCTGAATGTCGAGACCATAATATGCAATTTTCTCCCTATTGTACTCTATTTTTATTTGTGGAAGTCCTGCTGTTTTCTCAAGTATAACATCCCCTGCCCCGGGAATTTCTGAGACGAGGTTTTTTATTTCTATTGCTTTCTGATTTATATAACCGAGGTCGTCTCCAAAAATTTTTATGGCAATATCTGATCTCACACCAGTTATCAGTTCATTAAACCTCATCTCAATTGGTTGTGTAAATTCATATTCGATGCCTGGAATTTCTGATAAAGCTTCTTTGAATTTTTCTGCAAGTTCTTCTTTGCTTGAAGCATTTACCCAGGTACTCCGGGGCTTTAGCTTGATTATCATGTCGATTTCCTCCATCGACATCGGGTCTGTCGGAACTTCTGCCGCACCTATCCGGCTTACAACCTGATCCACTTCAGGAAAGCCAGATAAAAGAATATTTTCCATTTTGGTGGTTGTCTCAATTGTTTTAGTCAGAGATGTCCCTGTTTTCAAAACTGGTTGAATTACAAAATCACCCTCATCCAGTGTTGGGACAAATTCACCACCTATGTTTGAAAAAATTATCAGAGTAACTATAAGTGAGATGGCAGCAATGCCCAGAACGGCCTTTTTATGACTACATGACCACCGTATGACCGGAGTATATGACCGGTAAGCGATGCCCATTATCCAGTCTGAAATATTCCACTTTTTTTTATTTCCAGGTTTCAAAAACAACGAAGATGCAACCGGAAGCCATGTAAGCCCGAAGATCATTGCTCCTATTATTGCAAAAGAAAATGCGATCGCCATCGGACGGAACATTTTGCCTTCAACACCGCTAAGCGAAAGTATTGGTATGAAGACAATAAGAATAATAATTTGTCCGAAAATAGCTGAATTCATCATCTTAGATGCTCCCTCGAATGAAATACGATTCATGAGGAGCTGCCTCTCATCACCCGACACGCCACTGATGTCCTTTTGCTGAAAAGTAATTTTCAAAGCAATATATTCGACAATTATGACAGCTCCATCAATTATTATTCCGAAGTCAAGGGCTCCAAGACTCATCAGGTTTGCATCTATTCCAAAAATGTACATCATGGATATAGTAAACAATAATGCCAGTGGAATCATAGATGCAATTACAAGGGCGGAACGAATATTTCCCAGTATAAGAATGACAGTTATAAGAACAATAATGGCTCCCAGGATGAGGTTTTCAGCAACTGTTGAAGATGTTTTTTCAATAAGCTCCCCTCTTTCAAGTACCGGATTTATATATACACCCTCAGGCAGATTATTCTGGATTTCCGCTACTCTCTTTTTTACTTCGCTGATAACCACTTTGGAATTAGCATTTTTCAACATCATTAATTGCCCAAGGACTGTTTCTCCTTTTCCATTGGCTGTTATAGCGCCAAAACGGTTTGCATTTCCGAAATGAACATCGGCAATATCATTTATTAATATCGGAAATCCATTGTTGTAGTCAACGACAATATTTCTAATGTCGTCCAATGATTTAACCTGTCCGTCACCCCTTATGAAGAAGCTTTGATTTGTCTTCTCGATATAAGCTCCTCCCGAAATGCTGTTGTTGGAAGAAATAGCATCAAATACATCGAGTAACGTCAGGTTAACGCTTTTTAGTCGGGCAGGATCAATAGCAATTTCATATTGCTTAAGGAACCCCCCCCAGCTATTGATTTCTACAATTCCATTAATCCCCGACAATCTCCGTTTTACAATCCAGTCCTGAATTGTCCTTAGATCCATGGCTGTAAATTTATCTTCATACCCGGGTTTTATACCAAGTGTATATTGGTAAATTTCACCAAGTCCTGTCGTAATAGGACCCATCTCCGGAGTACCAAATCCTTCAGGAATATTTGCTGATGCACTTTTAATCTTTTCCGCAATAAGCTGCCTCGGCAGATATGTTCCAATGTTATCCCTGAAAACAACAGTTACAACTGAAATGCCGAATTTAGATATAGAACGAATTTCCGTTACACCAGGCAAATTCGCCATTTCCATCTCAACAGGAGCTGTAATAAACTGTTCAATTTCCTGTGTGGAGAGATTTCCTGAGGTCGTAATAACCTGTACCTGATTGTTGGTTATATCAGGAACGGCACCCACCGGAATTTTATAAATTGAAAATAAGCCAAATGTTGCTACAGTTATTGTAAAAAGAATTACAATTAACTTATTTTTCAGACTAAAATCCAAAATCCTGTTCAACATATAAAATAGCTTTGATTTTGATACCTTACATTTCTCAGAGTATAAAATTGCTTAATAAATCAGTCGATCGTAATTTCACCTTTCATATATAACCTGCACTGTCCGCTGATTTCAATTCTCTCTTTTAAGTATTTGCATTTCAAATGACCTTTCCTGGCAGATAGCTGAACTGCCTTCATCTCTGTTTTTCCGAGACGCTCTGCCCAGTATGTAGTCAGTGTCGTGTGTGCAGATCCGGTGACCGGATCTTCGTCAACTCCCGACTGAGGACCAAAAAATCTTGAAACAAAATCTGAATTTGTACCTTTAGCAGTTACAATTATTCCTCTGCAATCAAGTTTTGAAATTAAATCAAATCTTGGAATCAAAGATTCAATATCTTTTTCACTGTTATAAATCAGCAGATAATCAGTTTTTCCACGCAAAGCCTGTTCAGGCATCAGGTCGAAACAATTAATTAGCTCATTTGTCAGTTGTGCAGGTTTTATGACATCTGCCGGAAAATTCAAAGTTAACAATCGTCCTGCTTTTGTAACAATTAATTCTCCGCTTCTTCTTGAAATAAAATGAATTATATCGCCAACAAATTTTTCATAATTAAAAAGAACAAACGCTGACGCAAGTGTGGCATGACCGCACAAGTCCACTTCCACTGTCGGAGTAAACCATCTTATTTGATATTTATTACCATCCCTTATATAAAATGCTGTTTCTGAAAGATTGTTTTCCATCGCAATCTTCTGCATAAGCTCATCACTTAACCATGATTCAAGAGGACATACAGCAGCAGGATTACCATGAAATATTTCATCAGTAAAAGCATCAACCTGATATAGTCTGATATTCATAATTGTTTGGATAATTCATAGTTTAATTCAATCTATGAAGATAAAAAATATGTGCGTAATAGAGTTTGATTCCTCCAATTAAAATAAAAGAATTTATTCATCAAAATGATAAAACAATTTAATAACATGCTCATTTGACATGTGCTTTCGGACAAATGATATTTTTATGTAAGTTTGAAGATCAGAAATAGTTATGCCGATCCTGACAAAAATAAGAAAGCCTGTTGAAAATGAGATGGCAGAATTTGAAGCCTACTTCAACAGAACTATGCGAAGTGAAATTCCTCTTCTTAATATCATTCTGAACTATGTTCTTCGCCGTAAAGGTAAGCAAATGAGACCATTGTTGGTTTTTCTTACCGCAAAACTTAATGGGAACATTTCTGAGCCTACTTTTGTTGCTGCCACCTTTATTGAGCTTCTTCATACAGCCTCATTAGTTCATGATGATGTTGTGGATGATGCTAATGAGAGAAGAGGTGCCCTTTCAATTAATGCGCTTTGGAATTCTAAAATTGCTGTTCTGGTAGGAGATTATATGCTTTCCAAGGGTATGCTCATCAGTGTGGAAAAAAACAGGTTTGATATGCTTGAAATTGTTTCTGAGGCAGTTAAATCAATGAGTGAAGGAGAACTTCTGCAACTTCAGAAATCAAGGAAACTGAATATTACGGAAGATGATTATTTCAGAATAATTTTAAGCAAAACTGCAGCTCTTATTTCTGCGTGCACTGCCTGCGGTGCAAGATCTGTTACTGATGATCCTGATACAATTCAGTTAATGAAGGAGTTTGGTGAAAATATCGGTATTGCATTCCAGATAAGAGATGATTTACTTGATTATGAAGCCACAGGTCTGACAGGTAAAGCACCCGGAAATGACATAAAGGAAAAGAAGATAACACTTCCTCTGATCTATGCTCTTGAGCACTCAACTTATTTTCAAAAGAAACATATTCTTGGTATTGTAAAGAATAAGAAAAAAACTAAGTCCCAGATAGCAGAAGTTGTCTCCTTTGTATCAGAGCATGGAGGAATGGAATATGCTGAAATGAAAATGAATCATTTTCGTGACAAAGCAGTCGCAATACTTGATTTATATCCTGAATCAGAAATAAAAAGCTCCCTTAAAGAGTTTGTCATGTTCACAACTGCAAGAAAGAATTAATCTTCTTTTATTCAGCAATAAGCTGAATCTTAGCCACTTTTGTGAGATCCTCTTCATACTTTTTTGATCCAAGCCAGAACAACAAAGATCCCATTAACAGAACAACAGGCAGCAAATCCAGGGCAGTCTGGATATTGGTGAGATCATATATTTTGCCAATTATAACAGGAGCTATTGAAGCTCCAAGAAGGTTTTGAAAGACAACTGCAATTGCATAAGAAGTTGCTCTTAGACCCGGATGAATAACATCCTGAGTAACTGCAGCCGCACCTGAAATGAACATAAGAACAAATACCCCAAACACAAGCAGAACAAGATACTGTACTGTGCCTTTTAATAAAATAAGAGCAATGAAAAGGGTTATTGCTGATGATAATGTTGTCAGGGCCGGGAATAATAACCTGGCATTAGCCTGACTCTTGCGCCAGCGATCTGTAAAAATTCCTCCAAGTGGTGCGCCAACTATTGCCAGAAGCATGACAAAGCTTGCCATTTGACCTGCCTTATCCTGCGGAACACCTCGCATTTTTTCAAAATATGTTGGAAGCCATGTTAAAAGAGAGGTTGTTACAAACACCACACAGGCCATCCCAAAATAGGTAAATATGACTGAAGGTCTGGTAATAAACTCCCTGATCATGTCCTTTTTCTCCATCTTCACAGTATTATTACTATGATCTAAAAATGAAAGATCAACTGTTTTATAATCCTTTACAAAAAGAAACAGTATTGACACAATCAGCCCGGGGATAGCAACTATTCCAAATGCATGTTTCCACCCAAGTTTAACTGCAATCATTCCTCCTAAAAGTACACCAATAGCAGATCCAAGAGGAATTGATGCATTCCAGAGGCCTATCATTTTCGCTCTTTTATCAAGAGGATATAACCCTGATATCATTGCACTCCCACCAGGAGCATAACCTGCTTCACCGACACCTATCAGAAGTCTTGCCATGAAAAGCTGGACAAAATTTCCTGTAAGAGCACACAGTGCAGTAGCAAGACTCCACATAATAGCCATCACTCCTATCGTTTTGGTCCTGCTCCATCTGTCAACCAGTATTGAAATTGGAAATGTCAGGATGACTATTGCCCAATAAACAGCAGATACAAGTAATCCGCTCTGGGTGTGTGATATACCCCAGTCTCTCTCAATTGAGGTAAACATAGAGGTAACAACCATCCTGTCTATATAATCAAACATATATAACAGAAAGAGCAGAGTAAAAACATAATTAGAGTATCCTTTGGAAAATAGATACCCGGATGGATTTTCAGGTTTATTCATCTTGTTTAACGTTTGTTAATCCTCTTTACCAAGTAAATAAAAAAATATGTCATTTATTATTTTTGTGCTACTTTTAAGTCTTTATACCTATATTCTTTATATAGTTGTTATCTATTAGTAATCTTAATTTTAAATTTTAATTATGGCATCTTTAAAACAAATTGAAAATTTTTTAGCTGCTACACCTATTGCATTGGTTGGTGTATCAAGAAATCCGAAGAAATTTGGTCAGGCTGCATTTAAAGAGCTTCGGGAAAAGGGACTTGATCTGATTCCGGTTAATCCTCATTCAGATGAAATTCTTGGTCAAAAAGCATATAGAGATGTAAAATCTTT
>Ga0334722_10001980_pt1 | contig 23990 bp, 22 predicted proteins | sample C3_bottom_MG_FD_207210 | JGI IMG/M metagenome (GOLD analysis project Ga0334722, IMG submission 207210) | Sediment microbial communities from Yellowstone Lake, YNP, Wyoming, USA - C3_bottom | ecosystem: Environmental > Aquatic > Freshwater > Lake > Sediment | place: USA: Wyoming | collected... | reverse complement strand
GTACCGCCTCCAACTTGAACTCCAGCGTGTACGCCGCTCTCTTGCCCTTTTCTGTCATCATTTCGCATCTCCTTTACCGTCAACTTTACACCCGGTTAAGAAGTACGTTTTTCAGGGGCAACCTCACCCTGCCTATCGAGCGCGCCTTGATAGACGAGCTCTTTCGGCCGGCGCAATTGCTCTATCACCGTGGCGACGGCGGCTTCGATGATGCCGTCGGCAAGGGCGTGCAGTTGCAGGACCGTCCAGCGCTCGGGCGCAGCCGGCGGAATCAGGCGCGTGCCGGCGTGCAGCGTATCGAGATATTCGCAGCAGAGATAGGACCCGGCAAAGACGCCGTCAGGGGTGACGAGGGCCGGCACCTTTCCCAGGGGATTGTCCCGGGTGATCTCAGTTTGCGGCGACCATACGTCCCCGTGGGCCAGCGTGAGCCCCTCGGCGAGTCCAGCTTCATGCGCGAAAACCAGCACTTTGCGCACGAATGGCGACGCGGGGGAATACCAGAGTTTCAACGACATCGATCCTGCTCCTTTGATTACGATTTCCGTGGCGGCGGCGCAACGGGGGTTTGCGAACGCCCGTTGCAGATGGAGCCGCCGCCGGAGCAGCCTAGCACAAAATTCTACAATGCCGGTCTACATGCGGCTATGTGAAGATTAGCAGGCAACCCGCCTGCGCTTCAATCAGGAATCTTTTCTGAGGCGTACGCTGCTTGACGCCGCGTATCGCCACGTGCAGAGTGTGAGCGCTGGTGACGGCCGAGCCTTCGGTTCGAACAGCGCACCCAACGAGCGAATGGACAACGGCAGCAAAGCGCGCATTCTTATCATCGACGATGATCCTTTTCTTCGCAGCTTGTTGCAGGTGCATCTATCGCAGGCCGGTTACGCGGTGCAGCTTGCCGAAGATGCCATCGAGGGCGGCAAGGCCCTGCTGCACCCGGATTTCGACCTCGTCTTGTGCGATGTCGACATGCCCTATCTGAGCGGCCTCGAACTGGTGACGGCGCTGCGGGCATCGGAAAAAACAGCGTCGATGCCGGTGGTATTCGTGTCCTCCCACATGGATACCAAGACCTTGATCGAGGCGGAAGCACTGGGCGCAGCCGGCTACCTGATCAAGCCGTTTCAACCCGTGCAGCTGCTCGAAGCCGTCGGGCGCTGCCTGGCGAGGAGCAAGTGCGGGAACCGGGACCAGGGCGCAGAACGGTAGAATGACAGGTTCGGGATCCTGAGGATAGACGAATCCTGTATGGAGAATGCAATGTCGGGCAAGAACCATCGCGTAATCCTCGAAGAGGATGTGTTCGCGCTGACGGCCAAAGCGCAGAACGAACTGCGCGGATCGGCCACGTCGATCGCGCCCTCGGCGCTCGAGGTGCTGATCCTGATCGACGGCGTGTCGACTGCCGGCGTGACCGCGGAACGCGCCCGCAGCATCGACAAGAAAACGGTCATGAACATCCTGGGGAACTTGCTGTATGACGGATTGATCGATTTCGTCAAGGATCAGGCCGGTTCGCTCGATTTCGTCGACTTCTTCCAGACCAAGGGCACGGTCACGCCTTCCGTGGCGGCGACCGCCAAGGCGAAAAAAGAAACCGCCACCACCACGGCGCTGTTGCAGCAGCAAGGCTACTTTGTGCGCATAGCGCGCCGCGCCAGAGGCAGGAAAAAGCCCGAGGACACGCGGGTGCAATCGGTGCTGGTGGTCGAGGACGAGCCGTCGCTGGCGAAGCTGCTGAAGCATGTTCTGACGAACGAAGGGTTCAACGTGCGGGTCGCGCAGAATCGGGACGAAATCGTCGCTGAATTCCTCCGGCCGGAGCCGCTCGATCTGGTGCTGCTGGACGTCGTGCTGCCGGATGTCGACGGTTTCCTGGTGCTGCTCAAGATCCGCCAGCATCCCGCCCTGAAGAATCTGCCGGTGGTGATGCTCACCGCCAAGGCGACGCGCGATGCGGTGCTCAAAGGCCTGGCGGGCGGTGCCGACGGCTACATCACGAAGCCTTTCGAAATCGAGGTGCTGATCAAAGCGGTCAACGTCGTGCTCGGCTTGTCCGAGGAGGGCCAGACGGCTGAGAAAAACAAGGATCCTTGGGCCTGAGCGGCAAGGGACGCGGTCGCGGTTCAGCTAACGCGGGATAAGCGGGAAGGGCGGCAATCGATGAATGAAGATGAGCTGAAGCGCACGATCGCCGCTCTGCACGCCGATTACGCCGCGCAATTGCCGGGCACGGTGGCGCAGATGGAAGATCTCTGGCGGCGCCTCGTCGCGGCTGAAACACCGCCGTCGAAGTTGGCGGACCTCGCGCGGATGGCGCACAGCATTACCGGCTCCGGTACGACGTTCGGCCTTCCGGAGGCGAGCCGCGCCGCGCGCGAGCTCGAGTTGTTCCTGGATGCGTTCAAGATCAGCGGCGCGCTGCCCGGCCCGGCGGATCAAGCGTCAGTCGCGGCACTGCTTGCGGCGCTCAGGCAGGCCGTGCTTCAAGCCTAGGGGCCTCGCCTTGCTGTCATTCCTGCGCCTCCCATTCAGCACCAAGGTCACGTTCTCCCTTTCCTGCGGCCTGGGCATTCTGCTCGTGCTCGGCGCTCTCGGCTGGTACAGCGCCGGCGAGTTCTTCAAGACCGGGCAGGAAGTGCGGCGCCTGTTGCAGGTCAGGGACAATCTCGAGGTGGTGCGCCGCGATATCGAGCGCGCCGAATCGGTCCAGCTACGCTATCAACTCACGGGGGATGCTGCCGATCATGGTGAATTCACGGAGTTGAGCCTGCGTGTGTTCAGGGAGGTCGAGGCTGTGCGCGCCCTGCTCGTGGCACCGGATCAGAAAGACCGGCTCGACCGGCTCAAGCGGACGATACAGGCTCGGTTCGACGTAATTGCGCAGGCGATGCGAAAACGCGGGTCCGGCGATGCGGGCACGGCGCTCCTGTTCAGCGAACGCAGCGCCGAGACCGGAAAGGAGATGCACGACATTGTCGAGGCGATCGGCGAGCGCCAGCGGCAGATGGCCAGGGATAGCGCGGAGCGGGTGGAGAACCTGGTCAGGCAGCTGCTGTCGCTGGCATTCTGGAGCGGCGCGATCGCGGTGGTGCTGCTGATCTGGACCATCTCTGTGATCAATCGATTCGAGCGCGACCGCCGTCGCGCCGAGAGCGATCTGGCCAACGCGCAGGAGCGGCTTGCGTTTGCGCTCGAAGGTTCGAACAGCGCCGCATGGGATTGGGATTTGCCGCGCAACGAGATCTATCTCAGCGCGGGCTGGCCGCAGATATTGGGCGGCGAAGTGCAGGAGACCACGGTGACGCCCGCGGCGCTGCTCGCGCTGGTCCATCCTGACGACCTCGCTCGGGTGCAGTCGTCGATCCAAGGCGCGCTCGGCGGAGTCACGGCCGATTACCACGAGTTGCACCGGGTCAGGCGCATGGGTGGCGATTGGATCTGGATCCTCAGCCGCGGCAGGGTGGTGCGGCGCGACGACAAGGGCCGTGCATTGCGCATCAGCGGCACCAATCAGGACGTGACCGAGCGCAAGGCCATGGAACTGGCGTTGCAGGAGCACGACTTGCAGCTGCAACTGGCGCTGGTGACAGCGGGCATGATCAGATGGGACTGGGATGCCGCCGCCGACGAATTCGTCTGGCCCGAGGATCCGTGGCGCCTGGCCGGTCCGGCCCCGCGCGAAGGCTATTGCGGGCTGCAGGATATGGTTCACCCGGAGGACCTGGTCCATTTCATCCGCACCCTGAACCAGGCTGCGCAAACCGGGGAAGCGTACAAGGACGAGTACCGCATCACCCGCACCGACGGGACTATAGTCTGGGTGTCCGCCCGCGGCTATGCCGTGCGCGATGCCGAGGGCAAGGTGGCGCGCGTCATCGGGGTCGCGCAGGACGTGTCTGAAATCAAGCAGGCGGAGCAGGCCCTGCGCGCGCGCGAACGGGAACTCCAGCTGATCACGGATACCGTACCGGCGTTCATCAGCTATGCCGATGTCGATGAACGTCTCCGGTTCTGCAACAAGGCGTTGGCGACTTTCGTCGGCGCACAGCCCAAGGACCTGATCGGTCGGCCGTTGCGGGAACTCTACGGCGAGGAGGTGTACCGCACGCTGCAATCTTATGCGCAGCGCGCCCTCGCCGGCGAAAAGGTGCAGTTTCAGCGCCGGCAGGCAAGGCGCGAGGGCGGGGCGATCGATCTCGACGTGACCTATATCCCGCGGCGCGGGACGCTCGGAGAGGTCGAGGGTTTCTATGCGCTCCTGACCGATATCACCGAACTCAAGCGCCTGGACCGCATGAAAAGCGAGTTTGTCTCCACCGTGAGCCACGAGCTGCGCACGCCGCTTACCTCGATCCGCGGTTCGCTCGGGATACTCGCCGGCGGCGTCGCCGGCCCCTTGAGCGACAAGGTGCGCAGCTTCATCGACATCGCCAAGGACAATTGCGAGCGCTTGATCCGCCTGATCAACGACATTCTCGACATGGAGAAAATCGAGTCGGGAAAAATGACCTTCAAACTGCAGGTAATCGATCTGATGGAGTTGATCGAACAGACGGTCAAGGCTAACGAAGGCTACGCCACGCAGCACGGCGTGCGGCTGCAGATCGTGTCTCCCCTCCCGGGAGCGAAAGTGCTCGCCGACAGCGACCGTCTGGCGCAGGTCTTGACCAACCTGGTGTCGAACGCGTGCAAATTTTCTCCGGCGCTGGCGAGCGTGGATATCGCCGTCAGCGAAGTGGACGGACGGTTCCGCGTCGATATCATCGATCACGGCCCGGGCATCTCCGACACCTTCCGCGCGCGCATTTTCCAGAAATTTTCGCAGGAAGATTCCTCCGACATGCGGCAAAAGGGCGGCACCGGCCTGGGGCTGTCCATTTGCAAGGCGATCGTCGAAGGCTTGGGCGGCGAGATCGGTTTCGAGACGGAAGTCGGCAAGGGCAGCACCTTTTATTTCTGGCTCCCGCAATGCCGGGTCCAGGATGCGGTCAAGGCGATGGCGTAACAACAGGGAGCGGCTATGCCGAGGGAACTGAAGCGCATACTTTACGTCGAGGACGACGCCAGCATCCGCACCATCGCGATTACGGTGCTCGAAGCGGTGGGCGGCTTCACCGTGATCGCCTGCAGTTCTGGCAGAGAGGCCCTGGCGGCGGCGCCGACCGCCAATGCGGACCTGATCCTGCTCGACGTGATGATGCCTGAGATGGACGGACCCGCGACACTCAAGGGATTGCGGGAGATCCCGCAGACGGCGCAGACCCCGGCGATCTTCATGACCGCCAAGGTTCAATCCGGCGAAGTCCTGCACTACAAGAGCCTGGGCGCCATCGACGTCATTCCCAAGCCCTTCGATCCGATGACGCTGTCGGCGCAGATCAGCGAAATCTGGCAAAAGTCCGCCGGCTGAATTCAGCCCGACCGGCTTTCACTCCGATCCGAGTTGCAGGCGGTTGGGTTGGCGCTTCTCGATCGCCCACTTGAGCAGCGCCGCCGCGCGGTAGATGCCGTGGGCGAACTTGCCGTAGGGCAGGGTCAGGAACAAGGCCATCACGACGGCCAGATGCAGCGCGAGCAGCAGCGCCATGGCGCCCGAGTCGCGCCAGGCAAGCAGCGCGATGCCGCTTGCGCTGATGAGGAACAGCAGCGCGATGAAGCCGCGGTCCATGGGTTTCTGCGCCGCGTCCCCGTGCAGCGGATGGCGGCGCAGATTCAGCCACATGAGTCCGGCCGGCCCGAGCAGCAAGCCGACGCCGCCCGCGGTACCGAGCAGCACCGGCAGGCTCGTGAACGCGTAGGGCGCGTGCCGACCGAGGAGATAGTGATACAGCGTGGCGACCAGGGTGGCCGCGAAGCACAGCATGAAGCCGTAGAAGGTGAAGTGATGAAAGCGGCGCCGCCACAAGGTGAACGCGTCGTCGGCCTCGTTGCATCCCAGCCCGTGCCCGCCGTCGAGATATTTCAGGCGCAGTGCATCGCGCGTTGCCTCGCCGAGTGCGGCCCCGGGCGCATCGGTGGCGCGATCCGCCGGGGATACGCTCATCCAGAATCCGCGCACGCTCAAGCCCAGCGCCAGCAGCGCATAAACAAAAATCGGCGCGAACAGGGACACCATCAGATTGTGCGGAAACACGCGATAGAAGTTCCCTGCCAGCGGCCCCTGCCAGAGCGTTCCGTTCTGCGCGAGCGCGAGCAGCAGAAACAGCGCCAGCCCCGCGGCCAGGGCGAGCGCGAGCGTCAGGCCGTTGCGCTGGTACAGCCGCCCCAGCGCAGGCGGCCAGGCATGGTCGGCGTAGCTTTGGACGCGTACCCGGGCCATGATCTGCGGCACGTTGACGGCGAATTCGTGCGGCGGCGCGTATTGGCAGGCGTGCAGGCAGGCGCCGCAGTTGTGGCACAGGTTTGCCAGGTAGTCGACATCCGCTTTGCCGAATTCGAGCCGGCGCGTCATCGCCGGGAACACCGCGCAAAAACCTTCGCAATAGCGGCAGGCGTTGCAGATCTGCAACTGCCGCGCCGCCTCGACGGCGGCGTCCCCGGCGTCTGCCGCCGCATCGCCCGCCATGCGGGCCGGCAGTTCAGGCGGCTGCATGCGCTTCTCCTCGCATGGCCGCTGCGGCCGCCTGGGTGCCGGCAATCCGGCCGAAGGCGGTGCCTATGGTCATGCCGACGCCGGCGGTGTAACCCTTGCCGAGCACGTTGCCGGCCATGATCTCGCCGGCGGCAAACAGGTTGGGGCTCGCGCGGCCGGCGAAATGCACGGCGGCCTGTTCGTTCACTTTCACGCCGAGGTAGGTGAACGTGATGCCGGGCCGCAAGGGGTAGGCGTAGAACGGGGCAGTGTCGATGGGGCGCGCCCAATGGGTTTTCGCCGGCGCGAGGCCGGAGGTGGCACAGTCGTCGAGTACCGCGTGATCGAAAGTGCCGCCGCTGCAGGCGGCGTTGTAGTCCTGCACGGTGCGCACCAGCGCCGCCTCATCCAGGCCGAGCTTGCGCGCGAGTTCGGGCAGCGTGGCCGCTTTCTCGCCCGGGAACACCGGCGGCATGAAGCGGCCGATGGCCTTGGCGTCGATGACCGAGTAGGCGATTTGCCCGGGCTGGCCGGCCACCAGCCGGCCCCAGATCGCGTAGCGCTTGGGCCAGAAGTCTTCGCCTTCGTCGTAGAAGCGCTGGGCGTGCTGGTTCACGACGATGCCCAGCGACACGCTGTCGACGCGGGTGCAAATGCCGCCGTCGTACAAGGGGGCGCGCGCGTCGATGGCCACCGCATGGCTTTGCGTGGGATCGCCGATGGCGTCGGCGCCGGCGTCGATCAGGAATCTCAGCAACACGCCCATGTTGAAGCGCGTGCCGCGGATCAGGAAATTGTCGGAAACCCAGGCGCCGTCGACCTGGCCCCAGGCTTCGCGCATCCATTCGCGGTTCGACTCGAAGCCGCCGCTCGCGACCACGCAGGCCCGCGCCGTGATGCGCTCCCCGCCGATGCAGGCCGCTTTGAACCAGCCGTCGCGCAGCTCGAGCCGGTCCACCGGCGCCTCATAGCGGATTTGCACGCCGAGGCGTTCGGCGCTGCGGTAGTAGGCATTGAGCAGCGCCTTGCCGCCGCCGAGAAAGAAGGCATTGGTGCGCGACAGCTGCAGGGTGCCCGAGAGCGACGGCTGGAAATGCACGCCGTGCCGGCGCATCCATTCGCGGCAGCGCGAGGAATCGCGTATCGCCAGGCGCGCCAGCGTTTCGTTGGTGACGCCGCCGGTGACTTTGTTCAGGTCCTGCCAATATTCTTCCTCGGGATAGGCGTCGGTGAGCACGTCCTGAGGGGCGTCGTGCATGCAGCGCAGGTTGCGCGTGTGCTGCGAATTGCCGCCGCGCCATGCCCGCGGCGCGGACTCGAGCAGCAGCACGCTGGCGCCGCCTTCACGCGCGGTCAGCGCGGCGCACAGCGCGGCATTGCCGCCGCCGATCACGATTACGTCGTAGTTTCGGTCCGTCATAATGCAAGCGTGTTGCTACTCGAGAAGCCCAGCGCCGCCCAATGAAGGCCGCGGTGCGGGATGTTCACAAGTTGTGATACAGGTGGCGTTCGACGCAAATCGCGTGTGTCGCTACGATGGAGATGTCGGCCGGAGCCGGATTCCAGCCGTAATGGAAACCGGCAGCGTCGAACGCCTGAATTCCGGCCGCGCGATGCCGGCTTGGCCACCGGGGTCCTGCAATGATGAAGCTAGACCGGCCGGGCCGGTCTACGGCGCAAAGTCTAGACCGACTTCAACTCTCCAGCCGACGTCTTGCCGTCCTTGCCTTTGACCAATTCGTACTCGATTTTCTGGCCTTCGTTCAGGGTGGACAGGCCCGCCTTTTCAACCGCCGAGATATGCACGAACACGTCTTTGGAACCGTCGTCCGCCTGAATAAATCCGAAACCCTTGCCTGCGTTGAACCACTTCACTGTTCCAGTAGCCACGAAACTCTCCTGATAGTAATTTAGCCGAATATCGACCTGGGCGATGGATCCGTCCAAGCCAATACGGGGACAGTCTAAAGCATCGTGCCCCGGCGTGCTACTGCAAGCGGATGAAACCCGGAAAATACTTTTTTTGGCCGGAATCGCGGATCTGCGCCAGGATATCCCGGAGTTTGCTAGGATAGCCTGCGCTTTGGGGCGGCTAACGCGTTGACGCGCTGCTTTTCCCGCGGCGAAGGGAAAGGCGCCATCGAACCGGGAACGCCGCCATGGATATGCCTTTGGCCGCGATTCCAAAGAGCCTGTAACGAAACGAGGGGATCTATCCCCTCGTGCTCCCCTAAATCGGGCCGTAACAAAAGTTACGGCTTCCAAGTATTCGCAATAGCAAGGAGATCGAATGAACGTTTCCGAAATCAAGAAGCTTGCCGCAGGCGCGATCCGGCTGCATCCGAACGACAACGTGCTGGTCGCGCGCATCGACCTAGCGCAGGGTAGCCGGATCGCCGAAGAGAACCTGACCTGTCTGAACCGCATCCCGGCCGGCCACAAGGTCGCGGCGCGCGCCATGCGCCAAGGCGAGCCCATACTCAAATACAACACCATCATCGGATTTGCGTCGATGGACATCGCGCCCGGCACGCTGCTGCACCGGCTGAACATGGAGTTTCGCGAGTTCGACCGCGACTACGCCTACGCCCGAGATTACAAGCCGGTGGACATGGTGCCCGAGGCCGATCGCGCCAAGTTCATGGGCATCGTTCGTGCGGACGGGCGCGTGGCCACGCGCAACTACATCGGCATCGTCTCGACCGTGAATTGCTCGGCCACGGTGTCGCACCGCATCGCCGACTGGTTCACGCCGGAACGGCTGGCCGAGTTTCCCAATATCGACGGCGTCGCCGCATTCACGCATTCGAGCGGCTGCGGCATGGAACTGTCGGGCGAGCCGATGGACCTGCTGCGGCGCACGACGGCCGGCTACATCCGCCACGCCAATTTCGCCGCGGTGCTGGTGGTCGGACTGGGGTGCGAGCGCAACCAGATCTACGCGCTGTTCGAGAACGAGAAGCTCGCGAGCGGCACGACGCTGCGCACCTTCGTGATGCAGGACTCGGGCGGCACGCGCCAGACCATCGCCGCAGGCATCGCGGCGGTGCAGGAACTGCTGCCCGAGGCGAACCGCATCACGCGCGTGCCGGTTCCGGCGAGCCATATCACCGTCGGGCTGCAGTGCGGCGGGTCGGACAGCTTTTCCTCGATCACCGCCAATCCGGCCCTGGGCGCCGCGATGGATATCCTGGTGCGGCACGGCGGCACCGCGGTGCTGTCGGAGACGCCGGAGATTTACGGCGTCGAGCACACGCTCACGCGGCGCGCGGTGTCGCGCGAGGTCGGCGAAAAACTGATAGCACGCATCCGCTGGTGGAAGGACGTGTACGCCATCGGCAGGGACGTCCAGATCAACGGCGTGGTGAGCCCGGGCAACCAAATGGGCGGGCTGGCCAATATTCTCGAAAAGTCCCTGGGGTCGGCGATGAAAGGCGGCACCGGGCCGTTGATGGAGGTGTACAAGTACGCCGAGCTGGTGAAGCAGAAAGGCTTCGTGTTCATGGATACCCCGGGCTACGACCCGGTATCGGCCACGGGGCAGATCGCCGGCGGCGCCAATATGGTGTGCTTCACCACCGGCCGCGGCTCGGCCTTCGGCTGCAAGCCCGCGCCGTCGATCAAGCTCGCCACCAATACGCCGATGTTCCGCAAGCTCGAGGAGGACATGGACATCAATTGCGGCCAGATCCTCGACGGCACGGCCAGCATGGACGAAATGGGCGAGCAGATATTCCAGCTGATCCTGCGCACCGCCTCGGGTGCCAGGACCAAGAGCGAGGAACTCGGCATGGGCGACCACGAGTTCGTGCCCTGGCAGATCGGCATCACTGGCTGAGGCGCACGCAATTGCGGGTTCGACCGTTACTTCGGACAGGTCAAAGCCGATTCGTGGTGATTTTGCGGGAGCCTCGCCTGCGGAGTAGACTATTTGCCGATTGCGCATGTTCTTGCGTCGATGCAATTCATTGAACGAAGCCCTGGGGGTTTTCACGAACACCCGGCGAATCGGTGAGCGTGAGAGACCATGGATCAGGCTAGGCAGGTCACGGTTCTGTTCGCCGATGTGAGCGACAGCACGAAACTGTACGAATCCGAAGGCGACGAGGTCGCGATGCAGGCGATCGCGCGCTGCGTCGATCGGTTGCGGCAGACCGTGGAATCCTCGGGTGGGCGCGTCGTGAAGACCATCGGCGACGAGGTCATGGCCGCGTTTCCGACACCGGACGCGGCGGCCTATGCCGCGAGCAGCATGCACTACGCGATTGAAGCGCTTGCGCCGGTGGGGGCAAGCAGGCTCGGCGTTCGCATCGGATTTCATTGCGGCCCGGTGATCCAGAGCGGAAATGACCTGTTCGGCGACACCGTGAACCTTGCGGCGCGGCTGGTCGAGCAGGCCGGACGGGGCCAGATCATCATTTCGCGCGAAACTTCGGACCAGCTTGGCCCGGTGTTCCGCGGATTCAAGCGACCCCTGTACGCGATCCACGTCAAGGGCAAGGCCGAAGAGGTCGAACTGTGCGAGCTCATCTGGCGCCATGCCGACGACATGACCATGTCCGTCGCCAGCAGCGCGGGCGCCAGACCCGAGCCGCTGGCGCTGCATCTGAAGTATCGCGACCAGGAAGTCGTCCGCCGGCGCGCCGACGATTCGATTGCCATCGGGCGCGCCGCGGATTGCGACCTGGTCATCGCCAATAACCGGGTCTCGCGCAAGCACTGCACCATCGAGCGGCGCCAGGACAAGTTCGTCCTTGTCGACCAAAGCACGAACGGGACTTACGTCAGCGCCGAGGGCGGGGAGGAGATCCTGCTGCGGCGCGAGGAGCACCGGCTGGCGAACCACGGATGGATCGCCCTGGACCGGCCGCGAGCGGAGGCAGATGAAGTCGTGGAGTATTTCTATAATTGAAGACGCGCCTGGCTCGAATCGCTTGCCAACGGCGCGAGATTCAAGGATGCTAACGGACTTCCAATGCTTCCAAGTCACGAAGATCCATGACACCCAAAAGGCTCGGTCGCTACAGCATCCTCGGTGAGCTGGGACGCGGCGCCATGGGCACGGTGTATCGCGCCCATGATCCCCTCATCGAGCGCGAAGTCGCGATCAAGACGCTGCATCCGGACCTGCCGGAAGACGTCGTCGCCGACGTGCGCCAGCGCTTCCTGCGCGAGGCGAAATCCGCGGGCCGGCTGAACCATCCCAACATCGTGACCATCTTCGATGTCGGCGAGGAGGACGGTGTCGCGTACATGGCGATGGAACTCCTCGAGGGCCTGTCGCTGCAGCAGGTACTCGCTGCGTCCGGGCGATTGCCGTATCAGACCGCGGCAGACATTGTGGCCCAGATTGCGGATGGGCTTGATTGTGCGCAGCAGCTGGGCATCGTGCACCGGGACGTCAAGCCGGCGAACATCGTGATCTCGGCGTCGGGTCACGCCAAGCTCACGGACTTCGGCGTGGCTTACGTGCCGGCCTCGACGATGACGCAGACCGGCACCATGATAGGCTCGCCCCGCTACATGTCGCCCGAGCAGGTGCTTGGCCTGCCCATCGATCCGCGCTCCGACATTTTTTCGCTCGGGGTGGTGCTCTACGAGATACTGGCCGGGTATGCGCCCTTCGTTCGCGCCGAGGACAGCACCATCTTCCCGCTGATCAACCGAATCGCGGCGGAACCGCATCCTCCAGTCAGGCAGCGGGATCCATCCATTCCTGCGATGTTCGACGTCATCCTGAACAAGGCGCTGGCGAAGAAACCGGAGGAGCGCTACCAGCGAGGCAAACTGATGGCGAACGATCTTCGCAGTCTGCAGGGCGCGCAGCCCCCGAGCGCCGCAGCAGCGCCCGCCGACAGCGAAAAAACCATGGTGCTCGGGCGCGCTGCGCAAACTGCCCAGTCGCAGCACGAGACGACCGTCATCCTTCCTGCGCCGGAGGCGCAAAAGAAGGCCGGTGCGTTCGTCCTCGACCTGGATACGTTCTCCCGCAACTTCGAGGCGGAGGAGCAGGCGCGGCTGGCGGCAGAGGCAGAGGCGCGGCGGAAAAAGGAGGAGGAAATGCGCCTCTGGAGCGAGGCCGAGGCGCGTAAGCGCGAAGAATTCGAGCGCCGGCGCGAGCGCGAAGCTGCCGCGTCCCGCGCCGGAGGAGACACCATAGCGCGGCGCGGCGCGCTCGATCTGCTGAAGAAAAAGGCCTCGATGCGCTCGCCCGAGGACGACCCGGTGGCGAAGAAAGCCAAGGCCGACGCGGATCTCGATCAAAGCATGCGCGCTGCGCTGCAGTACCTCGCCGAGGTGGCCCGCGAACTGAACGGCGTCAATCCGACGACCGAGCGCCCGTACGACTACGTCTTCCTTGGGCGCTTGCCCGCGGTCAAGTTGTCGAATGTGTTTGTCGATCTGCGCAGCCGCAAGATCGAGGGCAAAGATCACGGCGATCATTTGTTTTTCAGGTACCGCGCGCAGCCTGCGACTCCCGCGAAGGCGACCTTGCTCGGGGCAGAGATTGCCCGCTTCGAGGAATTTCTCAGGATGCTGAAGATCCCCTTCGAGGCCGTGGTCGAAGCGAAGAACGACTTCGGACAGGCGACGCGCACGGCGTTCACGGTTTCCGCCCCGCTTCCTTGCGAACTCAATATCCGCGCCGATTACGACAAGTCGTCGGTCGAGATCGAACTCGTCAACGTCCGGCGTCCCGGGCGCCTCCGCTGCCGGATCGAGGCGACGGCGCTTGACGGGCTGGTGGACGATCTGGCGCGCTACCTACTTGGCGTCGACGACGATTTCGACAAGATACTGGACCGCCGCTGAAGCCAGCTTGTGCCGACGCGGTCAGGGTCTGGGAATGTCCGCAGGGGCGCCGGTCGCGTGCTCAGACGGCCGCGAGTTCGAATCCGGCTTTGTGGCGCAGGTCGCGCGAGGCCTCGCCCGCGAGTAGCTGGATGAAATGCCGCGCCGCTTCGGGGCTGGCCGCAGCGGCGCAGACACCGGCGGAATAGACCGTCGCCAGCTCGAATTCGCGCGGCAGCAGCCCGGCCAGCACCACGCCCGGCGTATTCTTGATCTCCGTGACCTGGGTGCATCCGACCAGGTGCGCGCCTTCGGCCAGCGCCAGTTCGCGCATGGCCGTGGCGCCGTTCGGATAAGTCTTGAGGCGCGCCTGGACTTCGCCGCGTATGCCGAGCTGGTCCAGCACGCCTGCAAAGTGTATGCCTGCGGTGGCCTTGTGCGGATCGGGAAAGTAGATACCTTCGGCGGCGAGCAGGGCGCGGCGCAGGGTGCCTGCGCTGGCGATGTCCGGCAGGGGGTCGGCTGCGCGCACGGCAACGCCGGTGCGCACGCGGCCGAGATCGGCGCAACTGTCGGGCAGCACCTGGCCGCCGGCCGCGAGTTCGGCGATCAGCGCCTGGGTCAGGATGACCAGGTCGGCGGGCGCGCCCGAGAGCAGATTGGCCTTCATCGCGCCGACCGCGCTGAAAGTGCAATCGAGTTCGTATCCGCTGGCGGCGCGGAAATCGCCGGCCAGCCCGTTCACCACGCTTTGCGCGGCGCCGCCGCTCAGGATGTGCAAATGCATCGAATCTTCCCGGTAAATGGCAGGTTGCCGCAGCGGCTCAATCCACCTTGGCGCCGGACAGTTTCACCACCCCGGCCCATTTGGCGATGTCCTCACGCAGGTATTGCGCGAACTCGTCCGTGCTCATGCTCATCGGTGCGGCGCCCTGCTTGGCCCAGGCTTCTTTCACTTCGGCGCTGTTCACGATTTTCCTGATTTCCGCGTTCAGGCGCTCGAGGATCGGTTTCGGCGTTGCCGCCGGCGCCATGAAGCCGAGCCAGATCACCGCCTCGTAGCCGGGCACCCCGGCTTCGGATACGGTGGGTACGTCCGGCAGCACTGGCGAGCGCGATTTTCCCGTGGTGCCCAGGGCTTTCAGTTTTCCGGCGCGCACGTTGGGCGCCATGGTCGTGATCGCGTCGAACATCATTTGCACCTGACCGCCGAGGACATCGGTGCGCGCCCCCGAACTGCCCTTGTAGGGAACGTGCACGATGTCCAGACCCGCCATCGCTTTGAACAGTTCGCCCGCCATGTGATACGGCGTGCCGGGTCCCGACGAAGCGTAGTTGAGGGCGTGCGGCTTGGCTTTGGCGAGCGCGATGAGTTCCTTGAGCGAGTTTGCCGGGACCGAAGGGTGCACGACCAGCACCAGATCGGAATAGTTCACCGGCGCGATCGGCGCGAAATCGCGCAGCAGCTGGAACGGTTTGTTCGAAATCAGGGATTCGTTGACGGTGTGGGTATTGGACATCATCAGCAGCGTGTAGCCGTCCGGATCGGACTTTGCGACCGCGTCGGTGCCGATCACCGAACCGCCGCCGGGGCGGTCCTCGATCACGAACGGCTGTCCCAGCGCCGCCTGGAGACGTTGCCCGACGAAGCGCGCGTAGATATCGGCCGGGCCGCCGGCGGCGAACGGGACGATGATGCGCACCGGCCGGCTGGGGTAGCCCTGCGCGCCTGCGGGCAGGGCCGCCCATGCGGACAGGATGAATGCGAGTAAACCTCTTGCCAAATGCGCCATGGTTGCTTCCTCCGGTGACGAGCGTTCGCTCTATTTTCGGGCAGCGCCTCGGGGCGCATCGGCTTTGTAGCATACGTCATTCACAGGTGCAATAAGACAGGCCCTTGGACCGGGTGCTATTATTTCTCACGCCATCGCTTTCACAAGCAACAATTTTCCGGCACAGCCGTTGTCCGCAAATCAGGAGCAAGCCCATGAGCACCCAGCAGATGGTTGACCCGCACGATGTCGTAATGACCGGTGAAAACTCGTTCATCCGCCTCTCCAACGATGGAGGTAAGACCATCGCAGACCGCGTCAGCCACTGGCGCGTGCTGTGGTCGTCCGCCGGACAGGGGCACGCGCTGTTCATCGAAAGCCCGCTGACCGGCAAGGGGCCTCGGGTGTATACGGACAATGCGGCGGTGGCGCGCTTCCTTCAGCGCACCATCGAAGTCCTGCTGTACAAGGACTTCGCCTCCGAGGCGCTGCCTCTGGTCGACGCCGAATTCGAGCGCACCGGGAATTCGCTCAGCACCGTCGAGGAGCGCATTATTTCCGACGAAGACGAGATCATCCTGAGCTACTGGGACTTGATGGCGCCATTCGTGCTTACCATGCCGCCGGGCGCGATGGACCGCCCGATCGGCGTCTACAGCACGTTCCTGCCGGCGCGCAGCGCGCAGCTTTCGGTCAACAGCAATGTCGCCACGGCGCAGGTGTTTCCGCAGGACCGCTTCGGCAAGCCCGGGTCGAGTTGCTGCCTGGCATGGTCGGAGACCTGGACCCGGCCCAGAGGGTGAGTGCGGGCGCTCAGCGCCGGTGCAGGCGCGATTTGAGCGCCCACTGAACCGCGACCGTTGTCGCGATTGCGGCCAGGAACGAAATGGTCACGCCTTGCCGCGGCAGCAACAAGGCCAAGGCAAGGCAGAAACTCGCGAGCGAGTACAGTCCCCAGATCATGGCCCGGAGCAGCGTCGCGGTGAACGCCGGACCGGATGCGCGATGCGAGAATACCGACAACACGATGGTGATCACCGGAAACACCGCGAACATTCCGCTCCACGCAGGCCCGATCGCCGCAGCGAGCGTGGTCACCGCGAGCGTCACCGCGGCGCCGGCCAGCATGCGCAGCGGCAGTTCCCATTTGGGCAGGGCGGCGGTCAATATCGGCGCGGCTATGCGCGGAAACAGTTTCGGTGCGGCGAGGAGGGCGAGCAGCGCGATGCCCAGCGAGACGAAATTGTTGGGCGAAAGCCGCGTCAGCAGCAGCGCGGCGCAAATCCAGTTCGCCAGGCTGTAGAGCAGGGAAAGCCCGGGCGACCGGTGCGCGCAAACGCGCGCGTAGGTGAGGATGAACACGACGGCCCCGGCCACCGCAGACAAGGACACGGTGGCCGCCGCGGCCGCAAAGCCTGGACCATGTTCTAGCGTCAATAAGAACAGGATCGGGCCGGTCAGCACCGGCAGACCCGCCAGCCAGCCTGCGACCGCTGGTCCCCAGCGCCTGCCGGCAAGGGAAATCAGGAGCAGAAATGCCGGAACCAGCAGCAGCTTGAGCGCGAGCACGGGCGAAAAGCCTTTACTAGAGAGATCGTTGCCAGGCAATGGATGCAGGATCAGATTGGTGCCTTGGAGCCAGGCCGCACCGCGCCTTCTGGTAGCCTCCGATGCGGCTATTCGTCCCCGATACGCCTGGCCCCGAAATAGCGCTTCGTCCAGTAGCGTTCACGCAGGTCCGCAATACTCACCGCCTGGCCTGGTCGGGGCGAGTGGACAAATCGATGATCGCCCAGATAGATACCGATGTGCGAGACTGCATTGCGCACGTTACGAAAAAGCACCAGGTCCCCGGCCTTGAGCTCATCCTTTGCTACCGGCTGGCCGGTCTTGCCGATTGCACGTGAACTGTGGGGCAGGATCATGCCGCGTGCCTCGCGGAACACGTGATTGACCAGCCCTGAGCAGTCAAAGCCGGTTTCGGGATTGTCGCCGCCGCGCCGGTAGCGCACGCCGATCAGTTCGAGCGCGCGATCGATGACGGTTTGAGCGCCATCGCGTTCTGGTGCAAGCGTCGAGTCGATGCCTTCGGCCAGGGGCGGCGCGTCGGGAAGACTGGAGCCGGTGGCAAAAACGCATTGAACCTGCAGCGCGCAGGCGATGACGCCCGCCTTGATGAGCAATTTGAAATTCATGCTGCCGCAATATACCCGAAATAGGCCTTTCAGGCCGTGGCGAGTATCAGCGGCACATAGAAAGCCCGCGCCACCGCCAGTGCGCTTGCAAATGGCCGTCCCCGGCCCCATATCACCCACATCTATGCGTGGGAGCGATTATGAGTACCTATTCGTTTGATACCTCAGCCGAATCCTTCGAGAAGGAAGTGCTGAAAGCGTCGGAACGCGTGCCGGTCCTGGTCGATTTCTGGGCGCCCTGGTGCGCCCCCTGCCGCGTGCTGAAACCGATACTGGAGAAGCTGGCCGGCGAGTACCAGGGACGGTTCCTGCTGGCCAAGCTCAATTCCGACGAGCACCCGCAGTTGTCGGCGCGCTTCGGCGTGCGCGGCATCCCCAACGTCAAGGCCTTCGTCGACGGCAAACTGGCGGACGAATTCACCGGCGCGCTGCCCGAAAGCGGCGTGCGCGCGTTCATCGACCGCCTGATCCCGACGCCGGCCGAGAAGCTGCGCCGCACGGCGCGCGCGCTCGTGATCCAGGGCGATTTCGACGAGGCCGAGCGCCATCTGCGCAACGCCCTGGCGCTGGACCCGGCCAACCATGCGGTGCGTCTGGACCTGGTCGAGTTGTTGCTGGCGAAGAACAGTCAGGCTGAAGCGGATGAACTGTTTGCGCCGATTCCGGAGCGCGAGCGCGACGAGCGCGCGGACCGGCTGTATTCCGTGCTCGCCTTGTGGAAGAAGAGCCAGCAACTGCCGACGGTAGAGGCGCTGCAGGCGAAACTCGCCGCCGATCCGGCAGACCTGCATGCGCTGATGGCGCTGGGCGAGCGCCTGGTGGCGGACCAGCGCTTCGAGCCCGCGCTCGCGGCCTTGCTGGAGGTGGTGCGCAAGGACCGGGGCGCCTTGCGCACCAGCGCGCGCAAGCTGATGGTCGAGGCGTTCAATCTCGCCGAGGATCAGCCTGATCTTGTGAGCGAATATCGCAAGCTGCTCGCGGGCGCGTTGTACTAGCCGGTGCGGCGGGGGCGGCGCCGTCCCGGTTTGACGGATGTCATGGAGGCGACCTCCTCGGTTTGGTAACCTAAGTCACATACGCGCCAGGGGCCCGCCGCTAGAATGATCGCCATGATTAATCGAAACTTTTTCCATGCGCGCGCCGCGTTTGCGGGGGTTGCGCTGGTGCTCGCGATGGCGAGCGCGGCGGCCGCCGATGCGCAGGCTTTGCGCACGGCTGCGGTGCAGTATCGCGAAGTCGAGCAGACCTATGCCGCGGAAGGCGTGGTCGAGGCGGTGAAGCAGTCCACCGTGGCGGCGCAGATTTCCGGCCGCATCGTGGCGGTGAATTTCGATGTCGGCGACCGGGTGAAGAAAGGCCAGGTGATTGTGCGCATCGACCCCACCGAGGTCAATCAGGCCTATGCCGCGAGCCAGGCGCAGATCGCCCAGGCCGATGCGACGTTGCGCAACGCCAAGTCGCAGTACGAGCGCACGCAGGCCCTGGTGCAGCAAAAATTCATGAGCCCGGCGGCGATGGACAAGGCGCAGGCCGATTTCCATGCTGCCGAGGCGCAGCTTGCCGCAGCCAAGGCGGGCGGCGGCCAGGCTGCGGCCACCCGGGCCTATGCCACCGTGACCGCGCCTTACAGCGGCGTGGTATCCGCGCGCCTGGTCGAATTGGGCGAGACGGTCGTCCCGGGCAAACCGCTCATGAGCGGTTTCGACCCGGGCGAGTTGCGCGTTACCGCGACCCTGCCGCAATACCAGCTCGATGCGGTGCGCAAGCTGACTACTGCCGGAGTCGAATTCCCGGCGCTTAACAAACGCGTTCAGGCGACCCGGCTGACGATATTGCCCGCTGCGGACATCCAGACCCATACGACCCAGGTACGCCTGGACTTGCCCTCGGGCATGCAAGGTCTGTACCCCGGCATGTTCGCGCGCGCCTATTTTGCCGTCGGCCGGGTGAAAAAGCTTCTGATTCCGGCGTCCGCCGTGGCGCGGCGCAGCGAAGTGGCCGGCACCTATGTGGTCGGCGAGGCGGGCGAGATCCGCTTCCGTCAGCTGCGTCTGGGTGAGACTGCCGGAAGCGAGGAAATCGAAGTGCTCGCCGGCGTCGCGCCGGGGGAAAAGGTCGCGCTCGACCCGGTGGCCGCGCTGGCGGCCTTGAAGCGCGGCGGCAAATAGCGTCGTACGTCGCTCGTTGTTCGTTGTACGAACCAGGAGCCGCGAGCCACCAGCACCACCAACCACGAGCCACGCATATACCATGACCATGGGCATCTCAGGACGCATCAGCAAGATTTTCCTGCACTCGCAAATGACCCCGCTGATTGCGCTGATTGCGCTGCTGCTCGGGACGTTCGCCGTGCTGGTGACCCCGCGCGAAGAAGAGCCGCAGATCAACGTCACCATGGCGAACGTGCTGATCCCGTTCCCGGGCGCATCGGCAAAAGACGTCGAATCGCTGGTGACCACGCCTGCCGAGCAGGTGCTTTCGCGCATCACCGGCCTGGAGCACACCTATTCGGTGACCAAGCCGGGCATGGCGGTGCTGACGGTGCAGTTCAAGGTCGGCGAGGATCGCACCCAGGCGCTGGTGCGCCTGTACGACGCGATCAATTCGAACAAGGACTGGGTGTCGCCCACGCTGGGCGTGGGCGAGCCCATCATCAAGCCGATGGGCATCGATGACGTGCCCATCGTCAGCCTGACGCTGTGGACCGCCGATCCCGCACGCGGCGCTTACCAGTTGGAGCAGGTGGCGCATGCAGCCGAGATCCAGTTGCAGCGTGTGCCCGGTGTGCGCACCGTCGCGACCTTCGGCGGCGCGCGGCGCGCCGTGCGCGTGCTGCTCGACGTCGAGCGCCTGCACGCGTGGCGTCTCACGCCGCAGGACGTGCGCAACGCCCTGATCGCCGCCAATGTCGCCATGCCCTCGGGCAGCCTGGTGGACGGGAACACGGAAACCCAGATCGAAACCGGACAGTTTCTTGCTTCGGCCGGGCAGGTGAAACGCCTGGTAATCGGCGCGGCCGGGGGTGGAACGACCGGGGGCCGGCCGATTTACCTGGAAGATGTGGCGCAAGTGAAGGACGGCCCGGAATTGCCTGCGCATTACGTCTGGTACGGCAACGGCGTCGCCGGCAGCAGCAAGGCGCAAGGGGAGTTTCCCGCAGTGACCCTCGCGATCGCCAAGAAACCGGGCGAAAACGCGGTGGATGTCGCCGCGCATTTGATTCGACGGGTGGAGCAACTCAAGGGCAGCGTGATTCCCGAGGGCGTCGAAGTCTCGCTCACCCGCAACTACGGCCAGACCGCCAACGACAAGGCGATGAAGCTGATCCAGAAACTGATTTTCGCGACGCTGTCGGTGGTGGTGCTGGTGTGGATGGCGCTGGGGCGGCGCGAGGCGGCGATCGTCGGCTCCGCGGTGATCCTGACCCTCGCCGCGACGCTGTTCGCTTCCTGGGCCTGGGGCTTCACCCTCAATCGCGTGTCGCTGTTCGCGCTGATTTTTTCGATCGGCATCCTGGTCGACGACGCCATCGTGGTGGTGGAGAACATCCACCGCCGCGGCGCGCAATCCGGCCAGTCGCTGGCGGCGCTGATTCCGGATGCGGTGGACGAAGTCGGCGGCCCCACCATACTCGCGACTTTCACCGTGATCGCGGCGCTGCTGCCCATGGCGTTCGTCAGCGGGCTGATGGGCCCTTACATGAGCCCGATTCCGATCAACGCCAGCATGGGCATGATCATCTCGCTCGCGATCGCCTTCATCGTCACGCCCTGGCTCGCGCTGAAACTGCTCAAGCCGCACGGCAGCGCCCACGGCGAGGAGCCGGAGGAGACCGGCGCGCTGCTCCTGTTCCGCCGCGTCATCGGGCCGTTCCTCGGCGGCGCGCAGGGCGGCAGGGCGCGCACCAAACTCTATGTGGGCATACTCCTGTTGATACTCGGCGCGGTGTCGCTGGCCGGGCTGAAGCTGGTGGTCCTGAAAATGCTGCCGTTCGACAACAAGTCGGAACTGCAGGTGGTGGTGGACATGCCGACCGGAACGCCGCTGGAGCAAACCTCGGCGGTCCTGCAGGAAATGGGCACCTATCTGGCGACGGTGAAGGAGGTCACGGACTATCAGGCCTATGCCGGCACCAGCGCGCCGATCAACTTCAACGGCCTGGTGCGGCAGTATTACCTGCGCCAGTCGCCCGAACTCGGCGATATCCAGGTGAACCTGGTGGACAAGCACCAGCGCAGCCGCCAGAGCCATGAAATCGCGCTTGCCGTGCGGCCGCCGCTCGAAGCCATCGCTAAGCGCCATGGCGCATCGCTCAAAGTGGTCGAAGTGCCGCCGGGCCCGCCGGTGCAGGCGCCCATCGTGGCCGAAGTCTATGGCCCGGACTATCCGGGCCAGATCGCGGTGGCGAACAAGCTGCGCTCCGATTTCGCCGCGACGCCGGATATCGTCGATGTCGACAACAGCGTCGACGAGCAGGCGCCCAAGCTGCGCCTGCGCGTCGACCAGGCCAAGGCGGCGCTGATGGGCGTGGCGCAGCGCGATATCGTCGCCGCGATTCGCATCGGCCTGGCCGGCGAGGACGTCACGCCTTTGCACGACAGCGGGGCGAAATACGAAGTGCCGGTGAGAATCCTGCTGCCGCCGGAACAGGCGGGCAATATCGACTCGCTGCTGCGGCTGAAAGTGCGCGCCGCAGACGGCACGCTGATCCCGCTGACCGAACTCGTGCATGCCGAGCGCGTCGCGCGCGATGCGACCGTTTATCACAAGGATCTGTTGCCGGTCGTCTATGTGGTCGGGGACATGGCGGGCAAACTCGACAGTCCGCTCTACGGCATGTTCGACATTCGCAGCCGGATCATGGGCAAGCCGTTGGCGCAGGGCGGCACGCTGGGCGAAACCTTCATTTCCCAGCCGCAGGACGCCTACGCCGGCTATGCCATCAAGTGGGACGGCGAGTGGCAGATCACCTATGACACCTTCCGCGACATGGGGCTCGCCTATGCGGTCGGCCTGGTCCTGATCTACCTGCTGGTGGTGGCACAGTTCAAGTCTTATCTGGTGCCGCTGATCATCATGGCGCCGATCCCGCTCACCATCATCGGCGTGATGCCGGGGCATGCGCTGCTCGGCTCGCAGTTCACCGCGACATCGATGATAGGCATGATCGCGCTCGCCGGCATCATCGTGCGCAACTCCATCCTGCTGGTGGATTTCATCAACCTGCAGATGGCGGGCGGGGCGGACTTCGAGCACGCGGTGATCAACGCCGGGGCGACCCGCGCCAAGCCCATCATCCTGACCGGCCTCGCGGCCATGCTGGGTGCCGTGTTCATCCTCGACGACCCGATATTCAACGGCCTCGCGATTTCGCTGATCTTCGGCATCCTGGTGTCCACGGTGCTGACGCTGGTGGTGATCCCGGTGCTGTATTACGCCGCGAACTGGAAGCGCTGGCCGGCGCGCCCGGCTGCGTCGAATCCGCAGACCGCGGACCCTGTTTTGAGTTCTGATCAAACCAATTGACCAAAAGGAGCATTACCATGACTGTCAACGATCTGATCCACGTTTTTGCCGGAAGCTTCATTCTGCTGTCGCTGGCGCTGGGCGTAGCGGCGAGCCCGGTTTTCCATAGCGCCTACTGGTTATGGTTCACCGCCTTTGTCGGCGCCAACCTGCTGCAGTTCGGCGTCACCAAGGTTTGCCCGCTGGGGTGGATGCTGAAGAAGCTGGGCGTGAAGGAAAGCTGCGCCACTGCCGGTTGAGGCTGAAGCGGCGCGACCCTCTGCAATCGGCCGCATTTCAACCATGCCGACGTCGCGCCCGCGCGCCGAATGTCAACAGATCCCGGGGCGCGACTCTCTGTAATAATAGTCACCGACTTTTGCACTGCATCGCGCTCTAATTGACCTGTTGAAGCGTGCCTTGCTTCCCGCATATGTGTTCCGCGTCCGGCAATTGGCGCGAACCAAGCCGAGGTCATCATGAAACTATTCTTTGCGTTGCTTTCTTGCTTTCTTGCTTTTTCGCGGTTTCGGCCTTGGCGCAGGATCTCGCGCCCGACGCGCAGGTGAAGAAGATGACCGACGAAGTCATCGCCATCGCCAGGCATGGCAAGGAGATTCGCGGCGGCAATCAGAACATGATCAATGAACAGGTCAATGCCAAGGTGCTGCCGTATTTCAACTTCAGCCGCATGACCGCGCTGGCCGTAGGGCGCAATTGGCCCAAGGCGAGTGCGGAGCAGCAGTCGGCACTGACCAGTGAGTTCCGTACATTGCTGGTGCGCACCTATTCCAGCGCCCTGTCCACCTACAAGAATCAGGCGATTGAGGTCAAGCCCCTGCGCGCTGCTATGGCAGACGCCGACGTAACCGTCCGGACGCAGGTCAAGCAAGCGGGTAGCGAGCCGATCAGCATCGACTACAGCATGGAGAAGATTCCCGGTGGCTGGAAGGTGTATGACGTTGTGGTCGGAGGGGTAAGCCTTGTGACCAATTATCGCGAGAGCTTTGGTGCCCAGATTCGCGACGGCGGCGTGGATGGTCTGAACCAACATAGGAGATCCCCCGGCTCTGCCGGGGAGGCAGTAGAAGTTTGACATTTAAGGGAGTCCACCGCAGAAACTTCCAACCGTGAGCCGCCAAAGCACAC
>Ga0334722_10001979_pt1 | contig 23999 bp, 22 predicted proteins | sample C3_bottom_MG_FD_207210 | JGI IMG/M metagenome (GOLD analysis project Ga0334722, IMG submission 207210) | Sediment microbial communities from Yellowstone Lake, YNP, Wyoming, USA - C3_bottom | ecosystem: Environmental > Aquatic > Freshwater > Lake > Sediment | place: USA: Wyoming | collected... | reverse complement strand
TCTGGACGACTCGTCTCTGCTCGATGTATCAACAAAACGACGGGCAGCGCTCGATCTGGCTGAAATGAAAGCCATCCAGACTTATTACCGGGTTGAAGGACGGGACCCCACGGATATAGAATTTGAAACCATAGCCCAGACCTGGTCCGAGCACTGCATCCACAAGACTTTTAAAGCACGAGTGGATATTTCCCCTCCGGCAGGAAGCCTTTTAGAACCATTCACGGTCGACTCGTTGATCAGGACTTATTTGAAAGCTGCCACAGACCAGATCGCGGCTCCCTGGGTGATCTCCGCCTTTGTGGATAATGCCGGGATCATCGATTTCGATGATGATTTTGAGATCTCTTTTAAAGTTGAGACCCACAATCACCCCTCTGCAATCGAACCTTTTGGAGGAGCCAATACTGGGGTGGGAGGCGTGATCCGCGATGTGCTCGGGGTTTCCGCCAAACCGATCGCAAACACCGACATCCTGTGTTTTGGTCCGCAGGATTTGCAGCCAGACCTGCTTCCGGAGGGTGTGCTGCACCCGCGCCGAATCCAATCCGGTGTTGTGGCAGGTGTTCAGGATTACGGTAACAAGATCGGTATTCCGACCGTCAACGGAGCCATCCTTTATGATGAAGGTTACACCGCCAATCCACTTGTGTTCTGTGGCTGTGTTGGAATAGCTCCGAAAGGCAAGCATCACAAAACGCCCCAGGCAGGTGACCGGGTTATCCTATTGGGCGGTCTCACCGGGCGGGATGGTTTGCGGGGTGCGACCTTCTCCTCCATGACGATGGATGCGCAAACGGGGGAGGTCTCCGGAGCTTCGGTCCAGATCGGTGACCCCATTACTGAGAAGGGATTGATCGATGTCATCGAGCGCGCCCGTGACCTGGGGCTGTATAGCGATATCACTGATTGTGGGGCGGGTGGGTTGTCTTCCGCTGCCGGGGAAATGGCTTCCGTGATTGGGGCTGACATCGAACTTCAAAACGTGCAGCTTAAATATCCCGGACTGGCTCCCTGGGAGATCTGGCTTTCCGAAGCGCAGGAGCGCATGGTGATGGCGGTTCCACCTGTCCATATTCCAAGACTGCAGGAGTTGTGTGACACATTCGATACGAATTTGACCGATATCGGGGAAATCACCGGGTCAGGAAGGCTGGTGGTTCGACATACCGGCAGGGTCGTACTTGACCTGACCAACACATTCTTGCACGCCGGTTTTCCGCAACGCCACCTGCAGGCAGTGCTACCCGAATTGATCCGGGAACAAAAGGAGATACCGGAACCAATTTCAGGGGAACCTCCCGTTAATTATTCACAGGTGCTACTGGCTCTGCTCACCCATGCCAATATTGCCTCCAAGGCTGCCACCATTCGTCTTTACGACCATGAGATCCAGGGTGGGACGATCATCAAACCATTGACAGGTCTTTTCAATGATGGACCCTCGGATGCAGCCGTGCTCAGACCAATCGGAACGCAAAGCTTGCGAGGAATTGTTCTTTCAAACGGCATCAACCCTGAATACGGAAAACTCAACGCCCATGATATGGCCTGGGCGGTCGTGGATGAAGCCATCCGGAATGCCGTCTGTGTTGGAGCGGACCCGGAGCGGATTGCCCTGCTGGACAATTTCTGCTGGGGAGACCCGATGCGCCCGGAGACGATGGGCACGCTGGTTGAAGCCGCGCGTGGCTGTCATGAGGCTGCCGTTCACTATGGGACACCTTTTATCTCCGGCAAGGATTCCCTCAACAACGAATATCTTGGGACGGATGGTCAGCGGCATGCCATTCCACCCACCCTGCTGATCTCTGCTCTAGGTTTAATAGACGATGTGCACCAGGCGGTAACCATGGACCTGAAGGAAGCCGGAAATATTATCTACCTGTTGGGAGATTTCAACCCGGTTTTTGGTGGCTCGCATTTTTCTTTAATTACAAAGCAGCCTTCCAGTTATAGCATCCCCTCCCCTTCCAAAATTGCCCCTGCGATCTACCAGGCATTCCATCATGCCATCCAGGTTGGCTTGGTCAGATCAGCTCATGATCTCTCGGAAGGCGGACTGGCTGTCTGTGCAGCCGAGATGTGCATTGGCGGGAGGCTGGGCATGCAAGTGGAGATCAGCACCGATTCGCAGCAGATCAGCAGCAATATTTTTGGGGAGACCAATGGCTGCCTGTTGGCAGAGGTGTCTCCTGCGCATACAATAGACTTCGAAGAATTGTTTGGCGACCTCCCTATCAGACGGATGGGCGCCACCAACGACGAGATGGTGCTGAGCATTACTCGAAATGATGAAATCCAATTATCACTTCCAGTGGAAGAACTTGTGACTGCCTGGAATCCCGCGCCATGAAAATTCAAGGCAGGAGTCCTGAAATATGAAACCAAGAGCACTGATCCTGCAAGCCCGTGGCAGCAACCGTGATCTCGATGTCATGGAGGCACTGGAGTTGGCTGGAGCAGATCCGATAGGCGTCCCGCTTAATGATCTGCGGGCTCGCAAGGCAGACTGGCATGATTTCCAAATGCTCATCCTGCCGGGCGGATTCTCCTATGCTGATGCTCTTGGAGCGGGCAAGTTGTTGGCGCTGGATCTGAATTCCTACTTTGCAGATGAGATCAACGCTTTCGTGGCAAGCGGCAAACCCGTCCTGGGGATCTGTAACGGCTTCCAAGCCCTGCTAAAATCCAGCATCCTGCCTGGAAAACCTGCCGGGCAAAGACAATCCACCCTCTCATTTAATGCACAGGGACATTTTGAATGTCGTTGGGTGACCCTGGCTCCCGTGTCCCAAACTTGTTTGTGGACCAAAGATCTGAGCGGGAACATCAGTTGCCCGGTGGCACATGGTGAGGGAAATTTCCAGACCCCCGATCAATATTTGGTCACCAACCTGTTATCCCATGATCAGGTTGCCCTTCGGTACACCCATCCGGATGGCTCACCTGCTCTTGGAGAATACCCCGCCAACCCGAACGGCTCCATGCAGGATATTGCCGGGATCTGCAACCTGCAAGGCAATGTGTTGGGCTTGATGCCGCACCCCGAGAATCATATTCATTCCACCCAACACCCACAATGGAGCCGCGGGGTGAGCGGACAGAGTGGGTTGGTGTTGTTTGAAAATGGCGTGAAAGTTGCTACCGGTTCTTAAAAGGATCATATGGTCAACCATAAGGAATTATTGGAATTGTACCCGCAAGCTTTTGGTGAAAGCCACCTGCCATTGGCTGGAAAAGCTGTAGGCAAAGTGCGCGATTGGTATTCAATGTCGGATGGAAAGCGGCTGATCATCACCAGCGACCGTTTGTCCGCCTTTGACCGCATCCTGGCCAAAGTCCCGTACAAGGGTCAGGTCCTGAATCAATTATCCGCCTGGTGGTTCCAGCAGACCGAAGACCTGATCCCAAACCACCTGCTTTCCATTCCAGACCCCAACGCGGCAGTGGTGATCGAGGCAGAGCCGCTGCTGGTGGAGGTGGTGGTGCGCGGTTTTATTACCGGTGTAACAACCACAGCTTTGTGGTACCGCTATGACCTGGGAGAGCGAGAGATCTATGGTTACACTTTCCCGGAAGGGCTGCGTAAGAACCAGGCACTCCCCATGCCGATCATCACGCCAACCACCAAGGGTATCGCCGGAGGTCACGATGAGCGCCTGACCTGCAACGAGGTGGTGTCACACGGTATCCTCGACGCAGCTACCTGGGAGCAGGTGCAAAGTTCTGCACTGGCTGTTTTCAAACTCGGTCAGCAATTGGCACACAAGGCTGGCTTGGTGTTGGTGGATACCAAGTATGAGTTCGGACACAGCCCGGATGGCAGCCTGTTGTTGATCGATGAGGTCCACACCCCGGATTCATCCCGTTTTTGGAAGGCAGATACTTACGAGAGCCGATTCAAAATCGGGGAGGAACCGGAGAATTTTGACAAGGAATTCGTGCGGATCGCATATGCCGACCAGGGTTACCGCGGCGAGGGTGAGATCCCATCCATGCCGGAAATTCTGTGGGTGACCGCCTCCGAGCGCTATATCACTATCTGGGAAATGTTGACGGGTGAAGTCTTCAAACCCGGAGCATACCCGGTGGAGCCACGCTTGTTGGCTAATTTGAAAAAGGAAAAGATCATTTAATCGATACACCATATTTGTTCTCTTTTGGAGAAGAAATGGAAAAAAGAACATGAAATTACCATTGATCGGAATTGTGATGGGGTCCAGGTCGGATTGGGAGACCATGCAGCTAGCCGCTGAAACACTGGATGAGTTGGGGATCTCCTACGAAGTGAAAGTAGTTTCTGCGCACCGCACACCAGACCTGCTGTTTGAGTATGCCGGATCCGCGGAAGCACGCGGTCTGGAGGTCATCATTGCCGGGGCAGGGGGTGCCGCACATGCACCGGGTATGCTGGCAGCCAAGACGTACCTGCCGGTGCTGGGTGTACCCGTGCAATCCAAGGCGCTCAACGGTCTGGATTCGCTTTTGTCCATTGTCCAGATGCCAGCCGGGGTGCCGGTGGGTACGCTGGCTATCGGGCGGGCAGGGGCGATCAATGCCGCCTTGCTGGCAGCCGCCATCCTGGCCAACAAGCACGAGGAATATAAAGCTGCAGTTAAAGCATATCGAATCAAACAAACCCAATCTGTCCTGGAGAACCCTGACCCAAGGATATAACGACTGGCCATGAGCAAATGACTCAGATCGGTATTTCAGGTAAAGGACAATTGGGACACAGGCTGCCACTGGTTGGGATCCCGCCCGGGAAAATGAGGTTTGCTCTATCTAGCGGTAGGCTCAATGGCAACGAAATGGTTCTGAAAAAGGACGATAGATATTTACACCTTTATGGAAAAGCAGCAAGTCCCGGGCTTGAAATCGGGCAACTGACTTTATTGAAAGAAAACCTGGCAGAACTAAATACCAGGCTGCAAGAACAGGAGAGAACCCATATCAATGAATGATCGCTGGTTGGACGGGGAGGATACCCCCCACGAGGAATGCGGCATTATCGGAGTTTTTGCACCCAACGAGGACGTGGCTCGCATGGCGTTCTTTGGCTTGTTCACCTTGCAGCATCGCGGTCAGGAGGCAGCAGGCATCGCCGTGGCGGATGGACAGATCATGACCATGCACAAGGATGTCGGATTGGTCTCGCAGATCTTCCGACCCCAGACTCTTGACAAGTTAAAGGGGCACTATGCCATCGGGCACACCCGTTATTCCACCACCGGTTCCTCCCTGGCGCGCAATGCACAACCATTTATGATCGAAACCATGCATGGTCCACTGGCCCTGGCGCATAACGGCAACCTGGTGAATTCCGCTGAATTGCGGCAGAAGCTGCTGGAAGAGGGGGTCGGACTTTCGTCGTCCTCGGATAGCGAGGTGATGACCATGATGCTGGCCCGGGCGAGCGGAAAGAACTGGAACGAACGCATCCAGGCTTGCATGCAAGCCTGGAAAGGAGCCTATTCGCTGGTTATCCTGACGCGCGATTGTGTTTTTGCCGCCCGGGATGCGTGGGGATTCCGTCCTTTGAGCATTGGCTTGTTGCCACACGGTGGATTCGCAGCCGCCTCGGAGAACGGTGCGCTGCGTACCCTGGGCTGTGAAGCCATCCGGGAAGTAAAACGTGGCGAGATCGTGACCTTATCCGGAAATGCGCTGGTCGTTAACCAGGCTGTCAAGCCGGTCAACCCGAGTGCCCTGTGTGTATTCGAATTCATCTATTTTGCCCGCCCGGACCATGTCTGGGATGGGCAGTCTGTCCACCACGTGCGCCAACACCTGGGGGAGGAGTTGGCAACCGAGACCTCCATTGAAGCGGATGTCGTCATACCGGTACCCGATTCAGCCATTCCAGCTGCCATCGGTTTCTCACGCAGATCGGGGATCCCATTCAATGACGGTTTCATCAAGAACCGCTATATCGGTCGCACATTCATCGAACCAACTGATTCACTACGCAAGCAGGGTGTGGCTTTGAAATTCAATGTCATCAATGAGAATGTGCTCAACAAACGGGTCATTATGATCGACGACAGCATCGTGCGCGGCAACACCATTGGACCGATGATCAAACTCCTGCGCACAGCTGGAGCCAGGCAAGTCCATGTTGCTGTTACCTGTCCACCCATCGCCCATCCCTGCTTTATGGGTGTGGACATGGGCAGTTATGCCGACCTGATCGCCCACCAGCGCAGCCGGGAAGAGATCCGGGCACACATCCAGGCGGATTCGCTGACATACCTTTCACTGGATGGGATGATGCGGTCGGTCGGTCGCAGCGAGGGATATTGCCAGGCTTGTTTTACGGGAAAATACCCGATCGATGTGGATGTGATCTCCGCCAAGACGGGATTTGAAAAGAATACAAAATAGGATGGGAAGGACGATGAAAGAAGGGCTGCTGATATGAATGTCTTGTTGATCGGGTCGGGTGGACGGGAACATGCCATGGCTTGGAAACTGGTTCAGTCGCCAAGACTGACCCGCTTGTTTGCCCTACCGGGCAACCCGGGCATCGCCCAATTTGCAGAGATCATCACGGACATTCCGATGTATGACCAGGCTGGTATTATCCGCTCTTGCCGGGATAAACAGATTGACCTGGTGATGGTCGGTCCCGAAGTCCCGCTGGCGGACGGGATCGCGGATGTATTGATGGAAGCCGGTATCCGTTGTTTTGGACCCAGCAAGGCTGCCGCCCGGTTGGAATCTTCCAAGGTCTTTTCAAAAGACTTCATGACCCGGCATGGCATCCTCACTGCACGTTATGCCTCATTTACCAGTCTACCGGAGGCGATCGATCATCTTGAAAAGGTCGATTACCCGGTTGTCATAAAAGCTTCCGGCCTGGCTGCCGGAAAAGGGGTCATCCTGCCAGACTCGATGGATGAGGCAATTCATGTCCTCAGGGAGATGCTGGAACAAGGCTCTTTCGGTAAGGCTGGTCAGCAAGTTGTGATAGAAGAACGACTGGCAGGTCCTGAAGTTTCTCTCATGGCATTCAGCGATGGAATGACGGTTATGCCCATGATCCCGGCCCAGGACCATAAACGCCTGTTGGACGGCGATCAGGGTCCCAACACGGGTGGTATGGGTGCGTATGCGCCTGCTCCTGTTTTTAGTGATGAGATGGTAGATGAAGCCCTAGAGACTGTCTTGAAACCTGCCATTAATGGCTTGAGACAGGAAGGCTCCCCATTTGTGGGAGTGCTTTATGCCGGGTTGATGCTCACCCCGGCTGGCATGCGCGTACTTGAATTTAACTGCCGCTTTGGAGACCCGGAAGCCCAGGCTGTGCTGCCCTTGTTGGAATCCGACTTGCTTGAAATCGCAGCAGCCTGTGTGGACGGACACCTCACAGAGGTGGACATCCACTGGAAACCGGCTGCCGCGGTTTGCGTGGTACTGGCAAGCCGCGGTTACCCGGAAGAACCGGAAGTGGGCAAACCAATATCCATAGAGAAACTACCGGAGGATGTCATCTGTTTTCAAGCAGGGACGAGCTCCGCTGGCGATGACCTTCTCACAGCGGGAGGGCGTGTGCTTGGATTGACAGCCTGGGCGGAAAATATCGAAAAGGCAATAAACCTGGTATATGCAAACCTGGAAAAGGTCAACTTCGAAGGCAGGCAATACCGCAAAGATATCGCCCATAAAGCACTTAAAGGCATGTCTTATGCCGATTCTGGCGTTTCCATTGAGGACGGCAATAAGGCTGTAGAACTGATGAAAACCGCGGTACGCGCCACGTACAACGATTCGGTCCTGTCGGGAATAGGTTCTTTCGGCGGGCTTTATGATGCCAATTTTCTAAAGCAGATGGTGCACCCGGTACTGGTCGCCTCCACGGATGGGGTTGGCACCAAGGTCAAGCTGGCGGCAGCCACCGGGAGGTACCAGGGCATCGGACAGGATATCGTGAACCATTGTATAAACGATATCCTGGTACAGGGGGCGCGACCGCTCTTCTTCATGGATTATTTTGCCACCTCCAGGCTCGACCCAAATCAAACCGCGGAGGTGGTTTCGGGAATGGCGAAGGCCTGCCAGACTGCCGGTATGGTGTTGCTGGGTGGCGAAACGGCTGAGATGCCGGGAGTGTATGCACCGGACGAATTCGATGTGGCTGGTACCATTGTCGGGATCGTAGAAAAAGAACAGATCCTGCCACGCCTGGCTGAATTCAAAACCGGGGATGTGCTGATCGGTTTGCGCTCGAGCGGACCCCATACCAATGGTTACTCTCTTATCCGCCAGGTTTTCGAAGGCATCCCCCTGGAGTCAATTTTCCCGGAACTTGGTATCTCCCTGGAAGATGCCCTGCTGGCTTCCCATCGATCTTATTTGGACCTGCTCTTCCCACACCTGTCCCTGGTCAAAGCCCTGGCACATTTGACCGGGGGAGGCTTCATCGAAAATATCCCGCGGATCATGCCAAAAACCCTGGATGCTGTCATTCAAACCGATTCCTGGGAGGTGCCACCGCTGTGGAAACTGATCCAGGAGAAAGGCCGCATCGATACGGAGGAGATGTACCGGGTTTTCAACATGGGTATTGGCATGGTCGTCATCTTGGCGCGGGAGAAGGCAGTCGAGTTCCAGCAGAGAATTTCAGAAGAGACGTATCTTATTGGCGAGTTGGTACCTGGTTCAGGCAAGGTGCGGCTGAACGGAATATAGATCCCTCCAAATAAAAAAAGGAACTTTCGATGGCATCCTCCTTAACCCTACGCTACGGCACCAATCCACAGCAGTCACCCGCGCGTGTCTTTATGAAGAACGGGACTGATCTACCCATATCCATCCTGGGTGGTTCTCCGGGATATATCAACCTGCTGGATGCACTTAATGCCTGGCAACTGGTGTGCGAACTCAGACAGGCGACCGGATTACCGGCGGCGACCTCCTTCAAACATGTCAGTCCTTCCGGGGCTGCCCTGGCGGTCCCTCTTACGGACATCCTGCGCAGGATCTACTTTGTGGATGACCTGGAGTTGTCTCCCCTGGCGGAAGCCTATACCCGGGCGCGAGGTGTGGACCGTATGTCCTCATTTGGTGACTTCATCGCCTTGTCTGATAAGGTTGACCTGGCTACGGCGCGGGTCATTGCCCGGGAAGTTTCGGATGGTGTAATCGCCCCAGATTTCGAACCGGCAGCCCTCGAGCTGCTGAAAGCAAAAAAAGCGGGCAAGTATGCCATCATCCAAATAGACCCGGCGTATGAACCGGAATTGCAAGAAACCCGCCAGGTGTTCGGCGTCACATTCGAACAACGCCGGTATGACCGCCCGGTCACAAGCGAAGACTTTATCCATATTGTCACGCAGGAAAAGGAGTTATCCGCTGAAGCCAAACGTGACATGACCGTTGCCTGGATCACACTCAAATACACTCAATCCAATTCCGTCTGTTTTGTAAAGGATGGGCAGACCATCGGTGTGGGAGCCGGGCAGCAATCGCGCGTACACTGTACCCGCCTGGCTGGCAACAAGGCAGACTTATGGTACCTGCGCCAGCATGCGAGGGTACTGGAACTGCCTTTTGTTCCCGGGATCCGACGTGCAGACCGAGACAACGCCATTGACCAGTTCCTGCAACCAGATATCACCACGGCTGAGAAAGCCAACTGGCGGAATGTTTTCAGCGGCAACCCGGCCCAATTTACATCCGCAGAAAAACGAGACTGGCTGGATACCCTGCAGGGAGTCACGCTTGGTTCGGATGCCTTCTTCCCATTCCGTGACAGCATTGACCGGGCTGCCCGCAGCGGTGTACGATTTGTGCTCCAGCCGGGTGGTTCCAACCGGGATGAAGAGGTGATCACGGCGTGTAATGAATACGGTATGAGCATGGTCTTCAGTGGTGTGCGCCTGTTCCATCATTGATCCCTGATTGCGATCTGATCTTAAAAAAGGTGCAAAATGGAAAAACCAGCCCGTCTTGTCATCCTGATCTCCGGAAATGGTTCCAACCTCCAGGCAGTCCTTGAGGCTTGTGAGACTGGGATCCTGCCGGCGCAGGTGGTGACGGTGATCTCAAACCAGAGGGATGCCTACGGATTGACCCGGGCACGCAGTGCGGGTGTGCCAGCCGTTGTTTTGGAACGACTGCCCGGTGAGGACCGGCATGCATACGACACCCGCCTGGCAGGGGAAGTATCGAGTCATGAACCGGATTATGTCATCCTGGCAGGTTGGATGCGCCTGTTGACGGCGACCTTCCTGGATCGATTTCCCAAACGGGTCATCAACCTGCACCCGGCTCTGCCCGGCTCATTCCCGGGCACCCATGCCATCGAACGTGCCTTTGAAGCCCATCAACAGGGAAAGATCGATCGAACCGGGATCATGGTTCACCTGGTGCCGGATGAGGGCGTGGATGATGGTCCGGCGCTGGCTACTCAGGAGATCTTTTTCCGCGAGGATGAAACATTGGTCCAGTTTGAAGCACGCATGCATACGGAAGAACATCACCTGCTGGTGAACACGCTTAGAATTCTACTGGATATGGATGAGACGATCGTCCTGTAATTGAAAAAATATAATTTGATTTTTATGAACCCGTCAGAAAGAAAACTCAGGAGATGAAAATGCCAACAGCCATCCTATCCGTTCATGATAAAACCAACCTGGTGGATCTTGCCAGGGGTCTGACCACCCTTGGCTGGAACCTGCTGGCTTCTGGTGGCACTGCCAGACTGCTCAAAGAGAATGGTTTGGAGGTCACGGAAGTGGCGGACTATACCGGGTCGCCGGAGATCCTGGGGGGGCGTGTAAAAACCCTGCATCCTGCAATCCATGGAGGTTTGCTGGCACGCCCGACCAAAGAGGATCACCAGCAATTGCTCTCCCTGGGCTGGGATTATATAGACCTGGTGGTGGTGAATCTCTACCCATTTGAAGCGACCATTGCAAAGCCTGGCGTAACTTACGCAGAAGCGATCGAGAACATTGACATCGGCGGTGTCACCCTGATCCGGGCGGCTGCCAAGAACCACGAGCGGGTCACCCTGGTGTGTGATCCGGCTGATTATGATTCAGTTTTATCTGAGCTGCGTTCAAATGGAATTTCTGCCGAGGAACGCAAACGCCTGGCTGTCAAAGGCTTTTTAAATACTGCCCTATATGATGCTGCCATCCATGCTTACCTGGAGAAAACCAGCAAGACACAAAGCCACTAAAGATGAATCCTTTTCTTTTACGAAAATTATTGATCAACCTCAACCCTTGATGGAGGTACCAGTGAACGAAGAATTATTTCAAACCCAAGATGCCCTGACCTTTGATGATGTCCTGGTGGTTCCGGCTTACTCCGAGATATTACCATCCGAAACAGATGTCAGTGTAAACCTGACACCGCATATTCGTTTGAATGTACCCATCCTGTCAGCTGCCATGGATACTGTCACCGAGGCGCGCCTGGCAATTTCGCTGGCACGGGAAGGCGGACTGGGGATCATCCACCGCAATTTGTCCGCTGAAGACCAGGCTGCGGAAGTGGAGAAGGTGAAACGTTCCCAATCCGGTATGATCGTTGAACCTGTCAGCTTGCCACCGGATGCCTCCCTGGGACGGGCGGAGGAGATCATGTCCACTTACCACATCAGCGGAGTGCCCATCACAGTCCCTGGTGGAAAACTAGTCGGCATCCTGACCAACCGGGATATCCGTTTCGTGGAGCCGGGGGATTACGATCTGCCCATCAGCCAGTTCATGACCTCAGAGCACCTGGTGACTGCTCAAGTTGGCATATCACCGGAAGACGCCAAGAATATTCTGCAGAAGCACCGCATTGAGAAACTACCGCTGGTGGATGAAAATGGGATCCTGAAGGGACTGATCACGGTCAAGGACATACAAAAAGCACGCGATTACCCGAATGCCTCCACGGATTCACAGGGTCGCCTGCTGACAGGAGCAGCTGTAGGAGTGGGAGCTGACCTGGAATTGCGGGTTGAGTTGATGATGAAAGCCGGGGTGGATGTGATCGCCATCGATACCGCCCATGGTCATTCCAAAGGTGTGGTGGAAGCCATCCGGCGCATCAAGAATGCCTGGCCGGAGCTACCCGTGATCGCCGGTAATGTGGTCACTGCGGCTGGAACGGAAGCGCTGATCAAAGCCGGGGCGGATGTCGTCAAGGTGGGAGTGGGAGCGGGATCCATTTGCACCACCCGCGTCATTTCCGGTGCCGGCTTGCCGCAGATCACTGCCATCCGCGAGTGCGCCGAATCTGCCAGAAAACACAATATTCCCACCATCGCAGATGGCGGCATAAAGTTCAGTGGTGATATTGTGAAAGCCATTGTTGCCGGAGCGGACGCTGTCATGTTGGGCAGCCTGCTGGCAGGATTGGAAGAATCCCCGGGTGAGATGGTCTTATATGAAGGTCGCCACTTCAAGGAATATCGCGGCATGGGTAGCCTGAGCGCCATGAAAGGATATGGCAAAGACCGCTATGGTACCGGGCAGAGCGGAAATGGCAAGCTGGTACCGGAAGGTATCGAAGGGCGCGTTCCTTATAAAGGTCGTCTCGGAGAATATGTCTATCAACTTGTGGGAGGATTGCGCTCGGGCATGGGTTATGCCGGGGCTGCCAACCTGGAAGACTTGCGGAGGAAGACCAGCATGCGGCGGATCACTAATGCCGGTCTGGTCGAAAGCCACCCGCATGATGTGATCATCACGCGTGAGGCACCGAATTACCAATTAAGCCAGAAGCAATAGGATCCTGACCATTAAAATAAACTCCCTGATCCATTAATTATCGATCAGGGAGTTTATTTTATATATGATCTGGTTATTTCTCAGAAAGCTCGATCGCACCCTGCTTGTGAGGAAATTTTCCGATGATCCCTGAATAAAAATCCCTGATCCGGGCAAAATCAGCAACGATATCCCCACTGGGTTTCAGGCTGGGACCAATCCCACAGACTTTGTTCCCATAATCCAGGTAGGCCATCACGATGGGCACCCTGGCTTTAAGGGCTATGTAATAAAAACCTGTCCTCCAGCGGGAGGTCTTGCTGCGGGTGCCTTCGGGAGAGATACCGATGATCAGGTCCTCATTTTCATCAAATTTTGCAACGACCTGGTCAACCATGTTGGTCCGCTCGCGCCGGTTGACCGGTATGGCTCCCAGGGATCGCATGAAGCCACCCAATGGCCAGCGAAAGAGCGAATCCTTGCCCATGATACGGATCGGGATCCGTTCCACGGTCATCAATAACAACGCCAATAAGAAATCCCAATTGGAAGTGTGCGGGGCACCGATCAATACGTAACGGGAGGTACGCGGAGGGATGACCCGGGTACGCCAACCCATCAATTTTAAAATGAAGCGGGCAACAGCCTGAGCCAGAGTGGATCTTTGAATACCTACAGCCAATGACATAACCAACTTCTTTCCAAAATCAGAATTTACCTACAGATAAAATCCAGCAGCAATATCTCTTGAATAAAAAGAAAAACGGATCAAGCAAAAGGCAAACCCGTTTTCCTAATTTTTAGATCATCAGAGTCTTGCCTGGATGCAAGCCTCATGCAAATAATCCAAGTAAAGTTGAAAAGCCACCTTGGAATGGGTCATTCTCCAACCCCCAATGAATGGCATATTATAGCATGCCCCCGGCAAAGTTCCCAACTTCATGAAGTGTGCACGGTTTCCGTTTGTCCCTTATATGTAAGGATAGAATCGCCAGGTTATTTAACACCTTTGTTTTTAATAAAAGTGCCATTGCGGTATTCCTCAAAGGCGACCTGAAGTTCTGCCTGGGTATTCATGACTATCGGACCATACCATGCCACCGGTTCACCGATCGGTTTGCCCGAGATGAGCAGGAATCGAACTGCCTCATCTTTCGTGGAAACGACTACCTTTTCCCCATCTGCGAAAAGCACCAGGTTCCCGTTCGCCACGAAAGGATCTTGCTGGATGTCAAAATAATTCTCTCCTTCGACCGGGTAGTTGAAGGGATCTTTTTCCTGGCAGAAACAACCCTTGCCTTCGATCACGTAGGCAAAGACCGTATGTCCAGCCGTGGTCGGGAGGGTAAACTCCATGCCAGCCGGCACGGACACATCCAGGTAGCGGGGCTCGGTGATGATATCCTGAACCGGACCGTGGGTACCATTTACTTCCCCGCAAATGACCTTGACCTTAACCCCACCGTCCATGGTAATAGTCGGGATCTGAGAGTTTTTTACGTCCTGGTAGCGAGGATCCATCATCTTGCTCATGGCTGGCAAGTTGGCCCATAACTGGAAACCTCCCATTTGCCCGGTTTCGTCCCCTTTGGGCATTTCCTGGTGGATGATACCGCTTCCAGCAGTCATCCACTGCACATCCCCCGGACCTATCAACCCCTCATTCCCCATGCTATCCCCATGTTCGACCTTCCCGCTGAGAATATAAGTGATCGTTTCTATACCCCGGTGGGGATGCCAGGGGAATCCCGGTGTGTAATAGCGGGGATCGTTTGAACGAAAATCATCGAGCAGCAGGAATGGATCATAAGCAGATGTTTCCCTGAAGCCGAATGCACGCTTCAAGTGTACCCCGGCGCCTTCAATGGTTGCCTGGCTTTTGATCACCTTGCGGATCTTTCGGATCGCTTCCATCGCATTCCTCCTTTATTGAAATTTATAATGGACAATTATATTTACAGCTTAAAAAAAAACATAAAAGAGACTTAGAATCCCAATTCTTCATTTACCAGGATCAGATTGATCGTACGGTGCAAATATGGCGACTCTTGTTCGAAGATCAAAATTTTTCCGATAATGGCTTGTGCCTTCTCTCCATAAACCTGCTTTAAGCGCTGATCTTCCAGTGGGCGCACGTATGTGCGCATGCGCTGGAGTGCAGATTCCAATGTTGGGGTGATCTTTTGTGCTCCTGCCACCCAGATGATATTGCTGCTTGAATATGCATAAGCGGGAAGCTGGCTGCCGGTGGCGCTGGCGATAACGATCTCACCAGTTTCAGCAATGGCATGTACGCTGCCCAGAAAAAAATCTGCCAGGGTGGCTTGCTTGCGCATAACTGCCTGCCGGGTCAGGTCTGTCTCTGCCACGATCTCCGCCTTGAGATTCTTCCAGGGGTGATCCCCAGATTTCAGCAGAGCTTCAAATCCGATCTGTTGAAGGGAAACTGATGCCCCGGTCATCAGGCTGGCATGGGCAGGAATAAGGGATTTAACCAGCGCCAGGGCTGATACTTTGGTCTCGACCAGGGTGACATTAATTCCCCGTTCCTTAACCGCATTGATCGTTCTTTTCAGTCGTTCGGGGGATGGCAGAGCATTAAAACCCATTGTAATTTCCTTTCTAATCAAAGCCTGACTTCAGCAACCTAATTGTTACCAGCTACTCTGACCGATCAAGCTGCGGGGAATATGAGGACGGAGATCTTGGAAACTCAGCTTTGGAATGAACTGCTTGTGCATGGCAGAAAAATAGCTTATAGTAATTATAAGAGCAAACCATGAGTCATGCTGCAGTCTTCTTTTTACTTTTTATATCTCCACCTCTGGCAGTTTTGCTGGGGCTGTTGGGGTGGGCAACACTGCGGACGAACCTTTTGGGTGGGTTCCTGTTGCAGGTGGGCATTGGTTATATTCTTGGTTAGTGTTATGTAACCTGGATCAGAAAAAAAACAATTCTGGAAAACAAGCCTGAAAGGATCTGTAAGTCAAGAGGAAAAAGGGGATCTTTCATAGGAATCCTGGGGACTGCATCTGATCGATAAATGGGGGTATTTCGATGACCGGGAAGCTCGCATTGGCTGGTTGAATGGACTGCGTTTGATCCCACCCCTAGCATCCATGAACACCGTTTTGCATTACTCCCTGGGGAAATAGACCCGGGTTACAATAATCAACTATTATCTAAAGCCCATTTATTGGAAAAAAAGCACCTTTCAATCTGAAAGGTGCGAAACGTTAACGATAAAGAACCCCGCCGGGACCGGCGAGGTTCTGAAAGCAGCTAACGATTAATAACGGCTGTTCTTGCCGCCGCCACCGCTGTTGCGGTTACGGTCATTGGAACGGTTGAAACCCCGTCCTCCACCACCACCGCCCGGTCGTTCTTCGCGCGGTTTGGCAGTATTCACCTTGAGAGGGCGACCACCAACTTCTTTTCCATTGAACATGCTGATCGCTTTGGCAGCATCAGCCTGACTGCCCATCGTGATGAACGCGAAACCTTTGGAGGTTCCGGTGTCACGGTCCTTGATCACATCCACTGCCACTACGGCACCCGCCTCGGTGAACAATGTCTTCAGTTGTTCCGCAGATGTATCAAAGGTCATATTTCCTACATACAGTTTAACTTCCAAAATTATCCTCAACTTTTACTAGTGCAGGTCTGGTTAATCAAAACTGCCACCATCTTTATAATAAAGAATGGCAGCAGTTGGGAGACGCAAACCTGATTATAAGACGAAATCAGTATAACACAGATTGGAAACTTCTACAGGGCAAAGAGGCCAACCTGTGTCACAGGCGGTGAGAACTATTGGTGGCGGAGATACTTTAACGGCTTTTTGACCCGGGTGGTGGATTCACCGACCGGCACCACACTGATCGAACCATCAATTTCGAGGACGCCCATCTCCACCTTACTGATCACAGGTACGCCATGCTCCCGCAGGGCTGCCATGAGGGATTCCTCGTCGATCCCTTCCCTGCGTAAATGTTCTTCGATCACTTTACCGTGCAAAATCAACAAGGTCGGTGTGCCTTCCACCCAGCGGCGCATGCGCGGGGAGGTTAATCGCAGGCGGGCTACCAGCAGATTGATGACCAGCAGCACGATCGCAGCCAGGATGCCACCAATCAGGCTGGTATCTGGACCTACCATGGCATTTTGGACAGCGTTGGAGATCAACAACAATACCACCAGGTCGAAGACCGTCATCTGGCCGATCTCACGTTTGCCGGAGAGGCGCAAACCAACCAGAATGACCAGGTAGACCGCAACCGTGCGGATGAGGATCTCCAACAACGTGGATAAATTGATATTAAACATCAGGCATCTTCTCCTTATTAAAGAAAAAATCTTCCTGTTTCAAGATAATTAATGGTGGATCCTTTTGAAATCTATATACCCTTGCTCTACATCCACGGACTCTAATTGCACTCGAAGGCGATGACCGACATCCATTCCCTCAAATCCGTGCACCAGCTTACCTTCCACAGGCAGGTCCAAAATCCTGACCCAGGTTCCTTTTTCAGAAGCACCTGTCACAATGGCATTGAACTTGTCCCCGATCCTGGATTCTAGCAACAAGGCAGCTGCCGATTTTCCGACTTGCCGTTCGACCTTATTCACCGCATCTTCCTCTTCCGTGCAATGTCTCGCCAGTTCGTCCAGCTCTTCCAAGTTGTACGGAAGTGGTTTGTTGGAAAATGCAGATTTCAACAAACGATGGGTGATGAGATCCGTAAAACGACGGTTCGGGGCGGTGGAATGGGTGTAATCTTTTACTGCCAGGCCAAAATGCCCGGGAGATCTGTCACCGGGTTGGTCGGCAATGTATTCACCATTTCCCAGCAGCTTGATCACAGAGAGGGAGAGATCTGGGAATCGGAGCGGATCGGTGGTTTTCTGCTGATTGAGGAATTTCTCAAGTTCTTTTGAATCGGGGATATTTGGAAGCTTATACCCATGCTCCTCGGCGAGCTGAACGATCCGATCCCAGCGCTTTGGAGTGCGGACTACGCGCCGGATGGAGGGTAGATTTCTTGAAGTCAGATAGCGGGAAACAACACCGTTCGCCGAGATCATGAAATCCTCGATCACATCCCTGGCACGGTTCTTCTCATCCGGTTCGAGATCCCTAAGGGTATCGCCATCGAAGATAGGTTTCGCTTCGACTGTATCAAGGCTGAGGGCTCCATGAACATGCCGGAAATTCTTCATCTCTTGTGCAGCTTTATCCTGCAGACGCAGGTTCTCGGAAAGTCCCGGAATGGCAGTGATCCTGGCGGGGATGGCGCCATTTCCTTCCAACCAGGCTGCCACGCTTTTATAAGCCAGCTGGGCATGATTGCGCACAACTGCCTGGTAGATGTCCGAGTCTGAAAGTGAACCATCCTGGTTGATAACCATCTCGATCACAATGGATATTCGATCTTCATTAATGTTCAATGAAGTCAGACCTGTGGATAGCTTTTCAGGAAGCATCGGGAATATCCTGGCAGCGGTATAAACGGAAGCCGTGTTGTGTCGGGCATGCTCGTCAATAGCCATCCCTTTTTTTACAAGCGCGTCCACATCTGCAACAGCAACCAGTACTTTAATTTTTCCATCTGGCAGAGCCTCGGCAACGGTCAGTTGGTCCAAATCGCGCGAGTCATCATTATCGATGGAAGCCCAAAGAAGATCACGCACATCCCGGATCCCATTGGAACTATTGACCTGGGCATCTTGAGATCTTGCAGGCGATTGAAGCTTATCCAGTTCCGCAAGCGCAGCGGTAGAGAAATCAGGCAGCAAACCTCTGGAAAGCATGGCGCGATAAGCGATATTTTCCAATAATTGGCGGTGATTGGATCCATTCTTATTCATCATTTTCTAATTCTCCTGGTACACTAATAATAATTTTAATTTCAATCAGTCGAGTTTCAAAGAGGGTAGTCAGGTGGTCTTTTTCGCCAATATAAGGATGTGCTCTTCCGGGAAATTGACCCCGGGTGAATCCATGTCCACCAGTGTACGCCATTTTTCCTCATTTACCGTCAGGGTGCGCAGCTCGGATATTTCCAATCCCAAGTGGGCAAATGCGGCTCGATAGTCTTCTTCTGTAAAATACTGGTAGCTTTGCAGTCGTTCACTTTCCCAAAGATGTTTCCTGAGGAAAATGGACTTGGTGATGTAACGGGTAAAATCACGCTGGGATAGCTCAACAGAAAATGGATCCCTCAGCTGTTTATAAGTGATGTGCAATGGGAGATATTCATGGACAAAGGTCTCAAAATCCTGACGCACCTGTGCATCCCGGAAGCGAATACGAAGTATCCGGGCAGGATCCCCGGCGGGTTCCAGACCATCGAACAGTACCAGCCAACATCCAGGTTGCAGGAAATCCACTGCTGCCGCCAGGGTTTCGTGGACCCGTTGCCTGGCAAGCGGGACATCTATCTCATTCAGTTCCGGGGAAAACGTGTCTGAAAAAACTTCATGCAAGGTGTTGACCAACAGGACGATATCAAATTTCCCCAACCCCGCCAATAATGCCGGGTCGGTAAAATCACCCGCAATACAATTCAAGCCGGGATAATCATGCTGGCACTGTGCCAGAAATTGCGGGTTGTAATCGACTCCCACAGAGGTCTGCATGGAACAGACCTGGGAATGAGCGTCCAGGAGCGTACCGATCACCTGTCCTTCCCCACAACCCAACTCCAGCAAACGAAACGGGTGATCATTCTTTTCCCCCAGCTGACGGATCAATTTCGAAACTGCCAGGATGGCGGCTCGCTTGCCCAAATTTTCCATGGGTTGCAAGCGCATCTCCCAGTAAAAATCCCAAAACTCATTGTTTTCTGGCATGATAGTATCATACCGCCTTTTTGCAAGCGCTCCATACAAATACGAAAGTCGAAAACAATAACCCGCTTCGAAGTCGCAAATTTCTGAAAGGTTTCAAGATCGGCTTACGACTTTTTCTTCAATGTGCCTTTAACGTGTGACTTCAGTTCGCCACCTTGAAATGCGACGAAAAATTCAACTCCCAAATTCCCATCCGGTGCTTTTTCGTAAACCAGGCGGGCACGCGGGCTGAAGGCGGTGGCTTCACTATCAAAGATCACTCCTGTCCGGTTTTCCGGAAATGAAATCTTATAGTGGATGATGTGACCTTCATTATCAAAATATATGGCGCGGGGATCTTGTTCCCCAGATTGTTGGTAAATAATGAGAAGGTCATCATGTACCAGACCTTTGGTCGCACCCGGCGCGGGGGCAAACTCTGCCCGGCTATTGCGGATGATGATATTCTGATCCAGTTGGAAGGAAAAGGTCGAAGAACCTGCTACTGCCTCGCCTGGCTCCCCGGACATCGGACTGATCCAGTCACCCATCAGGAATTGAAATTTTTCCCATTTTTCCATTTTGCCCTTCTTTATTAATGAATAGGTTTTTTATTGCTCGACTGGCGAAAGATATTTGTTCATTTCGATCTTCTGACCTGGTAATTATGCCATATATTAAGTAAGAAAATTTTCACTGGGAAAATTTCCCACCAGTTAAACAAGAAAGATGATCGCATACAAGATTCTATATTTAATTTCTGCAATATGATAAAGTATCATCATCATAATTAATTATTGACTTAAATTAATGGAAAATATTTTTTAGCGAAATAGTAATAAAACCGGGGTAGATATGAAAAGGATATTTCTAACCACGATTACTCTGTCCATTGTTACAGTGATGATCTGTGCTTGTGCAGCAACCAATAATGGGAAACAGGATCCAACCTCCATAGCGAGCCCGGTTCCTCCCAAGCTTGCCCTAACGCGCGCAAAGATCAAACATATTATCATCATCATGCAGGAGAACCGCTCCTTTGACCATTATTTTGGAACCTACCCCGGCGCAGATGGGATACCGATGAAGAATGGTGTTCCATCGGTCTGTGCTTATAACCCGATCACCGATCAATGTATCAAACCTTTTCATGATCCCAGTGATATCAATTATGGCGGACCTCATGGTGCTGCTGCAGCCAGCCAGGATATTAATGGTGGGAAAATGGATGGATTCGTCAGATCATTAATGAATGGACGCAGCGGATATTGCTCCGATCCCTATACACCCGGTTGCACTTCCGGTCAACAAGGTCCGGATGTCATGGGCTGGCATGATGCCCGGGAAATCCCCAATTATTGGGCGTATGCACAAAACTTTGTCTTGCATGACCGCATGTTCGAACCGAACGCCTCCTGGAGTTTGCCAGCCCACCTTTTCATGGTTTCAGGTTGGTCCGCAACCTGTTCCAACGCAGATGACCCCATGACTTGTGTTAATAATATCAATATAAAAAGGTCGCTCCTGGCTGCTGGCAATAAAAAGGAATATTATGGTTGGACTGACATCACCTATTTATTGCACAAATACAATGTCAGTTGGGGGTATTTTCTCACGGAGGGAATTGAGCCTGATTGCACCAATGACCAAATGTTTTGCAATCAACAACCGATGAAATTGAAAGTCCCGGGTGTCATGAATCCCCTTCCGAATTTCACCACAGTGCAGGATAACGGTGACCTCGATCACGTCCGCCTGACTGAAAGTTTTTTAAGCGACCTGAAGAAAGATACTTTACCTGCTGTTTCCTGGGTGATTCCTGAAAATGGGGTCAGCGACCATCCACCATCCTCCATCCATGCCGGACAAAGTTATGTGACCGGTTTGGTTAACGCCATCATGCAGAGCCCTGCATGGGATAGCACCGTCATCCTCCTGGCATGGGATGATTGGGGTGGTTTTTATGATCATGTCGCACCGCCCAGGGTGGATGTGAATGGTTACGGTTTGCGTGTCCCCTCTTTGCTGATAAGCCCTTTTGCGAAAAAGGGGTATATCGATCACCAGATATTAAGTTTTGATTCATATTTAAAATTCATCGAGGACATATTCCTCGAAGGACAAAGGATCGATCCAAAGACGGATGGCAGACCAGATCCGAGACCTTCGGTGAGAGAAGACAATCCCCAACTGGGTGACCTGTTGAATGATCTGGATCTTTCTCAGACGCCTATTGCTCCCCTGATCCTGCCGAGCGATCCTCCACCCGGACCGGCTTCGATCCCTTGACATGGGAGCAACATTCGTTCTTTTAGGAAGGATTATCAGAAGAGCTTACTTCTGGTTATAGGCTTCTTTTAAACCTGAGATATCGATCTTCTTCATCTTCAACATAGCCTGCATGACCCTGTTCGACCTTTCAGCGTCATCGCCTTGCATCAATTCTCCCAGGGCAGTGGGAATGATCTGCCAGGAAAGACCATATTTGTCTTTCAGCCAGCCGCACTGGACCTCTTCACCCCCCTCAGTGAGCTTCTCCCAATAGTAATCCACTTCTTCCTGGGTTTCCACGCTCACATCGAAGGATATGGCTTCCGTGAACTTGAAGATCGGACCTCCGTTCAAAGCGGTGAAATCCTGACCATTGAGCTGAAACGATACCGTCATAACCTTTCCAGGTTGCCCGGGGGTTCCCTCCCCGTAACGGGAAATGCCATGGATCTTTGAATTCTTGAATACCGTCGTATAAAAGTTGACTGCCTCTTCAGCATTATCATCAAACCAGAGGAATGGGGTGATCTTTTGCAAGGTCTTTCTCCTTACTAAAAAATTCAGGGATCAATTAATCAGCTATTTTTGTTTGGGGTATTCAAAATTTATCATCCAGTAGATCCCAAACTGATCTTGGAATGAGCCATAATAAGCTCCCCAAAAAGTATCCTGCAGCGGCATTTCCACCACGCCATTTATTGACAGTTTGTTGAAAAGGTTTTCCGCCTCTGCTTTGCTTTTGGCATCCAACAAGATCGAGACATTGTTGCCCACCACCAGCTTGCGACCCATATTGTCTATTGCGTCCGTTCCATGCAGGGTGACATGTTCATTAAGCGAAAGGGCAATGTGGATGAGTTTTTTTAGGTCGGCCTTGGAAACCTGGTCATTGCCGGGCATATCGCTAAACCTTTGCAGGAGGGAAAAATCTCCACCAAACACTGAGCGATAGAATACAAAAGCTTCTTCTGTATTTCCATTAAAATTTAAATAAATGCTTACGCCTGCCATTTTGTTCTCCTTTGAATATTGGTTAATTATAATATATTATCTCTTAATTATCTGAATTACATTAATCTTTTAATGTTTGTATGGAAATGTCATTCTTATTTTTGATTATGATACACTATTTTTATATTCGAACTCTTGATGTTAAACTGAATATTTATTATGATTGATCAACGACGCAAATCCACTCTTTTGAAAAAATTCTCTTCACTCCAGGTGCATCTCAACCAATAGGAGAAGCCATGCAAACCGAACTTACCCGATCTGGACCATTGCTGCAAGCTGATGGTTACCTGGCACAAACAGGTTGGTCGCGACATCCCCTTCTCGATTGCAACCTGGAGCACGCCCACTTTTATTCCATGCGTTTCCTGCAGAGATTCCGAATCAAACGCTGGGATTATTACGCGGTCTTCAGCCCAAAACGATTCTTCTCTGCCACCATCGCGGATCTTGGGTATGCCGCCAACTTGTTCGTTTATACGATGGATCTCGAAAGCTGGGATCTGCACGAAGAAGGATTGGTCATTCCTTTCGGGAAAGGGGTGGAACTGCCGCGCAACAGTGACAAAGGTGAAAGCATCTTTACAGATAAACGCCTATCCATGAAATTCAGTCTGCATCCGAATCGCCGGCATCTTTCGGTTTCCTGGGCGGGCTTCCATGAAGGGAAAGGCATCCGGGCTGAGATCGATCTGGAAGAACGACCGGAATTTGAATCCATGAATATCACCATCCCGATCGGGAAGAGTCGTTTTTATTTCAACCGGAAGATCAACTGTTTGCCTGTCAGCGGGTATATCAAGTACGGTGACCTGGAAGAAACACTCAATCCAGCCACATGTCTTGGTGCACTGGATTGGGGCAGGGGGGTATGGGAATACCAATCATTCTGGAATTGGGCGAGCGCCTCCGGATTCCTGCCGGATGGAAGGACTATCGGATTAAACCTGGGTTGCGGTTTTGGGGACCTTTCCAAGGCTGGAGAGAATGCCATTATTCTGAACAACCACATCCATAAACTCGAGCAGGTCAAGTTCGATTACAACTCTGGTGATTATATGCAACCATGGAAATTCACCGATACACAGGGTCGTCTCAATTTAATATTCACTCCATTCAAAGACCGCCTGGCACAAACCAACCTGGGTATCATCACCAGCTTGGTGC
>Ga0334722_10001978_pt1 | contig 24011 bp, 20 predicted proteins | sample C3_bottom_MG_FD_207210 | JGI IMG/M metagenome (GOLD analysis project Ga0334722, IMG submission 207210) | Sediment microbial communities from Yellowstone Lake, YNP, Wyoming, USA - C3_bottom | ecosystem: Environmental > Aquatic > Freshwater > Lake > Sediment | place: USA: Wyoming | collected... | reverse complement strand
CAGGCGGCGCCGGATGGACTCCCTCAGGTCGGCAAGGTCCTTGGCCCCCAGGCTCTTGGCGAATTCATCATCGAGGGCTGGAAGCTCGCGCGCCTTGACCTCACGGACCCTGACCTTGAAGGTGGCATCCTTGCCGGCCAGCTCAGTGGCCCGGTAGTCGGCCGGGAAGGTGACCCTGGCGTCGCGCTCTTCACCGGCCCTGGCGCCGACAATGGCCTCCTCAAACCCCGGGATGAGGACGCCAGAACCGAGTTGGATCAGTTGACCTTCGGCCTTTCCTCCCTCGAAGGGTCGACCATCAATGGAGCCTTCGAAATCAAGGACGACGAAACTCCCCTCTGCCGCCGGCGCGTCGACGGTGACGAGCTGGGCCACGCGCATTCGGTAAGTTTCGAGTTCCCTGGCGACATCCTCGTCCGTGACCTCGGGCCTTTCAAGCTCGATCCCCAGGTCCTTGTAGGGACCAAGGACCACCTCCGGCTTGACCTCGACGGAAGCCGTGAAGCGGAGCGGCTTGCCCTCCTCAAATTCAATCACGTCGACCTCCGGGCGGTCGATTGGGTCGATCCTCGCCTCATCCACGGCAGCCGGGTAGGACTCCCGAAGGATCCGGTCGAGAGCCTCCTCTTTCAGGTATTCCCGGCCGACCCGAAGCTCAACCAAATGACGAGGGGCCTTCCCGCGACGGAACCCCGGGATGCTCACCCTCGCCGCCAGGGTCCGATAGGCCCGATCATAGGCTCTGGCAACCGCCCCTTCATCGACGGTAACGTCCAGCTTGACCCGATTCTTATCGATTCTTTCCAAAGCGACCTTCATCAATCAGCGATCCTCCGTTCTCGGCGGCAGCTGCGTTCTGGGGGCATGACTCCTGGTCCGTACGACCGCCGTCTCCAAAGGCTAAGCTATTATATTATAGCATAGCCGTTGGTGGCCGCTCAAGCCGACCGCCGTCGGGGGGACCGAGCCTGAGCCAGATCGTCTTGAGATGGGCCGGCTCGCCGCGAGCGATGGGGAAGTCCGGCGGTTGGGGCGCGTAATGCCAGGCCAGGATGGGCCGACCAGCCGCCGTCACGGCCTCCCTGACGGCCCGCAGAAAGGCCTCGGGATCAAGGCGGGCGGCGTTGGACGAGGCCAGGATGACGCCGTCCGGGGCGAGCAGTGGCACGGCCGCGCCGACCAGCCGGCCATAATCCTTTTCGGCGCGAAAGACCCCCGACTGTCTTGAACTGGAGAAGGTCGGCGGGTCGAGGATGATCATGGAGAACACCCGCCCCCTGCGGGTCAGGCGCTTCAGCCAGTCGAAGACGTCGCCGTAGCTGAAATCATGGGCCCCCGGGTCAAGGCCGTTCAAAACCAGGTTTCGCCGACCCCATTCGAGGTATTTGCGCGACAGGTCGAGGCTCGTCACCCGCATTCCGGCGATGGCCGCACAGACAGAGAAGCCGCAAGTATACGCGAAGGTGTTGAGGACGAAGGGGGCGGCCCCGGCGGCCAGCGGGGCGAGCGGCGGAAACCCGGCGGCCACGTGGCCGATCAGGAAACGGCGCCGGTTATCCCGCTGGTCCAGGAACAGGCCGACCGAATAGCCCTCGTTGAAGCTGAGCTCGTAGCGGACGCCGTTCTCACGAACGACAAACCGCTCCGGAGCCTGGTCCCCGATAACGTGGCGCGGCGAGGCCTCGCCCGGGTCGCTCAAACGGACATCGCGCCGCAGCGGCCGGTGGTACGCGCCCCGAAGGGACAGGGTGCCCAGCAATTGCTCCAGGGCGCGGGTCCGCTCCTGGCCCAGCTGACCCTCCGACTGGGAGAGAAGGAAGTCCCCAAGCCGGTCGACGTACCAGCCGGGGAAGCCGTCGGCGGCTCCGTGAATCAGGCGGTAAGCGTCGGTCGCGCCGGGATCGATGATCGCCTCGCGCAAGGCCAGCCGGGGATCGGCGGCGAAGTCGGCCGGCGCGTCGAAGGTGACCTCATCCCCGGTGGCCGGGTGAGCGAAGGTGATCCGCTCAGCATGGAGATAGACCCGCGCCGCCGGGGTCCCACCGTAGAGGACGTCTCCCAGAACGGGGCAACCGCTCGCCGCGGCCTGCGCCCTGATCTGGTGGGTGCGTCCGGTCTCAGGCTCGGCGATCAGGAGGGTCACGCCCGACCTGGCGCCGGCGGGAATGGGCACCTCCTCTGGCGACCGGTCGCTGATGGTGAAGCGCGTGACCGCGCGGCTTCCCTGACCTGGCCACGGGCGGGCCACGTACCGCGCCCCCATCCGGGCCACGGCCGACTCGACCGTGAAAGAACCGGCCTTCACCGGTCGGTCGGTGAGCAAGGTATAGACCTTCTGGACCGCGCGGGTGGCGAACTGGCGGGTCAGCGAGCGCCGGGCCTCGTCCGTCTTGGCCAAGACGACGACTCCCGACGTCTCCTTGTCCAGTCGATGGACGATGCTCAGCCGGGCCCACCGCGGCTCCCGGTCGCGGAGCCACTCGAAGAGCCCCTCGCCAGCGTATCGCTCCGGCGAGTGCATGTTGAGGCCAGCCGGTTTGTCGACGACCAGGATGTGATCGTCCTCATGGACGATGAGCCCCCGGCGCCCCGCCAATCGAGCACCCCCTGTTGCACCCGCAACCCGCCCCATCTCCGCTCCATGCTTTCATCGGCGAAAGCCACGGTGGTTCCGCCCCGATCCAGCGTTCTTTATCAGAGTAAAGCGGATCGTCGACGCAGGCTTTTCAACCGATACTTGACGAAATTTCGGTCAAGGGAATGGGTCACCAATGCAGGAAAATGTAGGTCGATGTCGAATGCCGTCCCCGGAGGTGATCAAAGTGGCAGTCGCTAAGCCCAAGGCCGCTCCGAAGAAGAAGGCCGCCGCCAAGAAGCCGGCCGCGAAGAAGACCACGAAGAAAGCCACGGCGAAAAAGAAGTGAGGGGTCGGCCTGAAAAGGCCGACTTTCCTTTCGCGGAGCCCTTGCCTCGCGGGGCCGGCGGCCCGATCGAACATGCCTTTATCAGACTAAAGTACCAGGCTCGATCACCGGTCCATGGAGGGCCCGTCCGAGAATCCGTCACCCGGAGTGGCGGAAGTTGATGATGTCGCCGTCCCTGACGATGTACTCCTTCCCCTCCAAGCGGAGGAGCCCTCGCGCCTTGACCTCATTCATCGAGCCATACTCCTTCATCGCTTCGAAGGAGCAGACCTCGGCCTTGATGAAGCCACGCTCGATGTCGCTGTGAATCTTCCCCGCCGCCCGTTTGGCATCGGTTCCGCGCCTGATGGTCCAGGCCCGGACCTCGTCCGGGCCAACGGTGAAGAACGAGATCAGGTCGAGATGATGATAGACCACCCGAGCCAACCGATCGAGCCCGCTTTCAGCCAAGCCATACTCGCCCATGAAGGCCTGACGGTCCTCCGGAGGCAATTCATTCAGTTCCGCCTCGACCCGGCCGGAGAATTCGACCACCGGGGCAGCCAGGGAGGCGGCGAGGGCGGCCAGCTCGTCCCGAGATGGATAGTTCCTCTCCTTCAGCTGCTCCTCATCGAGGTTGACGGCGATGATGAGGGGTTTCAGGGTCAGGAAGGCATAGCCGCGGATGAGCGCCTTCTCCTCATCACTCAGCCCGAGGCCGGCGATGAGACGGCCGTCTTCGAGGGCGGCTCGGCCTTGTTCCAGTATGGGTAGCTCGGCGTCCTGTTCCCTGGTCCGGCCGCGGTTCTTCCGCAGGGCCTCGAGCCGTTTCTCGACCACGGTCAGGTCGGCGATGGCCAGTTCGAAGACCACGTCCCGCACGTCACGCGCGGGATCAAGGCGTCCGTCGACCAGCGGGACGCTTTCATTGGTAAAAGCACGGGCGACCACAACGACGGCATCGACATTACGGATCTCGGCCAGGAATTGATTGGCCCCGCTCCGACCGACCCCACTCGCGCCATGGCTGAGACCGGGAAGATCGAGGAACTGGATGCGGGCGTGGATGGTCTTCTCCGGCTGGTAAAGGCCGGCGAGGAAATCGACCCGCGGGTCGGCCACCCTGGCCACGCCGACGTTGCGCTCGGCCTTGCCCGTCCAACCAGAGGCCGACGTCACCGCCGTCCCCCCGGTGAGGAGATTGAAGATGGTCGTCTTACCGGTGGCCGGGAGCCCGACCAGCCCGATATCCATCCAGGCCTTCCCCCTCGAGGCCCGCCCGACTCCGCCATCGGCGACCGACCCCACGGCGCCGGGAACAAGTGCCTCCAATAGTGAACGGCAGGACAGGCCTGCCGTTCACCGGTTCTTGATCAAAATCAAGACAGCTGAGCGGAAGACGGGATTCGAACCCGCGACCCTCGCCTTGGCAAGGCGATGCTCTACCACTGAGCCACTTCCGCGTGACACCGGCGGTGCGGGCGGGGAGACTTGAACTCCCACGGGGCCGAGCCCCAACGGATCCTAAGTCCGTAGCGTCTGCCGTTCCGCCACGCCCGCAGGGACCTGTGGGCCATGATGGGGTCGAACCATCCACACCCCGCTTAAAAGGCGGGTGCTCTACCGCTGAGCTAATGGCCCGAAACGGCTGGGGCGGCTGGATTCGAACCAACGCATGCAGGATCCAAAGTCCCGTGCCTTACCACTTGGCTACGCCCCAAGGTCGGATCGTCCCCCCAGGGAGGGGGCGGCTATCCCGCGCGCCCGGCAGGACTCGAACCTGCGACCTGCTGGTTCGAAGCCAGCCACTCTATCCGGCTGAGCTACGGGCGCGAAAGCGCGAAGCACCACGGTCCTCGAGCCCTCTGAGCCTGGACCTGAGGCGGCGTCCGCGCTTGGGTGAATGATGGGGCTCGAACCCACGGCCTCCAGGTCCACAGCCTGGCGCTCTAACCAGCTGAGCTACATTCACCATGAATCGTCCACAAACTCCGGGTTGTCCTCTGTTCAGCGGCTCCTTGCCTTCGCCGGCACAGACAATTCTAGCATACGGGTCACCCGAATTCAAGCTGGCCCCGATGTCGGGCGCGTCCAGGCCGGCGCTTATTCAAAGGGGCACCGAGGGGGCATTGACAAAAGGGCTTGCGGACCAGCCGCAAACCCCTGGGAACAGCTGCGCGCCTGGCAGGAATCGAACCTGCGGCCAGCTGCTTAGAAGGCAGCTGCTCTATCCCCTGAGCTACAGGCGCAGCGGTTGAGCGGGTGATGGGAATCGAACCCACGTGTCAAGCTTGGAAGGCTCGCGCTCTACCATTGAGCTACACCCGCGTGAAGACGGATGGCGCCGACGTCACCAATTGATCGCCGACATTTTTGACACCACGAAAGCCGATATCTTTGACAGCGCGAAATCAGTATAGCACAAAGCGATTGCCGGCGTCAAAAAGGGTGACCCAAAGGCCACCCACTGACGCGGGTTTGAGGCTCATTTGCCGCTCATTTGCCCTGCAGGCTGTTGCTGATCTTGGCCGCGCTCTTAACCTGTTCAATCCAGGACTGGTAGCGCTCGCTGACGCCCTGGGCGATGACCGCTTCCTTGACCGCCTCCTTGCTCTTTTCGAAGGTCGGCGGGTCGCCGGTAATTGAGAGAACCTGGATAATGTGCCAGCCGTATTGGGTTTGGACGGGGTCGGAGATCTGGTTCACCCTGAGGGCAAAGGCGGCCTTCTCGAAGTCCGGGTCCATGACCCCGTGGCCGAAGGTGCCGAGATCGCCGCCCTGATCCTTGTTGGTCGTGTCGGTCGACTTCGCCTTGGCCAGGGCGGCGAAGTCCGCGCCCTGATCAAGCTGCACCTTGATCGCTTTGGCCTCGGCCTCGGTGGCCACCAGGATATGGCGGGCATGGATTTTCCGGGTGTCAAAATCGGAGACATGTTCCTGGAAATACTTTTCCAGCGTGACGTCGTCGGTCGCCACGGCCTTGCCCAGAATCTTGGTAACCTTCAATTGGAAGCGGATATTGTCGGTCAGCTGGCTCATGGTCATCCCGCTGGACTGCAGGGCCTGGGCCAATCCGGCGTCGCCGCCGAACCTGTCCTTCAGCTTGGCGATTTCCTGATTGACGTCGGCGTCGGTGACCGTCGCTCCGGCCTTCTTAAGTTCCTGGTCGACCAGCTTGTCGGTGATCAGTTGATCGAGGACCCCGGGGCCGTAGCTGGTGACCATCGCCTTGTAGAGCTCGGCCTTGGTAATCGAAGCCCCATTGACCGAGGCCACGCTCTGCGCCTCGAGCTTGGCAGACCGGGCCCCCAGCGCGAACCCACCGGCGCCACCCACGATCAGGGCAGCCAGAGCGATGATCGAGATGACCGTCCACCTGTTGATGTTGAACAAACGGTTGTCCTCCCTGTCTTTCGTTGTCGCCCGGTTTTTCACATCTTCGGCTCGATCTTGCCCAGCGTGCAGAGTGGGACAAGGGCGGTGTTGAAATAGATCTCCGCGTGAAGGACCGGGCGGTCGTTGAGATCGTACATGACCTCGTCCCAGCTGAAGATGGCCTGACCGATCGGTAGTCGAAGGGCCTCAGCCACCTCCGGGCCGGTGATCCTGGCCTTGAACCAGGCGATGCGGTGGGTGATCTCCAGGCCGCAGGCCCGCTTGACGGTGTTGTAAATGCTGTCGGGGGTCACCCAGGCGCTCTGATCCTTCACCAGCTTCAGAGGGAAGCGGATGACGCAGAAAATGGCCGGTTGATCATCGGCCCAATAGGTCCGTTCGAGGACGTGCAGCTCGTCGCCGGCGGAGATGCCCAACGGGGCAGCGTGATCGGCGGAGGCCGCCTCGTTGTGGGTCCGGCTGGTCAGGGCGGCCCGGGCATAACCGGCGGTGCGAATCATCTGACCGAAATCGACGATCGTCTCGATCCTCGGTCCGGCTCTGACGGCACTCGGGTGGATGAAGGTCCCGACGCCCTGGCGCTTGGTGACAAGCCCCTCCCGCTCCATGGCCAGGAGGGTCTCGCGGATGGTCGCCCGACTGACCCCCAACCGGAGGGCCAGCGCGCTTTCAGACGGCAGGCGATTGTCGTCCGGCAGGCTTATCTCGCTCAGGTGTTCGGTGATCAGCTCGCGGACCTGTTGATGCAAAGGCACGGCGGCCAAACGCTTCATCACGCCCCTCCTCAGGCCGCGGCTTCAGGCCATCCCGGCTTCAGGCCGTCTCCCGGTCAAAGGACGCTTTGGACCTCGCCGCCGCGGCTCTTCCAAAAGGCTTTCTTCGCCGGGTTCAATCTTTTCCCTTCTCATCGAGCGCCGGTCTTTGCTGGTGACAATGGCAGGAAGGGGTTCCTGGTTCTTTTTCTGGGGTTGGAGCTGGACGGCAGGAAAAAGACAGCCGAAAGCGTACTCTTGCAATAGTCATCAGACGTCTGGCAAGTTTTCAGATGGCGGGCCAGCCTGAACCTAACCGCTTTGGATGAGTGCCAGCTTTTGACGGGTTGACACTATTTCAGCGACCGCAGACAATAGACTGCGGAGAAGGGAAGGATTGAACAGGCGATGAAAGACACCTTGATCTGCAAGGGCATGACGTTTTGGGCCTACCACGGCTGCGCTCCGGAGGAGGCCGTCCTGGGCCAGAAGTTCACCGTCGACCTCGAGCTCGAATACGACATGAGCGAGGCCATCGCCCAGGACAAGTTGAGCGGCTTCGGTTACGTCGAGGCTTACCAGACGACCAGGCGGGTCGTCACCGAGGAGAGGTACAACCTCATTCAGAAGCTGGCCGAACGGATCGCCGAGGAAATCTTCAAATTGAACCCGGCCTGCCGGGCGACCGTCACCGTGATCAAGCCCGGCGCGCCGGCGGGCGGGGCCATGGACTACGCCGCCGTCCGGATCGTCCGCGAGGGCCCCGCTTACCAGGCCTGATCCGCCCGACCCGGAGGGCCCGGGCGACCGGACAAGCGGGAAATCGGTCGGGCTCGGCCCCGGACAGGGAGGGGGAAGGGTGGCCCTTTGACGGTCGCCCTTCCCCCATCGTTCGCACGCATGTCCCTCGTCGCTCGCTGGCATTTCCCATCGTTCCGCGGCCGCTGAGTTCAGGGCCCGGCGACCAGCCTCTCCCCGACCGCCCGGGCCTCGACCAGCGCGTCCCTGAGGGGCGGAGCGTCGGGCTCGAGGGGCATCCAATCGGTATACGGCAGGAGCACGGTGGCCACAAGTTCCGCGTTGATGTGGCGAAAGCAGGCCCTGACGATGCGGACCTGTTTCTCAAAGACTTCCGGCCCATAGCTCCCGCTGACCCCGACGAAAACCCCCCGTTTCCGACGCTCGATCCGGCTGATGAACCTCACCCTGCGCGCGCCCGGGTCGACCTCGGTCCGGGTGAACTGGTAGCACCGGTCGACGAAGGCCTTGGTCAGGGCGTTGAGTTCATAGTAATAGGTCGGCGCGCCGAGGACGATCCCGTCGACCTCCTCGAACAGCCGCCCCAGGCGGATCATCTCGTCCTTCTGGGCGCAGGTCGGGTGGGTGCGGCAGTAATCGCAGTTGAGGCAGAACTTGATCTGGAGGTCGCGGAGATACAGCTTCTCGCACTCGGCCCCGGCCGCCCCGGCTCCGTCGAGGACCGCGGTGACGAGTCGATCGGTGAAGTGACGACGGCGCGGGCTCCCGACCAGTCCGAGCACCTTCACGGCATCGCCCCCGTTGACTGACCCGTTGACGGACCGGCCGTCAGGGCCTCGTGGAGGGGCCGATAGCAATCCTCCAGGCGATCGGAGACCAGCCGGTAGACGCCATACAGGCGACGGTAGACGGCGTGAGCGGCGGGGTCTGGGACGGTCACCTCGGTCACCGGCAACCAATCGCGGACCTGACGGAAGCCCGAGCGATGGCCGGTCGCATAGGCCGCCAGAAAAGCCGCCCCCAGCGGTCCCTCGGCCTTGGCGATGTACTCGATGGGCCGACCAAGGGCGTCCGACATGATCTGTCGCCACACCCGGCTGGTCGCCCCGCCGCCGGTCGCCACCACCCGGCGGACCAGCGGGTCAAGGTCGGCCATGGAGTCGAGAACCCCGTAGGCGAAGGACTCGAGGGCAGCCCGGAAAACGTGGCCCCGGGTGTGGAAGGTGGTCAACCCGAAGATGGTCCCCCGAGCCAGGGCGTTGGCCGTCGGCGTCCGGCGCCCGAGGAAATGCGGCAAGAGGATGAGGCCGTCGGCCCCCGGCGGGGTGGCCGCCGCTTCCGCATCGAGCAGGGCGTAAGGGCTTTCGCCCGAGCGGGCCGCCTCGGCCATCTCGACCTGGCCGAATTGGTCGCGGAACCAGCGGACGAGGTCGCCGGTGGTCAGGACGGACGCGCCGAAACGGACCAGCCCGCGCTTGTCGCTCAGGTGGACCGTCCGGACGACCTTCTCCAGCTCGACGAGGCAGATGATGGAGGTCCCGGCGGAGGCGAAGTTGATCATCATGTCGCCGGGTTCCACGCAGCCCGACCCGAGGAGGGCGAAGAACGAGTCCCCCGTCCCGCAGATGACCGGAGTTCCCGGGGCCAGACCGGTCTCCCGGGCAGCTCCATCAGTCACCCCGCCGACGATCTCGGCCGTCGTGTGGATGGGCGGCAGGAGCCGCGGCGGGACGCCCAGCCGCTCGCACCATGCCTCATCCCAGGCCAGCCGGTCTTGGTCAAAAAGGCCGCCCCACATGGCCGCGTTGTCGACGTCGATGGAGTACCTGCCGGTCAGCCGGAAGATCGCGTAGCTGTTGGCGTTGAGGACCACCGCGGTCCGCCGGAAGACCTCCGGCTCGTGCCGCTTGACCCAGAGCAGCTTGGGCAGGACCAGCTCGAGGGTGATCGGCTGGGGGAGAATCGTGTTGACCTCGGCCAGTTCGGCCACGGCCCGATTGTCCGAGTAGAGGATACCGTTCCGCAGCAGGTGGCCGTCCTGGTCGACGAACCCGAGGCAGGGAGTCAACCCGCTGACGGCGACGCCGGCCACCAGTCGCGAGTCCACTCCCGCGGCCTCAAGAACGGTCCGGGTGACGACCCGAACATCTTCCCACCAGGCCTCCTCGGCGCGGTGTTCGGCCCAGCCGGGACGCGGCCTGATCACCGGGTGCTCGACATAGTGCCGGGCCAGCACCCGCCCGTCGAGGTCGACCAAGGTTCCCTTGGTGCCGAGGGTACCGATGTCCAACCCGAGAAACAGCGGCTTCATCGGTCGCTCTCCGCCTTCATCATTCCGTCATTCCCCCGCCCCCGGGAGGACGATGACGCGGTAGTTTCCGGGGTCAGAGGCCAGTTTGAAGCCCCGGTCGAGCTCACTCAACGGGACGATGGCCGAAACGAAGGGACGCAGATCCACTTCCCGCAGGGAAATCAGCCGGGCGGCCTCGCGGAAGCTCTCCCGATCCTGCCGATACGTCCCGGTGACGGTTATCTCGTCGTAGTGGACGTTGTTGGCGTTCAAGGTCACGTTCGGATCCGGATGGGTCGACCCGTAGAGGACCACCGTCCCCCCCTTGACCGTGGCCCGGATGCAGTCCTCGACCGTCCGCGGCCCGCCGGCCGTGTAGAAGACGGCTTCCGCGCCGCGCCCGTCGGTCTGGGCCCGGACGAAGTCGACCATCGATTCGGTCGTCGGATCGACGGTCAGATCGGCGCCGTGGGCCTTCGCCGCCGAGCGACGGGTGGCCGAAGGCTCGCTGACGATGACCCTGGCCCCGCGCAGCTTGGCCAGCTTGACGTGGAGCAGGCCCATGATCCCGGCCCCGGTCACGAGGACGGTGTCGCCGAAGCGGATATCGGCCCGCCCCATGCTGCGGATGCAGCAGGCAAGCGGCTCCGTCAGGCAGCCCTCCTCGGGTCGGACTTCCGGGCTCAGGCGGTAGACCTCATAACCCCGGACGAGGATGAAATCGGCCAGGCCGCCGGGTCCCCAGGCGACCCCTTCGGCCGGTCGGTCGTCGGCATGGACACACAGGTGGTCGAGCCCGCGCCGACAGAAGTAACATTCTCCGCACCTCGTCAGCTGGGCGACGGTGACCAGGTCGCCCTCCCGCGCCTCGCTCATCACCGCCGACCCCCGGGCGCGGACCACGCCGGCGATCTCATGACCGCCGAGGAACGGGTACGGCCCAGAACCCTTATAGAAACGCTGCTCCATGGTGCAAAGGCCGACGGCCCTGACCTCAATGAGGACTTGATCGGGGGCCGGTTCGGGGACCGGAACGGTCTCCAGGGTGATTTGCCCTGGGCCAACAAAGACAGCTCGGCGCATCATCTTTGGAAGGGCTCCTTCCGTGCCTTCCACCTCGGGATGGGGATTCAAGGCTTCGCCTCCTCAGCGGTGGTCGCGAGATGGGTCCGGGCGGCCTCGTCGGCGGTCCATCCCTCGTGGATGATGGCATTGAGAGCGCGGGTCATTGCGGTCGGAGACGGATGCCCCCAGACATTCCGGCCAATGGCCACCCCAGCCGCCCCGGCCCGGATGGCGTCGGCGATGCTCCCCAGGAAGGCCAGGGGATCGCTGGTCCTGACGCCGCCGAGGACGACCACCGGCAGGTAGCTGGCGGCGACGACCTCCTCATAACCGGGGACGTAAGGGGCCTTGACCACGTCCGCGCCCAGCTCGCCGGCAACCCGAACGGCCATTCGGAGATTCGGCACCGTCCTCAGCTCCGGAGGTCCGTCGAAGCCCCCGGGCAGCATCTCGGCGATAAGCGGCATGCCCCACCGGTGACAGTCGGCGCCTATCTTGCCCAGGGCGTCGAGGGTCTGCTCGAGGCCCTCGCCCAGGCACCCGGTGGCGATCACGGCATCGGCCCCGAGCTCCAGGGCGGTTTCCACGCCGAAAACCCAGGTCGTGCGGCGTCCGCCGGCCAGGGTGGTCGGAGAGAGGTCAAGGCGATAGACGAGACCCCGGCCGCGAAGGGCCGACGAAAACCGCATGGCGGCGCCGTGATTCAGGATGACGGCGTCGGCTCCCCCATCGACCACCTTGGCCACAGCCTCATCTGGTCGCTCGAGCTCAGGCGGGGTCGGACAGTTGGAGGGATGGTCCATGGCCACGATCAGGGAACGGCCGTCGGGCCTGAAGATTCGTTCAAGACGACGTTTCAGCATTCTTGCCACCTCGCCTCGCTTGCTTGTATGGGCATCCCTGATTCGACACCAATTCCCGGAGTCCTCTTCCGGTTCTGTCCTTATTATGAATCCAGGTCCACCATTTTTGGTTGGTTCTGCTCAAAAAAAAGTCGTTCCTTAGCAGGAACGGGATTGTCTGAATCATCTGGGAGATTTTTTGGCCCCAGAATTCATCTGAGCGACGCAGGATTCTGGTCACAACGAGCGAATTATGTGTTATACTAACCCGTCAGACGTCATACAGCTGGCGTTCCAACAGGAGGTTCGACGGATATGGAGCTTGCCGGTCAGGTCGCCATCGTCACCGGCGCCGGCCAGGGTGTCGGGCGCAGCATCGGCCTGAAATTCGCGGCTGCGGGAGCCTCCGTGGTCCTCGTGGCCAGGACTCAGGCGGCCATCGATGGGGTGGCCGAGGAATGCCGCCAGAAGGGCGCTCGCGCGCTGGCCATCGCCGCCGATGTGGCTGACGAGGAAGCGGTCAAGGCGATCGTCTCGAGGACCGTGGCCGAGTTCGGCCGCCTCGATATCCTGGTCAACAACGCCGGGGTAATCATCCCGGCCGCCGTCGTCGACACCGAGCTCAAGGACTGGGAACGGGTCATGGCCACCAATCTGACCGGCGCCTTTCTGTTCATGAAGTACTGCGGCCGCGAGATGATGGCCCGCCGACAGGGCCGAATCGTCAACATCTCCTCGGCCGCGGCCAAGATTCCGTTCCATGGTTTCGGCACCTACGCCGCCACAAAGGCCGGAATGCTCGGCCTGACCAGGGTCATGGCCGACGAGATGAAACCCTATAACGTCCGCGTCAACGCGATCAACCTGGGGCTGACCGATACCCCGGCCGTCCGCGGCCGCCTAGACGTCAACCCCGACGAACTGCTCAAACCGGAGCAAATCGCCTCCGTCGCTCTTTTCCTGGCCTCCGACGCCTCCTCCGGCATGACCGGGGCCGACATCGACGTCTTTGGGAACAGGGCCTGATGACTGGAAACGAGCGAGCGACGCTTTCAACGGCATCTTTGCCGCCCCGCGGGCGCGGGGCGGCCCGACCGGATTCTCCCGGGGCCTGGCGCGGGAAGCCGGCACCGAGCCCTCCGGTCGACGGTCGACCGAAGCCGGAAAGGTGACCCCCCGGAAAGACGACCCCCCGAGACCTGAGGGTGATTGCATGTTCGACCTGCTGATCAAGAACGCCCATGTGGTCACGGTTAACGCCCGACGCGAGAGATTTTTCCCCGGGACCGTGGCCGTCACCGGCGATACCATCGCGGCCGTGGGCAGGACCGGCGATTTTGCCGGAGCCGAGGCTCGGCGGGTCATCGACGCCTCCGGTTCGGCGGTCTTCCCGGGACTGATCAACACCCACACCCACCTCTTTCAGGCCCTCCTGAAGGGGCTTGGTGACGACCGCCCGCTGGCGGAGTGGCTGGTCAAGGCGACCCTGCCGAGCGCCGTTCAATTTCGCGAGGCCGAGATCCACACCGCAACCATCCTGGGCTGCCTCGACGCCCTGCACAGCGGGACGACGACGATCCTTGATTACAATTACTGCCATCCCGTGCCCGGGTTGGGCGACGTGACGGTCCGTGGTTTCCGTGATGTCGGCATCCGGGCCATCCTCGGCCGCGGGGTGACCGTGGCCGGCGAGCGCTTCGGCATTCCGCCCGAGATGCGCTCGACGCCGGATCAGGTCTTCGCCGACTTCGAACGGCTTTACGACGCCTACCACGGGGCCGATAACGGCCGGCTCCGGGTCTGGCTGGCGCCGGGTTCGGTCTGGGGGAATACCCCTGAGGCCCTTCGCCGGGCGCGGGCCCTGGCCACCGAGGCCAGGACGGGAATCACCGTCCACGTCTCGGAGACCCCCTGGGACCGCCAGGCGGCCGCCCTGGAACACGCCGGCCGCAGCGATTTCGGGGCCCTCGACGAGAACGGCGTCCTCGGCCCGGATGTCCTGCTGGTCCACTGCGTCCACCTAACCCCCGAGGAGATCCGGCGGGCTGCGGAACTGGACGTCAAGATCTCCCATAATGCGGTCAGCAACATGTACCTGGCTTCGGGGGTCGCCCCCGTACCAGACATGCTCAGGGCCGGCCTGACCTGCTCCATCGGAACCGACGGGGCGGCCAGCAACAACACTCAGGACATGATCGAAGCGCTGAAGATGACGGTCCTCTTGCACAAGGTGGTAACGATGGACGCGACGGCCATGACCGCGGAGAAGGTCCTCGAAATGGCGACCATCGACGGGGCCAGGGCCATCGGCCTTGATCACCTCATCGGTTCGATCGAACCGGGCAAGCGGGCTGATCTTTTCATCTTCGATCCTTCGGCAACGCCGCGTTCGGTTCCCCTTCATGACCCCGTTTCAACCCTGATTTACTCCGGCGGCGCCGGCAACGTCGCCACCGTGATCGTGGACGGGCGCGTGCTCATCGACGGCGGCAAGGCCGTGACCATCGACGAGCCGACCTTTCTGGACCGGGCCCAACGGATCTCGGCCGACCTGGCCGAGCGGGCAGGCACGGCCGAACTCGTCCGGCGCCGTCCCTGGCGCGCCCCACCCCAAGAAGCCGATCGATCTCAAACCTGATCACCGCTGGAAGGGACGTGCATTACTTGGCAATTCAGGTAACCATGCCCAAATTGGGCTTGACCATGATCCAGGGCAAGGTGGTCAAGTGGCTCGTGGCTGAAGGGAGCCCGGTGACCAAGGGACAGACCATCGTCCAGGTCACCACCGAAAAAATCGCCAATGTGGTTGAAGCGCCGGCCGACGGCGTGCTCCGCAAGATCCTGGTGGCCGAAGGCAGGACCGTTCCGGTGTTGACGCCCCTGGCCATCATCGCCGGCGCCGATGAGGACATCAGCGAAGCCATCAAAGCCGCCTCCAGGGCCCCGTCGATCTCGACGGTCGTGGCCGGAGCGGCCGTGGCGGCCGCCCCAATGGCCGCCCCCGCGCCGGCGTCCGCCGAGCCGTTGAAGGTCTCCCCGGTCGCCCGCAAGCTGGCCGAAGATGCCGGCCTGGACCTGGCCACGGTCACCGGGAGTGGCCCGGGTGGCCGCATCCTGCGCGAGGACGTCGAGCGGGCCCTGGCTGCCCGCGCGGCCGTCGCCGGCCCGGCCGTCGCTGCCCAGGCTGCCGGCACGACGGCGGCATCACCGGCCACCACGGCCGCCGCCCCGCCCGCCGGTCCGATCAAGGCTTCGCCGGCCGCCAGGCGACTGGCCGAAGAGAAGGGCCTTGACCTCTCCCAGATCAAGGGAACCGGTCCCGAGGGGCGGATCCTCACCGAAGACGTCGAGCGGGCCCTGGCCGCCCGCGCGGCCGCGGTCGCCGCGGTTACCGACCAGAGCATCACCATCGCCGACCAGAGCATCCCGGCCGACGACATGCGTCTGACCATCTCCCGGCGGATGATGGAGAGCATGAGCGGGACCGCGCAGACGACGATCAGCCGGACGATCAACGCCGGCGAGCTGGTCCGGATGCGCGAGGCCCTGCTGCCCCGGATCGAGCGGGAGAGCGGCGTCAGACTGACCTACACCGACCTCGTCGTCCGCGCGGTCGCCCTCGCCCTGCGCAAGCACCCGGAGATCAACGTGACCTTTGACGGTCGGACCGTCACCCGGCTGGCGGAGATCAACATCGGCGTCGCCGTGGACCTCGGCGAGGGGCTCATTGTCCCGGTCGTGCGCCACGCCGACGCCCTCGGCCTGGCCCAATTATCCGCCCGGATCAAGACCCTGGCCGAGATGGCCCGGCGGGGTGCCCTCGAGCCCGATGACATCGTTGGTGGCACCTTCACCGTCACCAACCTTGGCATGTACGGTGCGGATGCCTTCACCCCGATCCTCAACCCGCCGGAGAGCGCCATCCTCGGGGTGGGGCGGATCGTCGACCGGCCGGTTGTCGAGAACGGCCGCGTCGTCCCGGGCAAGGAAATGGTCCTCAGCCTGACCCACGACCACCGGGTCATCGATGGGGCGCCGGCCGCCCGCTTCCTGGGTACCGTCGCCGACCATCTCGAAGCCCCCTACACCATCCTCGGGCTGGGTAATGCCCTATGAAGCAGACGAAACTCCTGATCATCGGCGGCGGACCGGCCGGTTACGTCGCCGCCCTGCGCGCGGCCCAGCTGGGAGCGAAGCCGCTGGTGGTCGAGGCGGCCGAGCTCGGTGGCGTTTGCCTGAACCGGGGCTGCATCCCGACCAAGGCCCTCATTGAGAGCGCGGGACTGTACCGGACGATCACCGGGGCCGCCCGCCAGCACGGTCTCAACGTCGGTGGCGTCGCCATCGACCTTGAGACCATGGTCAAGCGCAAGGAGGCGGTCAGCCGGACCCTCCGGGATGCCCTCGGCGTCCTCCTTCCCAGCCGGGGCATCGAGATCATCTCCGGACGGGCCCGTTTCACCGGCCCGCGCGAAGTCGCCATCGAGCCCGTCGGCCCGGCTGGAGGGTTGCCGACCGGCGGGCCGGAGGAGCGCGTCGCCTTCGACCAGGCGGTCATCTGCACCGGCTCATCCCCCTGGCACCCCCCCATTCCAGGGCTCGACCTCCCCGGCGTCATCGGCAGCGATGAGGCCCTCGCCCTCACGGAGATCCCGGCCAGCCTGGCGGTGATCGGAGGCGGGGCGGTGGGCTGCGAGTTTGCGACCATTTACGCCGCCCTCGGGAGCCGGGTCACGGTCATCGAAATGCTGCCCAACCTGATCCCAACCGAGGACGCCGAGCTGGGCCAGGCCCTGCGGTACTACCTGGAGGCCCAGGGCGTCACGGTGATCACTGGGGCCCGCGTCGAGCTGGTGGAGCGCCTGGACCCGGCCACCGACGTGGAGGCCGGGAAGGGCGCGGCCCTGCGGATCCGCCTGGCCACGGCCGACGGGTTGCGGACGGTGGAGGTTCAGCGCGTCCTGGCGGCCATCGGCCGGCGGCCGAGCACGGCCGGTCTTGACCTTCAAGCCGCCGGCCTGGCCGTCGGCCGTCGCGGGGAGATCCCCGTCGACGCCGGCCTGCGGACGGGCGTCCCCGGCATCTTTGCGGCCGGCGACGTCACCGGCGGAATCCTCCTCGCCCACGTCGCCTTCGAGCAGGGGATCGTCGCCGTGGAAAACGCCCTCGGCCGCAAGGCCCAGTTCAGCCAGGGCATCGTCCCCCGCTGTATCTACACCGACCCCGAAGTGGCGGCGGTGGGGATGACCGAAGCGGCCGCCCTGGAGGAGGGTTACGAGGTCGCCGTCGGCCGATTCCCCTTCGCCAACAGCGGGCGAGCCCTGGCCATGGGCAAGCCCGAGGGACTGGTCAAGGTGGTCGCCGAAAAGGCCAGCGGGCAGCTCCTGGGGGTGCACATCATCGGGCCGCACGCCTCCGAGCTCATCGCCGAGGCCGCCCTCGCCCTGCACCATGGGAGCTCCATCGATGACTTCGCCCGCGTCATCCACGCCCACCCCACCCTGACCGAGGCCGTTAAGGAAGCGGTCCTCGACGCCCGCGGGGAGGCCATTCACAAATGAGCATCGAGCGGGCGGGCGCCGAACGGGGGCTCCCCGAGCGGCCGGACTCCGCCCAGGAGTGGCCCGATTGGCTGATCGTCCGGATCCCCGCCGAGGGACCGGCGGCGTCGGTGGACGGTCTCCTGCGTGACCTCTCCCTCCATACCGTTTGCGAGGAAGCGTCCTGCCCCAATATCTGGGAGTGCTATACCCATCGCACCTCGACCTTCCTCATCATGGGCGATACGTGCACCCGGCACTGCGCCTTCTGCGGGGTCAGGCACGCCTCGCCGCGGACGCCGGTCGCCCCGGTCGATCCTGATGAGCCGGCCCGCCTCGCTGAGGCCGCTCGGCGCCTGGGCCTCACCCACGTCGTGATCACCTCGGTCACCCGTGACGATCTGCCCGATGGAGGGGCTGGCGTCTTCGCCGCCTGCATCCGCGAGGTCCGGCGGGTGATGCCCGATACCTCGGTCGAAGTGCTGGTCCCCGACTTCCGGGGCGACCGGGCGGCCCTCGACCAGGTCCTCGCGGCGGCTCCGGACGTCTTCAACCACAACGTCGAAACCGTTCCGCGCCTCTATTCGAAGGTGCGGCCGCAGGCCGAGTACCGTCGCTCCCTGGACGTCCTGGCCGCGGCCGCCGCCGCGGGACTCACCGTCAAGTCGGGCTTGATCCTCGGCCTGGGCGAGACCGCGTCCGAGGTCGAGGCGGTCCTCCAGGACCTGCACCAGGCTGGTTGCCGCCTGGTCACCATCGGCCAGTACCTGCGGCCCTCGCCGCACCAGCTGCCGGTGGCCCGCCTCGTCCCCCCGGAAGAGTTCGCGGAGCTCGAGAAGAAGGCTTTGGCCCTGGGGTTCACCGGGGTGGCCTCCGGTCCCTTGGTCCGCAGTTCATACCGGGCGGCAGAGATGCGCCAATCAACCGTGCCGGGTGGCCAGTCGCCGCCCACCATCAGGGGGTTTTGACTTGATCAGCGTCAACAGAGAAACGATGAAGCTCGTCCGTCGGGTCATCGACGAGGCCGACCGCCTCGACGCGGCCGTCTCCCGCCTCCCCTGTGGGGCGACGGTGATCGACATGGGGGTGAACCGCAACGGTGGCTGGGAGGCCGGGCGTCTCTTCAGCGAGATGACCATGGGCGCCCTGGGGGCTGCCTCGCTGGGCCAGTTCAAGCTGGGCGACGTCGATCTCCCATCGATCAGTGTCCACCTCGACCAGCCGCTGATCGCCACCTTTGGCTGCCAGATCGCCGGTTGGCAGGTCAGCTCGGGAGCCTTTTCGGTGATCGGCTCCGGCCCGGCCCGGGCTCAGGCGAGGCTCGGGAGCGACAGCTACGTCCACTACATCGATTACCGTGACAACAACGACGAGGTCGTCCTCTGCCTGCAGATGGATTCCCTCCCCACCGACGACGTGGCCGTTTCGGTGGCCGAGGCTTGCGGCACGACCCCTGATAAGGTCTACCTTCCCGTCGCTTCCAACACCTCGATCACGACCTCGGTCCAGGTTTCGGCGCGCTCCGTCGAGCAGACCATCCACCGCCTCCAGGAGGAGGGCTTCCCCATCGACTCCATCCTCTGGGCCTGGGGCACGGCCCCCATCGCTCCGGTGGCCGATGACAAGCTGAAGACGATGGGCCGGATCAATGACGTCCTCCTTTACGGCGGCGTGTCCGACTTCTGGGTCCGGACCACCGACGAGGCCTGCGAGCGGGTCATCGGGAGGATCGTCAGCGAGGCGGCGAGCTCGCAGCCCAAACCCTTCGCCGAGATCTTCGTCGAGCACAACCGCGACTTCTATCAAATCCCCCACAACATCCACTCCCCGGCGCGGGTTCACCTGCACAACCTGACCACCGGCCGTTCCTTCGCCGCCGGGCACGTTAACCACGACCTCCTGAGGGAGAGTCTTCTGAAGTGATCGACCCGGCCGTGGCCGCGGTCGGCCCGCGGGTCTTGGCCATCGCCGGCAGCCAGCGGCCGAGCGGGAACAGCGCCCTCCTGGCCCGGGCGGCTCTGGACGGGGCGGCCGAGGCCGGCGCCCAGACCGAACTGATCAGCCTGGCCGGCAAGAAGATCGCCACCTGCCTCGGCGCCTGTCACGACAAGTGCCACGGACCGGCGGCGGCGGGCGAGCCCTGGCGGGCCTGCGTCCTCAGGGACGACGCCCCGGAGATCCTGGCCAGGATGGCCGCAGCCGACGCCATCATCCTGGTCTCGCCGGTCTTCCACGCGGGCCTGCCCGGAACGCTTCGGTGCCTGATGGACCGGTGCAATGCTTTGTCCGGCTTCGAGGCCAACACCATCGGCAATCTCCTGGCCGGCAAGGTCGGCGGGGCGATCGCCGTCGGCGGCGCCCGCCATGCGGGACAGGAGGCGGTCCTCGGGCAGATCGTCGACTTCATCCTCTCGATGCAGATGCTGCCGGTCGGCTTCGCCGAGCACCAAGGGTACCGAGGCTTGGCCTGCGTGGCCGAGCCGGCCGGCGCCGTGGCCGCGGACCAGTGGGTTGATTACGCCGTCAAGGCCGCGTCGGCGCTCCCGCTCGCCCGCCTATACGGAGCCAAGCTGGCCAGCGAGGCGGCGGTGAACAAGTTGGGAAGAAGGGCCGCAGAGGCCCTCAGGACGTCAGGGACGTGAAAGCACCAAGCCAATAAGCAACAGGAAAGTGAGGTTCAGACAGTGGCGGCGGACAAGCAGACACTCCTCGATTACTACCGCAAAATGGTCCTCATCCGACGCTTCGAGGAAACCATGGAGGAATACGCCAAGAAGGGTTACATCCCGGGCTTCCTCCACCTCGGCATAGGACAAGAGGCCGCCCAGGTTGGGACGATGGCCAACTTCCAACCCGGGGACTACGTCCTCCCGGATCACCGGAGCCACGGCGTGTGCCTGATGGTCGGCACGCCGACGCGCGAAGTCATGGCCGAGATCTTCGGCAAGAAAACCGGCACCAACGGCGGGCGCGGGGGCAGCATGCACGTCGCCGACTTCAAGCGGGGGAACGTCGGCAACAACGCCATCCAAGGCTCGACCATGGCCACGGCCTGCGGCCTGGCGCTGGCGGCCCAGGTCAAGAAGACCAAGTCGGTGACCTTCAACTTCATCGGCGACGGCACGGTCGGCCGGGGCGAGTTCCACGAGAGTTTGAACCTGGCCGGGATCTGGAAACTCCCGATCATTTACGTCCTCGTCAACAACGGCTACGCCATCTCCACTCGGGCGACCGACGCTCACCCCCTGGCCGACCTGGCCAAAATGGGCTGCGCCTACAACGTCCCCGGGGTCACCGTGGATGGCAACGATGTCGAGGCCGTCCACGCCGCCGCCAAGGAGGCCGTCGACCGGGCCCGCCGCGGCGAGGGGGCGACCATCGTCGAGCTGAAGACCTACCGCTGGCAGGGCCATTTCTCCGGCGACCCGGCCTCCTATCGCCCCGAGGAAGAGGTCAGGGCATGGAAAGAGAAGTGCCCCATCAAGCGCCTGCGGGAGAAACTCCTCGCCCAGAGGATGGCCGACGGGGCTGAGATCAAGGCCATCGAGGACGACGTCGAGCGGGAGATCCAGGACGCCCTCAAATTCTCCATCGACAGCCCGGCTCCGACCCCTGAGGACGCCCTGACCTTCGTCTATGTCGGGAGAGAGGTGACTGGCAAGTGAGGACGCTGAACTTCAGGGAAGCTCTCAACGAAGCCCTGCATCAGGAGATGGCCGCCGACAGCCGGGTCATCGTCCTCGGCGAGGACGTCGCCCGGATGGGCGGCGACTTCGGCGTGACTATGGGCCTTCTGGCCAAGTTCGGCCCGGACCGCGTCCGGGACACGCCGCTCTCCGAGGCGGCGATCATCGGCGCGGCCAACGGCGCCGCCTTCTGCGGTCTCCGCCCGGTGGCCGAGATCATGTTCGCCGACTTCATCACCGAATGCTACGACCAGCTCGTCAACAACAGCGCCAAGGCCCATTACATGTTCAACGGTCAGGTCATGGCCCCGATCGTCGTCCGGACGGCGTCCGGCGCCGGTTTCCGGGCGGCCTACCACCACTCGCAGAACATCGAGGCCTGGTTCATGAATATCCCCGGCCTGACCATCGTCGCCCCGTCCACCCCGTACGATGCCAAGGGCCTTCTCATCGGATCCATCCGCGATGACAACCCGATCATCTTCCTCGAGCACAAGATGCTTTACGGGACCACCGGCGAGGTCCCGGAGGAGCCCTACGCCCTGCCCATCGGGGTGGCCGAGGTCAAGCGACCGGGCAGCGACGTGACCGTCGTCGCCAGCATGAAGCAGCTTCATTACGCCCTGGCCGCGGCCGAGCAGCTGGCCGCCGAAGAGGAGATCTCCTGTGAGGTCATCGACCTGCGAACGATCAAGCCGTTCGACAAGGCGACGATCCTCGCGTCGGTCAGGAAGACCGGTCGGGTCGTTCTCGTCAACGAGGCCCCGAAGACCGGCAGCATCAACGCCGAGATCTCGGCCGTGATCATGGAGGAGGCCTTCAAGGATCTCAAGGCCCCGGTCGAACGGGTCAACAGCCTCGACGTCCCGGTAGGCTTCGCCCCCGTCCTCGAGGACCACGTCATCCCGGGCCCGACCGATATCGCCAAGGCTGTGCGCAAGGTGATTGATTACAACTGACGCACCGGAGGAGAGGGTTCCAGTGGCTCAACCCTTGCTCGAATTGCGCGGCATCACCAAGCGCTTCCCCGGCGTGCTAGCCAACGACCGGATCGATCTGACGGTCGAGAAGGGCGAGATTCACGCCCTTCTGGGCGAGAACGGCTCGGGAAAGACGACCCTGATGAACATCCTCTACGGCCTGTACCAGGCCGACGCCGGAGAGATCTACCTGGATGGCAGGCCCCTCCGGATAAAGTCCCCCGGGCAGGCCATCGACGCCGGCATCGGCATGGTCCACCAGCATTTCATGCTCGTCCAGGCCTTCACCGTCACGGAGAACGTCATCCTGGGAATGAGATCCAAGCGCGAGCCGTTGTTGGGATTGGCCCAGGCCGAGGCCGAGGTCAAGGCCCTGAGTGAGAGGTACGGGCTCAAGGTCGACCCAAAGGCCAAGATCTGGCAGCTTTCGGTGGGCGAGCAGCAACGCGTGGAGATCCTGAAGGCCCTCCATCGCCAGGCCCGCCTGCTCATCCTGGACGAGCCGACCGCCGTCCTGACCCCGCAGGAGACGGAGGAACTGTCCGCCATTCTGCGGTCGCTGGCCGCCGAGGGTCGGTCGATCATCTTCATCACCCACAAGCTGAACGAGGTGATGGGCGTCTCCAACCGGGTCACCGTCCTCCGGGGCGGCCGGGTCATCGACACCGTGGAGACCGCTCGGACGAACGAGGCCGAGCTGGCCCGGATGATGGTCGGTCGGGAGGTGGTCTTCCGAATCGACAAGCGGCCCGCCGAACCGGGGGAGGTCATCCTTCAAATCGACGGTCTCAAGGCCACCAACCAGAAGAGGCTGCCGGCCCTACGCGGCCTGTCACTGAAGGTACGGGCCGGGGAGATCCTCGGCATCGCCGGCGTTGACGGCAACGGCCAGCATGAATTGGTCGAGTGCATCGTCGGCGTTCGCCGACCGGATGCCGGTCGGGTCCTGATCTGCGGCCAGGACGCCGCAGGCAGGTCGCCGCGCCAGGTTTCTCAGATGGGAGTCGGGCTGATCCCCGCCGACCGCCACCATCAGGGGCTGGTGCTGAGTCTACAGCTGGCCGAAAATGTCATGTTCGGCAACTTCTACTGCGAGCCGTATTCCCGTCGCGGCTTCCTCCGCCTTGGCAAGATGGTGGAAATCGCCGACCGATTGATCAAGGACTACGATATCCGTACCCCATCCTGCACCGTCGAGGTGAGAAACCTCTCCGGCGGCAACCAGCAGAAGGTCGTCCTCGCCCGCGAGCTCTCGAGGTCACCGAGGCTGCTCATCGCCGCCCTGCCCACCCGCGGGCTCGACGTCGGGGCGACGGAATTCGTCCACCGGCGGATCCTCGAAGCCCGCGACCAGGGGGCGGCCGTTCTCCTGATCTCCACCGAGCTCGAAGAGATCCTGTCCCTCTCCGACCGCATCGCGGTAATGTACGAGGGCGAGATCATGGGCGTGGTGCCGCGGGAGACGGCCGATGTCAACGAGTTGGGGCTGATGATGGCGGGCGCGAAGCGCCTGCCCGAGGCGTCCTGAGTTCTTGGATCCGGAAAAGGGGGGATCGCCGGCGAACACCGTCGGGTACCAGAAGGCTCACAGGCGCAGGTAGCTCAAGGCTCAAGTAGTTCGACTGAAAGCTGGTCCGTCGACCCACACGAATTCAGGGGGGATTATCAGTCGTGAAGCGGTTAGCGATTCTAGCCCTGGTCCTCGTCCTCGCCCTCTCGACGATCGTGGCCGGTTGCTCGACCAAGCCCAAGGAACAGCCTCTGGCCAAGAAGGCCGCGCTGATCCTCTCCGGCCCGG
>Ga0334722_10001976_pt1 | contig 24044 bp, 18 predicted proteins | sample C3_bottom_MG_FD_207210 | JGI IMG/M metagenome (GOLD analysis project Ga0334722, IMG submission 207210) | Sediment microbial communities from Yellowstone Lake, YNP, Wyoming, USA - C3_bottom | ecosystem: Environmental > Aquatic > Freshwater > Lake > Sediment | place: USA: Wyoming | collected... | reverse complement strand
CTTTGGCGCATCTGTCAGACACATGAGGAGGCGCCATGAGTCGAGCCGAGGAACTCACCGAGGAGCAATGGGCAGTCATCGAACACCTGTTTCCGGAGTTGCAGCCGCGCGAGGATGCGCGAGGCCGGCCTCCAGCCGATACCCGAGCAGTGCTCAACGGAGTGCTCTGGGTAATGCGCACCGGTGCGCCTTGGGCCGATCTGCCAGAGAGGTATCCGCCATACCAGACTTGCCACAGGCGATTCCAGGCGTGGGCGCGAACGGGCACGCTACGAGTCGTATTGGAGGCGCTAGCCGAGGATCTGCGAAGTCGAGGCAAACTCGACCTGTCGGAGTGCTTCATCGACGCGACTTTCGCAGCCGCGAAAAAGGGGGCTCTGGTGTTGGCAAAACCAAGCGTGGCAAGGGGACCAAGATCATGGCAGTGGCGGACCGCAATGGTCTTCCTATCGCCGTTCACACAGAAAGTGCTTCGCCGCATGAAGTCACCCTTGTCCAGGCTACCCTTGAGCAATCTCTTCTTGGAGAGCGGCCGACTCGGCTGATCGGCGATAAAGCCTATGACAGCGACAAACTCGATGCGAAGCTTGAACAACAAGGCATCGAACTGATCGCTCCACATCGGAGCAATCGAACGGCTCCCCAGACCCAGGACGGACGCGTTCTGCGTCGCTACGTGCGCCGCTGGAAGATCGAGCGCCTGTTCGCTTGGCTGGGCAACTTCCGTAGATTGCTTCATCGCTGGGAGTATCACCTTGAAAACTATACCGGCTTCGTGCAGCTGGGTTGCATGATCATTCTGTTACGAAATTATTTTTGAGATGGCTTCTAGTCATTTGAAGATCCCGCGCGCAATCGCACGGCGCAGATCGCCACTTCTGGCGTAAAGCAAGTAGTCGAAATGATCCTTGAAGGTGCAGTTCTGAACCGAACGTAGCCCTGTCCGTTTCCCCAGCCGGATCGGCTGGTCGTCAGCGGCGACCGATACTTACTTCCGCAAGTACCCAACAGCTACGCGATCCTGGGCAGCGAGGCCATAGCGCCGCGCGAATTCCGCCGTGCGCTAGCGCCATGGGTCGGTCGCCGCGAACCGCTGCAACGACAACGTCAAGTCGTCTCGCGTCGACGCCCACTTTCCTCCCAAACACGAAAATGGCGCTTGGCATGCCAATTGCTTCTATCTTACCTGGAAAGCACCTCGTTATCGACGTTAAACAGCTTTTATGCTTTAGTTTTAGCGAGTTGTGTTACAAGACTGGCGCCGAACTTTACCGGCCCAGTTGCCAGGGAGGAGAAAAATGCCGGAGTTCCAACAAGTACCTGACAAGAGCCTGACAGGCCGCAATGTGCCCCAGCCGATGCCAAGATTCCGCCCTTTGAGGCAAAGGGCTGCAATCAATGCCCGCGGGTGCAGGCAATCGGCCCGGCAGCACGGCTACAGGCGCTAGTGCGATGTTCAATCTGATGCGCCATTACGCGATAACGAGCTTTGCCGGCGTGCTCCTGGCCGCGCTGCTGCTCACCGGATTCTATCGCCACATCGAGATCAATGAGACCACCGAGTTCGCACGAAACTCCAATATCCAACTGGCCAATGCGATACTCGATTTGACCGCGCCGGAATTGGGCGAATACCTGGGATCCGTAAGCAACCTTGGTCCTCGGGAAATTCTGAATTCACCGTTTCCGCCGCTGCTGGCCTCGGCCATCGTGGAGTCGATGGGCAAGGCGTCGATCGCCAAGGTCAGTATCTACAATAATCGCGGAGTCGTGGTTTTTTCTACCAACCAGCGGGAACTCGGCCGCATCGACACCGACAATTCCGGCTTTGCGTCGGCGCGCAACGGTCAAACAGCCACTGAGCTGAGCTACCGCGACGCGTTCAGCATTCTTGGCCAGAAAACGGACGACGACAATTTGGTACGAACCTTCGTTCCGGTCCGACCCAGCCCCGCAAGACCGATCATTGGAGCCTTGGCGACCTATGTAGACTGGAGTCCGGCGGTGGCGCAGACTGAGCGTGAGATGTACACGGCCATCGCCGGCGTAGCGCTGATACTGATGCTGCTGTATTCGGCACAACTTCTGGTGGTGATGCGCGCCAAAAACTTGATCGAATCCCAACAAACGACCATTCGCGAGCGCACCGCCACGCTGGAAACGATGTCTCTGCACTTGCTCGCCAGCGAAGAAGCGGAAAAGCTGAAACTCGCGGCCAATCTCCACGAAGGGCTGGCGCAGACGCTCGCCGCCATTAAGAGCCGGATTGAACAAGGCCTGGAACAGGTTCCCGCAGGCGCAGCGGGCAGCGATTCGCTGGATGCAGCGCTATCGGCCCTGCAGGGGGCGATCGAGGAAGTGCAGGAAATGGCGACTGAACTGCGCCCGCCCAGCCTGGACGAACTCGGATTGTTGCCGACCATACGCTGGATTTGCCGCGAATTCGAATGCCTGCATCCCGACGTCCAGATCGAACAGCAAATTTCGGTACAGGAGCAGGAAATTCCGGATCAGCTGAAAATTGTCATTTACCGCATCATCGAGGCCGTGTTGAAGGATATCGGGAAGAATGCGCGCAAGGACCGGATACGCGTGAGTCTGCACCCGAACGCGAACGCCATCATGCTGGCGATCGACGACATCCCCCGGGAATCGATTTCCGCGGCGACAGTCGGCGGCAATCCCCGCCTGCGTTTTGCCACCGCGCAGGAACGCGCGACGCTGTCCGGCGGCGCATTTTCAGCAGCATTCAACCGCGATGGCGGCATCACGCTGCATGCCTCGTGGGCCACTTGAACCGTCCGCTTAACGCGGTTTCGCTATTCCCGGCCTTGAGCGCGATTTCGGCGAGCCGCAGGCATCGATGCAATCAGCCGGCACGCCGGTCGATTTCGAAGCGGTTTTTCGGGGCGATGCAACAATAGCCGGTCTAGTTGTCGACCAACCCCTTCTGGATCGCGTAGGCCGTAAGTGCAGCCGCGTTGCGCATTCCCAGTTTCGACATCAAGGTCGCGCGGTGTTTCTCAACGGTTTTCGCACTCAGGAACAGGAATTCGGCGATGGCTTTGTTCGATTTTCCTTCGGCCACCAGTTTAAGCACCTCGCGTTCGCGCTGGGTAAGCGTGTCCCACACGCCATTCGTAGGCAATGTGCCGGCACGACGCTGATTCTCGCTCGCGACCTTACTTAACATGTCCTCGCTGAGATAGGTTTTCCCGCCCGCCACAGTACGCACCGCAAGGCGCAATTCCGAGGGCGTCGCTTCCTTCAGAATATAGCCGTCTGCGCCGGCCCGAAGGCTTGCCAGAACGAATTCTTCGGTCTTGTGCAGGGTGAGAACCAAAACGCGGATCTCCGGGTATCGGCGCTTGATGTCCAATATCGCTTCCATGCCGTTCATCCCCGGCATCGTCAGGTCCATGAGCACGACATCGGGCCGCAATTCTCCAGCAACACGCACGGCATCGCGTCCGTTATCGACTTCGCCGACGATTTCGAATTCCGGATCCTGCGACAACAACGCGCGCATTCCCGCCCTGACCAGTGCGTGATCCTCGGCAATGACAATGTGCAGTCGCTGCTGATGTTCAGCCATCGCTTTTGATGCTCCTGATACAGGCGACACAAACAGACAGATTGTGCAGCATTTCCAGTTGTCGTGAACTTTCGGGATCAACGATTCCGAGCTCCCGTATGCCCCTGGCCCCGGGTTCGAGCGCCGTGGCGCGGTCAATTTCGGTATCCTTAAGGGAAACGGGCCATTGCACGCAGACGCGGGTACCCTGCCCCGGTACCGACTCGATCTCGAATATGCCGCAGGAGAGTTCAGCGCGCTCTCGCATGCTCTGCAGGCCGATACCCCGATTCAGCTTACCACCGGCCGCTAATGCTACATGATCGAATCCCTTGCCGTTGTCTTCGATCGCGAGTTCCAGCACCTCACGCACCTTGCTCAGGCGCACTGTAATCCGGTCGGCATCGCCGTGCCTGATCGCATTGCTGCCCGCCTCCTGGAGTATTCTGAAGATCGGGGTCCTAAGACAGTTGGGCACATCGGATTCATCGACACTGAACTTGCGCGCGATCTCAATATCCGGGCAGGCCGCTTCAATTTCGCGCAGGTGCCAGGACAGGGTGGCGAGTATGCCCAGACTATCCAGCGTCGCCGGACGCAAATTCATCGCGATTCGGCGCAACTCGTCCAGCGTATCGCGTACTCTCGGACTAAGTCGCTCAAGACACTCGGCGGCCTTCTCCGGCTTGCCCTGGCTAAGCAGATCCGCGGTATTCTGCAGCGACGCGACCACCAGCCCGAGGGATTGCCCCAGTCCGTCATGCAGATCCGCGGCGATGCGTCGCCTCTCATTTTCCTGAATTGTCATGTGTTGTGCGGAGAGCCGAAGCAACTCGTTCTGGGTGACGCGCAATGCCGCCGTGGTACTGGTCCATGCCCGCATATCCTGCGCCAAAAGGGAAAGTCCCTCCAGCCTGCCCTTGGCGTCGCGGTGGGCGGTAATCAACAATGAAACCTCGATCTCGCGACCGGCGCCTGCGCCCAGAACGCAATCGCCGGACCACGAGCCGGTGCTGATGGCGGCCGGAATCGCCGCTGCCGCGATACGGGCGCGATCCCGCAACGCCACACATTCGATCAGCGTAATCCCGGATACCTCGTCCTCGCGCGCCAGGCCCAGGATTTCGCGCCCGACCGGATTGACGTAAAACAGCGCGCCTCCATGGTCGGCCATGGCTACCAGCACCGTTGCCTTGTCCAAAATGGCGAGCACGCGATCGCGCGCTCTCGCCTCCGGCGAACGCTTCTTATACTTTCGCGCACCGCTTTGATTTGGCAATTGCTCGAGCATACCGCTATGAACCATTACGCCCTCCAGCGTAGCCGCGCAGGCAATCTGACGGCTTTACGTTTCGCTCGCGGGATCGTTGTGTGGCTCGGCCCATAGTGTCGTCGGCAAGCGCATATCTGAACCGCGCCACCAGCAACACTCCTTCGCCCAAAACAGTTCCGCGTTCCAATTGATCTTCCTCGTCCACTTTGTTTTCGCCGGTGCTCTGCGGTTTAAAAACGGAAGCCAATTTAGCGTCTATCGCACTTGGGCTACCGGTAATATTTAACAGTTTTTGACGTTTGGGTAATAACCCTACCTCGCGGAATGCGAACCATTATCAAATCGTTCCCGAATTCGCGCTAATCGCTTATTGCGCCGTTCGCCATCGGCGTACTGAAGCGGAGGTTCAGGGCATACCGACAGCCGACCTGTTCGCAAGCGCGTCGGCGGTCGCATGTCGATGAAAAGTTTGGACGCTTATCGGTCCGGAAGACGACTCGGTGGAAGCCCAGCCCCACGCGTAATGCCGTAGAACCGGGTGAAATACGGCCGCCCTATTCACGACGATAGTCCAATGCTGAACTCATGCCGTGTCTGCGCCGGAATTGGACCGGCGAAATCGGCAGGGGGCCTGGCCCCGGTTAAGCGCTATTTATTGTGGCAGACCATGCAGATCAAACTTCCGGTGGCGTCTACCTTCATCAATCCGGTCGTCCCGGAGGTGTATTTATTGTGCACATCGTGGCAGGATGAGCACTCCAGCAGTCCGCCGTCGTACAGCAGCAGCGACGCGATGGTACCGGTTTGCGTCGTGCCGCCGGATCCGATGGTCACGCTCTTGGACCGCGGATCGAACAGCGTGCCATTCAAGTTGGCAAGCGCAGTGTCGTAGACGAAGCCGATCGGATGATCGTATTTCAGCGTGATGCCAATGCGATTGCCGCGCTTGATGTACTGCGTCCCGGCGACCCCACCGAAACTATCCACCGCCACCGTACCGTCGTGGCAGGACAGACACAGCTTTGAACGCATCCCCGGCTGACCGATATTGGCTTTAAGCGAGGGACTGGAGTACGTGGCGTACGACTGCTCCGAGAGCTTGCGATTCCACTGCGGCGCAGCGGTCACGCTCGCATTGGCGCTTTGCGGATTGTGGCACACGATGCACATCTGTCCGCCCGACCAATTGTAGACGGTAAAATCGTGCGCCGATCCGGCCAACGTCCCGGCCAGAGCGGACTGTGCCTGCAACAGCAGCCACCCCACAGTCATCCATGCGCTCGCCATTGCCTCAGTATTCACTTGCTTAGCCCTGTTGCCGACCGGCACTCGGTCTAGTTCGATCGGTACTGCGCAACGCTGTGCCACGCGTTTCAGACCAGCGCAGCATCTGAATCGCGGCGCGCGCGCCTCAGTAACTGCGCCCATTGTGGCTTTCGCCGTGGCAGACGAGATAGCACTTCCTGGCCACGGTATCGATATACAATTTGGCCGCGGCACCGGTCCCGACCGGTGTGTTGTCCGTGGTGGAAAGGTTGATCAGCCGGCTGTTGTACGTGATGTTGCCCTGCGTGGCGCTGATGCCGTGCGGATCGTGGCAGGCCTTGCACCCGTAGCGCAAATGCGCGCTTTCCTGATTGTGCGGCGACTCTCTGGTCACGACCGACTGGCTGTGGCACTTGTAGCAAATGTCACCCGCCGTCGGTGTCGTGGTGGTCGCGTAGGGCCGCTCCAGCAATATGGGATTGGTCGAGCCATGTGGCCCCTTCGGGCCGCTTCCGCCGGCACCCGGTGCCGGTGTTGTTGTTGTGGCAATCGGTGCACTTGATCACGCTCGCAGTCGTCCATGGCGCGAGCAGGCTGGGCACCTTGTTGCTCTTGCCGGGACCCGCAACCGGATGATAGGAGGGGTTACCGGTGTTGAATTCCAGCCGGGTATTGCCCTGCGCAATCTGGCGCGGCGTGTGCGGCGAGGGCTTGTTGGCGCTATCCGCGTGGCAGCGAAAACAAATCTGATACTCGAAAGCGCTCGCGCTCACGGCGACGCCATTGATGTCCACACCTCTAACGTTGATGAGGGAGCCCCCGGGTGCCGTCGTGCTCGCGTTGCTCGCGTGCGGGTTGTGGCAGTCGACGCACTCCACGTGCCGTGCCTGCACCACGGCGGACTCCGCCGGACCATGCACGCCGGTATAGGTCGCCACGGGGTGGATCGAGCTTTTGCTGGTGAATTCGATCTGGATGTTCTTTGCCGCGACGTTGGCGTTGTGGCAGGGATAGCAGTTCCCCTCTTCGGTTGCGGCGTTCTGCAGCCACTTCTTGCCCGGGGCCGTATGCGGCCGGTGGCAACTTTCGCAGGCGTTTGCCGCAACCGTGGTGCCGCTCGTGTGCGGCCAGGGATTCGGTCCGACGCCGTTCCAGGTCTTGGTGGACAGGCGATGATCGCTGGCGCTCCAGTAGTTTTTCAGGTGGCACACCTGGCATAGCGCCGAAGCCTGGTTGGGCATGACCAGGAATTTGCCGTACAGGTCTTCGTGCGGGTCGTGGCAGGTACTACATTGCATCTGTCCGGTGTTGTCCAAGCGGACGGCACCGGTAAGGTTGCTGGGGTCGGCCAGTTCCCCTCGCGTCGTGGCGAGTGCCGAAGTGTAGGCAAATGAGATCGGATGGTCGCCGGACAGGTCGGTTCCCAGACGGCTCGGCGAACCGGTAGGTATGGTGCTCACACCTCCCGCCATCGGGATCGCCGTAGATTGATTCAGCACGTTGCCAAGCGCAATCGTGCCGTCGTGGCAGCTCAAGCACAAGAGCGAGCCGCGCGTGGGCTGCCCGGCACTGGCCTTGGTCGTGGAACTGGTGTAAGGCGTGTAATTGCTTCCCGGGTTTTGCCGGTTCCACAGAGGCGCGCTGGGAGCGCTGTTGTGGGGCGCGTGGCAAAACACGCAGATCCGGGTCTCGCTTGCCGCCTTAATCGTTCCCGGGCCGCTCGCCGACAGGTTGTGCTTGGTAGCAGCGATGCCTGCAAGCGCCGGACCAGCGGGCAGGAGTGCGGCGATGAGCGCAAGCGCGCGCATCCACCTGCCGCGGCCAGGATTCACGTAGGCCCGCCGATATAGCGCAGCACTTGTACGCGCTGGTTAAAGGAATCGGCAACGTAGATCCGGTCGTCGGCGCCTATGAACAGTCCGGTGGGCAGCCAGAATTCGCCGCGCTCGTGGCCTATCCCGCCCAGGGACAGGAGAAATCTGCCGCTGTGATCGAAGATCTGGATCGCATGAAACAAGGAGTCGACGACATAGACATGCCCGTAGCGATCCGTCGCCACGCCTTTTTGCCGCGGCAGATCGCCGCTGCCGTCACCGAGGCCGCCGAACTTGGCGAGAAAGCGCCCGTTGTCGTCGAAACTCTGAATGCGAAAATTCAGCGAATCGGTCACGTACAGGCGGCCCTCGCGCGTGCGCCAAATCAGGGTCGGAAAGTTGAACTCTCCCGCCTCGGTACCGCGTCCGCCAAAACTGGAGTCCAAGCTTCCGTCGCGCCTGAACACATTGATGCGATGTGCGCTGGTGTCCACCACGAACAGACGTCCGCGCGTTGCATCGAACGCGATGCCGGTGGGCTGACCGAGGCGCGCTGCGAGCGCGAGCGGCGTCGCCTCCTTCGCTCCCGGTCGAATGACGAATACCGCCGCCAACGCCGAATCGCTGACGTAGACCTCGCCTGCGTCCCCCAAAGCGAGCCCCACCGGGGAAATCAGTGCTGTTTCGCCGGCGGCGTGAATCAGCTCGTAGTTGCCGCCTTTCTGGTCGAAGCGGTGTACCCCTTTTGCGCCCGGGTCGGCCACGTATACGATATCGTCCACCGCGACCACGGCCATCGGCCGGACCAGATGCGATTCGTCGCGTCCGAACAGCAGATCGGCGATGCGCTTCAGGAATCCGCGGCTGATCCCCAGATCATCGGGCCGCGAGAACGACCTGACGAAAACGACGCGCGGCGCGTCTGGCGCTGCCGGCCACAACAAGGGCGCTTTGGTCTCCACCGTCTGCACCGGCGGCGCGCAGCCCGCGAGCGCAACGCCGAGTGTCAGCGCCGCGCCAGCGCGGAACGCCGCCAGCCCCTTCAAAAGTCCCTCCGCGCCGTCATCTGCACCAGGGCGCGCGAGCGCTTGAATTCGCCCTGGGTCTCCAGCGTGCGACCCAGATCGAAACTGAGATTCAGCTTGCGGTAGATCCACTGGGCTCTGGCCGAGGTGATTGTGCGTCGCCGCTCGACCGGCCCGCCGGTGTCGGTCTCGTAGCTCACGTTTGCCGAAAGATCGGCGCCAAACCGCAGGCGTGACCAATATCGTAAGTCATAGCCCTGCAGGTTGACGTTCTGCACGGCATTTTCGTAATCGACGCGCGTGCGACGCGTGGAGAGTCGGAAACTGCCGGTGCCGAAGTACGGGTCCTCGGTCTGTGCATACAGTTCCAGCGCCTGCCGCCGGTACGGAGCAATGGTTTCGCGCCGATTCTCCCGCTCCAGGCTTCCGCCCAAGGTCATGTCCAAGAGCAACCTGAACGGCAGGTCGGCGCGCGCGCCGTACAGATTGCTGTGGACTGTGTTCAACGGAAACGTCGGGACGCCAGAGGTAAGGCGGGGTTCCGAATCGACATAGCGAAAATAGGCGTTGAAATAACTCAGCAGGCCCCAATTGAGATTGAGCGTCTGATCGGCCTGGCTATAGGCAAAGGTGCCGCCCACGTCGTAAACATAGTCGACCAGCAGCTCCTGTCCATCCAGAATCGCGCCGCCGATCAGCCGCTGCAGGCGCGTTTCGGCGCCGATCAGCGTGAGCGCAAAATCGCGTCCTTCGACATAATTCTGGGTGCGCGTCGCGTTGCTCACCACGATGCTGCCTGCGCTCACATGCTGGCGGCCGAGCGCGTTGAAGGTGGTACCGACAAGAATAATGCGCTCGCCGATTACATTCGTTTGTGCGGCCTCGGCTTTTTGCTCGCGCCTATCGTAGCGCAGCCCGTAGCTCACCTGCGCTACGCCCAGGGCCAACGGTTTTTGATAGCGCATCGATCCATCCACTCCGCGCGAACTCGAAGACAGCTGCTTCAGTTGATTGTCATCGCCGTGGACGCCGATGCCGGCCGCAAGTTCGGGCCGCGGCGCATAGTTCAGTCCTGCCGCCGCCGAATGCACGATGGCGCTCAAATCGCCTTGGTCGCTGGAGCTGTAATTGTAGAAGCTGAAACTCTGAAGTTCCTTCGAATGCCTGCCGCGCAAGTCGAGAAACATGCGGCTGTCCTTGCGCTCGGGGATAGGATTCTGGCTCTGCAGCGTGTACGCCTGCGTGTTGAACGTAATCAGATGAGTGAGATCGTATTGACGCACCGGTCCGAATTGAAGGCGCGAATCGACGCTGAGGCCCTGATTGCTGGAATTGCTGCTCTGAATCGGCAGGTTCGGGCTTCCGCTCATGGACGCCTGCTGCGTCGTCTGGTATTGCAGCTGCGTTGACCCGAGCGCGCCGAAGCTGCGGCTCGCCCTGAAATTCACGCGGTCGATCTGGTCGTCGATGATCCGGTCGGCGCCGCGTCCCTGAAAGTGCGAGCGCGTTGCGTCCACGTACATCGGCACCGATGTCACCGGCGCGGTCAGTGAGAAGTCCGCGCCGTAACGCGTATTCTCCTGCGTGATCACCTGGCCCGGGGCGACGCTCACCGTCGGGTTCAGGTGGTCGTAGAACACCGAACCCTGATATGGCTTGTCCTGCAGGAATTTGGCGCGGCCGGTGAAATTGTAGAGCGCGCCCTGAGATCGCGTTTCTTCGGAATCGTTGACGAAGTTTCCGCGCTGCAAGATCGGTCCGCCCCCGATGTCCATGGACACGAAGTTCGGGTGCACGACATAGCTGTGCGTCATCACGAACAATTCGTCGCGCAAGTCCGATTGACCCTGGCGCGAGCGACTGCCCGGCGTTAGGCCTGATCCCGGTTGCGTCGTCACAAATTCATCCCGCATATAGCGCACCGTGTTGTAGCCCTCGACACCAGTCACCCGAAACGGCGCGATCTCCGGCTCCTGTGCCACGCTCGCCCCGCATACGGTACACAGCAGAGCCATCCGTGCCGCAGACACTGCGCCGTCCCGCGTGAGGCGCAGGCACCGCAGCCGCAATCTCAAAACAAATTTGGCCGCCGGGTGCGCAATCAATGTTCCAGCTTGGCGACTGGCTTCGCAGTTGAGCCGCTCTCAGACGGATAGTCCATGCCCGCCATCGTTCCGAAGCCGAACACATCCACCTTGTTCGGTCCGAACTGGCTCACCACGAAAATGAGGTATTCGATATTGAAGCGCGGGTTGGCGTAAGCGCGAAAGTACTGCACGTTGTCGTAGTCGATCGCCACCGCAGCGGGCAGATTGAGCCCCTCGACATCGTCCCCCGGCTGGCCGAAAGACAGCAGCAGCCGGCCGCCGTTGTTGAAGATCTGGACGTTCTGGAACGCCGAATCGCCGACGTATAGATTGCCGTTTCGGTCGAGCGCAATACCCTTGGGCCGGGAGAATTTGCCGATCTCGCTGCCGATTTCCCCATAGGTCCGAACCGATTTGCCATCCGCGGCGAAGCGCTGTACGCGGTAATTGCTGGTCTCGACCACATACACATCGCCGTCGGCGCCGATCGCAATGTTGGTCGGATGAAACAACTCCCCTTCCTTGGAGCCGGCGGTACCGAACTTGAACAAGAATCTCCCTGTGCGCTTCTCCAACACCTGTACCTGATGGTGCTGGATATCGACTACATAGAGCCGCTCGCCGGCAATCGCGGTGTCGACCGGTTTGAACTGTCCCTCGCTTCCGTAGGCCACGACAAAGCGGTCTTCGCGATCGAACACCAGAATCTGGTCGCGTCCGGTATCGGTAACGTACTTGGTGCCGTCGCTGTCTATGGTTACATTGATCGGACGTTTCATGCGCCCATTCGGCGCCCCCGTCACCAGCGAGAATTTCTGCCGCGCCATGTCGAATACCGCGAGTCCCGGCGCCCGGCTGTCGACGACGTAGAGCTTGCCCTCGTACATCCCGACTCCGTAGGGCTGCTTGAGCTGCTGCGCCTTGCTATCGTTGCCGGCCACGAACTGGATGAATCCGCTCACCGGCGCCTTCAGGTCGCGCTCGCCGGCAATCGTTCTGAGATGCTGGATGCGCGGCGGATTGGGCAAAGGCGGATAGAATATCCCCGCCTGCGCCTGCGGCGGCGCCTGGCTGGGAGCGCCGGCGCATCCAGCGAGCAAAGCGGCAGCCAGCACTGCCGCCATGCGCAACCACGATCCGTCCCCAAGTTCTCTCATCGGCCGTTCTCTTTGGATAACGCGCTGCTTGGCTACTTGTTATGGCAAGCCATGCAAATCTTGCTGCCCACCGAGTCCATCTTCAGCATTCCCGTGCCCTTTGCCCCGACGGTGAACGTATTGTGCACATCGTGGCAGGACGAACATTCGAGCTTGCCGTTGAACAGCATGGTCGAGGCGATGGTTCCCGTCTTGGAGGTGGTGCCGGTGCCGATGGTCGCGGCGGTCGCCACCGGATCGAACAGCGAGCCGTTGAGTTTGGCGAGCGCGGTGTCATAGGTGAAACCGATCGGATGATCGTCGTTCAGCGTGGAGCCGAGATTGCTCGTGGCCTTGTATGCGCTGGCGGTGATCATCGTCGATCCGGTGTTGCCGCCGAAGCTGTCGATGGCGACGGTGCCGTCATGACAGGACAGGCACAGCTTGGAGTTGCCGCCGGGTTGGCCGACACTGGCCTTCAAGGTCGGGCTGCTGTACTGCGCGTACGTGGTGGTCTGGAGCTTATGGTTCCACAAGGGTGCATCGGCGACGCTGGTGTCGCTGCCGTGCGGCGTATGGCAGGTGACGCACACTTTTCCGCCCGGATTCCAACCTGCATTGGCAAAATCATGCGCCGAACCCGCCAGGACGCCCGCTACGCCGGAACGCGCCGCTATCAGCAGCAACGCCCCTAACATCCATTTGCCCGCAATATTGAGTTTCATCTCGTCGATCCTTTCGCTGGTCTGGAAACGTTGTGTTGCGCATCTGCCTTGCCCTTCTCACTTCAAGTACAACTTGTCGAGGGCGGGCAAACTGTACGAAATGCGGTGCATCATCGGAAGTAGTACGTTTACCCATTTTGGGTCTGACGCAATTCCAGTGATAATTTTTCGGCGTAACATTTGCTACGGTTGCAATTCGAGGAACGATCCAAAGCATGAACTCAGAGGTCACACTCAAGTCCCCGACCATCGCCCAGGTGAAACCACTGCGTCTGGGTCCTTTGCGCGGCCTGGCGCTGCGTGCCGGCTTGGCCGCATCTCTGGTGCTACTGATTCTCGCAGGCTGGGCGGTGCGCACGGATGCGCTCTACAGTTCGGGCAAAGGCGTCGGCTACATACTCGGACTCGTCGGCGGCTCTTTGATGCTTGGCTTGCTGCTGTATCCTTTACGCAAGCGCCTTCGCTTCATGCAAGAATGGGGCGCGCTCAAACATTGGTTCCGCTTTCACATGGTGGGCGGGATCCTGGGGCCGCTGCTGGTGTTGTTCCATTCGACCTTTCACGTGGGTTCCTTCAATGCCGCAGTGGCCCTGAGTTGCATGTTGCTGGTCGTGGCAAGCGGCCTGGTCGGCCGTTTTATCTACCGCAAAATTCACCACGGGCTATACGGCAGCCACGCCAGCCTGAAAGAATTGGAGCAAACGCTGGCGCAGCAATTCAAAACGCTGGAGCCGGTGCTGAGCAGAATGCCGCTGGTCAAACAGGAAGTGGAGCGCTTCGCCGCCTTGGTTTCGCTCCCACCCGCCAGCCGCAGCGCGCGCATCGTGCACTTTCTGTCGCTGGGCGCGAGGCGCACACTCGCCGCACGGCGGCTGCGCCGCACGCTCGGCACTTACGCCAAGGCCGAACAGGATCGCTTGGTCGCATCGCATGCCAATTTGGATACTTTGCTGCAAACGATCGACAACACCCTGCAAGCGGTCCAGCGCCGCGCCCAATTTTCCACCTACGAGAAGATGTTCTCCCTCTGGCATGTGATCCATATCCCGTTTCTGTGCATGCTGGTGATCACAGCGCTCGTCCATGTCGTGGCTGTCCACATTTATTAGGGGGCCATTTCCGAATTGCCGAAATGGCCCCTGAATCAGGGGAGCACGAGGGGATGCCTGCCCTCGTTTCGTAATGAGCTCTAAGGATCGCCCCTTCGCCGCAGCCGCCCTCGCTGCCATCGTCGTTTTCTTGCTCGGCGCAGGCGCGCCGCCGGCGGATGCGCAAAGCCTGGAATCGGCCATCATGCCGGGCGAAGTCACGCGCGCCCACATCAAACAGGAATCGGACTGCAAGCACTGCCACGTGCGCTTCGACCGCGCCGCGCAGCCGCGGCTGTGCCTCGATTGCCACAAACCGGTGGCGGCCGACGTGCGTGCGAAAAGCGGCTATCACGGACGTCTGAAGAACAATGAGTGCAGGACCTGTCACACCGAGCACAAGGGACGCGATGCGAACATAGTGCCTTTGGACGAGAAGGCCTTCGACCATACCCAGACCGACTTCTTGCTCAAGGGCAAGCACAAGACCATCGCCTGCGCAAAATGCCACAAACCGAGAACGAAGCACAGCGCGGCGCCGTCGACCTGCGCCGGCTGTCACCGCAAAGACGACAAGCACAAGGACACGCTGGGACCGAAATGCGAGAGCTGCCACAACGAGAGCAGCTGGAAAGAGACGAATTTCGATCATGCAAAAACCAAGTTTCCACTGTTGCTCAAGCATGCGAAGGTGAAATGCGTCGAATGCCACGCTGACGCGCAGCGTCTCGCCAACACCTCGCGCGAGTGCATCTCCTGCCACCGCAAGGATGACAAGCACCACGGCACGCTGAGCGCGAAGTGCGAGCACTGCCACAACGAGGGCGCCTGGAAGGAGGCGCGCTTCGATCATGCGAAGACGCATTTTCCGCTGCTGCTGGGGCACGCCAAGGTCAAATGCGCCGAATGCCACGCGGATCTCCAGCACTTTGCGAGTACGGCCATCAAATGCATCACCTGCCATCGCAAGAAAGACCCGCACAAGGGAGACCTGGGCGATAAATGCGAGACGTGCCACAACGAGAAGACCTGGAAGGAGGCGGTACGCTTCGACCACGACCGCGATTCCAAGTTCGCGCTGCGAGAAGCGCACCGCAAAGCGAAATGCGAAAACTGTCACAAGGACGCGCGCATCATGCGCGACAAGCCGGAACTGCGCATGTTCGGCGAAAAACCACCCGCGGCCTGCTTCCGCTGCCATGAACGCGAAGACCGCGAAAAAGGACACAAGGGTCGATACGGAGAGAAATGCGAAAGCTGCCACGCCGAGAAAATGTTCAAAGCCGTGACGTTCGAACATGCGCGCGACGCGCGCTATGCGCTGCGCGGCAAACATCAGCAAGTCAAGTGTGACAGCTGCCACAAGGGCACACTTTATCGCGACAAACTCGCGACCTCGTGTTTCTCCTGCCACGAAGCCGACGACAAGCACAAGGGGCAGCTGGGCAGCGATTGCACCCGCTGCCATGCGGAAGCGAGCTGGCGCGAAAGCTCGTTTGATCACGGCAAATCCGTGTTTCCGCTGCGCGACCGTCACGCCGGAGTCGAATGCAAGAAGTGCCATGCGAACCCGTTGTTCAAGGACGCCAAGACCGACTGCGCGTCCTGTCACACCAAGGACGACTACCACAAAGAGCGGCTGGGCCCGCGTTGCGAGCAATGTCACAGCGCGCGCGGCTGGAAGATCTGGGAGTTCGACCACAATCTGCACTCGCGGTTCAAACTCGTCGACAAACACGCCAAGGTCAAGTGCCTCGCCTGTCACACCAAACCGGTGAAGGACAAGGTAGTGCTTCCGCTCGAGTGCGTGAGTTGCCATCGTCGCGACGATATCCACTTCGACACTAATGGTTCGCAGTGCGAGCGTTGCCATTTGCCGGACAACTGGCGCCACGTGATCAAGAAGGAATTCCGGAAAACTCCGCAGTAATCTCTGTAGCGATCGCGGCACTGGCGAATCCACATGCGCGATAATGACGGCTACAAGCTTAGATTGATCAGGGCGTCCCGGGCCCGATGCGCGATTGGAACCTGACCGCTACAAGCTTAAAGAAGGTGGGACATGCGCGACGCATACTTTCATTTGCCGCAGACGGCCGCGCGATCTGCCGTCTGCCGCCAGCAATGAGCGAGCTATTATTGCCACTTGCCTACATGGCCCCGCTCGCCGTGGTCTTGCTGCTGTACGTCTATCGCTGGCGCACGCGCGAAGCCCGCGCCGCCGCCACCCTGCGGCGCGCAGTCAAGTCCGGCCTCACCGAACCGCCTAGCTTGCACCCGGTGATCAATCTGGACATTTGCGTCGGCTCCGGCGCCTGCACCCGGGCCTGTCCGGAAGGCACATTGGGAATCGTTCAGGGCAAGGCGCACATGGTCAATCCGACGGTTTGCATCGGACATGGCGCTTGCGCCGCCGCCTGTCCGGTGGAGGCGATCAAGCTCGTGTTCGGCACCGAGCGCAGGGGTGTCGACATTCCGCATGTCAAGCCGAACTTTGAAACAAATGTCGCCGGAATATACATTGCGGGAGAACTCGGCGGCATGGGGCTGATACGCAACGCCGCCGAGCAGGGGCGGCAGGCGATCGAGTCTATCGCGCACAATCGCGCCCAGCAGGGGCAACTCGATGTGGTCATCGTCGGGGCCGGCCCGGCCGGATTCTCAGCCACGCTCGCAGCGATGCAGCATAAGCTGCGCTTTGTCACCCTGGAGCAGGAAAACTCGATGGGCGGCTGCGTGTATCACTATCCGCGCAACAAGATTGTCGCCACCCACCCGGTCACGCTTCCTCTTGTGGGCAAGGTCAGGCTCGGGGAAATCACCAAGGAGAACCTGCTCGCATTCTGGCAAGGCATCATCGGCAAAGTGAGCGTGCCCATCACTTTCGGCGAGCGCCTGGACGCGATTGTCCCGGTGGATCGCGGTTTCGTAGTGAAGACGGAGCGCAATGAATACCACTGCCGCTCGCTGCTCCTTGCCATAGGCCGGCGCGGATCTCCGCGCAAACTTGGCGTACCCGGGGAGGAACTGCCGAAAGTCGTCTATCGACTGATCGACCCCGAACAGTATCGAGGCAAGCGCGTTCTCGTAGTCGGCGGCGGCAATGCGGCGATCGAGACGGCGATCGCAATTGCCGCCGAACCAGGCTCGCATGTCACTCTGTCGTACCGAAACGAGGCCTTTAATCGCGTCACCGAGCGCAACCGTGAACTTCTGAAGGAAGCGGAAGGCGCGGGTCAGCTTACCCTGGCGCTATGCACCACGGTCAAGCTGATCGACGAACGGCAGGTTGTGCTTGATCGCGACGGCAAAGCCACGGCGATGGACAACGATGCGGTCATCGTTTGCGTCGGCGGCGTGCTGCCTACGCCCATGCTGAAGAAGATCGGGATCGCCGTCGAGACCAAGTTTGGAACCGCATAGCGAAAGCGGCAAGACGGAACAAATTGTTCCGATTGAGCCGAGACTGCGCACGCTGCTCCCGGCGGGCGAGTGAGACCTAACAATGGATCGTAGTCAAGGCAGGCCATGAATTTCGGGCGTCCTGGGCTTCATTCAATGACGCCCAGTCTTCCGGCGTGGCTGCCTAGGTACCAGTAGCGACCGTCGGCATCGATGGCAGCATTGCGGATGCCGGTGTCATTGGTGGGCGGCTTGAACACTTTCATCGCGCCGCTGCGCGGCTCGAGCATAATCACGTTGCCGGTCTGAATCTCACTCACCCATATGCGCCCGTCAGCGTCCGCGTTTACCGCGTAGGGACCGGCATTCGGGCCGCCGGGCAAGTCATATTCTTTGAGTATCCGGGTTGCCACCGGGTCGATCCTCGCGAGCTTGCCCTTGCCATAGAGCGAGACCCAGAGCATACCGTCCGGCGCCACTGCGGTCCGCCGCGGCTGCGATCCCTTCGGCAACAACAATTCAGCGAGCTTACCGGTCTCGCGTTCGATTCTAACGATGCGGTCGGCGGCCATGCACGTGACCCAGACATTGCCGCGCTTGTCCAGGGACAGGGAATACGGATGATCGCCGATCAAGTACTCGGAAATCTTGCCGCTGGAGCGTTCGAGCTTCGCCACTTTGCCCGTCTTTCGCTCCGTGACCCAGACGTTGTCCTCGGCATCGATCACCAGCGCGTAGGGATCGCTGCCATCGGTAGGAAGTTTGAATACCCGTATCTTGCCAGTGGACGGATCGAGTTCGCCCAGCGCGCTATTGCCGGCGCCGGCGAAGATGACTTTGTTGTCGTGAGCTATCGCCAGACCGAGCGGCTGCATCCCGGCGGGAACGTCCCACTCCTGAAATCGTTTCGACTTCGGGTCGAAGCGCGCGATCTTGTCGCCCCCCTTCACCGCGAAATAGACACTGCCGTCGGGCGCGATCGCCGGGTCGCGCGCATTTTTGTGTGTTGCCACCGGCCATTCGGAGATGTTTCCAGCGACTGTCCTCGCGCCGGGAGTGACGCCACCGATTGCGCCCGCTGCCAGCGACTCGCAGGCGACGAAGACAGTCAAAGCATACAACCAGACTCTCAATGGATTCACCGTGCTGAATTGAAATCAGTGTTGCGGGGAGGGCGACCGCGCACAATACCCAAATACCCTACCGCAGCCAGTTTGTCACTCCTGCCAGTTGGAAGACTGTGTGGTTTGTCACGCGCGAGTTGAAATAGTTTGCGGCTGCGTGGCGGCGGCAGCGTCAATGGAAACGAACCGATCAGAGGTTGCTCGGGGACTGGTCGGTCGCAACGTTCGGCGTGCCGACTGCCGCTGTGGGTAATGCTCCGTGTGTCGAGTCATCGGGCCGACCGATGCGGCGGATTCCCCTTTCCTGGGGCTTCCGAACATGCACCGGTTCGCGCAACCGGCATCAACTTGGGCGGCTGTTCCGGCTAACCCTCTGCGGAAGGCGGAGTATCGGCGTCAGCCAATCCGCTCGGCGGCGACTCCTCCATTTTCCGGTAGAGGCTGGACAGTCCGATTCCCAGCCTCTGCGCGGCCAGCCTGCGATCTCCTCCGGCGTCTTCGATCGCACGCCGCAGGATTTCGAGCTCCAACTTGCGCATTTGATCGCGCAGGTTCCCGGCCGAGCCAGTCGTCGCTCCCGCCGATATCTGCGGCGAGGTCACTTGGATAATCGCTTCGGGTAGGTCGGCAATCGATATGCGGTTGTCTTCGGCAAGAATGCACGCGCGGTTGATCACGTTATCAAGCTCGCGCACATTGCCGGGCCAGCTGTGTACGAGCAGGATTTCCTCTGCCAAGGGGTCGATTTCCATCGCAGCCGAACCGCTGGGGCGCAGGTTGCGCAGCAAAAATCGTATCAATCCTGCGATATCCGCCTGCCGCTCGCGAAGCGGAGGTACCTGGATCTGGAACATGCTTAGCCTGAAATACAGATCCTTACGGAATTTGCCCTCATGCACCCGGTTCTGGAGATTGGCGTTCGTCGCCGCGATGATGCGCGTATCGACGCGGCGCACCTGCTCGCTGCCGAGCGCCCTCACCTCCTTTTCCTCGACCATGTGCAGCAGTTTGGTCTGCATGTGCAGAGGCAGTTCGCCGATCTCATCGAGAAACAGGGTGCCGCCGTCGGCCTGCAGGAACAGCCCTTTGCGCGCATGATCAGCGCCGGTGAAGGCACCTTTGGTATGGCCGAAAAATTCGCTTTCCAGAAGGTGTTCGGGTACAGCACTGCAGTTGACCTGTAGAAACGGACCCGTACGCCGTTTGCTCTGCTCGTGTATCAGGCGCGCCACCACGCCTTTGCCGGTACCGCTCTCTCCGGTGATCAGTACCGTGCTGTCGGTGTGCGCAACCTTGCCCACCAGCCGCTCAACTTCGACCATCCCGGTCGAGGTGAAGTGATACAATTTCGGCGCGCTGTCACTCACCGCCTTGCGCAATACCTTGTTCTCTTCGCGCAATCCACGCAGCGCATCGATCTGCGAAAGCCGGTGCACGACCTCTTCGTAGCGTACCGGCTTGGTAATGTAATCCGATGCTCCCGCTCGCAATGCTTCGACGGCCGTTTCAACCGACGCGAAACCGGTCACCATGATGAACGTGGTTTCGATCCCGGCGGCACGGCTGTTGCGCACTAGATCGATGCCGCTGCCGTCGGGCATTTTGATGTCGCATAGCGACACGTCTACGTCCCCGCGTGCAAGCTTGGCCGTCGCCTCAGCCACGTTGGACGCTTGGTCTACGGAATAGCCGGCCTTGCTCACCGCGGCGGCAAGAATCTGGCGCAAGGCGGGCTCATCGTCGACAACCAGGACGTGCATGGCAGTCATTTTCGTTCAGGCTCCGCTGGATGTTGTCGGCGTCAACCGAATGCGCGCCGTGGTGCCGACCTCGAACGTTGATTCCAGCTCGATGTGGCCGCCGCAGCCTTCGATCAAGGATTTGCACAGGAACAGACCCAGGCCGCGGCCCTTGTCCGGCGGCTTGGTCGTATAGGATTCCTCGAATGCGCGCGCCAGCACGGCGCTGTCCATACCCTTGCCGTTGTCGCTCACTGAAATGATCAGTTCGCTTGCCGTCGAACGCGTCGCAACGCGGATCGTCGGTTTGCGTTCCGAGACGTCCTCCAGTGCATCGGCCGCGTTGATCAGCAGGTTCATCAGCACCTGCGTCAAATGATCGGTGACGGCCTCGATCGCCGGTATCTGGGAATCGAGATCGAGCACCAGCTCAATGTTGCGAAAGCGCTTGTCGTAGCCGATAAAACTGCAGGTATTGCGCACCAGCGTGTTCAGATCGAGCAATTCGCGCTCCGGTGGGTGGGGCGCAGTGAGCTCAGCGATCTGTCGCGAAATGGTGGTGATGCGCCTGGTTTGATCGAGGATCAAGTCGCTAGGGTCGATACCGTCCTCGCCAAGTGGCCGCTGCCGGTCGGAATTCTTCATCGACTGGGCGATTCCCGCAATCGCCGCAATCGGATTGTTGATCTCGTGCGCCACGGCTGCGGCGAGCGAACCAATGGCCGCCATCTTCTCCTTGTGAAAGCGCTGCTCGCGCGAGATTTCCAGCTGCTGCTCCCAGTGGCGCAATTCGGATTGCATGCGGTTGACCGCCTCCATCAGATCGCCCACTTCATCGTGACGCGTGACTTCCATCGGTGGCCCACGATAACCGGAGACCACATCCAGCGCCCGGGCGGCGAGCTTTCTGATATCCCATGCCAAGCGCGTCAGAAACAGCGTCATTACTGCGCCAAAGAAAACCGCGCCAAGCAGGCCCATAATCACCGCGATCACCGACATGGTGTCATATACTTCGCGGTAGCGGTCCCACAACAGGAATCTGCGCGCGCGTACCTGCCGCGTCACCTGGTCCAGGTGTTCATTCAGCTCCCGCCCGTGGTCGCGCAACCAGATCATGCTGGCGCGGGAGGGCTCTCTACGCAGCCTGGCCAAGTCCAGGTTCAGGCGCGTGATGTCCTCGTCAAGCTGCGGATAAAACTCGAGCATACCCTGCAGCCCGGCCTGGATCAGTTCAACGTCGAGCGCAGTTTGCTCCTCGAACGCCGGTGTCAGGTTGGAGGCGAAAAGCTTCTCCTGCAACTTGAGCATGGAATGCGACAAAGCATAGCTGGTTTTCGCGAGCGCGCTCTCCTCTGCGTAGACGCGCTCCATTTCCAAGGCGTAGCGTAATAGCTTAGACCGCTCCTGCGACAGGATGATTCCTACCGCTACCACATAACTCGCGAGCGCCGCGAAAGCGAGAATCCCTTTCGTTCGCAGCGTGAGCTTCACCGGTTCCTGAACAGGGCCAGGCCCTGAAGAAATATCAGAAATATCAACATGTACCCCCTGTGCTGGGCCGTGCCGGTCCAAGCGGCGATTTCCGGGCAGGAGCCAGCGGTCAGGGCTGCGACCGCCAGCTCTCCGTTCGCGATTGTGCGCCGCGCGGCATCCGTTTTGTCGCTGCTTCACCCGAAGGCGCTGCAAGGTCCCGAATACGGGAGACGCGCGCGAGTCCGATGCCAGATTCAGGAAGTAGGTCGGCAACGACGATGAAATATTTCCGCAGCTGATTTAAGCATGGGGTTTGCAGTCAGTCAAGGTAACTCGAGACAGTAGGTCCTCCGTACAGGTGCCCCGGGACGGGTTGCGCAAATGATTGATTCCGGGCTACCCGACCGAGATAACGAGGACGCGGTTTATCCAACAATGACCAGGTACGCCAAGAAGTCGTATCATGATTAGTTCCGCCGGCGGGTCCGATCCCGAGCTAGCCGACAAGCGTCAGTCTGACGACAACTCGTCACTGGTGTCACCCGACAGCCAAAACAGGCGCAATCGCTTGTCACGTAGGCAGCAGGCGATGGCGGCAATCGCGTCCCAATCTCGAACCTGGATTACCTACGCCCCCACTCGTCGCGCCGCCACCCCAGATGCTCAAGGATTTCGCGTTTTCTGAGCCGCAATAGCACGAGTTCGATCAGCACCAGCGCCGGCAACACCAGATAAGAGCCCCAGACGTGGAGAGCGTAGCCCCCCATCTGCAGGAACTCCAGCCACCGGTCCCAGCTCATGGCGTGGCGCTTCCGCGTGGCGTCACCCAGTTGCTTTGGCGCTCCCCTTCGAGGATGACACAGCGCAGGCGCAGCAATGCCGCCGCGCCGGCGTACATCACGAATCCCAGCCCCGTAGCCAGCAGGCTCGCCAGTTCTGATGTGCCCAGGCCGATCGCGCTCGCGGCGCCGCGCGGTGCGCCTTGATGCACTGCGGTCCAGGACGGCACCGCAGCAAGATTAACCAATACGCTGATAACACCTACGAGCAGCAGCCATGAGCCGGCTTTGTTGGCGCGCTGCAGATCCTCTATCGCCGTATGCAGCCCGACGAATCCGATATAAAGCGACACCAAGACCAGTTCCGAATACGTACTCAGATGCCACTCCCACCAGTTTCCCGAGACGGCTTTGTCCCAGAGGCTGCCACTCCACAGGTCAAGAAATGCGAACATCAGTCCGGTTGGGGCGAGCGCGATCGCCGCCATGGCCGCAAGCCGCGCATTGAACGTCAGGCCGATACCGGCCGCGGCCGCCGTGGCCAGAAATATGAGCATGGCCACCCAGGACGCCGGTACATGGATGAAAACAATGCGCGCGACTTCCCCCTGGTGGGCGTCAACAGGAACGACGAAAAGCCCCAGGTAGAGCCCGACGGTACAAGCCATCAGGGCCGCAGCCGCGAGCCAGGGAATCAGCGCGCCGGCGCGCGGATAGAACCCCTCGGGCGAGCAATATGGGTACCAAGCCTTGTTTTCAAGATTCTTGATGATCCCCTGAACCAATACCTTTTCGGACAAGACCATTTGCGCGGGCCGGCAATCGTGGCAATAGTGAATACAAAAGCAAATCCCATGCCATAAGAGCCGGGCGCGGCGCTGCTTAACGAAGCAGGATACTGAGGCGGGCGGAATCGAGGATATTCTCGTGCACCCGCTCTTTCAGCCATAGGTCGCGCAAGTCAATCGAGTTGAAATCAATGCTCAGGGTAGTGATGTGCAAAGCTGCGCGAAGCCGCAGTGGATGGCGCACATGCAGCGCCACACGTTCGGCCACGGGCAATATGGCGATCCGTTCGCGTTCGTTTACGGCACGCTAATGGTGGCCAAGTGGTGGCTGAATCGAAGTCTGCCGCGCAGCTCGCTCTTCATCGACGGATCCGCGGCGAACGGCACGAACGCATCACATCTTGTGGCACTTCTGGCAAGAGACGATGCCCTTGGGGAAACGATTCAACTTCGGCAGATCAGAGCGATGTGGCTCGTGGCAACCAACGCAGTAGAATTTCTTGCCCGGACGCAGGGGGTCCGGCACTTCTTTCTGGTCATTGCCCAGCGGATGTCCGCTGCGTGTAAACCCGGCGATGACATGCGGCCCTTTCTTGATGTCCGGATGGCAATCCAGGCACAGTGCCGCTGGCTCCATTTTCAACAGGCCCTGGTAGTCGGAACCATGCGGGTTGTGGCATCCCAGGCACAGGCCGGCCGCAACCGGGCCGTGTACCACTTTGCCTTCGAACAGTTTCTTATCATGGCA
>Ga0334722_10001975_pt1 | contig 24053 bp, 22 predicted proteins | sample C3_bottom_MG_FD_207210 | JGI IMG/M metagenome (GOLD analysis project Ga0334722, IMG submission 207210) | Sediment microbial communities from Yellowstone Lake, YNP, Wyoming, USA - C3_bottom | ecosystem: Environmental > Aquatic > Freshwater > Lake > Sediment | place: USA: Wyoming | collected... | reverse complement strand
CACGAGCGCGGCGCGCGGCACACCGGCCACGCCCTTGCTGGTGAGCATCAGCGTGAGCATCATGATCAGCTGCTGGCCGAAAGACATCCCGACGCCGAACAACTGCGCCACGAACACGCTCGCCAGCGACAGGTAGAGCGTGGTGCCGTCGAGGTTGAAGCTGTAGCCCGTCGGCAGCACGAGGCCGACGATGTTCTTCGGACAGCCGAAGCGCTCCATCACCTCGAGCGCCTTTGGCAGCGCGGCTTCGCTGCTCGCCGTCGTGAACGCGATCAGGAACGGCTCCTTCACGGCGCGCATGAACTTCAGGAACGGCACCCGGATGATGTACGACACCCCGCCGATCACGATCACCGCAAAGACGATGAGGCCGCCGTACATCAGCAGGACCAGTTTGCCCAGCGTCAGCAGGATCCCGAGGCCCATCTTCCCGACGGTCGCCGCGATGGCCGCCATGACGCCGATGGGGGCGAAGGCCATCACGTAGCCGGTGAACTTGAACATCACCTGCGCCGTGCTCTCCAGCACCTCCACCACCGGCTTCCCCTTGTCGCCGATCGCGGCGACGCCGACGCCGAAGAAGATCGAGAAGACCACCAGTTGGAGGATGTCGCCGCGCGCCATCGCGTCGATGACCGACGTCGGAAACAGCATCACCAGCATGTCCCACCCGGTGTGCGCCTTGATCTCCTGCACGCCGCGCAGCGTGTCGACGCTCATGGTCGCCACCTGCACGCCCGCGCCCGGCTGAAACACGTTCACGAGGGCGAGGCCGAGGAAGAGCGCGATGGTCGTCGCCACCTCGAAGTAGATGATGGCCTTGAGGCCGATGCGGCCCATGGCCTTCAGGTCGCCGGTGCCGGCAATGCCGACGACCAGCGTCGAGAACAGCAGCGGCGCGATGATCATCTTGATCATCCGCAGAAACGTGTCGGCCAGCGGCTTGATCTGCTCGGCGTAGCCCGCGACGTGCGTGCCGTTCACGTCGGACGACGGCCAGAGGTAGCCGATGGCGATCCCGAGCACCAGTCCGATGAAGATCTGCGTGGTGTTGCTGGGCATCCGGCTCTTCACGGCCGGAGATGGACGAGGGGCAATCTCGACTTTCACGATGGTGGCTCCCGTCTCGATGGAAGGCGCGGGCGCTCGAGGAACGGGGCGTTCAGGCCCGCCCGTTGATCGCCTCGGCCATCACGTCCACGACGTACCGCTGGTCGTCTTCGCTCAATTCGCCAAAGACCGGCAGCGCCAGCGTCTCGCGCGCCGCCCGTTCCGCGTGCGGAAACTGGCCCTTCCGGTAGCCGAGGTTCGCGAAGCACTCCAGCTCGTGGAACGGCACCGGGTAGTAGATGGCGCAGCCCACCTTCCGGGACTCCAGGTGCGCCTTCACGCGATCGCGCTCCTGCAGGCGGACGATGTACTGGTTGAAGATGTGGTATCGATCCGGCAGCGCGACCGGCATGCCGACGCGATCCGCGAGGCCGCGCTCGCGGAACAGCGCATCGTAGCGCGCCGCGTTGCGCCGCCGGCCGTCCGTCCACGCCGGCAGGTGCGGCAGCTTGACGCGCAGCACCGCCGCCTGGAGCGCGTCCAGCCGGAAATTGCCGCCGATCGTCGTGTGGTAGTACTGCTGGTCCGCGCCGTGCACACGCAGGCGCCGCAGCACCGCCGCCACCGCCGCATCGGTCGTCGTCACCAGACCGCCGTCGCCGAACGCCCCGAGGTTCTTGCTCGGGAAGAACGAGAAGCAGCCCATCACGCCGAACCCGCCCACCGGCTTGTTCCTGTAGCGGGCACCGATGGCTTGCGCGGCATCCTCGATGATCGGCAGCCCGTGCCGGGCCGCGATGGCCGACAGCGCATCCATGTCGGCGCTTTGGCCGTACAGGTGAACCGGGATCATCGCCTTCGTGCGCGGCGTGATCGCTGCTTCCGCGGCGGCCGGGTCGATATTGTAGGTCACGGGATCGATGTCGACGAACACGGGCGTGGCACCGAGGCGCGAGACGCAGCCCCCGGTCGCGAAGAACGAGTACGCGCTGGTGATGACCTCGTCGCCGGCACCAATCCCCAGCGCCATCATCGCAATCAGCAGCGCGTCCGTGCCCGACGACACGCCCACCGCGTGCGGCACCTCGAGCGCGGCCGCGAGTTCCCGCTCCAGCGACTCGATCTCGGGGCCCATGATGAAGCGCTGGCTGTCGCACACGCGTGTGACGACCGCCAGGATCTCGTCCCGGATCGGGCGATACTGCGCCTGCAAGTCCAGCATCGGCACCTGCCGGGTGCCCGGGATCTTCTCTGTTGCCGTGGCCATGCTCCTGCTCCCGTAGGACGGACTACCGTCCCTTGATCTTCGGATCACCCCAGAGGCAGAAGTCGTTGCGGGAGTCGCGATTATCCGGCGGGCCGGGATCCGTGCTCAGCACGATCTCCACCATCTGGCCCTCGTACGCCGAAAGGTCGATGGTCGCCGGCAGCCACTTGCGATCGCGGTCGCGGTTCTTCGGGTTGATCGCTTCCTTAAGGTACTCTTCGTAGGTCCGGCCGTCCGACACGCCGATCCGGAACTGCGCGCCGTCGCCGTCCGCCTTCCAGGCATCCTCGCGAAGACCGTAGAAGATCTCCAGGACGCCGCGGCGAGGCACCTCGATCTTGAATTTCAGGCGCGAGGCCGGCGGCGCGAAGATCGCCTTGTGCGACACGCCGCCGATGGTCACGTCCTTGACGTTGAACAGCGGCTCGTCGGTCAGGTCCCACGTGCTCCGCTTCTGCGCGTCGTTGATCTGCGCCAGCAGGTCCGTCGTGACGCCTTCCCCCCCGCGGCGGGAGTTCCAGATCGCGATGGTCACGACTACGACCGCCAGCACGATGACGGCGGCGACCAACTTCGTGTTCTTCAGCACAGCAGCCCGTCCTCCTTGTCGCGGCCCCCGCTTCGAGGCCTCTGCATGCTAACACCCGTTCTGGGGTCAGGTCCAAAACGCAAGATTTTCTTCAATTTCTTGGATCCAATTCTTTGGAGAAAATCTTGCGTTTTGGACCTGACCCCACTACGAGCGGTGCTTGATGGCGGCGCGGGACTCGCGATCGACCTCCCGGCGGCGGATCGTCTCGCGCTTGTCGTGGGCCTGCTTGCCCTTGGCCAGGCTGACGGCCACCTTGACGCGGCCGTCCTTGAAGTACATCCGGACCGGCACCAGCGTCATCCCGCGCTCGGTAGTCTTCCCGATCAGCTTCCGGATCTCGTGCCGGTGCAGCAGCAGCTTCCGGGGCCTGAGCTCTTCGTGGTCCGCGTAGCCGCGGCTGCTGTAGGACCCGATGTGGACGTTGTGCACGAACACCTCGCCATCCGTCACGCGGGCGAAGCTGTCGCGCAGGTTGACGCGCCCTTCGCGGATGGCCTTCACCTCGGTGCCGACCAGCGCGATGCCAGCCTCGAATGTCTCGATCAGGTGGTAGTCGTGGTGCGCCTTGCGGTTGTCGGCGATGATCTTCTCCGCCTTCTTCCGCTCTTCCTTCTGTTTCTCGTCGCGCGCACTCATGGCGAGCCTCCGGAGCCTGGCCGCAGTCCCGCCGGCGGACTGGCCGACGACCCGGCCAGCCGCGCCGCGAGGCAAATCGCTTCGATGAGGCTGCCGGGATCCGCCACGCCGCGGCCGGCGATGTCGAACGCGGTGCCGTGGTCCACCGATGTCCGGATGATGGGCAGGCCGAGCGTCACGTTGACTGCCTTGCCGAACGCCAGCAGTTTGACGGGGATGAGCCCCTGGTCGTGGTAGCACGCCACCACGGCATGGAACTCGCCCCGCGCCGCGCGCACGAAGAGCGTATCGGCCGGCAGCGGGCCGGTGATGTCCAGGCCGTCCCGCCGGCAGGCGTCCAGCACCGGGGCAAACACCAGCCGTTCTTCCATACCGAGCACGCCGCCTTCGCCCGCATGCGGATTGAGTCCGGCCAGCGCGATGCGCGGCTCCGGGAATCCGAATCGCGGCAATTCCTTGCACGTCAGGCGAAGGACGCGATCGAGCACGTCGCGCGTGAGGAGTCCGGGCACTGCCGCGAGGGGCTCGTGGATGGTCGCCAGCACCACGCGCAGGCTCTCCGCGTAGAACATCATCGCGACGTACGGCGCGCCGGTCAGGTGCGCCAGCAACTCGGTGTGCCCGTGCCAGGGCAATCCCGCCAGCGCAAAGGCCTCCTTGTTGATGGGGGCAGTCGCGATGCCCGCAACCTGTCCCGCCAGCGCATCTCGCGTGGCGGCGACGATGGCATCGTAGGCGGCCTGGCCCGCCAACGCGGACAACTGGCCGGGCGTGAAACCTGCGGCATCTGCCGGCCCGTACAGCACGGGTTCACACGCGCTCAAGACGCGGGTGTCGGCGCACGCCTTCGCGGCGATCTCGGGCCCGATCCCCGCCGGGTCTCCCACGGTGACCGCGATGCGAGGCCGGCGCATCAGTGCACGTCCGAGCCGTTGACGCTCTCGTCGCGGACCGGTGCCGACAGCTTCGGTCCCGGCGGCAGCTCGTAGCGGAGACAACACTTCAGGCGGCCGCAGAGGCCGGACAGGCGGGACGGATTGAGCGCGAGGTCCTGCTGCTTCGCCATCTTGATGGAGACAGGGTCGAACGAGTGCAGCCAGGTCGAGCAGCACAAGGGCCGGCCGCACGTGCCGTAGCCGGTCAGCATCCGCGCCTCGTCGCGCACGCCAATCTGGCGCAGTTCGATGCGCGTCTTGAAGTCGGATGCCAGTTCGCGGACGAGTTCACGGAAGTCGACCCGCTCCTCCGCCGTGAAGAAGAAGACGAGTTTCGAACCGTCGAACGCCTGCTCCACCCGCGCCAGCTTCATCGCCAGTCCGCGCTCGCGGATCTTCATCACGCCCATGCGAAACGCGTCGCGCTCCCGCTGCTCGTGGCGGCGGCGCATCTGCAGGTCCTGGGGCGTGGCCCGGCGCACGACGAACGATCGGCAATCGGCTGTGGGCTGCTTCGCCATCGCGAGCAGCGACCGGGCCACCACGTGCCCGATGACGGGGTTGCCATCGAGAGTGACGACGACCGGGTCGCCGTCAGCGAGGGGAGGTTCCACGTCCGGCGGCACGGCGGCACGCACCATCAGTCCGTTGATGGTCTTCAGCATGACCGCGGCGCCGGCGCTTCCAGCGCTCATAGGCTTCGTATCTATAGCGATGCGAACACCCGCCGGCTACAACTGGAACGCCAGCCAGTCCACCACGATCTTGGGACTGGCATTCTGCCGTTCCACCGCGGCCAGCGATCGCCCGACCGCTGAAAACGCCCGTTCGAGCCGCGCCCGGTCGTAATCCCCCGCCAGGCGTTCCAGGTCGGGCCTGAGATCGAGGTTGACCAGCGCGGTCTCGGACGCGCGTACCGATAGCACCGAAACGTCGCGCAACAGCGACGCCATGATTCCCAGCCGCACGGCCAGCGCATCGCGCGCCGCACCGGACTGGGTCTTGCCCTTGCTCTTCCCCGGCATCGCCTCCAGCAGCGCCGATCCCAGCGCGAGGCGGGCCCGGGGATCGCTGGCGCGCGCGGCGCCCTGGAGAATGGCCAGGGCCACCGCCCGCGCCTCGACGGTGTCAATCGTACTCGCATCGAGGGCACGGCGGAAACTGCCGCCCGACAGGGCCGCCGCGGCATGCGCATCCCGGTCGCTCATCCGGTGCCGCTCGACCAGCGCGGTGGCGACATCCTGCGGCGCAAGCGGAGCGAATCGCACGTGACAGCAGCGCGATCGAATCGTGGGCACCAGGTCGTTCGGCTGCACCGCGATCAACACGAGAATCGTGCGCGCCGGCGGCTCCTCCAGCGTCTTCAGCATCGCATCCTGCGCATCGCCGGTCATCTGGTCGGCCGCGTCGATCACGACCACCCGATACTGGCCCTCGTACGGGCGATACGCCATCCTGCCGATGAGTTCGCGAATGGGCTCAATCTTGATGGATCCGCTGTCACCAGGCTCAACGGTAAGGAGATCGGGGTGGATGCGCCGCGCGATCCGGCTGCACGACGCGCACGACCCGCAGGCATCGCGCCATCCGTGGGCGGCGTCGTCGACAGGGCTGAGGCAGTTCAGCGCCTGCGCCACTGCTGTCGCCACCTGCCGCTTGCCAATCCCCTCCGGCCCCGATAAGACGAGGCTGGGCGGCAGCGTGCCCGCCGTAATGGCGCGGGCCAGCAATCCCATCTGGCGTCGGTGGCCGACCAGGTCTCTGAATGCCATGGTGACGGAAATCCAGTGTGATGCTACCACACGCATGACAGCCGCCCGGACGAGGGCAGGCGCGCGGGATCAGCGAATCCAGGTCCAGCAGGTGTAGAGAGCGGTGGCGATGGACGCCGCCACCAGCAGCACGGCGAGAGCCCGGACGGCCGGAGCCCGCCGCCAGGCCGCGGACACGCCGGCGCCGCCGGCCAGCGCGAGGGCGCCTGACGCCGACAGGTGATACCGCATCTCGACGGGCGTCACCATCCCCAGCACCAGGAACGCGACGAACATCGTCATCCACCCGGCGAGGGCGAGCGAAAGCGGGTCGCGCCGACGTTCGCGAATGAGGACGATGAACCCGGCCGCCGCGAGCGGCAGCAGGGGCCAGCCGAAACTGACGCCCGCCTGTGCCACCGGAAGGACGGCACGCATCCAGAGCGGCACGCCCTGGGGTTCGGCGCCTGGCGCCACGTCTCGACGCTGCGTCGGGTCCACCAGCACCAGCGTCCGGCTGGCCGGCAGGTTTCCCGTCTCCGACTGCACGCGACGCGCCTGGGCCGTGTAGACGTCGATGAAGTGGCCGTAGTACGCGACCACAACGATGGCGACCATGGCGATCACGATCGCGCCAGCCCACACCGCGCGGCGCCTCAGCGGACCGACTCCCCACTTCCAGGTGGCCGCGCAAGTGGCCACCAGCGTCACGGTCAGCGTGGCAAACGTGCTGAGATGGGAACCCATCGCCGTGAGGATCAGCAGCGCCACGCCCGAGAACGCGAGCGCGGGGCGCTTCCACCGGTCGATCGCCAGCACCATCGCGCAGACGGCCACCACCGCCATGGCTTCGCCGAAAGCGTTGGGGTGATTCGCCGAGCTGACGATGTCGTACACCACCGGCACGGTGTTGAACAGCACCGCCGCGACGGCACCGGCGAGGCGGTCTTTCCAGACGCGGGCGGCGGCAAGGTACAAGGTCACGCCCGCCATCGTCCACGCGGCCAGCACGACGACCCGCAGCAGCGACACGTGGTCCATCAGCGGCGCGAAGGGCGCAGCCACCAGGTACAACCCGATCGCGTACGGAAACTTGTAGCCGCGCGGCGTCACGGACGTGAAGTAGTAGCGGCCGGCCAGCACCCATTCGAAGCGGTGGGCCTGGAAGATCGCGTCAATCACGTCCTTTGCCGGGTGCAGCAGCGTCAGCAGCTTGAGGTAGAACGCGGTCGACGAGAACAGCGCGACGAAGCGGCCGGGCGTGCTCATCTCGTGCCGGCGCAGCCGCGCCCACAGCGCTGCGACCAGCACCGGCAGCGCCGCCCACACCACCATCTGCCGGGTTCGTAGCGCGTACTCCCCATACGGGGCGAACATCATCGTGATCGGCATCGACTGCAGCCCGGCCACCGCGAGCGCAACGACCAGCGTGCCTGCCAGGCCAGCGCCCAGCACGGCCGCGACACCTGCCATGACACCGGCCCCGATAGCCGCCGACCCGATCACCGCGGCGGGCGGCAGGGGCCACCGGCCGGACGCCGGTTCGCACGCGATGCGGCTGACGACGAGGCCGAGATGGCGTCGATCCTGGGGTCCCGGCATGAACCACTCGGCGGGACGAATGGACAGCACGAGCCCGCGATCCTGCGGCCGCGCCGGGACGCGGACCGACATGTCGGAGTACCCCGCCTGCGGCACGGCTCGGGCCAGCACCACGCCATCGGCCGCCACGGTGACCTCCGACGGCACGGGCACATTGGCCGGCCGCATTCCGCCGGACATCTGGATCGCGCACGTCCACTCGATCCGGCGATCGAGGCCTCTCAGTTCGACGCGGCCTTCCTCCGCCGTCCACGCGAACAGGCGGCCCTCCGCGACCTCGGGTTCGTAGAAGCCCGGCAGGAGGTCCGGCAGGTACCGGCTCATGTCGAAGGTGATGGCGGGCGAGGACGCGTACGCCAGCACGGCGCAGAGCGCTCCGAGCAGGCTGCCCGCCACGATACCGAGGAGTGCGCGAAGCATCACGCTAGCTGAGCCAGATGATCTTGGCGGCAAACAGGGCCGCGAATGCGGACAGGCCCATGATCGCGCGCCATTCGCGGTTGCGCCACGCGCGCGCCCAGCTGAAGGCACGCCTGACCTCCGCCGCCTGGCCGCGGCAGTACGCGTCGTACTCGGATCCGAACTGCCGGCGGAGGAACGCCTCCTCGGATCGAATGGCCGCCGTCAGCGTGACCGAAAGATAGATCGCCGCGCAGAGGGCGACCCACACATTGGCCGATGCGATGGCGACCCCGGCGCCCATCACCGAGGACCCGACGTAGAGCGGGTGCCGGGAGAACCGGTAGGGTCCCGATCGCGTGACCTCCCGGCTCTTCTCGAGGTGGCCGGCGGCCCACACGCGAATGGCTTCGCCCAGCGCGGCCACGGGGAGCCCCCACAACATCGACACCGGCGTCGGGCTGGCCAGCACGAGCGCGATCGCGCCGGTGGCAAATCCCAGGGGCACGCGGCGCCGCGCGAGCAGGGCTGTGGCGTCAGCCACGGTCCGTCTCCTGTTCCAGCCTCTGGTCCACGGCGTTCACCACCTCGTCCACGCTGATCTCTTCCAGGCACGCCGCCGCGCGGCGGCACGCCCGCTTGTGATGGCACTCGCACTCGTCGAACCGGGAGACGCAACGATCGCGGCCCGACCACGGCCCGTTACGTGCCGGGTTGGTGGGCCCGAAGATCCCGACCACCGGCACACCCAGTGCCGCGGCGAGCTGCATCGGGCCGGTATCACCCGCGACGAACAACGCCGCGTCCCGGCACAGCGCCAGCATGTCACCGAGACCGGTCGGCGGAGCCGCCTCGGCCGACCCGCCCGACGCCGACACCACCTGGTCCGCCAACCCCTGCTCACCGGGACCCCAGAGCACGGAGCTCCGCAACTGATGCCGCTCCGACAGGTGCCGGGCGATCTTGCCGAATCGATCCGGCGGCCACTTCTTGTTGGGCCAGCCCGCCCCGGGGTTGATGATGGCAAATCGCCCGTTCCCGCTCAAGCCCAGCCGGGCGCGCACCTCGTCGGTGACCGCGGACACCGGCGGTACGAGGGGAAACGTCCACGTCGCATCCGGCACGCCGAACGCCCGGAGGATGGACAGGTTCTTCGCTATCACGTGTCCACCGTTATCCGTCGGCGGCTGCACGCCGTAGAACAGGCTCGCCGGCTTCTCGCGCAACGCCGCGGTGGCGAACCCGGCCACGGTCCTGGCGCCGGAAAGCCGCGCAATCGCCGCGGACTTCATCAACCCCTGGAGATCGATCGCGAGATCGTAGCGCTGCCGCCGAAGGTCACCGACGACGTTCCACCAACTGGCGTCGGCGCCTCCCACCACGATCACGCGGTTCAGCATGGGCACGAAGCCGAGCAGCGCGCGGTAGCGCGCATCAACGACCCAGTCGATCCGCGCATCCGGCCACGCCGCGCGCATCGCGGCCGCAGCGGGCAGCGCGTGCACGAGATCGCCCAGGGCGCCGAGCCGTACAATCAGGATGGAGCGCGCCATTCACCCGTTCTGCAGCCGCGACAGCAGGTCGCGCGTGGAATGATCCTTGGGATCGCCGACGATGGCCGTGCGTCCGCCGTACGACTGGACAATCGGACGCTCGGGAACCGATTCGACCGTGTAGTCGGTGCCCTTGCAGTGCACGTCGGGCTTGAGCCGCAGCAGGACGGCGGTGACGGTGCGGCCGCTGAAGATCGTGACGTAGGTCACGCCGCGCAGCGCCGCCACGAGCTCGGCCCTGTCCGACTGGTTCATCACCGGCCGTCCCTCGCCCTTCAGCAACCGCACGGACTCGTCGTCGTTGACGGCGACGACCAGCACGTCGGCCTCCGCGGCCGCACCCTGCAGGTACCTGATGTGCCCGACGTGGAGCAGATCGAAGACACCGTTGGCGAGAGCAACCGTCCTGCCGGCGGCCCGGTCGGCGGCCACGAGCCGTGCGAGTTCGTCGAGCGAGACTACTGGAGCAGCCACGTCAGTTACTCAAGCGGGTGCGCCTGCAGCCACACCACGGCTTCGATCAGGTTCTCGACGATGGCGTCGGCCTTGACGCCCAGGGGCGGCGCCATGTTGGCTTCGGTGGCTCCGTAGCCGGTCTTCACCATGATGGCGCGCGTCCCGGCGCTGCACCCCATGGCCAGATCCCGCCAGCGGTCGCCGATCATCACCGATCGCCGGAGGTCGATGTGTAGATCGCGCGCGGCCTGGAGGGCCATGCCCGGCTTCGGCTTCCGGCATTCGCACTCGATCCGGTACTTATCGACCACGGCATCGGGCGAATGCGGGCAGTAGTAGTGCCCATCGAGCCGGCCGCCGCCGTTGCGGGCGCAATCGGCCAGGTAGCGCGCCGTCTCGTCCACGAAATCCTCGCCGTAGATGCCCTGCGCCACGCCAGCCTGGTTGGTGGCGACCACGACCAGGTAGCCCATCTGGCCGAGCAGGCGCATCGCGTCGACGGCAAACGGGAACAGCACGAGCCGTTCGAGGCGATCGATGTACCCGGCTTCTTCGTTGAGCGTGCCGTCGCGGTCCAGGAAGGCGGCAGGGCGAAGTTCCATGGCGTCTATTGTTTCACAGCGCTGAGCGCATCCACAGCCCCGACGACCTCGGCCGCGCCAATCCCCGTCATGCAGCGGTGGTCCAGCGGGCATTCGCGGAGCATGCAGGGGCGGCACCAGGCCCGGGCCGTCAGGATGGTGGCGGGTCTGGCGCCCGCGGGCGACGTGGCGCGGTCGTCGGTGGGCCCGAACATCGCCACCACCGGCACGCCGAGCGCGACGGCAAGGTGCATCGCGCCCGAGTCGTTGGACACGAACGCCGACGCCAGCGACAGCACCCCGCAGAGGGTTGCGATGTCCGTCTGCCCGGCGAGATCGAGCATCGTGGTGGCGGGACGCGCCGCACCACCAGCCCGCAACGCGGCGTCAATCGCCCGGACCGTTGGGCGATCTGCCTGGCTGCCGACGACGACGCACAGCGCGCCGCGCCCGTGTGTCAGGTTCTGGATAACGGCAGCAAACCGGTCGGGCGGCCAGCGCTTGGCGCCACCGTACGCGGCTCCCGGCCCGATGCCGACGAGGCGCCGGACACCATCCCATCCGGAACGAGCGAGCAGGTCCCGCGCGCTCGCGATCGCGGCGGGCGGCGCCTCGAGGTGCGGCTCGCGCCCCGCGTTCGGGAACCCGAGCGCCGCCGTAAGCTGCCGGTAGTAATCCACCTGATGGACGGCGCCTGATGGCTTGCGAATCGCCCGTGTGAGCAGCAGGCGTCTCAGGTCCGTCCGGTATCCCCATCGTTCGCCGATGCCGGCGCGCCTGGCGAGGACGGCAGATCTCGCCGAATTGGGAAAGAGGATGGCGGTGTCGGCGCTCGCTGTGCGAATCGCGGCCACGTCGCCGGCCACGCCGCGGATCCCGCCGAACCGCGTGTCTCCGCTCAGGTAGATCACGCGGTCAACGCCCGGAGCCAAAGACATGACATCCGCCACGCCGGGCCGCGCCGCCACGACCAGCTGGGCATCGGCGTCGCGGCGCCGGATGTCGGCCAGCGCCGGCAACGCCATCACGGCGTCGCCAATCCAGTTTGGCGCAAAGACGAGGTACGTCATGGGTCCACGCGATCGGCCCCGTCCTCGTCATCGCGCCAGCGGCGATGCATCCAGAGCCAGAGTTCGGGGTGCCGGCGGACGTACATTTCCAGCACGTCGGTGCACCGCTGCGTGAAATCGAGGAGCGCTTCCGGCGAATCGTCCGCCGGCGGTTCCACCGGCCGCTCGAACACCATGCGGTACCGTCCGGGCCCGGCGGGCAGCGCAAACACCGGCAGCACCGCGGCGCCGGTGCGCCGCGCCAGGATGGCGAGGGCCATCGTGGTCGACGCCGGGCGGTCGAAGAAGTTCACCGTCACCGCGTCCGGGCGCTGGATGTGCTGGTCGATCAGAATGGCCACGGCCTCGTTCTCCTGCAGCGCCCGCAGGACGCGGCGAATGGCGCCGCGGCGGTAGATGGAGAAGTTGCCCGTGCAGCCGCGGATCTGTTCGATCAGGCCGTGCAGGTGCGGGTTGTCGAGCGCTCGGGCTAGGACCCCGATCCGACGGTGGCTCTGGGCCGCGTGGGCCAGGGCCTGCATCTCCCAGTATCCGAAGTGCCCCGTGAAGAAGAGCACGCCCTTGCCATTGGCGTAGGCGGCCTCGGCGCGCTCGGTGCCTTCCCACTCGACGCGCGCCAGCATGTCCTCGCGACTGAGGGCGCAGAACTTCATCAACTCGAACAGCAACCGGCCGAAGTGCACGAAGACACCACGGACGATGGCCCGCTGCTCGGCCTGCGGCCGATGCGGGAACGCCGCCGCCACGTTCGCGAGCGCAACCCGCCGGTGACGCGCGTCGAACAGGTAGAAAAGATGTCCGAGCGCTGCTCCCATCCTGCGGGCCGTCCCCCACGACGCGAGCCGCGCCAGCCACAGCGTCCCGCGCACCAGCGCGTACTCGAGCCGCCACCGGATCCGCTTCATCCGGACCACCCTGCGCGCGCGGCCTTCACGGCGCGGGCATCCTGCAATCGCGTGCCCAGCCACTCACGGAACTCCCCTGCGGGTTCGATCCGCACCGTCATCGGCACCCAGAACAACGGGAACGGCAGCGGCCGGAACGGCAGCAGGCGCATCAGGTCTTTTTCCGTCGTCATCACGGCACGCGCGCCGCACGCCCTGGCCGCCTGCGAGATACGCTCGACGTCCCTCGCGCCGTACGCGTGATGATCGCGGAACGAGCGCGTCCCCGGCACACGCCAGCCGCCCGCCACGAGCTCCGCGAAGAACCGGTCGGGGTGTGCGATGCCCGCCACCGCGAAGACGGGCACGTCCAGCGGCGCGGGGGCCGCGGCAGCCACCAGGTCGAGCCGCCGTGCGGGCTCGGCCTTCCGCACGATCGCAAACGCAGTGCCGACGCCAAGCCGGCCTGCCAGTTCGCGGGCGGCCTCAGGGGACACGCCGGGAACGAGCACTGCGTCGGCGCAGCGCGCCGCATCCAGCGGTTCGCGCAGCCGCCCGACCGGCAGCGTGCGGCCATCTGCCACGTCGTCCTGGCTCACGACGAGCAGATCGACGTCCCGATGCAGAGGCAGGTGCTGGAATCCGTCGTCGAGCACGTGGACGGTGGCTCCCAGCCGGCGCTCGGCGAGCACGCCGGCCAGATGCCGCTCGCGCGACACCAGCACGGGCACACCGGTGAGCGCGCGCGCCAGCATCAACGGCTCGTCACCGCTCGATGGCAGGTCGGCCCGCAGTTGCGTCCCGTCGGACACGACCACAACCCCGTCCGGGGTGTGCTGCCGCGCGTACCCGCGGCTCAGGATGGCCGGGCGCTCGCCCATCTCGCGCAGGAGCGCCGCCACGTGCGCCACGGTCGGCGTCTTGCCACTCCCGCCGACGCGCAGGTTGCCCACGCTGATCACGGGCCGCTCCAGCCGGCGTTGCCGCGACGCCTGCTGCCAGGAGCGGCGTCGGGACCGGGCGACGTGCGCGTAGAGCCAAGTCAGCACCATCAGTCCTGTCAGCGCGCCGATGGAAAGGCCAGGACGTTGCCGACCGCAGGCGTGGGCAGCGGCAGCAACCCGGCAATCGCGTCGAGACTGCGTTGCTTGGCGCCGCGGTTGGCTTCGACCAGTTGCCGCGCGGCTTCGCCGAGTCGCTCGCGCCTCTCGCGGTTCGTCAGCACATCGATCAGGGCGTCCTCCAACTCCCGCGCGGAGAACACTTGCACGGCGGCGTGCTGTTCCAGAAACGACGCGGCAATCTCCGCGAAGTTCTGCATGTACGGTCCAAAGAGCACCGCCTTGCCGTGGATGGCGGGCTCCAGGATGTTGTGGCCACCGACGTCCACCAGGCTGCCGCCGACAAACACCGCGGTCGCCACCTGGTAGATGTGCGCCAGCTCGCCAATCGTGTCGAGGACGACGACATCGGCCCGCGGATCCTCGTCGATCGCGAGCGCGGACCGCCTCACGGTCCTGAACCCGGCCTGCCGTGACGCCGCTTCGACCGCGTCGAAGTGTTCCGGCTTGCGCGGAGCGATGACGAGCAGCGGGTTCTTCGTGAGCGTGCGAATCCGCTCAAAGCAGCCCAGCACGATCTCGCTCTCGCCCGGCATCGTGCTGCCCGCGACGATCACCGGGCGCGTGGGCGGCACCAGGAAGAAGCGCAGCACGCGGTCGGCGCCCCGGGCCAACCCGGCGCCGCCGACGGGCTGCAGCGAGTCGAACTTGAGGCTGCCCGTGATCGTGATCCGCTCGCGTGGTGCGCCCAGGTCCACGAGCCGCCCGGCCGTCTCTTCGCCCTGGACGCAGAAGCGATCCACCAGCCCCAGCACGCGCCTGAACAGCGGGCGCACCAGCTTGTACCGCGGAAACGATCGCGTCGAGATCCGGCCGTTGATCACGATGGTCTTGATCCCGCGATCGCGGCAGCGCCGGAGCAGGTTCGGCCAGATCTCGGTCTCCATCATCACGAACAGCTTCGGGCGCACGACGTCGAGCACGCGATCGACGATGAACGGGAGGTCGAGCGGAAAGTAGAAGAAGCCGTCGGCCGCCTGGAAGTGCTTCCGGGCGACTTCCTGCCCGGTCATCGTGGTGGTCGAGACGAACAGACGCAGGCGCGGATACCGGGCCTTGAGTTCGCCCGCGATGGCCCGGGCCGTCAGGGCCTCCCCCACCGATACCGCGTGGATCCATATCGACTCGTCCCGGTCGAGGTTCAGGGAGAGCGGAAGGAACCCCAGCCGCTGCCGAAGGTTCCCGACGTACTTCTTGTACCGGACGGCCTGGTACGCAAAGTAGGGCAATGCCAGGAAGAAGAGAATGACCGTCGCGAGGCTGTAAACCACGTACATACGCCGCTTCAACATACCACGCGGGTTTGACCCTGCCGCAAGCCCTTCACTACAATCAGGTTCGCACTCATGGAGGCACCGAATGGCAATCAAAGTCGGGATTAACGGGTTCGGACGCATCGGCCGCAACATCGTTCGCGCGGCGATGAGCAACAGCAACATCGAGTTCGTGGCGGTGAACGACATCACCGACACGAAGACACTGGCACACCTGCTCAAGTACGACTCGATCCTGGGAAATCTCGACGCTGCCATCGAAGCGGGCGAAGGATTCATCAAGATCAACGGCAAGACGATCAAGGTCCTGTCCCAGAGGGACCCGGCTCTGCTGCCCTGGAAGGAACTCGGCGTGGACGTCGTGTTCGAGTCCACCGGCAAGTTTACCAAGCGCGACGATGCGGCGAAGCACATCGCGGGTGGGGCCAAGCGGGTCATCATCACCGCGCCGGCGACGTCGCCTGACGGCTCGTTCGTGATGGGCGTGAACAACCAGCAGTACGACCCCGCCAAGCACGTGGTGGTTTCCAACGCGTCGTGCACGACGAACTGCCTCGCGCCGTTCGCGAAGGTGCTGAACGACAACTTCGGGATCAAGAAGGGCTGGATGACCACCATCCACTCCTACACGAACGACCAGGTGGTGCTCGACTTCCCGCACAAGGACCTTCGCCGTGCGCGCGCCGCCGGCCTGTCGATGATCCCGACGACGACCGGCGCCGCCAAGGCTGTCGGCGAGGTGCTGCCCGAGTTGAAGGGCAAACTGGACGGGTTCTCGATGCGGGTGCCCACGCCGAACGTATCGGTCGTGGACCTGTCGGCGCTGCTCGAGAAGCCCACGACGGCTGAAGAGGTGAACGCGGCGTTCCGCGCCGCCGCGGCCGGCCCGCTCAAGGGCATCCTTGCCGTCGAGGATGCGCCGCTGGTCTCGATCGACTTCCGCGGCAACCCGAACTCGTCGATCGTCGACTCGGCCTACACCAAGGTGATGGGCGGTGATTTCGTGAAGGTCCTCTCGTGGTACGACAACGAGTGGGGCTACTCGATGCGCTGCATCGACCTGCTGCTCTTCATGGCCGGCAAGGGGATCTAGGCAGGCGGTAGGCGATAGGCGCCAGGCGTCAGGGGCCGGCAGCCGTGCCGGCCCGTCTCCAACTCGACCAGCCCCCGTGGGTAGCATCATGGCCAAGCTTTCGATTCGAGATCTCGATCTCCGCGGCAAGCGTGTGTTCATCCGCGTCGACTTCAACGTCCCGATCAAGGAGGGGCGGATCAAGGACGACACGCGGGTGCGGGCTTCGCTGCCCACGATTACCTACGCGTTGGAACACGGTGCGACGGTCATCCTCGCGTCACATCTGGGCCGGCCCAAGGGCGGGCCAAGCCCCGAGTTCAGCCTCAAGCCGGTGGCCGATCACCTCGCCACGCTCCTAGGCCGGGCGGTGACGTTTGCCGCGGACTGCGTAGGCGAACCGGCGCGGCAGGCAATTGCGGCCGCGGAGCGCGCCGGCAACAAGGTCGTGGTACTTGAGAACGTCCGGTTCCACAAGGAAGAAGAGAAGAACGACCCGGCGTTCGCCAGGCAGCTGGCGGAACTGGCCGACCTGTATGTGAACGATGCGTTCGGGTCGAGTCATCGCGCCCATGCCTCGACCGAGGGCATGGCGAAGCTGCTGCCGGAGGCGGCGGCCGGCTTCCTGATGGAAGACGAGCTGAAGTATCTCGGCATGGCGCTCGGGTCGCCCAAGCGGCCGTTCGTGGCCATCCTGGGCGGCGCCAAGGTCTCCGACAAGATCGAGGTCATCGAGAACTTTCTCAACCGCGTGGATGCGCTGTTGATTGGCGGGGCGATGGCCTACACGTTCCTCAAGGCGAAGGGCCTGCCGGTCGGATCGTCGCTCGTCGAGGACGACAAGCTCGACGCGGCGCGCAGCGTGATGGCCAAGGCCGAGGAGCAGCGGGTGCAGCTGGAACTGCCGATCGATCACGTGGTGGCTGGGAAGATCGAGGCGGGTGTGGCGACCGAGACGCTGGCGGTCGGGGACAACGCGATCGGCAGCCGCATGGGACTGGACATCGGCCCGAAGACGGCCGAGCGCTACGCGGAGATCATCGCGTCGGCGAGGACGGTGGTCTGGAACGGCCCGATGGGTGTATTCGAGACGAGCCCCTTCGATGCCGGGACGACGGCGGTGGCCAAGGCCGTGGCCGCAGTGAAGGGCACGACGATCATCGGCGGCGGCGACTCGGTGTCGGCCGTCGCCAAGGCGGGTGTGACAGACCAGATCACGCACATCTCGACGGGCGGCGGCGCCTCGCTCGAGTTCCTCGGCGGCGCCGTGCTGCCGGGCGTCGCCGCTCTCACCAACGCGTAGCGTTGTCTCGGTACGTGGCCCCGGGCTGTCGAAGTACGTGGCCCAGGGCTTCAGCCCTGGGAACAGCGAAGGCCGTGTGACATCCTGGGAGCGCCAGGCTCCAGCCTGGCACGTCGTGAAAGCAGTGTGACATCCATGTCCAAGCGCATTCCGTTCGTCGCCGCCAACTTCAAGATGTTCAAGACCGTCGCCGAGACGGTCAGTTACCTTCAGGAACTGAAGGCGCTGGTGCAGGGCGTCACCGACGTGGAGATCGTCGTCGCGCCGCCCTTCACCGCCGTTCACGCGGCGGCCGGCGCCGCCCGCAACACGCGCATCGGCATCGCCGCCCAGAATCTCTACTTCGAGCGCGAGGGCGCGTTCACCGGGGAGATCAGCGCCAGCATGATCAAGGACGCCGGCGCCGGCTACGTGATCATCGGCCACTCCGAACGTCGCCGGCTGTTCGGCGACACCGGCGACGCCGTCCACAAGAAGTTGCGCGCGGCTCTCGCGGCGGACCTCACCGCCATCGTCTGCATCGGCGAAACGCTGGAAGAGCGGGACGCCAACCGCACCAACGACGTCCTCGACCGGCAGCTGGCCGATGCGCTCGACGGCCTCACGCCGGCGCAGGTGGCCGCGCTCGTCATCGCCTACGAGCCCGTGTGGGCCATCGGCACCGGCCGCAATGCCACGCCGCAGCAGGCGGGCGAGGCGCACGCCTACATCCGCGGCTGGCTGCGCGCCAAGTTCGGGTCCGACGGCGCCGAACCCTGCCACATCCTGTACGGCGGCAGCGTGAAGCCGGACAACATCCGCGAACTCATCGCCCTGCCGGACGTGGATGGCGCGCTGGTGGGCGGCGCCAGCCTCAAGGCGCAGTCCTTCTTCGAGATCATCAGGGGATGCCAGGGCTAGGCGATAGGCGATAGGCGCTGAGGAAGATACGGGCTCACGCTGCCGACCCTCCGTTCGCGCTCCCCTCACTGGGCGGCCGCCGGCGCGTTAAGATGTTCCGGATGCGAGTTGTCGGCAGCCTGATCCGCCTCACTCCCGAATTCGCCGCGTCGTACGTCGCCCTGCACGCCAACACGTTCCCGGCGGTGCTGGCGCGCATCGCGAAGTCCAACATCCGCCACTACTCCATCTTCCTGCGCGACGACGTGCTGTTCAGCTACTTCGAGTACGCCGGCGCGGGCTTCGACGCCGACATGGCGGCCATCGGCACCGATGCGGTGACGCGCCAGTGGTGGACGCTGACCGACCGGATGCAGGAGCCGTTCGAGTGGCGCGCGACGGGCGAATGGTGGGCCGCGATGCCAGAAATCACGCGCGTCGCCCCGGGCGGAACGGTGAGGCCCGCTGAAGCGTTGACACGCCGCCTCGCGTTTGTCGGCACGCTGTCAGCATCGAGTGCCGCGACGGGTGCCGGGCGGCCGGTCACAACACCAGGCATCCAGGTGCTCCGGGCGTTTCAATCGCCGACGCACGTCTACGTCTATTGCGAAGTAGCGGCCGACGCCTCCGTGAACGGCGTCGCCATGGGCCTCCAGCGAGCGCTGGGCCTGACTGACCCGCCCGGGGAGATGACCGAGGTCTTCCACACGGACGGCGCGGACCGGAAGAAGGTGTTCGTCTCGGGCTGTTTCGACATGCTCCACAGCGGGCACGTGGCGTTCTTCAAGGAAGCGGCCGCCTACGGAGATCTCTACGTCGGCATCGGGTCCGACGCGACCATCTTCGATCTCAAGGGCCGCCATACTGTCAATTCGCAGGACGAGCGGAAGTACATGATCGACGCGCTGGAATGCGTCACCGAGTGCCGGATCAATAGCGGCAACGGCATCATGGACTTCGACGAGGAGATCGACGACATCCGCCCGGACGTGCTGGTCGTGAACGAAGACGGCCACACGCCGGCGAAGGAGGCGTTCTGCCGGGAGAAGGGCATCGATTACGTCATCCTGCACCGCATCCCGCCCGACGGCCTGCCGGCTCGTTCAACTACGTCGATGCGCACTGAGTGCCGCATTCCGTTCCGGATCGACCTCGCCGGCGGCTGGCTCGATCAGCCGTACGTTTCGAAACTTCATCCCGGTGCGGTGCTGACGATATCGATCGAGCCGACCGAAGAGTTCAACGACCGGTCGGGCATGGCCTCGAGCACACGGCGCAAGGCCATCGCCCTCTGGCAGAATACGTTGCCGCACGGCGAGCCGGAGCATCTCGCGCGCGTCCTTTTCAGTTTCGAGAACCCCCCTGGCACCCAGGAGGTGGCCGGTTCCCAGGACTCGCTCGGCATCGTCCTTCCCGGCCTGAACCGGCTCTATTACGAGGGCAGTTACTGGCCGACGACAATCGAATCCGTTCACAACGAGGAGATTCTGTCGTGGATCGAGCGCCACCTGTGGCTCCTCACGCTGGGCCCGCGCGAAAGTACGTTCCGCGTGCTGGACGAGACGCGCATCGACGCGGCGGGCGCCCGGGCACTGGCGGATGCCGCTGACGAGTGCTGGAACGCGATCCGGGCGAAGGACGCCCAGGCGTTCGGGAACGCCTTCCGCCGGTCGTTCGAGGCCCAGGTGGCCATGTTCCCAAAGATGGTCGATGACGGGATCCGCACGATGATCGAGCAAAACCGGGATGGCGCGCTGGGTTGGAAGCTCTCGGGCGCGGGCGGGGGCGGATATCTCATCCTGGTCTCACCCACGCCCCCGGCGGAGGGCCGGCCGATCCGCATCCGCCGGCGCGGCAGCCTGTAGGCGCGCCGAATGCAGGAGTGTGGGCCGGGCCGTTCCTGGCCTGAGCGAAGTCGAAGGCAGCCCCGGCGTGATTCCCGATTTCCGGTTTGCGGCGGGTTTTTTGTATAATGGCCGGATGCTGTATTACCTGTTTGCGACGCTGTACGTCCTTGTTTGCCTGCTTCTGCTCGTGGTCGTCCTGCTCCAGCAGGGCCGGGCGGGCGACATTGCCGCGGCGTTCGGCGGCAGCAGCAGCCAGACGGTGTTCGGAGCCCGGTCCGGCGCCACGCTGTTGACTCGCGCGACGACGGTGCTGGCGGTGCTGTTCATGGCGGGCTCGATCGCCCTGGCGATCTTCTGGAAGAATGGCCCGAGCTCGTCCGGCGGCGTCAAGCTGCCGTCCAGCCAGAGTGCGCCTGCGGCACCTGCGCCGGAGCCGGTGAAGAAGTAAGATACCGATAGCCCTCTTAGCGCGGAAGTGGCGGAACTGGCAGACGCACCAGCTTGAGGGGCTGGCACTCGCAAGAGTGTGGGGGTTCGAATCCCCCCTTCCGCACCATTGAATTTGCTGAAAGGCAAGGACTTACGGCTCGGTGAAAACCGAGCCGTCGCTGTATGCGCGGACGTTCAGACGGCACGCCGGGGCGGCGTGTGCGAATCCGGTCAGCGCGAAGTTCTGTTCGCGGCGCTGTCGGGCGACCGATGTCCGGCACATCTTCGCCGGCAACACCGAAACTGGTATCCTCTTGTCGAATGTCGCCAACCGTTCTAAGGGTCGAGCGGTACCGGTTCTTCTTCTTCAGCAACGAAGGGCACGAGCCTGCTCACGTCCATGTTCAGGACGGTGGAAGGCTCGCGAAGTTCTGGTTGGAGCCGGTGGTGCTGGCGGCATCAACCGGGTTCGCACCGCGCGAACTGACTCGGATCCAGGCACTCGTGACCGAGCACAGAAGCGTGTTGTTGGAGGCGTGGCATGAGTTCTTCAGGCCCTGAACTGCGTCCGCTCGCCCGCCGCGTCGAGGTCACCGACGATGAGTTGCGTGTCGATCTCGCCGACGGACGGCGCATCATCGTTCCGCTTGCGTGGTTTCCGCGACTGGTAGCCGCAGACGCCGCTGCTCGCGGTTCGTGGCAGCTGCTGGGCGACGGTGAAGGCATACACTGGCCCGCTGCGGACGAGGACTTGAGCGTCGCCGGATTGCTCGCCGGTTCGCGGAGCGCCGGCACCAGAGCGGCCTGAGAAGGTTCGCCCTCCGCGCGGGTCCGGGGGACGGCGAGGCAGCGCGTCGCGGTGCCATACTCCCACCACCCCAAGATGGCCCTTGCCCCCGGCACTCGCCTCGGCCCGTACGCAATCGTGGGCGCGCTCGGCGCGGGCGGCATGGGCGAGGTCTACAAAGCCCGTGACACCAGGCTCGACCGCGACGTCGCGCTAAAAGTCCTGCCGCCCCATCTGGCGGCCGACCTCGAGGCGTTGGCGCGCTTCGAACGTGAGGCGAAGGCGGTCGCGGCTCTCTCACATCCCAACATTCTGGCGATTCACGACTTCGAGGGTGAGGGCGGCACGGCGTACGCCGTCACCGAATTGCTCGAAGGCGAGTCATTGCGGGCACGGCTCGCTGCCTGCCTGCTGCCACTGAAGAAGGCCCTCCAAATCGCGACCGAGATCGCGCAGGGCCTGGCCGCGGCGCAACAGAAGCACATCGTTCATCGCGACCTCAAGCCGGACAATGTCTTCGTCGCGGCCGACGGGCGGCTGAAGATCCTCGATTTCGGGTTGGCGCGGCATATCGCCCCGCTAGTGGGAGACGCCTCGGACTCGCCTACCGAGTTACAGCGGACCGATCCCGGAGTGGTGATGGGCACGGTCGGCTACATGTCGCCCGAGCAGGTCAGGGGGCAGTCGGTCGATGAGCGGTCGGACATTTTCTCGCGCGGCTGCGTCCTGTTTGAGATGGTGACGGCATCTCGTCGCCCGGCGATGATAACCCTGGCCGCTGCGGGTCTTCTGCTTGCGGGCGCGGCGTTTCTCGCAGGTCGATACGTCGCACAGGCTGGACGCGTCACAGGCGGACCAACCGTCGTGTCGTTTCAGCGAATCACCGATAGCCCCGGCGTCGAGACAAGTCCCACAATCTCGCCCGATGGACGCACTGTGGTGTATGCGACTGGCGCGCCGGGTAGTTCTCACCTCTACAGCGTGCACGTCGGGAGTCGCACTGCGCCCGCGTTGACGGTCGATCCGCTCTTCAACGACTCGGAGCCGGCTTTTTCTCCCGAGAGCGAGCGGATCGCGTTTCGGTCGGAGCGGGATCCCGGCGGCATCTTCGTGATGACCGCGACAGGGGAATCGGTGAAACGGATCACCGACTTCGGACACAACCCGGAGTGGTCGCCAGACGGTCGGGAGATCGTGGTCAGCAATGGGGGCTTTGTTTCGCCGACCGAGCGTGGCACCAAGGCCAATGGGCTCTCGGTGGTCGACGTCGCGACCAGACGCCGGCGCGTTGTCCTCAGTGCCAGCGACGCGATGCAGCCGAGTTGGTCGCCGCACGGGACGCGCATCGCCTATTGGGGATTGCGCGGCGGCGGCGGGCAGCGCGATCTGTGGACAGTCGCCGCCGACGGCTCGGAGGCAGCAACTGGGGGGATGCCCGTCACCGATGATCCGGCGGTCGACTGGAGTCCGATGTGGTCACCGGACGGAACGTACCTGTATTTCTCGAGCACTCGCGGCGGTACGATGAATCTGTGGCGCGTGCCGATCGACGAGGGAAGCGGACGCACGCGCGGCGCCGCCGAGCCGGTGACGACGCCGTCGTCCTGGAGCGGGTACTACTCGATCTCCAAAGACGGCACGAAGCTCGCGTATGCCAGCCTCGACTGGCGTTCGACGCTCGTCAAGGTGGCCTTCGATTCGGCGCGCGGCGCGGTCGTCGGTCCGGCCGAGCCCGTGCTGACGGGCACCCGTACGACTCGTGATCACGAGGTGTCGCCAAACGGTCAGTGGGTCGTGTTCACGGAAACCGGCGCGCAGGAAGACGTGATCGTCGCGAGAATCGACGGCGCGCAGTACACGCGGCTCACCGATGACGCGTTCCGCAACCGCTCGCCCGTGTGGTCTGGGAATGGCGAGCGGATCCTCTTCTACTCGGATCGCTCCGGGTCGTATCAATTGTGGACCATCCAGCCAGACAGCACCGGGATGACGCTGCTCCCGACGCCGCAGATCGATGTCAACTTCCCGGCTTGGGCGCGAGATGGCCGGGTGGCATTCACCCAAATCCCAACTGCGGGCGCGCCTGGAGGCTGGTACATTCTGCGACCGGGCGAGTCTGGCGGGACTCCGGAACTCCAGCAGCCGATCGATGCCACGACCCTCTTCTGGGCGCTGGCGTGGTCGCCTGACGGCATGCGCGTCGCAGGCAGCGTCTCACGCCCATCGGGTGGCGGCCTCGGCGTCTTCACGCTGGCGTCGCGGCGATATGCGACGCTCCCGAATGAACCGAGCTCGAGCATCCGGGCGATGGCGTGGCTGAGCGACGGCCGTCGTCTGATCGTCCGCGACGCCCGCGGCATCTGGATTGTGCATCCGGACACACAAGACCGGCGCCAGCTCATCACCGTGGGCGGGTCCTTCATTGGTAGGAGCGTCGGCGTGACGCGCGACGACAAATGGATTACCTACACGGAAACAGGCACCGAAGGCGATATCTGGATCGCGACGCTCAAGAAGTAGTTCAACCTCCGACGATCACCGCCGTGTGCGAATATGTGCGAATAA
>Ga0334722_10001974_pt1 | contig 24066 bp, 24 predicted proteins | sample C3_bottom_MG_FD_207210 | JGI IMG/M metagenome (GOLD analysis project Ga0334722, IMG submission 207210) | Sediment microbial communities from Yellowstone Lake, YNP, Wyoming, USA - C3_bottom | ecosystem: Environmental > Aquatic > Freshwater > Lake > Sediment | place: USA: Wyoming | collected... | reverse complement strand
AAGCGGATGGAAAATGCCTTAATAGAATATCAGGAAAATCTTGAGGAGCTTGTAGCAAGGCGTACCGAAGAGGCTATGAGAGCCGCGCATCTTGCTTCGATTGGAGAATTGGCCGCCGGCGTGGCACATGAGATCAATAACCCCATAAACGGCATTATCAACTATGCGCAGATATTGGCCAACAGATTGATACATGACTCAAAGGCAAGGGATATTTCAGGACGGATCATTAACGAGGGCATACGAATAGCCAATATTGTAAAGACCCTTCTTTCTTTCGGACGTGAGATAAGAGATGAAAAGAAATGCGTTCATATCGGGGAGGTATTACGCGAGGCATTGGACCTGATGATGACACAGATCCAGAAAGATGGCATACATCTGAAGATTCATATACCCGAAGATCTCCCCGATGTCATGATAAACCCGCAGCAACTGCAGCAGGTTTTTTTGAATGTACTCAGTAACGCCAGGTATGCCCTGAACCAGAAATATGCAGTTACCTGTGAGGATAAGTATATCGAGATAGAGGGTGAAAGAATAAATATGGGCGGTAAACGGCATATACGGATCAGCCTGACTGATCATGGGACCGGGATCCCCTCAGACCTCCTGGACAAGACAATAAAGCCTTTTTTTACAACAAAGCCTTCAGGCCAGGGCACCGGGCTCGGACTGAGCCTCAGTAATAACATCATTAAAGAGCATGGCGGAAGAATAACCCTTGAGAGCAGAGAAGGTGAATTTACAAGGGTAATTATTGACTTGCCTGCTGTGGAGAAGGATGAACGGCAGGCCTGAAAGAATACTTGTTATAGATGACGAAGAATGCATAAGGTTTACCTTTGAATGTTTTCTGTCGGATGCGGGATATGAGGTTGCGACCGCGTGCACTTACGAGGAAGGCATGGCTGAGATTGAACAGAAGGAATTCGATCTTATTTTTTCCGATCTGATTCTTGGAGGAAAGACAGGGCTGGATCTCCTGCATGAGGTAAGGCTGAGGGCCATGAGTTGCCCGGTGGTTCTTATTACCGGTGATCCCACTGAGGGGATCTCGGCAGATGCATTACAAAAAGGGGCCTTTGATTTTATTCCCAAGCCTGTGCTGCAGGATAAACTGCTGCAGGTAACAAGGGAGGCTTTAAGCAATAATGAATCAGGGACAGAAGGGACTTCCCTATAAGGGGAGTTCAACATGGGCAGATGCCCTGCCTCCCGTTTAGAATCGAAACAGCGGATTAATATTTCTGGCGATTATTTTTTCCTGACTATTACAGGACCTTGACAGCTTTAACGTATCGGAATTATTATAAAAAGTCATGCTGAAATCCCTGGTATTGTCTTTGCGTTCCCTTGTGCTGCCGGTTGTACTGTCGCTGGTCCTGTCTTCGTGCGCGACGACAACCCTCAACCCCCTTCCCGTTCCGCCAAAGCCCCAGGAAGAGCAGGACAAACGGGCGCTTGAGATTTTCGAACAGGTTGTGGAAGTATTTTCCGAATCTGACAGACCCACTGCAGTTCCGAAGGCAGAGGCGCTTTATCTTAAAATCATTAATGACTACCCGGATGCGGCTCTGGGACAGGAGTGCTACTGGCGCCTTATCCTTATTTATCTTCGTGATTATACCCCGCCACGGTTTGACAAGGCGGAAAAGTATTACAGCGAGTTTGTGAGGAAATATCCTCAATCCCCGCTCAGGAGTGAGGTTGACGACTCGATCTCCAACTCCTTTTATTCAAATGGCAAATGGGACAAAATCATAGCCTTTTATACCCCTGTCGTCAGACGCTATATCGAGAGCGGCAAACTCGATCGGCCGCACGATATCTTTCTCTATGCTGAGGCGAAGATGAACCTCGGCGATCTGGTTGAAGCAGAAAAAGGGTACAAGATCGTTATTGCGCTCTTTCCGAAATCCCGGGAGGGTACTCTTGCAGCGCAGCGTCTTGACGAACTGGTCAAAAAGAAAAGCACCACGAACAAAATATAAATAAAATTATTAATACGTACGGGAGGTTTTTAGGTGTCCGGACATTCCAAATGGTCTCAGATCAAACATAAAAAGGGCAATACAGACGCAAAAAGGGGCAAGGTATTCACCAAGATAGTCAAGGAGATTTCTATTGCAACACGGCTCGGGGGCGGCGATCCGGGAGGTAACCCCAGGCTCAGGTCTGCCATAGAGAGCGCCAAAGAAGTGAATATGCCCCATGACAACATAAAAAAGGCAATCATGAAGGGGACCGGCGAGCTGCCCGGCGTCACGTATGAGGAGTTTGTTTATGAAGGCTATGGCCCTGCAGGAGTTGCGATTATCATGGAGGTTATGACCGATAATAAAAACAGGACGATTCCCGAGATACGGTTTATCCTCTCGAAAAACAACGGCAACCTCGGAGAAACCGGGTGTGTTTCCTGGATGTTTGACAAGAAGGGGTATATCCTGGTCGATAAGACCGCGGCAGCTGAGGATACGGTGATGTCGGCGGCGCTTGACGCAGGCGCCGAAGACATGAAGAACGATCCGCAGGAAGAGAACTATGAGATAATAACCCTTCCGGAGGATATGCCCGCAGTCAGAGAGGCCCTCGAAAAAGCTTCGGTGCCTGTTGCGTCAGCAGAGGTTACGATGCTTCCGAAGAATTATGTGGTCCTTGATGAGAAGGCGGCAGAGCAGATGCTCAGGCTGATGGATGCCCTTGAAGAGCATGACGATATCCAGAATGTGTACGCAAATTTTGATATTCCGGATGAGGTTGCGGAAAAACTTGGAAAATAGCAGCAGCAGGTCATTATGACGGGATCGACGGTCAGCGCCACCTTCAAGCGGAAGTTCATCGCAGGGCTTTTTGTATCAATCCCGGCGATCATCACGGTGTTGGTGATCGGCAAGTTCGTTGCGTTTGTCGACAGCCTGCTCGAACCGTTTTATTTCCAGATCCTCGGGTATCATACTCCCGGGCTTGGGTTCGTCTCGGCCATAGTCCTGATTTTCATTGTCGGCATAATATCCACGAATGTCTTCGGCAAGAAGATGATCGGGATGTTCGAGAATATCTTTCTGAAGGTGCCGGTATTCAAGGGGTTCTACACCGCAGTCAAACAGCTTGTTGATGCCTTTTCCCCCGAGAGCAAAAACGCCTCGTTCAAGAAGTTTGTGATCATCGAATATCCCCGGCCGGGCATGTATGCCTTCGGGTTTCTGACAAAAGAGAGCACGGTGATTGCGGGCAGTGCCCAGGAAACGATTCTGCGCGCGGTCTATGTGCCGACGAATAACCTCTATCTGGGGGAGATCGTGCTGGTCAGCGACAAGGATCTTTTTTATACCGATATTGCGATCGACGAGGGGATCAAGATAATTTTGTCGGGAGGGATTGCCGCGCCGAACCGGATCGGAGAGGCCCACGAGTGAAGACTGCGGTCGTTATACTTGCGGCAGGCGAGGGCAAGAGGATGAAGTCTTCTCTCCCCAAGGTCCTCCACCGCATAAGCGGAAAGACGATGCTGGGTGCCGTCATCGATACTGCCAGAGGTATCCGGCCTGAGAAGATTATTGTGGTTGCCGGGGCGCACCTCTCCCGGATGCGGGATGCCGTCGGCTCAACTTCCGGATCTGGGGCCGGATCTGGGTCCGGCGGATCGGTCGGATATGGGGGCGTTTCCTTTGCCCTGCAGGCCGAACCTCTGGGAACCGGGCATGCCGTGATTTCAGCGCTTCCGTCACTGGAGGGATTTCGGGGCGACCTGGTCGTGATGAACGGTGACACCCCTCTGGTCAGGGCTGAAACGCTCAGGAGGCTTATCCAGATGCACCGGCGGAGAAAAAATGACCTGACGGTCCTCTCGTTTATTGCGCAGAGGCCTGAGGCATACGGCAGGGTGGTTAGGGACGGCGCGGGGAATGCAGCGGCGATTATAGAGGAAAAAGATGCTGACGAAGGACAGAAGAAGATCGCCGAGGTGAACAGCGGCGTTTATGTCTTCAGCACTGTGGCCCTCCGGCTCCTGGAGGCGATTCCGAAGAATCCTCTGACAAAGGAATACTACCTGACTGATGTGGTTTCCCTTGCCGGGCGCCAGGGACTGCGGGCCGCTGCATGCTGCATCGGCGAGGAAGAGGAGTTCATGGGCGTCAATACGCGGGCTGAACTTATCAGGGCGTCAGGGTTGATGAGGAAGAGGATTGTTGCAGGACTGGTCGCAAAGGGGGTCGGCTTCATCGACCCTGAGGCGGTCTATATCGATCGTGATGTCAGTGTCGGGGCGGAGACGATGATCTATCCGAATGTCTGCCTTGAAGGTTCCACCACGGTCGGCAGCGGGACGGTTATCTACCCCAACGTCCGGATCAAAGACAGCAGGATCGGCAATAACGTTATTATCAAGGACTCTACGGTCATTGAGGGATCAGGGATCAGTGACGCTGCGGTGGTCGGCCCATTTGCCCACATCAGGCCCGGATCGGTCGTCGGACGGGAGGCCCGGATCGGCAACTTCGTCGAGCTGAAAAAGACCGTTGTCGGACGGGCGAGCAAGGCCTCACATCTGAGTTATCTGGGGGATGCGAAGATCGGCAGTGGCGTCAATATCGGCGCGGGTACAATCACCTGCAACTATGACGGGGTGAACAAGCATACGACGATTATCGAGGACAGGGTTTTTATCGGGAGCGATTCCCAGCTCGTCGCCCCTGTGCGGATCGGGAAGGGTGCCTATGTTGGTGCAGGGTCCACCATAACAAGGGATGTGCCGAAGGAAGCCCTCGCCGTAAGCAGGGTTGAGCAGAAACATATCCCGGGCTGGGCAGTTAAGAAAAGGAAGAAAAAAGACAAGGGGAATTGATTTTCTCATGAGATGGGAAAGGGGAGAGATTAAATAAACTATGTGCGGGATTATCGGGTATACAGGAAACAAAAATGCAGTGTCGGTCATCCTTGAGGGGCTGAAGCGGCTCGAGTACCGCGGCTATGATTCTGCGGGGGTCGCATATTTCTCCGACAGGGGGATAGACGTCAGGCGGTGCAAGGGCAAGATCCGGGACCTTGCGGCGATCGTTGAGGCTGAGAAACTGTCGGCTTCAACCGCCATAGGCCACACACGCTGGGCCACGCACGGGAAGCCCTCTGAAGAGAATGCGCATCCGCACCGCTCAGGGGGTATTGTTATCGTCCATAACGGTATCATCGAAAACTACCTCAGCCTGAAGCAGAAGCTTGCCGACAAAGGCTACACCTTCAGCTCGGACACTGACACGGAAGTCCTCTGCCACCTGATCAGGGATTATGCCGACAGGATGTCGACCGAAGATGCGGTCAGAGAGGCGCTGAAAGAGGTCAAGGGGGCCTATGCCCTTGCCGTGATCAACGAGAAGGAGCCCGGCAAGGTGATCGGCGTCAGGAAGGACAGTCCGCTGGTGGTCGGGCTGGGTGACGGAGAATACTTTATTGCGTCAGATGTTCCGGCATTTCTGAACTATTCGCGTGATGTCATATTTCTCGATGAAGGCGAGATGGTCGTTCTGACCGCTGACGGTGTCGTTGTTTCGACGCTTGACGGTGCCCCGGTCGAGAAAGAGGTGGTTTCAATCACCTGGAGTCCCTCGATGGCAGAGAAGGGCGGTTACCGGCATTTCATGCTGAAGGAGATTTTCGAGCAGCCGCGCGCGGTCGGGGACACGATCCGGGGACGTTTTTCGGCTGAAACCGGGGATATCAATATCGATGAATTCGGGCTTTCCCGGGAGATGCTGCTGCCGGTCAGGAAGATATTTATCGTTGCCTGTGGTACATCCTGGCATGCGGCCCTTGCCGCAAAGTATATGATCGAGGACCTTGCGCGGATACCGGTCGAGGTTGATATAGCCTCTGAATTCCGCTATCGAAGGCCGATGGTCAGCAGTGAGAATCTGATGGTTGTTATCACCCAGTCCGGCGAGACAGCCGACACGCTGGCTGCCCAGCGGGAGGCAAAGCGTCTCGGAGCATGTGTGCTGAGCATCTGTAATGTGGTAGGCAGCTCATCCGCGCGGGAGGCTGACGCCGTTTGTTATACGCACTCCGGCCCTGAGATAGGGGTTGCCTCGACCAAGGCATTTCTGACGCAGTTCGTTGCAGTCTATCTTCTTGCGATAGCCTTTGGAAGGTTGAAGGGCGAGCTCGACAGTGAGCGGTCACGGTCGCTTCTTCAGGACCTCCTGCTGCTGCCCGGCAAGATCGAAACAGCACTGTCGGTGGATGATACGGTAAAGGATATTGCCCGGGAATTCAGTAAGGCACGGGGGTTTATCTTCCTCGGGAGGGGGATAAACTTTCCGATGGCGCTTGAAGGCGCCCTGAAGCTTAAGGAGATCTCCTATATTCATGCCGAGGGATATGCGGCCGGGGAGATGAAGCACGGGCCTATCGCCCTGATCGATGAAGACCTTCCTGTTGTCATCCTGGTGTCGAAGGACAGCCTTTATGAGAAGATGCTGACGAGCATCCAGGAGGTAAAGAGCCGGGGCGGTAATGTTATCACGGTTGCGTCCCGCCTGTGCGAGGACGTCTGCGGCATTTCGAAGCGCTGCATCCTGGTGCCTGACACGAACCCGTATCTCCTTCCGGTATTGCTTGCGGTGCCTCTGCAGCTTCTTGCCTATCACATAGGCGTGCTGCGGGGCTGCGATGTTGACCAGCCCAGAAACCTGGCAAAGAGTGTGACGGTTGAATGACCGCAAACCCGGATATCCGCTGGATTTAAAAGGCAGATATTTGTTATTCTATAAGCACACGAACAACCACGGAGCAAATAATCGATGTCTAAAGAAGGGTTAATGCAGGATCTCAATCCCCAGCAGAAAGAAGCCTTACAGTACATCAATGGTCCCCTGTTAGTTCTCGCCGGTGCAGGCAGCGGAAAAACAAAGGTAATTACCCACAAGTTTGCCTATCTTGTCAAGACGCATAAAGCACCGATCGATTCTGTCTTTGCCGTTACCTTCACGAACAAGGCGGCAGAAGAGATGCAGGAGCGGATATCGGGCCTTCTCCATAATGATATCCGCAGTTCCTGGATCGGTACGCTGCATTCCCAGTGCGGGAAGATCCTCAGGAAGGAGATCAAGCACCTCGGGTATAATCCTGACTTCTCTATATACGACGAGGATGACCGCTGCAACCTTATACGGCATATCCTGAAGGATTTCAAGATCTATGAGGCCCTTTACAAAGGGGTCTCGTCGCGGATAAATTTCCTCAAGGCCTCACTGGTCGGTCCTGACCAGTTTCTCACTGCCGGGGACGGGTTCGGCTTTGATGAGAAACTCGCGAAGGTCTATATTCGTTACCAGGATGAGCTTCAGAGGTCCAACGCCCTTGACTTCGACGATCTGATCATGCTGACCGTGAAGCTTTTTCAGGAGCACCCCAAGGTGCTGAAGAAATACCAGCAGTTGTTTGCCCATATACTGGTCGATGAGTTCCAGGACCTGAATTTTTCTCAGTACCAGCTCGTCAAGCTCATGGCCAAGCAGCATAAGAATATCTGCGCGGTCGGCGATGACGACCAGAGCATCTACCGTTTCCGGGGGGCTGATGTCCAGCATATCCTCAATTTCGAAAAGGATTTCCCCGGCGCCAAGGTCGTCAGACTTGAGCAGAATTACCGTTCGACCCAGAATATTCTTGACGCCTCGAATGCCGTGATCTCGAAAAACGTCAACAGGAACGATAAAAAGCTCTGGACCGACAAGGGGCCGGGCGAAAAGGTCCATTTCTGCTGGCTGAACAACGAGGAAGAAGAGGCCCGGCATATAGCCAAGATCATCAGGGAGCTTTACCTCAAGGGGGCCTTTGCCTACAAGGACATCGGGATACTCTATCGGGTGAATCTCCAGTCGCGCGCCGTGGAGGACGCACTGCGCGATGCGGGCCTTCCCTATAAAGTACTCGGCGGCGTCAGTTTTTATCAGCGAAAAGAGATAAAGGATCTTATTGCCTATGCCCGGCTTGTCTTCAATAATGGCGACAATGTGAGTCTGCGCCGTATCATCAACTGCCCGCCGCGCGGCATCGGTGCCGCAACAATATCAAAGATCGAAAGCGAGGCAAAGAAGAAGTCGGCCTGCCTCTTTGACAGCCTCAGGGCCTGTATAAAAAGCAGCGGGATTGTCTCTGCCACCCGGGAGAAGCTGGAAGGCTTTGTGACCCTGATCGAAGAGCTCGTCCCCGGCGAAAGCGGTAATGCGGCCGATATACTTCGGGATATTGCCGAGCAGACAGGGCTGAAAGAGACCCTGGACGACGACCGCAAGCAGAATATCCATGAACTGATCGCGTCTGCAGAAGGCAGGGATATGAGAGATTTTCTTGACAAGGTCTCCCTGCTGACGAACATGAACGAAAATGAAAACGGCGACTACATCGTGTTGATGACACTCCATAATGCCAAAGGACTTGAATTCCCGGTCGTCTTTGTCACCGGCATTGAAGAGGGTGTGCTGCCGTATTTCAAGGCGATAGGGAAGGAAGATGAAATCGCCGAGGAACGGAGGCTCCTGTATGTCGGCATGACCAGGGCGCGGGACATGCTGCTTCTTTCGGGTGCGAAGAAAAGACGGTTGTACTCAAGGGTTCAGGAACAGGAACCTTCCCGGTTTTTGAAAAACCTGCCGCGGGACTATTGTCACTGGATAGAGAAGGTGACTGACCATCAGCCGGCCAGGAGCAACAGGGACAATAAAAAAGTTGAGATCGCAAAGGTGAAACCGCTTTTTGCTTCGGGCTGCAGGGTGAAGCATCCGGTCTGGGGCATAGGCGTTATCCGCGACTGTTATGGAGACGGTGAAGACCAGAAGGTTATGGTCAACTTCCCGAATATCGGGTTGAAGCGGCTTTCACTGAAACTTGCCAACCTTACCAAGATATAGGGTTCTGATTATGAAGATATCGATTGATCAGATAGCCCAGCTTGCGCGACTCTCACTTACAGGGGAAGAGAAGGATACCTTTGGCCGGCAGCTTGACAGCATCCTGAGCTATATGGAAACCCTCAACGGACTCGATACGGCAAATGTGGAGCCGACATCACATGTCATCTCGATCAGCAATATTATGCGGGAGGACGCTCCCGCCGGGTCGCTGCCGCGGGAAGAAGCGCTTCGGAATGCACCGGACGGCACTGCTGAATTCTACCGCGTGCCGAAGATAATCGAATGAGAAAACCCGTCTTACACGTTCTGGGGGTATCATGCTGAGATGCATGTTAAGGACCAAGCTCCATATGGCGACGGTGACCGAATCGAACCTTGCCTACGAAGGGAGCATTACGATAGATGCGGCGCTTCTCAAGGAGGCGGGTATCCTGCCGTATGAACAGGTGATGATCAGCAATATGAACAACGGCGAGCGCTTTGAAACCTATGTGATACCGGGTAGGAATAATTCGGGCGAGATCTGCCTGAATGGTCCTACGGCGCGCAAAGGGGCTGTCGGTGACAAGGTCATCATATTCTGTTACAGTTATCTGGAAGACAGCAAGGCAAAGGCCCTTAAGCCGAAAATCATCAAACTCAACGCACAGAACAAGATAAAGTAGTCCTGCGAATCCCCAGGGTCTGTTAATCTCTCCTCTGCATTGTTTCACCCCTGAGAAAGCAACCGTTTAGATTGTATTGTCATCCCGGCTTGTCCGGGATCCTTCCGGGGAAAGATTTCCGACAAGCGGGAATGACGGAGGTTCCTGGTGTCAGGTCGAAAATTGCAACAGATGCGGTACAATAACCCTATGATCGAATGGACCGTATACATAAAAATATTCACGACCCTTCTGGCCATTGTGAACCCTCTCGGCGTGGTCCCCATCTTTGTCAGTCTGACCGGCGGACTGGATGAGGGCAAGAGGCGGCGTATCGCCCGGACGACGAGTATTGCCGTTGCGGTCGTCCTGATCTTCTCCGCCCTGCTGGGGAAACCGCTGCTGGATTTCTTCGGGGTGAGCATTGCGTCATTCAAGGTTGGCGGCGGCATCCTGCTGCTGCTTATGTCTATCGCCATGATGCAGGCAAAGCATAAACAGAGCAATCAGACTCCTGAGGAGGCAGAGGAGGCAGAGGAGAAGGAAAGCATTGCGGTCGTCCCGATCGCCATGCCCCTTCTGGCGGGGCCCGGCGCCATATCGACGGTCATTATTTACGCTGACCAATCGGCTCATCCGCTGCATATCGGCCTGATCATTACCAGTTGCCTGCTGATTTCGCTGCTCACGTGGGCGGCGCTGAATGTTGCGAATCCTCTCAGCAGGATGCTGAGCAAGACCGGTATCAATATCGCGACTCGTCTCATGGGACTGATCCTTGCCGCCATTGCCGTGGAGTTCATCAGCGGCGGGCTGATCCAGCTGCTGCCGGGGCTCGCACGATAGACGGCTTCGTAAAAAGTCCGTATGCTGCGTTGCGCTTCAAAACGCGTCACTGCGACGTACTGGCAAAGTACGCCTCATTCTTCATTTCTCGCGCGCCTTGCCTCCGAAGTTTTTACAAACCCGTCCTGACGCATTCATCACGTTTTACACCCGCGCGGATTTGAACCTCGCCGACGGGCTTTGCTACAATAGCTGGCAATGAGTAAGGTCATCGCCTATAGAAAGACGGAGCGGCACTGTTTCTGCCAGATCAGGTTCAACAGCAGGGAACGGGTCATGGTATCCATTGCGAGTGTCCCCGGGTACAGCATCAAGGTGATTAAACTGATTTTCGGGATATTCCCCTATAAAACGATATGGGAATATAGCGCGAAGGAAACAGCAGAGAAAAAGGCGCACAAGGAGCTGATAAACCTCTGTCTGGGACAGACAGGCAAAAAAGCCGACCATCCCCTCGATGCGATAATAATAAAACTGCTTTCCTGCAGGTCCTGCAATGAGGCGGCCATGATGCTTCAACGTGCAGAGCAGGAGGTCTCCGGACAGTCCGGCTGACGAGCACGGCAATTTAAGTTTGGGTAAGCTGATCCTGTAAGCTTTTTTATTTTCAGACAGATAATCTCTCTATCTCTTTTACGGCAATTCTGGTATTATCTCCCTATCTCAACCAACTCGGAGGATATGAGTATGAAATATTCATTGAAGATCTCTTTGTTCCTGTCTCTGATTCTTTCCCTGACTGCTCCATTTGAGGCTGCAGCAGGTATCGAGGCCTATGGGACTTCTGACACTGCCTTATGGGCCAGTTCAACGGGCTCTTATGGGATATTTGCAACTAGTTCTGCTCCTTCCACGTCCAGCTTTTTCGGACCCGTATATTATGCGGGCATTTATGCCAGCGGAATAGACCGAGGGGTATGGGCTTCGGGCGGAAATGGAGTGTATGCCGAGGCAACGGATTCGGACGGCTATGGGATTGTATCATTTTCCCCCGCATATTTTGGTTATCCCTCCAGCATCTTGGGCGGTCAGATATTTCTGGGCATAGTCTGTACTTCGCCCGCACTTTTTGGCCCATGCATCTCAACCAGCAATGTCTTCAGGATTGACAGGGCGGGTACGGTCTATGCGAACGGCGGGTATTATGGCAGTGGCGCGGACGTTGCCGAGTATATTCCTGTACTAAAGGCGCCGACCCTTGCAGATGTCGTGGAGATCGATCCTGATCATGAAGGCTTTTTCCGGCCGGCCGAGTCGCCGAACAGCACCATGGTTGCCGGCGTGATATCATCGAACCCGGGGTTGACGATGAATGCTGCCGATCCGGCAGGCGGAAGGCCTGACCAGGGCCCAAAGCTGGCGCTTACCGGGCGCGTACCGGTAAAAGTGAGCGCTGAAAACGGCGTTATCAAACCCGGTGATCTTCTCGTATCATCTTCAACTGCCGGACACGCGATGCGTGCACCATCGCATCCCCTGGCAGGGACCATTATAGGCAAGGCGCTGGGTTCCCTGAAACAGGGAACGGGTACGGTTGAAATGCTGATTATGCTGCGATAGAAAGCGAAGCCGACTCAGGGAAAAAGGGGACAGCTATCCGTCCCTTTTTTATTGCTGCCGGCTGCAGTTCGGACAGAAGAATTTGCCGCAGAACCACGGGGTGTCGTGTGAAAATTCGGGGATCAGGTCCAGCAGCATCCGTGTCTGGCATTTCGGGCAGATGAAGTTTCCCAGGTTGAAATCATCAGAAAGCTTCTTCGTATCGAACGCATCCTCAACAATCTGGAGGACATAGTGGGCGACTTCCTGTTCAGCGGGTGTCTTGTTCAGGAGGATCGTCCGTATCCTTTCGATAACCTCTTTCGGCTTTGTCGTTGCCTTGATGACATACCCTGCTGCGCCGAGACTTAAGGCCTTCTCGATTTCTTCAGGTTGTCCCTTGGCTGAAAAGACGAGGACCGGGATCCTCGACAGCTTCGCGTCGGTCTTGATCACCTGCAGAACCTTATAGCCATCCATGATCGGCATCATCAGGTCGAGCAGGACGACGTCCGGCCTTTCCAGTGAAAGAACCTTGATCGCCTCCATGCCATTAACTGCAGTTGTGACTTGAAACTGCTCGATGGTCAGCATGTTTTTGTAGATGGCCAGTATGGAGGGCGAATCCTCAACAAGCAGGACTTTCGTTCGAGCAGACATGGTTAATTGTAGGAATCTGAAGGGGCCGGTGTCAAGCACTGCCTGACACCGGCCCCCGGGAATTTTACCTGCAACGGGGTTGTTGAAGCAAAACCCCTGCAAATTAACCAAACCTATTTCTTAATCAGTTTCATATCCTTGAGGACCTTCTTCAGTCTATCCCTGTTTGCCGCTGCCATCTCGCAAAGCGGCATCCTGAATTCTTCCTCTATCTTGCCCATCAGGGCAAGTGCGGTCTTGACGGGGATTGGGTTGGTCTCAATGAACATGGCGGCGTTCAGAGGCTCCAGCCTGAAATGGAGTGCTCGTGCCTCATCGTATCTGCCCTGTTCCCAGAAAGCACACATGTCTGCAACCATCTTCGGTGCGACGTTCGCCGTGACCGAAATGACTCCCTTGCCGCCGAGCGCCATGAGCGGCAGCGTCGTGAAGTCATCGCCCGAGAGCACGGCAAGTCTGTCGCCGCAGAGGCGGAGCAGGTCACTCACCTGCCTGAGATCTCCGGTTGCCTCCTTAATCGCGACGATATTCTTTATCTCTGCGAGGCGTGCGACCGTTGGCGGCAGCATATTGACCGCGGTTCTGCCGGGCACATTGTAAAGAACGATCGGGATATTGACCGCCTCGGCAACCATCCTGTAATGACGATACAGGCCCTCCTGTGTCGGCTTATTATAATAAGGGGCAACGATCAGGGCCGCGTCAGCCTTTGCTTTTTTTGCCTCTTTGGTGATCATAATTGTTTCATCGGTCGAGTTGGCGCCGGTGCCGGCCAGGACCGGGACGCGTTTATTGACTGCCTCGACCGTGAACCGGACAACACGGTAATGCTCCTTGTAATCGAGTGTGGCTGATTCGCCGGTTGTGCCGCATGGTACAATGGCGTTCGTTCCCTGCTTTATATGCCAGTCGATGAGATCGCCGAGGGCCTTCTCATCCACCTTGCCTTTTTTGAATGGTGTGACTATCGCAACGATTGAGCCTTTAAACATTACGTCCTCCTCATGAACTGTTTCTATCATTATACAGGAGAACGCCGACCCTCAGCCTGCCGTCAAGCTCTCCAACCCATTGAACCTCTGCTGTCTGGTAGGACCCGTCTTCCTGTTTAATCTCAATACAGTATCCTGCTTCAAGATGAAAACCGGTTATGAACCCGAGGCCGGTATCGGATCTGTCCACACCGCGACCGGTGAAATAAACCAGGTTCGGGTTGCCGAACTCCAGCACTGACACGGAAAATTCAAGCGGCATGTCATAGCCGATCCTGGGTTGTTTTCTTTTATCCCCGGATGATGTCATGTCTCAGACCCTGACCTGACCTTCAAAAACATCCACGGCAGGGCCTGTCATATAGACATGATTGTTTCCGGCCCACTCAATCAGCAGATCGCCACCCCTCAGGTGTACGGTGGTTTTCTTCCCGGTAAGTCCCAGGATGTTGGCCGCGACGCCGACTGCAGAGGCCCCCGTGCCGCAGGCCAGGGTTTCACCCGAGCCGCGCTCCCAGACTCGCATCCGGATGCTCTCTGGTCCGAGTATCTGAATAAATTCGACATTGATCCTGTTCGGGAAAAGCGGGGAATGCTCGATGATCGGGCCATAGCGATGGACATCAAACGCATCAACATTGTCCACGACGATAACGGCATGCGGATTTCCCATCGAAACGCAGGTGATTCTGACCTCGCGGCCATCTGCCCTGAGCGGCATGTCCGTGATACGGCCGTCAAGTGCCACCGGGATCATTCTGCCGTCGAGGACAGGCTCGCCCATATCCACCCTTACCATCTCTCCGGCGCGCTCCGGCCTGATAATGCCCGCCAGGGTCTCGATCTCAAGGATATCTTTTTCAGAGAGGCCTCTGTCCCAGATATACTTTGCAAGACAGCGGATGCCATTGCCGCACATCTCTACTTCGCTGCCGTCTGCATTGTATATCTTCATGGCGAAATCCGCTGATTCAGAAGTCTCAAGCAGGAGTATCTGGTCAGCCCCGATGCCGAACCGCCGGTCGCAGAGCCTTCTGCTCAGTCCGCTGAGGTCAGACAGCCGAGATCTGATTGCTTTGTCCCGGCAGTCGATGACGATAAAGTCATTGCCGATGCCGTGCATTTTGGTGAAGGCGATTTTCATCGCAGGAAACCTGGAATGATCTCGTCTCTTACCAGGTCCTCATGGGTGCCGCGCTTCCGTACGAGGCCGTGTACCTTGCCGTGCACCATTACCTCGGCTATCTGCGGACGGCTGTTATAGGTTGAACTCATCGACATGCCGTAGGCCCCTGCGCTCATTACCGCCAGATATTCTCCCTGCTGCACTTTTTCTATCTTCCGTTTTTTCGCGAGAAAGTCTCCTGACTCGCAGATCGGCCCAACGATGTCAGCGGTTATCTTTGACCTCCGGTTCTTGACGACCGGCAGGATATGGTGATAGGCGTCGTAGAGAGACGGCCTCATCAAGTCGTTCATCCCGGCGTCCACGATCACAAATTCCTTGCCGCTGCCCTTTTTGAGATAGAGAGCCCTGGTAATAAGGATACCGGCATTGCCGACGATCGATCTTCCCGGCTCCATGATCAGTGTCAACTTCCGTCCGTTCACCAGAGGAAGCAGCTTTTTCGCCAGGTCTGCAGGGACCGGCGGCTTTTCATCGAGATACGAGATGCCGAGTCCTCCGCCGATATCGAGATACTGAATATTGAACTTCTTTTTATGCAGCTCATCAAAGAGCACGAGTATGCGCTGCAAGGCATCCACATAGGGTGTCAGCTTTGTGATCTGCGAGCCGATATGCTTTTGAAGGCCCACCACCTCGATGTTCTTCAGACTGTCTGCAAGCCGGTAGTTCTGCAGCGCCTTGTCGATCGAGATCCCGAACTTGTGCTCCTTCATGCCGGTCGATATGTACGGATGCGTCTGGGCATTGATGTCAGGGTTGATCCTGAGAGCGATGGGAGCCTTTTTCTTCAGCCTTCCTGCAATCCGGTCGATTGCCCGGAGTTCGTCTTCTGATTCAACATTAAACATCAGGATTTTGTTTTCGAGGGCAGTCTTTATCTCGGCCTCTGTCTTGCCGACGCCTGCATACACGATCTTCCCGGCAGGGATCCCTGCCCTGAGCGCCCGGAAGAGTTCACCTCCCGAGACGATGTCCGCGCCAGAGCCTTCCTTTGCGAGCAGTCTGAGTATTGCGCCGCTGGTATTGGCCTTCAAGGCATAGCAGATGATATGGGGAAAGCTGCTGAACGCATCGGCATAGGCCTTGAAATGCCGCAGGACGGTTGCGTGGCTGTAGATGTACAGAGGGGTCCCGTATTTTTCGGCCAGGGTCCTGACCGGGACGTCCTCGGCATAAAGTTCATTACCCTTGTACGTGAAAAAGTGCATGATCTGTCTCCGGATGCTTCTATCCCTTGATTTTACTATATTTTTTAACACAGGCCCGGCGGTAAAGTCAAAAATGACCTGAAATTACGGTACGTCCTCAGAAATGTTCTTCCTCTTCTTCGAGACCTGCGGTCTTTGCCGCCTGTGCTCCCCTCTCCCAGGCGCTCCTTATCCAGTTGTCCCGGCGCTTCGTCTCAAGATGCCACGGCGACAGGGGACCGAAGAAGCTCAGAAGGTTCTCCTGTCTCCTTCCCTTTATGACAGCCGTGACGACCATCGACCAGAGGCGCCAGACACTTCGATAGTAGAATCTTGTCAACCGGAACTTGCGGGTCACCCTTCTGGGGAGCACCATCATCTCGAAGGTGTCCCAGAGGATAACAAGGATAAGGGCGACCCCGACCACAGCCAAAGCAGCCACCAGTTTTCACCTCCTGGGCGCCACATAGTGGCTTAAGCCAAGCATACCAACAAATCTTCTGAAAAGCCAGTTCGACTGATGGCGGCGGCTGATACCATGCGCTTTACTGGACGGGCAGACAGTGACTGTTTTTTTTGTTTAAGCCTGATGTCAGGGCTGATATACTGTGAGAAAGTTACCATACACCCGGAGGATCTCTGCTATGGCACTGGCAATGACGAAGTCGCTGTTTATTGAGCAACCGGCAGGGAAGCAGGCGGCATGAATCCTGACGATCCCTTTGAACTGAGCCGGTTTCTGAACGCCCAGAAAGGCGTGTATGAAAGAGCGCTTGCGGAGCTTAAGGAAGGTCAGAAGCGAACACACTGGATCTGGTATATATTCCCGCAGATCGATGGATTGGGCCATAGTCCGACGGCGAAGCGTTACGCCATCAAGAGCCTGGAAGAAGCCCGGCAGTACCTCAACCATCCTGTCCTCGGCAAAAGGCTGCTGGAATGCACGGAAGCGGTGGTTGCTCTCAGGGGCGGGTCGGTTTCAGAGATCTTTGGCTATCCCGATGATATGAAGTTTAAGTCATCGATGACGTTGTTTGAGAAAATTGCGGGCCCGGGCTACGTGTTTTCTTTCGCCCTCGACAGGTACTGCCATGGAGAACGGGATGCCGCGACACTCAGACTGTTAGAAAAAACCGATTCCTAGAATGAAGAAATTAAATTTACGCTAAACATGCACTGGGCTGTCCTTCCTGCTTCGGGACATGCCTCTCCCCTTGATTCGTATAAATACGGCCGGTTAAAATAAACAGGTTGCATTACACCAATATACATCAATAAATTTCGTGGGCGAGGTCTAAATGGGAAAAAACATTGTTGAAAAAATTTTCGGGGCGCACAGGGCCTACGGCGAGCTGAAGGCCGGCTCTCCGGTCGGTCTGAATGTTGACCAGGTCTATACGCAGGATGCGACGGGTACGATGGCCTGGCTCCAGTTCGAGGCGATCGGGCTCGACAGGGTGCGGGTGCCGCTTGCGGTCTCCTATGTCGACCATAACATGATGCAGTCTGATTACATGAACCCGGATGACCACCTTTTTCTCCAGACGGTTGCCGCAAAATACGGGGCGCATTTTTCGAGACCCGGCAACGGCATATGTCATCAGGTCCATCTTGAGCAGTTTTCGGCTCCCGGCAGGATAGCACTCGGCACGGACAGCCACACGCCGACCGGCGGCGGCATCGGCATGATCGCTATCGGTGTGGGCGGACTCGACGCCGCGACGGTTATGGGCGGGTCTGCCTTTGAACTGACGATGCCTCAGGTGGTGAAGATAAACCTCAAGGGGAAGCTGCAAAGGCCCTGGGTAACGGCGATGGACGTTATCCTCGAAATCCTGAGGCGGTTGACGGTGAAGGGCGGTGTCGGCAGGATCATGGAGTACGGCGGCCCCGGAGTGAGGGACCTTAATGTGACTGAGAGGGCGACGATCACGAATATGGGCGCTGAACTCGGCGCGACAACGTCAATCTTTCCGAGCGACCGGCGGACGAAGTTCTATCTTGAGGCGGTCGGCAGGCCGGATGACTGGGTTGAGCTGGAGGCGGACAAGGGTGCGAAGTATGCCGAGGTGATTACGGTTGATCTCGGCCTGCTTGAGCCGATGATCGCACAACCCCACAGCCCGGACAACGTGGTTACGGTGAAAAGTCTTGCCGGTACAAAGGTACAGCAGGTCTGCATCGGCAGCTGCACGAACTCATCATATCAGGCGATGAAGGCAGTCGCCTCGATCCTTAAGGGCAATACGGTTGCAGAAGGGGTGAATCTGATGATCAACCCCGGTTCGAAACAGGTCTACGAAATGATTTCCCGTGAGGGACTCACCTCAGACATGATCGCTGCCGGTGCCCGTATGCTTGAAGCGTCCTGCGGCCCCTGTATCGGCATGGGCGGCGCCCCGGGGTCCGGACAAGTCTCGGTGCGCTCATACAACAGAAACTTCAAGGGCAGAAGCGGGACGAAAGATGCGCAGGTTTTTCTCGCAAGCCCGGTCTCATGCGCCGTGATGGCACTGAAGGGCGAGATGGTCGATGCCCGCGAGGCAGGAATAGTCATAAAACCATTCAAAGAGCCGAAGAAATACCTGATTAACAGGAGCTCTCTCATACTGCCGAAGGAAGACACGTCCGGCATTACGGTCATCAAGGGGCCGAATATCAAAGAGGTCCCGGTCAAAGAGCCGCTGCGCGACAGGATCGAGGTGGAGGTCCTGCTCAAACTCGGCGATAACATCACGACCGATGATATTATGCCTGCAGGGTCAAAGGTGCTTCCGTTCCGGTCGAATATCCCGGCGATCTCCGAGTTCGTCTTTGCGAATATCGACAAGACCTTCAGCAGCAGGGCACAGGAGGCCAAGTCAAAGGGCGGCGGTATTATCGTCGGCGGGGAGAACTACGGTCAGGGCTCGTCCCGGGAGCATGCCGCCATAGCGCCGATGTTCCTCGGTATTCAGGCGGTCCTCGTTCGTTCGTTTGCCCGGATACACCGTTCGAATCTCATCAACTTCGGCATTCTGCCGCTGCAGTTCGAAAAGCCTGAGGACTATGAGAGACTGGAAAACGGCGATGTGCTGCGGATTAACGGCGTGGTGGCAACCATTGACAGCAGCCAGCATTACACGGCCGAGAACATGACCAGGGGCTATTCCTTCGGGGTCGTTTCGACGCTGAACGAACGGGAACGTGATGTCATCAAACAGGGCGGCCTCCTTGCCTATACCCGGGCAAAGGCAGTCTGAAACAGGCCCCTGAAATTGCGGGTGGATTGTGGTCCGTGTGGTGCAAAGACTTTTTCGACCTCCTGTGTTAAAATGCTACAATGATTGAAGAAATCGGCACGGTCAGGAGCACCAGCGGCGGGATGGCGATCGTTGCTATTCCCAGGAAAAGTGCCTGTGACGGCTGCACCGCCGGTACCTGCAAGACGGAGGAGCAGTCGATGGAGATCGAGGCGGTCAACCATGCGGGGGCGGTGGAAGGCCAGCGGGTGCGGGTTGCCATCAAGTCATCTGCCTACATGAAAGGTTCCATGGTTGTCTACGGTCTCCCGGCGATCGGCCTGGTGCTCGGGGCGGTGCTCGGCAAGGAAGTGTTGAGCGGTTTTGTAAAGGGTGTCGATCCTGACATCCTGTCAGCGGTGTCCGGCTTTGCTGTTTTCGGCATTTCCCTTGTCATGGTCAAGATCTGGTCGAGCAGCATCGGCAACAAAACCGAATCAAAGCCGGTGATCGAAGAGATACTGTAGGGGATTGCTCATACGTTAAATAAATACACCATATAGGGGGCATGCATGGCGAACGTTGATGTTGCGAAGATCAGAAATGTGGCGGTAATAGCGCACGGAGGTGCGGGCAAGACCTCACTTGTCGAGGCGCTTCTCTTCGATTCGGGTATGACCGACAGGCTCGGCAATATTCAGGACGGCTCAACAGTCACCGATTACGAGCCTGAGGAGATCGACCGGAAGATCACCATCACCTCGTCCCTTGCCTTCTGCAACTGGGACAAACACCGGATCAATCTCATTGATACCCCCGGCTTTATCAATTTTATTGAGGACACCCGCGGCAGCCTCAGGGCTGTTGATGGGGCGGTTATCATCGTCAGCGCTCTCTCCGGCGTCAAGGCAGAGACAGAAAAGATCTGGAAATATGCCTGCGAGTTCGAGATTCCGCGTATTATCTTCGTGAACAAACTGGACAAGGAGAGCGCTGATTTCGAGAGGGCGGTCAGCGAACTGGAGAAATCCTTCGATACCGAAGCGGTCCCGCTCCTTATCCCGATCGGCTCAGGCGATGACTTTTCAGGCGTCATCGATATTGTGAAGATGAAGGCCTTTATCAGCAAGGGCGGCAAGACGGAAATGGCCGACATCCCGGCTCACATGAAGGAATCGGCCGCCATATACCGGAAGAAACTGATCGAGAAGATCGCAGAATCCGATGATGCCCTGCTCGAAAAATATCTCGAGGGCGGCGACCTCTCCGATGAAGAAATCATTAACGGGATAAAGGAAAGTTCCCTCACGAGGAAATTCATCCCGGTGACCTGCGGCTCTGCGGTCCGGAATATCGGCATGCCGAACCTCCTCGATACGATCGTCCTGTGTCTGCCGTCACCGGCAGAGATGGCCACGATCTCGCCGATTCGCGGCAGAAGCCTGAAAGATAACTCAGAGGTGATCAGAAAACCGGCTGAAAACGAACCTCTTGCCGCATATGTCTTTAAGACGATCGCTGACCCATATGCCGGAAAGCTTTCCCTGTTCCGGGTATTGTCCGGTACGCTGAAGGCTGATTCAACGATCTACAACTCGACGACAGACTCAAAGGAGCGGATAGGGCAGCTCTTTTACCTGCAGGGGAAAAAACAGGTGCCGGTTCAGTCATTGTCTGCCGGGGAGATCGGAGTTGTTGCGAAACTGAAGGGCACCAATACCGGGGACACGATTTCTGATGAGGCAAAGCCGATCGTTTTCAATAAGGTAAAATTTGCAGATCCGATCATTTCCTATGCGATGGCTGCGAAGAACAAGGGAGACGAGGAGAAGGTCAGCATCGCCCTTCACCGGGTGCTTGAAGAAGATCCCACGCTCAGGTTTACGCGGGACGAGGAGACGAAGGAGATGATCATCTCGGGGATGGGGCAGGTCCATATCGAGGTTACGCTCGAGCGGCTGAAGAGGCGCTTTGGTGTCGAGATTGATATGAAGACCCCCAAGATCCCCTACCGGGAGACGATCAAGGCATCTACCAAGGTCCAGGGCAGATACAAGAAGCAGTCGGGTGGCAAGGGCCAGTACGGCGACTGTCATATCACGGTCGAGCCCCTGCCCCGAGGAACGGGGTTTGAATTTGTCGACAAGATCGTCGGCGGCGCCATCCCGCGGCAGTATATCCCTGCTGTAGAAAAAGGTGTTGTCGATGCGATGCATGAGGGAGTGGTCGCCGGTTATCCGATCGTGGACCTTCGCGTGACCCTCATTGACGGTTCATACCATACGGTTGACTCCTCTGAAATGGCCTTCAAGATTGCCGGCTCCATGGCGATCAAGAAGGCGGTGCTTGAGGCAAAGCCGATTCTCCTTGAGCCTATCATGCGGGCCGAGATAACGACCCCGGATGAGGCGCTCGGCGCGGTTATCGGAGATCTGAACTCGAAGCGGGGCAAGGTCCAGGGAGTTGAGCCCCAGGCCGGGGGGAACCAGAAAATAATGTCAACCGTGCCGATGTCCGAGATGCTGACCTATGCAAACCAGCTCCACAGTCTGACCTCGGGCAGAGGACTCTACTCGATGGAATTTTCTCACTACGAAGAGATGCCGTCGCATCAGGCCCAGAAGATCATTTCCGAGCGCCAGGCCCAAAAGCAGGAGAAGCATGTCTAAACTGCCGGCCGCGCTTTTTTTTGTTTCGGCATTGCTGAGCGCGGTTATTGTTTTTGCAGAGACGCCGGGTCAGGGAACGAAGCCTGCCCCGGCGCCGGCTGCCGTCCCGGAGGCTGATGCTCCGGCAGTGCAGTCAAGAATGCAGATCGACATAAAGGGGGACCTTTTGACTATCGACCTGGTGGATGCTGAATTCGGCAGCGTCATGCAGGCGATTGCGGCGAAGGCAGGCGTCAAGGTAGATATGTCAGGCCCCATACAGCAAAAGAGGCTTACGACGAAGTTTTCCGGCATCGAACTTGAAAGAGGTATCAGCCGTCTGATGACCCTGATGCAGGAAAAGAACTATACGATGAAGTATGACAGCAGGGGAAGGGTGAGTGCTCTTGAGGTTTACGGTGCAGAGCCGGCTGCCGTCTCTCAGCCCAGGACCGGCACCCGGCCCGAGCCCCAGAAAAACCCGCAGAAAAGCGTGCAGAAGACCCTGCCGCCGGCACCGGTGCCGTCTGAACAGCCTGCTGTCCCCGGAGTCCAGAAAAACCCGCCGCCGCAACGAAGGCTGATACCGCCTTCGAAGCAGGCAGGCCCGTCAGTTCCGCCATCGGCAAAGTCGCGGAAGACGGACCCTTACAACGAGGACGAGGGTGAGGAAAATGTTGAGGAACTGCCCTATATCACCCCTCAGAAAAAAATGCCTGCGGCAACGCAACAGCAGCAATAGCTGCCTGCCGGATCCATTGAATTAATATGACTGTTAGGATATCATAATGCCTATGAAAGCCCCGGTGAAAGTCCAGATGAAAGCACTCATATTAAGCGGCGGCAAGGGGACAAGGCTGAGGCCTCTGACTTATTCCGGCGCAAAACAGCTCGTGCCGGTCGCCAACCGGCCCATACTTTTTTATTGCATTGATAATATAGTCAGGGCTGGGATAAAGGAGATAGGGATTATCATTTCTCCCGAGACAGGAGATGAGATACGGGAGGCTGTCGGCAACGGCAGACTCTGGAACGCAAAGATAACCTATATCCTGCAGGACAAGCCGGCCGGACTCGCCCATGCGGTAAAGGTCGCCAGGCCCTTTCTGAAGACCGCACCGTTTGTCATGTATCTCGGCGATAACCTTATCGGCCGGGATATACGCCAATTTGTTACCGACTTTGCGAAAAAGCATTCTGATGCCCTGATACTGCTTAAGGAAGTGGAAAACCCCCGGCAGTTCGGTGTTGCCGAGGTGACAAAGGGAGGCAGCATCGTGCGGCTGATAGAAAAGCCGGAGAACCCTCCGTCCAACCTTGCACTCGTCGGCGTCTATATCTTCTCTCCACGGATCCATAAGGCGATTGACCGGATCCAGCCCTCGCAGCGCGGGGAGCTTGAGATTACTGACGCGATCCAGGAACTGATCCTCATGGGGCATAAGGTCAGAAGCTTTGTGCTTGATTCATGGTGGCTCGACACCGGCAAAAAGGACGATCTCCTTACTGCAAACGCAATTGTACTTGATGAATGGGGGAAGAAAGAGATTGTGGGGACGATCGACAAGGCGTCGAAGCTGCTGGGGAGGGTGACCGTGGGAAAAAACTCGGTAGTGAAGTCGAGCACCATCCGCGGGCCGGTGGTTATCGGTGAGAACACTATTGTGGAAAATGCATTTGTCGGCCCTCATACCAGCATAGGCGACGATGTGCGAATCATTCATTCATCGGTCGAGCATTCGGTCATCATGAACGGCAGCGAGGTCATTGATATCGAGCGTCTTGAGGAGAGCCTGATCGGCAAACGGGTTAGGATCTTCAGAAACAGCGGACATAAGGCCCTGAGACTGATGCTCGGCGACGATTCGGTTCTGGAGGTTTGACCATGGACGGTGTGGTCATTAAAGAGCTTTCCCAATTCTGCGACGAGCGCGGCTGGCTTGTCGAGATCTTCCGGAACGACGAGACTGAGTACCGTCCGGCAATGTCGTATGTATCGATGACAAGACCGGGGATAGCGCGCGGTCCTCATGAACATACTGAACAGACAGACCTTTTCTGTTTTTTCGGCAATTTCAGGCTCTTTCTCTGGGACAACCGGAAGACGTCCGCGACCTATGGCACAAAGATGGTCTTTGACTGCGGCGACAAACCGCATGTCGCGGTCGTCCCTCCCGGGGTTGTTCATGCCTATAAGAATATCGGGCAGACAGATGCCCTGGTCA
>Ga0334722_10001973_pt1 | contig 24083 bp, 21 predicted proteins | sample C3_bottom_MG_FD_207210 | JGI IMG/M metagenome (GOLD analysis project Ga0334722, IMG submission 207210) | Sediment microbial communities from Yellowstone Lake, YNP, Wyoming, USA - C3_bottom | ecosystem: Environmental > Aquatic > Freshwater > Lake > Sediment | place: USA: Wyoming | collected... | reverse complement strand
ACTTCCGCGATGATGGCGGTGGTCTTGGCCGAGCCGATGTCGAGTCCGGCGACGAGGCGGTCGAGGTTCATGGGAGTCTGGCGATGACCTGGTCACGGTAACGCAGGTCGAGCTCGACGGCGCGCCGCCCACGGCGCGCGAGGTCGCGTTCGACCGGCAGGATGTCCGACAGGCGCGCCGCCGTGAGGTCGCGGGCGCCGAGCACGTTCAGGGAATCGACCTGCAGGGCCAGCTCGCCGCGCGGCAGGCGCCGCACGTCGCTGATGCGGGCGAACAACTGCGGGTCCGCCGTGCGCACGTCGCCCAGGAGCTGCAGCGCCGCCACGTCGCGGGTGGGCACGACCGGGAGGTCGAGGTCCACCGCCGTCGGGTCGATCGGGAGCGGATGGCCGGATGCGTCGAACGGCGCGAGCCCGGCCGCCGTCGCCACGAACGCCACCGGCGGCACCTCGGTGATGTGCACCACCAGCGTGCCGGGAAGCCGCCGCGTGATGCGCACGTCGCGCACCTGCGGATGCGTCCCGATCCGCCGTTCCCACACCCCCGCGTCGTCCCAGATGGACGCCGCGGTATCGACCCTCATCCGCGAAACGATCTGGTCGGGGACTATGTAACGCGCGCCGTCGATCTCGACCTTGCGCGCCCGGAAGAACGCCATGTGCCGGGCGCCCGCTCGCAGGGCGAACGGCGAGGCCACGACTGCGAGCCCCCCGGCAATGAGCAGGGCGCGCCGCGCGAGGACGCGGAACTTGGAGGGGGCCGGCATGAGGTCGTCCATGACAGTCTATGGACGACTGACGACGAGAAACGGTCAACGGACCACGAAGAACGGACAACGGACAACCGTGAACGGTTCTTCGTTCTCCGTTTCCGGTTATCCGTTCGTCAGCAGCACCCTCAGCTCCGGCCCGGTCCGCGTGATGTCCCCCGCCCCGATGGTCAGCACCACGTCGCCGGGCTTCACGAAGTCGGCCAGCGCCGCCGCCGCCTCGCCCCGCGGTCCCATCCAGTCCGGACGCCGCCCGGCCGCGGAAGCATGGTCGGCGATGAGCTGTGCCGTCACCCCCGGCATCGGCTGCTCGCGCGCCGGATAGATGTCGCACAGGAACAGGGCGTCGGCCCCGGCCAGCGCCACGCCGAACTCGCGCGCAAAGTCGCGCGTGCGGCTGAACAGGTGCGGCTGAAAGCAGGCCACCAGGCGCCGCCCGGCAAACGCCGACTGCGCCGCTGCGAGTGTCGCCCGGATCTCGGTGGGATGGTGCGCGTAATCATCGACGAGTTCGACGCCCCGCACCGCGCCGAGCCGCTGGAATCGCCGCTCGGCTCCGGCCAGCGCGGCGAGGCCCGGCGCCATCTGCGCCACCTTCAGGCCGAACGTGCCGATGCCAACGGCCAGCGCCGCCAGCGCATTGCGCACGTTGTGCTCGCCGGGGAGCGGCAGCGCGACCGTGCCCGCTGCCTTGCCGTCGAACTCGACGTCGAACGTCGTGCCCCCATCCGCGGCGCGCAGGTTCACCGCCCGCAGGCGTGCGTCGGGACTGGCGATGCCGTAGCGGATCACTTCCGAGGTCGCGGGCGACGGCAGGGCGTTGGCGCCGGGGTCGTCGGCGCACAGCACCACCCAGCGTGCGCGCCCCACGAACTCGGCGAAGGTGCGCATGATGTCGTCGAGGTCGGCATAGATGTCCAGGTGGTCGGCCTCGACGTTGGTCACCACCGCCACCTGCGGCCAGAGCGCGAGGAAGCTCCGGTCGTACTCGTCGGCCTCCACCACGAAGGCCGACTCGCCGCCGTACTTCAGGTTGCCGCCCCAGGCGGTGACGCGCGCGCCGACGATGCCGGTGGGCGACACGCCGCCCGCCGCCAGCGCCTCGGTCGCCATCACCGTGGTGGTGCTCTTTCCGTGCGTGCCGGCAATGCCGATCAGCGTGCCGCCGGCGCAGCACTCGGCCAACGCCTCGGCGCGGCGCACGAGCGGGATGCCGCGCGCACGGGCGCGGACCAGTTCGGGATGGTCCTTGGGCATGGCGCTGGTGTAGACGGCGGCGCGCGCGCCGTCGAGATGCGCCGGATCATGCCCCACCTGCACCGTCACGCCGGCGTGCTCGAGGTCCGCCACCGCCGACGGGTTCTGGTCGCATCCGGTGACCGTCATGCCGCGCCGCACCAGCAGCTCGGCCAGCGCGCTCATGCCGGCGCCGGCCACGCCGATGAAGTGCACGGGTCGTTCGTCGTTCCTGTCGATCAGGGCCATGGCGAAAGATCTTCGGTCGGCCACGCCGACGATAGGGTGGCGCTGCGCCCTCGCGGCGTGGCCTGTATACTCCCGATCGTGCCTGCGACCGATCCCCTTGACCGTGACGCGCCGGGCGCCGCGCCGCGGCCGCGCGCGCGTCGCTGGTTGGCCGCGCTCGTCGCCACGCCGCGCCGCATCGCCGTCATCCTGTTCACGGCCTCGCTGCTTTTGCGCGCCGCCGTCGCCGTCGAGATGGCCGGCACGCCGCTCTTTCGCCACGCCGAGTGGCGCGAAACGGACAACAGCTTCTTCGTGGCGTGGGCAGGTCGGATCGCGAATGGCGATTGGCTGGGGCGCACGCCCATCCACCCCTATCACTCCTGGCATGCGGCCATCGCGCGCCATTGGGCCCGGGCGCAGGGCGTGCCGTTCACCGACGAGGTCGGCCGGCAGCGCTGGAACGAATGGTACGGCGGACAGCGGTTTCACCAGGAGCCGCTGTACCCGTACCTGCTCGCCGTCGCGCGCGCCGTGGCCGGCGACGTCCGATGGGTGCTGCTGCTGCAGGTCATCGCCGGCGCGCTGACCACCGCACTGCTCTTCGGCATCGGGTACCGTCTGCAGGGAACCGCCACCGGCGTCACCGCCGCCGTGCTGCACCTCGCATACGGGCCGATGGCCTACTACGACCTGATGCTGCACCGCACTAGCCTCGAAGCCTTCGGCGGCGTGCTCACCGTGTGGGCCGTCCTGCGCGCCTGGGACCTTGGCCGGCAGCGCGATTTCGCGGTGCTTGGCGCCATTCTCGGCGCCACCATGCTGCTGGCGTCTACGGCGCAGTTCACGCTCGGCATCCTGCTGGCGGTCCTGCTCGTCAGGGGGCGCCCAGCCGGCCGTCGGCGCGAGTCGGTGCGGCGTGCGCTGCTCGTCGCCGGCGCAGCCGCGCTCGTCGTGTCGCCGGCGGTGCTGCGCAACGTCGCCCTCGGCGTCCCGCCACTGGAGCTGTCGAGCGTAGCCGCCATCACGTTCATCGACGCCAATGCCAGCGACGTCGATCCGGCCGCGGGCTTCGTGCAGAGCCAGCATGCCACCGATATCATGGCCGAGACCGACGGGCACCTGGGGGCCGCCGTCTGGGCGACGCTCGCCATGCACACGGGTGCGGGATGGCCCGTCATGGTCGCGCGGAAGCTGGCGTATTTCTTCACGCCGGTGGAGATCCCGAACAATGACAGCTACGCGTATTACGCCGGCTATTCACGGCTCCTCCGCATGACCGGCCTCGGCTTCGGCCTGCTGGGGCCGCTCATCGCGATGGGAATCGGCGCCGGCATCATGCACCGGCGCCGGGCGTGGCCTGTGCTGCTGCAGGTGGGCATCGGCCTCGGCTTGACGCTGCTCTTCTACGACCTGTCGCGCTTCCGCGCACCCGTTGCCGCCGCGGCGCTGCCACTCGCGGCGCTCGCCATCGTGGAACTGGCGCACGCCGTGCGACGCCGACGCGTGGCGCCCGTGCTGTTGATGGTCGGCCTGGCGGCGGCGCCGCCGATCGCCCTGCACCTCGCCGGCCCGACCACGGCGCTCCCCATCCGCGCGGACGACGTGGCCGAGGGCGCACGGATCTGGCAGGCGCTCGTGCGGGAGGCGCCAACTTCCGGCCAGGCCGAAGCCGTGGCCACCCGCGCGCTCTGCGACGGCCCAAGGCTGGACAGCCTGCTTGGCGACGCCTCGCCGTGGAGCGTCGCGGGTCGCGCGCTCGTCACGCGAAGCCTGGCGGACATCCAGCGCTCGGCGGTGCAGCGCGGCGCCGTGCAATCGGCGGACTCGATGGAAGTGCGCCGGTGCCGCGGCGAGGTCCCCACGCCCAGACGCTAGCGGGCGGCAGCTTCGGAGAGAAGGCGCTCGATGCGCGTGGCGATGTCCTGCGCCGCCAGCGGCCGCCCTCGCGCGCGCGCCGCGGCGGCCATGCGGGCCAGCCGGATGCCGTCGTCGAGCAAACCGCGCACGGTGGCGTCGAGCGACGCCGTGGTGAGGTCCGCCTGCCGCAGGTGCACTCCCGCTCCCGCCCGCGCGATGACGTCGGCGTTCTTCGACTGATGGTCGGCGGCGGCCGTCGGCAGCGGCACCAGTATCATTGGGATGCCCCACGCCGACAGCTCGCTGGTGCCCATCATGCCGGCCCGCACCAGCGCAAGGTCGGCGGCCGCGTAGGCGTCGGTGATGGGATCGAGATACGGCACCACGCGCACGTCGGGACGGTCGTACGGTGCGTACGCCGCAAACTGCGCCTTGCCGGTGGCCCAGATGACGCAGAGGTCGCGCGGAATGCCGGCGTCGACCCAGGACGCCATCACCTTGTTGATGGCCCTCGCCCCCTGGCTGCCGCCGAAGACGAGCAGCACGCGCGCGCTCGCCGGGAAGCCCCACCGCTCGCGGGCCATCCGTTGATCCGGATGAATGTCGGGCGGCGGCTCGATGGGATTGCCGGTGTCAACGTACGCGCAGCGCCCCTGCGGCAGCGTGGCCGCCGCCTCGGGAAAACCGAGATACGCCTGCGTGGTGAAGCGCGCGCTGAGCCGCGCCGTGAGGCCCGGGTAGGCATCGCCCATGTGCTGCACCACCGGAATGCCGTGCCGCCACGCCCAGAACATCGTGAGCCCCGAGGCGTACCCCCCGGTGCCGACGACCAGCGGCGGCCGCTGGTCGCGCGCGAGCCGCGAGAGCACGCCCCATCCGCCGACGGCGCCGCGCACCGTGCGCCAGTTCTTCCACACCCTCGGCCGGTACAGCGGATGCAGGTCGAGCAGCGTGAACGGGAACTCGGTGGTCGGAAGCACCTCGCGTTCGATGCCGCGCAGCGCGCCGATGAAGTGCGGCCGCACGTCGGGGCGCAGGCGCACGAGGGCGCGCGCGATGGCCAGCCCCGGATACAGGTGCCCGCCGGTGCCGCCGCCAGAGAACCAGACGGTCGTGCGCACGTCTGGCGACATGATCAGTACCCGCTGCCCGCCGCCGCCATGCCGGGCGCGGCCCGCGTGGGATCGGTGGCTGGTTCGCCATGCACGCGTTCCCTGCTGCTCCCGATGTTCACGAGGATCCCGGTCATCAGCAGCGACAGCAACAGGTTGGAACGGCCGTACGAGATGAACGGCAGCGTCAGTCCCGTGGTCGGCAGCAGGCCGATGGCCACCCCGAGGTGCAGGTACGCGGTGGTCACCATCGTGAAGGTGATGCCGATGGCGAGCAGGCGCTGGAACGGCGTGCGCGCCTGCGCCGCAATGCGGAATCCCAGCCAGCAGTAGGCGGCGAACAGCAGCGTCACGCCCATGATGCCGATGAAGCCCCACTCCTCGCCGATGTTGCCGCCGATGAAGTCGTTGTACGGGAGCGGCAGGAAGCCGTATTGCTGCCGCCCCTCGCCGTACCCGACGCCGAACAGCCCGCCCGACCCCACGGCGATGAGCGACTGCTGCAGCTGGAAGTTCACCTCGCGGTGTATCGCCCCGGCCTCGGTGAAGCCGAGGATCCGCTCGAGCACGTATTGCAGGCGCTGCACCTGGCTCCAGAGCACCGGCACCGACACGACGCCGAGAAAGACGAAGTGCCCGATGCGCACGCCGCCGGCGAACAGGATGACGCCCATCAGAAGCACGTAGTAGACGGCGATGGACAGGTCGGGTTCGAGCGCGGCGAGCACGGCGAGCGTCCCCACGACGAGCAGGATGGGCAGCAGTCCCTTGGTGAGCCGGCGCAGCTGGTCGCCCTTCTTCACCGTGAGCATCGCCGTCCACGCGATCACCGCGAGCTTGGCGTACTCCGACGGCTGCAGCGAGCCGCCGAACAGGAAACGCCGCGAGCCGTGGATGGCCGGCGCGATGCTGCGCGTGAACGGCAGCACGCACAGCAGCATGAGGCCCAGCGCCGCGAACATCAGCGGCCATGCGATGTCGCGCCACCACTCGGCGTCGCGCTTGGCCGCCAGCATGAACAGCACCGTGCCCACGGCAATGCCGGCCAGCTGGCGCATCAGGAAGTGCGTGCTCGCAAACCCCGACTGCATGGCCACCATCGCGCTCGCGCTGTAGAGGGTGGCGAGCCCGAACGCCAGCAGCGTGGCGGTGAGCATGATGAGCGCGCGCGCCTCGACGCTGGTGCGCCAGCGGTCGCGCGCGGCCGGGGCCGCGGAGGCGCGCGACGCCACGGTCGCGCTCATGCGTCGTGCGGCGCGAGCCGGCGGAACGCCTCGCCGCGCGCTTCGTAGTTGGTGAACATGTCGAAACTCGAGCAGGCGGGAGCGAGCAGCACCGCGTCGCCCGGCGAGACCGCCGCGCGTGCGCGTTGCATGACCTGCTCAAAGGACGATCCGCACCGCGCCAGCGGTACATGGCCGGCCAGGTCCGCCGCGATCAACCCCTCGGCCTCGCCGAATGCCAGCACGAGCTTGGCATGCGCCCGCAGCGGCTCGATGAGGCTGGTATAGGGCTCGCCCTTGTGTTTCCCGCCAAGCAGGACCACGGTGGGCGCCGTCATGGCTTCGATGGCGACGCGCGCCGACGACACGTTGGTGGCCTTGGAGTCGTTGATCCAGCGCACGCCGCCGGCGTCGGCCACGACCTCCAGTCGGTGCGGGAGCCCGCGGAACGACTTCAGCGCTCCGGCCAGCGCCGCGCGAGCGGCGGGTGCCTGGTGCGCCGGGTCGGCCACCATCACGGCGAGCAGCGCCGCCAGCGCGTTCTCCAGGTTGTGCCAGCCCAGCAGGGGGAGGTCGCCCCGCGGCGCCAGCGACTGCGCGAACAGCACCAGCGCATCGCGTGCCGCGTCGTAATGGGCGGCCGCCTGCGCGTCGCGCCGCGAGAACGCCCACCGCGTGCCCGCGCGGCCCGTCGCAAGTTCCCGAGCCGCCCCGTCATCCGCGTTCACCACCCAGCGCGAGGCCTCGGTGGCGTTGCGATAGAGCAGCCCCTTGTCGGCGTAATACGCCTCCACCGACGGGTACCGGTCGAGATGGTCGGGACTGAGGTTGGTCAGCACGCCCACCGTCGGCGCGAGCCCCGGCGTGTCGTGCAGCTGGAACGACGATACCTCCAGCGCAATCCAGTCGGGGCGCTCGCCGTGCAGCGCGACGTCGCTCAGCGCGCGGCCAATGTTGCCGGCGGCCACCACCGTGTGGCCGAGCGCGGCGAGCAGGTGCGCGACGAGCGCGGTCACGGTGCTCTTGCCGTTGGTGCCGGTGACCGCCACGTACGGCACGCCGGCCAGCGCGTGCAGCGCCACCTCGAGCTCCCCGACGATCGGAACGCCGGCCGCGCGGGCCGCCGCCAGCGGCGGTGCGTCGGGCGGCACGCCCGGACTCACGACGAGCAGCGACGCGGCGCGCAGGCGCGACAGGTCGTGCCGGCCGCCGTCGGCCGCGATCCCCTCGGCGCGCAGCGCCGCCGCGGCCGCCGTCACCGCCTCGCCCTGTCCCGCATCCGACGCGTACACCCGCGCGCCGCGGCGCGCGAGCAGACGGGCCGCGGCCAGGCCGCTCCGCCCCAGCCCGATGACGGCGATCTCGCCGCGTGCGACGGCCGCCTCGATCACCGCAGTTTCAGCGTGCTCAGGGCGAGAAAGGCGCAGAGGATGCCGATGATCCAGAAGCGCACCACCACCTGCGTCTCCGGCCAGCCCGACAGCTCGAAGTGATGATGCACCGGCGCCCGCCGGAAGACCCGGTGCGCGCGGGCGTAGTCGATGCCGTAGCGGCGCTTGCGCCACTTGAACACCGTGCGCTGCAGGAGCACCGACGCGGTCTCGGCGACGAAGACGCCGCCGATGATGAGCAGCAGGAACTCGCTCTTCAGCAGGATGGCCACCGCGCTCAGCGCCCCGCCCAGCGCCAGCGAGCCGGTGTCGCCCATGAACACCTCAGCCGGGTGCGAGTTGTACCAGAGGAAGCCGACGCTCGCGCCGAACACCGCCGCGCAGAAGACGGTCAGCTCGCCCGAGTTGCGCAGGTAGAAGACCAGCAGCGCCTGGCTGGTGTCGTACCGGCCCATGACGTAGGTGAAGATGGCGAGCGTCGCCATGGCGATCGCCATCAGGCCGGTGGCCAGCCCGTCGAGGCCGTCGGTCAGGTTCACCGCGTTGCTGAACCCCGTCATCACGAAGGTCACGAAGCCCACGTAGAGCCAGCCGATGGTCGGTACGATCAGCAGGTACTTGTAGAACGGCAGCGTCGTTGACGCGCCGGGCAGCGTGCTGATCGGGAACTTCCACAGGTACCAGCCGAGCGCGAAGCCGATGGTCACCTGGCCGGCGAGCTTGTAGCGCTCCACCAGCCCGGTGTTCTCCTTGCCCTCGCGCTTCTGCTTGAGCTTCAGGTAGTCGTCGAGGAACCCGATGCCGCCCATCCACAGCGTCACCAGCAGCGCGATCCAGACGTACTTGTTGTTCAACCGCATCCACAGCAGCGTGGGCAGCAGCGTCGCCACGAGGATGATGAGTCCACCCATGGTCGGCGTGGTGCCCTTGCCGGCATGCGAGTCGGGCGTCCCTTCCCGCACCACCTGGTGCAGCGCCATGTGCTTCAGCCGGGCGATGATCAGCGGCCCGAAGATGAACGACACGAGGAGCGCGGTCACCGCCGCCCCGGCCGCCCGGACGGAGATGTAGCGGAAGATGTTCAGCGGCCCGAAGTGATCGCGCAGCGGGTACAGCAGCTCATAGAGCATCAGGCGGAGGGCGTGGCCCAGGCTTGAAGATGGGGAAGCAGCCGCTCCAGCCGCACGCCGCGCGATGCCTTGAGCAGGATCGCCGCGCTCGACTGGAGCCTCAGCTGGAGGACGGGCCACAGGTCGTCCACGTCACCACCGGTGACGACGCGTGAATCCCCCGCCCCGACCTCCGCCAGCGCGGCCTGGAATTCGCCGATGCCCGCCACGATGTCGGCCCCGCTCGCCAGCGCCGAGCGCGCGATGTCGCGGTGCAGCTGCGCCGTCGCCGGGCCCAGCTCGCGCATCGTGCCGAGCACGGCCACCCGCTGGCGTCCGGCGCCCACCGCCGCCAGCAGCTCCAGTGCGGCGCGCGCCGAACCGGGATTGGCGTTGTACGCATCGTTGATCAGCAGCGCCGCACCCAGCGGCTCCACCGCGGAACGCATGGCCGGCTGCGCCATGGCCGCCATGCCGCGCGCCGCGGCCGCCGCCGGAATGCCCAGCTCGCGCGCCGCCGCCAGCGCCAGCATCGCGTTGCGCAGGTTGTGCGCGCCGCGCAACGGAACCTCCACCCGCACGCCGTCGAGTTCCAGCCATCCGGTGCCGTCGGCGTTGATGCCGTGGGCCGTCGCCGCCACGTCGCCCGCGCCGAGCCCGGCCGTCACGGTGCGCCGCGCGCGGCGGCGCGACTCGGCGATGAGCCCCGCCTCGGTGGCCGGCACGATCGCCAGTTCGACGGCGTCGAGCAGCGCCGACTCCTCGGCCAGCACGCCGGCCAGGTCGCCGAACCCCTCCAGGTGCTCCTCCTGCACGCACGTCACCACGGCCACCGTCGGCTCGACGATGGCGCGCAGCAGCGGGATCTCGCCCGGCACGTTGGTGCCCACCTCCACCACCGCGCAGTCGGCGCCCGGCGGCAGCGACAGCAGGGTGAGCGGCGCGCCCACCTGGTTGTTCAGGTTGCCGGTGGTCGCGTGCACCTGGAAGCGCGCGCCCAGTGCGGCCTTGAGCAGTTCCTTGGTGGACGTCTTGCCGTTCGAGCCGCCGACGGCGACGACGGGGAGCGTCCAGGCGGCGCGAAAGAACCGTGCCAGCGCACCCAGCGCGTGCAGCGTGTCGTCCACCACGAACACCGGCACGCCGAGTCCCGCCACGCGCGACGCGTCGTGCACCACCAGCGCCGCCGCCCCCTGCGCCACCGCGTCGGGCAGGAAGTCGTGCGCGTCGAACCGCTCGCCGCGCAGCGCGACGAACAGGTCACCGGGCTGCAGCGTCCGCGTGTCGGTGGTGACGGCCCGGAGGGCGCGGTCGGTGCCGCGGTACGCCGGCAGGTCGAGCGCCCGCGCCGCGCGCGCCAGCGTCCAGAACTCGTGGTGCATGCGCTACTCCGCCCCGAGCAGGCCACGCACGATGGCCGCCTCGTCGAAGGGATACGACGTCGTCCCGCGAATCTGGTACGTCTCGTGCCCCTTGCCCGCCAGCAGCACCACGTCGCGCACCGGGTCGGCCATGGCGATGGCCGACGCGATCGCCGTGCGGCGGTCCTCGATGCGCTCGTAGCTTCCCGCGGGGAGCGCGACGCAGATGTCATCGAGGATGCGCTCGGGATCCTCGGTGCGCGGATTGTCGCTCGTCACCACCACGGCATCGGCCAGCCGGTGCGCCACCTCGGCCATCATCGGGCGCTTCCCCCGGTCGCGGTCGCCGCCGCAGCCGAACATCACGATCAGCCGCCCCGGCGTGAAGGGGCGCAACGCGCGCAGCGCGCGCTCCAGCGCATCGGGCGTGTGCGCGTAGTCGCGCAGCACGGTGGGATGCTCGGACAGGATCTCGAGGCGCCCGGGCACCTGCGGCAGCGTGCCGAGCCGGGCCGCGGCGGTGGCGACGTCCAGCCCGACGGCGATGGCCGCGGCCGCCGCGCCGAGCGCGTTGGCCACGTTGAAGTCGCCGATGAGCGGCAGCACCACGTCGGCGTGCGCGTCGCCGTGCACCAGCGTCCAGCGGCTGCCGCGCGGCTGGAACTCCACCGCCGCCGCGCGCACGTCGGCGTCGGCCGACTGCACGCCGAACCGCAGCGTGCGCGGCGCATCCGGCAGGTCGGCCCACACCGGATCGTCGGCGTTCGCCACCACCACCCCGTCGGCCGCGAGGTGGCCGACGAGCATCGCCTTGGCCCAGAAGTAGGCCTCGAACGTCTTGTGATAGTCGAGATGGTCGCGCGTGAGGTTGGTGAAGACCGCGGCGGCAAAGCGCACGCCGTCCACCCGTCCCTGGTCGAGGGCGTGCGACGATGCCTCCATGGCGACCCATCGCACGCCCGCATCCACGAGCGCGCGCAGCAGGCGCTGCAGCTCGATGGGTCCGGGCGTGGTGAGCCCGCCGCCACCGGGCAGCGGATCGCCGGCGCTGCCCACCAGCACGCCGAGCGTGCCGATGCTCGCCGCGCGCGCGCCGGGCGAGTCGAGCAGGTGGCGCAGCAGGCCGACGGTCGTCGTCTTGCCGTTCGTGCCGGTGACGCCGATCAGGCGCAGGAAGTTGGCCGGATCGCCGTAGTACGCCGCGGCCGCCACGGCCGCCGCGCGGCGCCCGTCGTGCACCACGAGCGCCGGGAGCGACGTCAGGGACGCGTCCTCCACGAGGGCCAGCGCCGCGCCCGCCTGCGCGACCGTCCCGAGGAAGTCGTGCCCGTCGCGCTGCGTGCCGCGCACGGCCACGAACGCGCCGCCGCGCACCACCGCCCGCGAATCGTCCGTGATGCCCACGATGCGCTCGGGAAGCGCGCCCTGGCGCGACGCCAGCAGTCCGGCGTCGTCGAGCGCCTGCGCGATGGCGGCCACCGACACGCTGCGGCTCATCGTGCCGCCGCCACGGTGACGCGGCTGCCGGCGGCCGCCACGGTGCCGGCCGCCGGCCACTGCCCGGACGCACCGTCGGTGAACGCCACGCGGAACCCCGCCTTGTGCAACGTGCGCGCCGCGGCGCGCCGCGACAGGCCTTCCACCGACGGCACCGGGCGCACCCCCGCCACCACGCGCGACGGGCGCGCCGGCTGGCCGAGCAGCACCTCGTAGGGCACGCTCCCCGCGCTCTCGCTCACAAACAGGCTCTCGGCCGCGTCGCGCACCGGCTCGTCCGCCGGCGGCGCCGCCGCCATCCGCTGCGGCGTGCTGGCCAGTCCCTGCCGGTCGAGCGCCGCGTCGCGCGCCGCGATGGCCGCCTCGAGCACGGTCTTCGACACCGGCGCCGCCGCCTTGCCGCCGTAGATGGATTTCCGCGGGCTGTCGAGCTTCACCAGGATGACGATCTGCGGCTTGTCCGCGGGGAACATGCCGACGAAGCTCGCCGTGTACTCGCCCTTCACGTAGCGCCGGTTGTGCGCCACCTTGGCCGTGCCCGTCTTGCCGGCCACGTCGAACGTCGCCAGCGACGCACCCTCGGCGGTGCCGCTCTCGGTCACGCCCTTCAGCAGGCCGCGCACCGTGCGCGCCGCCTCGGCCGACATCAGGCGGCGCACCACGCGGCGTTCGTGCGTGTAGACGACCCGCCCGGCGGGATCGCGCACCTCCTTCACCAGTGCGGGCTGCAGCAGCTCGCCGCCGTTGGCGATGGCGGCGTACGCCGTGGCCAGCTGCAGCGGCGTCACCAGGATCTCGTAGCCCATGGCAAGCGACGCCGCGGTCTGCGACGACCACTGCGCCGGCGGCTTCAGCCGCCCCGACGACTCCGACGGGTACGTGGTGCCCGTGGGCGCGCCGAACCCCGCGTCGCGCATGAGCTCGAAGTGCTCGCGCGGCGACAGGCGCTGCGCGAACTGCACGATGCCGATGTTGCTCGAGAAGCGGATGACGTCGGCCAGCGAGAAGGCCGTGCCCTTGTGGTCGTCCTCGATGATGCGGCCGTTGTAATTCCACCGGCCGCCGTAGGCGTTCACCATCTCGTCCACCCGCGCGCGGTGATGGTCCAGCAGCCACGCGGCGAGGAACGGCTTGAGGGTGGAGCCCGGTTCATAGGGCTCGGTGAGCGCGGTGGCCGCCGTGGCGCGCGGATCGGCGCGCCGGCTGGCGAGCGCCCGCACCTCGCCGCTCTGCGCGTCGAGGACCACGATGTCGCCGCCCGCCGCCCCCTGCGCCACCACTGCGTCGTTCAGCGAGCGCTCGGCGATGTCCTGCAGGCCGGCATTGATGGTGAGGGTGACGCTGTGTCCGGGGTGCGCCGCCGCGCCGTCCACCGACGGCGACGCGAACAACCGCCCCTTGCTGTCGCGCAGCAGCGCCTCGTGCCCCGCCTCGCCGCGCAGCAGCGCGTCGAGCGCCAGCTCCACGCCGTCCACCGGCACGCTTCCGTCGGCGGTGCGGCCGATGATGCGCCGCAGGCCGTCGGACGGCGGCGCCACCCGGTTGAGCACCGGCACAGGATGCACGCCGCGCGTCGCGGTGACCATCGCCACGTCCGTGGGGAGAAAGAGGCCCGGCACCTCCACCCACTTGAGCGTCGTGTCCGTCGCCTTCGCCGCCCACTCGGCGCCGATGCCGGCGCGCGTCATGAGCGCGCGCAGCTGCGCCGGATTGCGCACCTCGCGCGGCGCCACCCGCAGGCGCACCATCTCGCGGCTCTCCACCAGCACGTTGCCGCTGGCATCGCGGATGTCGCCACGCGGCGCCGGGAGCGGCGCCGCCGCCACCTGCTGGTCGCGGGCCCGTGCGCGCCAGCGATCGCCGTCGAGCAACTGCACCTTGGCCGCACGGCCGATCACCGCCAGCGCGAACAGCGCGAGCGAGACGTGCAGCAGGCGCGGCCGGTCAGCGAACGGCGACACGGGGCGACCGCGACAGCGTGACGACGAGACTGTCGCCGGGCACGCGCATGTGCAGCCGCTCCTCGGCCACGCGCCCCAGCTGGTCCATGCTCATCGCGGTGCGGATGTCGCCATCCAGCTTGGCGCGCTGCGCGGTGAGCGCGGCGCGGCGCGTCTCCAGCGCCTCGATGGCCCGCGCGCGCGTCACGCCAAGGCTGCGCCGCCAGATGACGCCGGTGGCGAGCACGACGAAGGCGATGAGCGACAAGAACACCACGGTGCGGCCGCGCACGTCAGTCCTCCCGCCGGAAGGCGCGCAGGTGCGCGCTGCGGGCGCGCACGTTGCGCGCCACCTCGGCGTCGGCCGCGGTGATCGGCTTGCGGGTCAGCAGGGTGCCCAGCGGGCGGCCTCGGCAGGTGCACATGGGTTGCCTGGGTGGACAGACGCACGACGACGCCCACTCCCGGAAGGCCAGCTTCACCAGCCGGTCTTCTCCCGAGTGATAGGCGATCACTGCGAGGACGCCCTGCGGGGCCAGTCGGTCACGCAAGGCAGGCAAGGCGCGCGCGAGCCCGTCGAGCTCGTCGTTCACCGCAATGCGCACGGCCTGGAAGAGCCGCGCAAAGTCGCCCGGCCCGCTGCGCGGTCCCAGCACGGCGCGAATGGCGCCCACCAGGTCGTCGCTGATGGCGAACGGGCGATGCTCGCGGCGGTGCGCGACCTCGCGGGCCAGGCGCGCCCCCTTGGGCTCGTCGCCGTACTCCTTGAATGCGCGGGTGAGGTCGGCGAGTTCGGCGTGATTGAGGAAGTCGGCGGCGGAATCCCACTGCGGGTGACCCGTTGTCGGTGCACCGTGCATCGTCCTCCGTTCCGTGCTCTCCGCCATCTGCCATCTGCCATCTGCCCTCTGCCGTCCGCCTTCCGCCATCTGCCCTCCGCCTTCCGCCATCTGCGCTCCGCCGTCCATCGCCGCGCCCAGCGGCGCCCCCTCGCGGAACGAGAACCCGCGTGCGTCGTCGTCGATCTGGTGCGACGACACGCCGAGGTCCAGCAGGATGGCGTCGTACGTCGCATCGGCCGGAAGCAGCGCGGCCGCATCGGCGTAGTTCCCCTGCACCGCGCGAAAGCGGCCGGCAGCGGCGAACGGCGCCAGCCGCGCCGACGCCTCGCCAATGGCGTCCGGGTCGCGGTCGATGCCGGTCACGTCCAGCCCGGCGTCGAGCAGCGCGGCGCTGTGCCCTCCCCCGCCCAGCGTGCAGTCGAGCGCGCGCGACGCGCCGGCAAACAGGGCGAGGAGCTCCTCGACCAGCACCGGCGAATGATAGGCGGAATCAAAGCGCGACGACACGGGCGGCATACTATAGAGACGAAGGACCGGAGGACACGAAACGAACGCCGAGTCGAGTGCGGTCAACGCTGAACCGCGAACGCCGAACGGACAACCGTGCAGAGTTGTCCGTTGTCCGTTCACCGTCGTCCGATCCGACTCGAATGCAGAACGGGCGGCCAGTTGGCCGCCCGTTCGCGCATGCGTTCCGGGGTCAGCCTACTTGCAGTACCCCTTCACCATCTGCTCGGCGCCCGTCATGATCTGCGGGATCACCGGCATGAGCTGGGCCACCACCTGCGGGGCGAACTTGCCGCCGGCGTTCAGGTTCATCTGCGCCGTCATGATCTGCTCCTGGGCCAGCTTCGCCAGTTCGCACGACTTTGTCTTCGGCGCATCGGTCACCGCCGCCACCGAGATCTGGAACGCCGCCACCGCGAGGATGAACTTGGCCTGCGCCTTGTTCTCCGGCGCGGTCAGCGTCGAGTCGGCGAAGAGCACCCACGGCAGGACCTTCTGGTTCGCGGCGATCGACGTCGCGTAATCCTCGGAGGTCTTGGTCTGCTGCGCCTTGTTCAGCGTCTCCTGGCCGACCTTGAACAGCCGGTTGCCGATGCTGAGCGCGTAGCCACCCACCGCCTGGCCATCCTCACCCGCCGCCTTCGCCTCGCGCAGCATGATCAGCGTGCTGTCGGTCTGCTTCATCTCGTCGTACGTGCGCGCGATGAGCAGCCGGGCATTCGGCGCCTTCGGGTCGAGCGCCAGGATCTTGCGGAACGTCGCGATCGCCTGCTGCTGCTGGCCGGCCTTCAGCTGCATCGAGCCGAGGGCCGAGAGGATGGAGACGTTCGTCGGGAACTTCTCGGCGCCGCGGGCGGCGATCTCGGCCGCCTTGACGCTGTTGCTGTCGGCGTCGTACGAGCCGATCATCTTCGAGAAATACGCGGTGTCGGCCAGCGAGGTGTCGATCTTGACCATCTCCTCGCCCAGCGCCGTGCCGCCCTTCAGGTCCTTCGAGGCCAGGTAGATCAGGAAGCCGAGCTTCATCAGGCGCACGTCGCCCGGGTTGTCCTTGATGGCCTGTGCGATGATCGGCTTGGCCATCTCCGACTTGCCGCTGGCGGCCAGCGCGTTCACCACGTCATCGACGAGGCGCGTGTTGCTCGGGTCGGTGGCGAGCAGCTGCACCAGCATTTCGGTCGACTTGTCCTGGTCGCCCTTGTCCTTGTACGCCTGCGCCGCGTTGGTCAGCGCCACCTTGCTCTTGGGATCGTACTTCAGGATCTCGAGCGCAGTCGCGATGATCGAGTCGGGCGGCTGCTTAAAGCCGACGCGGACCTGCAGCTCGCACAGGCGCACCAGCGTCGCCTGCGGGTACGCGGCCACGCCGGCGCGGGCCGCCGCAATCGCGTCCGCCGCCTTGCCGTCGCGCCCGAGCATGTTGCACTTCTTCTCGAACTCCATCTGCTTGCGCGCGTCCTGCACGCTCTTCGACAGCACCGACGCCACGCGCGACAGCTTGTCGCCGTCGGCCGGCGGGAGCGGCTGGGTGAGCGTCTGGTCGCGCGTCAGCACCAGCTGGGCGTTCACCACGTAGCCGGTGGCGGTCTTCTCGACCGTCCCCTCCAGGTACTCGTCGGTCCGCAGCAGCTTGGCGAGGCTGGCCAGGTCACCTGACGACAGCGCCTCGTCGTAGGGGTATCCGGACTGCTCGACCACCTGCTTGTAGTCTGCGGACGACAGCACCGTGAGCGCGCGGAACGGGATGTCGCCGCTGAGCCGGCTGCGCAACTCCTCGGAGGCCGCCACCGACAGCTTCTTGTCGCCGCTGCGCAGTGTGCCCACCACCAGCCGCGGGGCATTCGGATTCACGGTCCGGGTCGCCTGGGCGAACACGGTACCCGGCGCCGCACTGAGGAACAGGACGGTTGCCGCAACCATCGAACGAGCGGGACAAAGCCGAGCCTTCACTGTCATCTCCTCCGAACGTTGAATCCTTCTACCCTGCGTGGCGGTGCACCGATCCACGCCGGCCTCCGAGAAACCTTTGAACATGGGCGAAGAGGGACTCGAACCCCCGACTCCCTGCGTGTAAGGCAGGTGCTCTAACCAGCTGAGCTATTCGCCCGGAGCACCCCCCGCACCGAACCGCTATTTCGCCAGGATCGCCCGCGGTATCAGTACGCAGTAGCCCAGCACGAGCAGGATGGGGGCAACGGTGTCGCCTCCGCGGGCGAGGTCAGCGTAGCCGAGGGCCAGCGTCAGCAGCGCCGCCCCCCACCACATTACCGCGCCACCTACCTGCCGGTCCTGTGCGTTCGCCATAAGCGATTGAGACTATTCCAGTTGGACAATGGTGTCAAGCAACGCCGAGGCGGTCGCCCCATACTATAATCTAATCCTAATGCTCGTCCGCGCGCTCATCCTCGCCCAATAAGGCGGCAAGTGCGCTGGCCCGTTCGCGTTCGGCCTGTGCGGCGTCGGCGGCCCGCATCGCCTCCAGCCGGCGCTTGAGCCGGCGCCGCCGGACCAGCCAGAGCGGGCCGATGGCGACGCCGACCAGGATCGCACCCGCGCTGACGTCGGTCACGAGCGCCAGCCCGCCGTAGCGCTTGCGTGTCGACTGTTGCCAATACCCCTCAAACCCGCCGAGGGTCATTCCGTACGCCTGCCGGACCGCCTGGTCCAGCGAGCGTTGCTGGCGCCAGTAGCCGAAGAACAGGGTCAGGCCGCGCGCGCGGTCGAGGGCGGCCAGGTCAGCCACGGCGCGATACGAGAAGGCATACGCCGACTGCGCCGCCGTGGTCCCGCCGAGGAAGGACGAATCGAGCGTGGCCAGGCTCGGCAGCCGCCCGAACGCGATGGCCAGCGCGAAGTTGGTCGCCAGCACCTCGTCACGCCCCCATTCGCCGGCGGCGTACGAGGCGTAGCCCTCGTCAAACCACCGGGGGGGCAGGTCCCCCATGACCTCGTGCAGCGCCAGGTGCGCCAGCTCGTGGCGCAGCACCTCGATGGGGTCGCCGCCCTTGCCGCTGCGATGGCCATGCAGCACGATGCGTCGCTCCAGCGGAAAGGCGAACGCCGCCCCCCACTCGGGCGCGCCATCACCGGCCCACCGACGGAAGGTGCCGTCGTCGGGCGCCAGCCAGATCTCGACGCGCACCTGCGGCCTCGGCAGGCCCGGGAACGTGTCGCGCGCCATCGCCGACTCGGCGAGCGACGCGGCCAGCCGCGCGTCGGTGGGTGCGAAGATGACCGTGAACCGGCCACGCTCGAGGCGGCGCAGGCCGTCGGCTTCGTCCTGCGGCGTGCGCCCCCATGCCGGCGCCGCCCAGGCCAGCGCGGCAAGGGCGGCCGCCGCGGCGCGCCGGCGCCAGCGGGCCGGGCCGGCGCGGCTCACGGCGTGCGTGGAGGCTCCCCGCCCGCCTCGACGGTCTGCAGCATCTCGGCGCAGCGCTTGCCCCACGGATTGAACTTGTTGGCTGCGTGCCCGCTGGCCCACGCCTGCTTGGCCTCGTCGAACTCGCCGTTGAACCAGTGCGAGCGGCCGAGCTCGAAGTACGCCTCGATGAGGTTCGGTCCCAGGGCCAGCGTCTTGCGGAAGAAGGTCTGCGCGTCCTCGTACATCTCGCGCTCCAGGTAGACGAGCCCGAGGTAGAAGTGCGCGTACAGCGTCGCCTTCTTGTCGTTGTCCAGCCGGATGGCCTTGGACAGGTGCTCGATGGCCTCGCCGAAGATGCGCTTCTTGAGGCAGATGTAACCGACGTTGATGCGCGCCAGCGCATTGGACGGCTGCCGCATCAGCACCTTCTGGAAGTTCATCAACGCCTCGTCGTACTTCTCCTGCAGCATCTGCGCCCAGCCGAGCAGCGCCTCGCTCTGCGGGTCGTTGGGCGACAGCTCGAGCGCGCGGCGCAACGCCGTCTCGGCGGCGTCGTAGTCGCCGAGCGACAGCCGGCTCCATCCCTTCTCGATGAAGGTGGAGGCGCCGATGTGATCGGCGTGCACCACGGGCCTCTCGGCGCTGAACTCGGGCGCGTTGGTCGCGGCCTCGGCCTGCAGCGCCTTGAACTTGTCCACGAGCTTCCGGACGTCGTCCTTGAGCGCGGCCATCTCGGTCAGCGTCGCCTGCAGGTCGGTGATCCCCTGCTCGAGGGCCCGGAAGAGCCCGACGATTTCCTGCTTGGTCGCATCCCGCTCGCCGGCGGCGAGGCCGGCGTCGAGTTTTCGCTCGATGGCCGCGTATCGTGCGGCCAGCGATTCCAGTTCCGGCGTCGTCACTGGTTCTTCCCCGCGTTTACCGCGCGTTCGAGTTGGAGCCGCTCCTGGGACGTCAGCAGGTGCCGCACGTTCAGCACGACGAGCACGCCGTCCGCACGGCGGACCATCCCCGTCAGGTACTCCTTGGCCAGGCCGCGGAAGAGCGCCGGCGGCGGCTCGACCAGTGAGGCGTCAACGGTGGCCACCTCCTGCACCGAGTCCACGGTCATGGCAATCAATTCTCCGTCCGCGTCGCACACCACGATGCGCGCGCCGTCCGGTCGCGTCCCGTCGGCGCCGAACCTCGCGCGCAGGTCGATCACCGGCACCACCCGCCCCTGGTAGTCGAGCACGCCCTCCATCCACGGCGGCAGGTCCGGCACCGGCCGCGGCTTGGTGTAGCGCAGGACGCGCTCCACCGAGAAGATGTCGGCGGCGAACTGGTCGTCGCCCAGACGAAACGTGACCAACTGCAGCTTCCCCGTGCTCATGCCTCCCTCCCCCCGCCCCACGAGACCAGCCGCGAAACCAGCACGTCCACCCGCACCACCCCCACCAGCCCGTCGCCATCGCGCACGACGCCGGCAAGCATGCCCTCGGCATCGCTGCCCGCGGGCGCGGCGCGCAGCGCATCGGGCGCGATCTCCAGAATGTCCACCGCGTCATCCACCAGCAGGGCGAGCTGGCGGCCGGCGTCGTCGAGCACCAGCGCCGTGCCGTCGCGCGCCGTGCGCGCCACGCCGAACGCCCGAGCGCCGTCCCACACCGGCAGCGTGCGCCCGCGATGCCGCATGGTGCCGAGCATCCCGTCCGGGCGCCGCGGCGGGTCGTGCAGCACCGGCGCGTCCATCGCCTCGATGACGAGCCCGAGCGCGAATGCGAAGCGCTCGCCGCCGACCCGCGCCAGCAGGTGGGCGCTCATGCCAAGGCCCTCCGTATGCCGACCTGCGCCACCTGCGCCTGCACGGCCCCTGCCACGTCAGCCAGCGCCACCTCGGCGTCTACCGTGCCGCAGGCGGCCTTGGCCTCGCGCGGCATGCCGTAGATGGTGGACGTGCGCTGGTCCTGCACGATGGTCCGCCCGCCGGCGGCGCGGATCGCGGCGAGCCCGGCCGCGCCGTCGCGTCCCATGCCAGTGAGGACCACCCCCACGGCGTGCCCCCCCACCGCCGCGGCGATGCTCTCGAACAGCGGATCCGCCGCCGGCCGCACGCCATGCATCGTGGGCGCCTCGTCGAGCACCAGCGTCAGCACGCCGGCCGTCGCCACCAGGCGCACGTGGCGGCCGCCGCGTGCGAGATATACCTGGTTGGTGCGCAGCGGCGTGACGTCCCGCACCTCCGACACCGGCAGCGCGCACAGGTCGTCGAGACGGCGCGCGAGGCCGCTGGTGAAGCCGGTGGGCATGTGCTGCACGACGATCACCGCGGCGCCGAGCGTGGCGGGAAGCGCCGGCAGCACTTCGGCCAGGGCGCGCGGCCCGCCGGTGCTGGCCGCCATCGCCACCACCACCTGCGCCTGCTCGGTGGCGCTCGGCCCGCGCGGGAGCGCGCGGCGCGGCCGGGCCAGCATGGGGGCGGCCCGCAGGTTCACCGCCGCCGCCGCACAGAGCGCCGCGTGCAGGCGCTCGCCCACGCGCCCCAGGTCCACGCGCGCATCGCGCGGCTTGCGCACGAACTCCACCGCGCCCAGTTCGAGCGCGCGAATGGTGAGGTCCACGTCGCCGCGCGCGTCCACCGCGCTGAGCATCACCACCGGGCGCGGCACCTCGCTCATGATGTAGCCCAGCGCCGACAGGCCGTCGAGCCCCGGCATCTCGATGTCGAGCGTCACGAGGTCGGGATCGAGCGCGTGGATCTTCTCCAGCGCATTCTGCCCGTCGCGCGCCGTGCCGGCCACCGTGAACCCGGGGAACGAGGCGATCAGGTCGCTGATGACCGTGCGCATGAAGGCGCTGTCATCGACCACCAGCACGGACTGGCGCCTAGAGGACACGGTCGCCCTCCTTCATGGAGCGCACCCTGAGCCGGCCCGTCGCCACGTCGAGGTACACCGAGCGGCCCACCGTGCCGCCCACGACCTCGCCCGTCACGCGGATGTGCGCCGCCGCCAGCGCGGCGCGCGACGCCTCGATGTTGCGCACTCCCACGGCCCCGGCACCCTCGGGCGTCAGCAGCGCGCCGAACAGGCTGGCCCCGCCGACGAGCCGCGCGGTGATGGTGCCACCGGCGCCGAGCGCGCGCATCTCGTCGAGCAGGCAGGGGACCGCCGTGGCGGGCACCCGCCCGGGCTGGCGCCCCGCGGCGCCGGGACGCGTTTCCACCGGCAGCAGCACGTGCGCCATGCCGCCGATGCGCGCCCTGGCGTCGTGCAGCACGATGGCCACGCAGCTCCCGAGCCCGATGCTGATGAGCGTGGCGGGCGCGGCGGCGACGGCGTACTCGGCGATCTTCACGCGGTGCTCGGTCACGGGCGGCGGAAGATGCGGTGGCGGTGGTCGATGGCCTCGAACAGCCGCCGCGCCGGCCCGAGCAGCGTCTCGACCTTGCCGAGCACCAGGTACCCGCCCGGCTGCAGCGCGTCGTGGAAGCGCTGGAAGAGCCCCTGCTGCGAGGCGGCGTCGAAGTAGATGACGACGTTGCGGCAGGTGATCATCTGCAGCGGGCCGCGCGGCGCCGGGTCGCTGAGCAGGTCGCGCGTCTCGAACGTCACGAGCGCGCGCACCTCGGGCAGCACGGTGGCCGGCAGGCCGCGGGTGAAGTAGCGGCTGCGCAGGTCATCGGGCGTGTCGCCGAAGGCGCTCTCGGGATACTCGGCGCGCCGGGCGCGCTCCAGCGAGGCGCGGTCGATGTCGCTGGCGACGATACGCAGCCGCCCGAGGCGCCCCGCTTCGCCGCGCGCCGTCGCGTGCCGGTGAAAGAGCGCGGCCAGCGAGTACGGCTCCTCGCCCGACGCGCACCCGGCGCTCCAGACCCGCACCGTGTCCGGGCCGCCGGCGGCGGGCGCCCGCATGTCCCAGACGGCGGGAATGACGTCGCGCGCCAGCGCCGCGTACACGTCGCGGTCGCGGAACAGCTTGGTGACGTTGATCGTCAGCGCGTCGAGCAGCGGCTCCCATTCGGCCGGGTCGGCGTCGAGGAGGTGGCTGTAGGCCGCGTAGTCGGGCACGCCGCGGGCGCGCATGCGCACCGCGATCCGGCGGCGCAGGCAGCCGTCGCGGTAGCTCCCCGCGCCAAAGCCGCGCTCGCGCGCAATCTTCGCCGTCAGCGCGGCGAACGCGGGATCATCGGCCGCGGCGGCGGTCATGCCTGCGCCCGCACCGACTCGAGGTTCGCCTGCAGGCGCGCGTCGGTGGGATCGATGGCGAGCGCCGCCTCCCAGCAGCGGATCGCCTCGTCGCGCTCGCTCCGCTTGAGGCGGATGTTGCCGAGCTTGCGCCACACGTCGGGGCCGAGGCGCTCGTTGAACTTCACCGCGCGCTGGTAGCACTCGAGCGCGTCGTCGAGCTGGCCGGCGCGATAGTGCAGGTCGCCGAGGTTCTTGTGCAGTTGCGGCAGGCCGGCGTCCTCGTGCGTGCCGCGGTCGGCCGCCACCCGCGCCTCGTCGGCGCGCCCCTTGGCCTCGAGGGCAACGGCCAGGTTGTTGAGCAGCGTCGCCGAGTGCGGATGCGTCTGCGATCCCTCGGTGAGCAGCGAGATGGCCTTGTCGAGGTGGCCGCCGAGCGCCGAGGCGATGGCGGCGTAGTGGAACCAGGCGGCGCCCGGTGGCCGCTGGCCGAAGAGCGGGCGCGCTGTCATGAGCACGGCATCGGCGTCGGCGGCATTGCCGGCGCGCAGGTGCAGCACGCCGAGGCCCATCAGGATGCGCGGGTCCTGGCCGCCGCCGCGCTTCACCGCCTCGTCCAGCGCGCGGCGCGCGTCGTCCAGGCGTCCGAGGTGCTCGAGCGCCAGGGCGAGGTTGTGGAAGACGGCCGGCTTGGCGAGCCGCGACGACGCCACTTCCTGGTAGTCGGCCACCGCCTCGGCAAACTTCCCCTGCCGCACGTGCACCAGCCCCAGGAAGAAGCGCGCATGCGTGTCGTTGGGGCGCAGGTCGAGCACGCGGCGGAACTCGCGCACGCTCTCGTCGAGCATCCCCGCCTTGTAGAACGCGACGCCGAGGTTGCGGTGCTCCTCGACGCGGGCGTCGGGGGCGCCGGCCTCCGCGGCCTTCGTCGTCTTGCCGACGCGATGCAGGAAGCCGGCGGTGACGAGCCCGTAGAGGGCCTTGCCGACCTCGAACTCCACCATGCCCGTCTCGTCCACCAGCGTCGCGACGTCGCGCCGTCCGTCGATCAGCGGCACCACCGCCTCCTGCTCGGCCGTCAGCGCCACGCCGCTGTCGGCCAGGCGGCGGCGGTCGAGCTCGAAGACGATGTCGAAGCCGGGGATCTTCTTCTCGATCAGGCTCCACTCGTCCACCCGGCGCGCGCCCTCGAGGAGCAGCGACTCGGGATTGATGGAGACCAGGAAGTCCTGCTCCTCGGGGCGGATGTCGGCCTCGAAGTTGAACGTCCCCTGCGTCCACGTGAAGAGGAAGTAGACGGCCTCCTCGATCTGCAGGCGGATCTGCCGGTGCAGCTCCTCGCGCGTGATGATCGCGCGATCCACGAGGATCTCGCCAAGGCGCTTGTCGCGCTCGTGCGCCTGGGCCGCGATCCCCTCCTCGAGCTGTTCCTGCGAGATCACGCCGCTCTTGACGAGGATGTCGCCCAGGCGGTCGCGGCGGTT
>Ga0334722_10001972_pt1 | contig 24091 bp, 23 predicted proteins | sample C3_bottom_MG_FD_207210 | JGI IMG/M metagenome (GOLD analysis project Ga0334722, IMG submission 207210) | Sediment microbial communities from Yellowstone Lake, YNP, Wyoming, USA - C3_bottom | ecosystem: Environmental > Aquatic > Freshwater > Lake > Sediment | place: USA: Wyoming | collected... | reverse complement strand
CCATGATTTCGCCGATTCTCCTACCGCTGGCGCTGGTGGTCATCTGGCGGATAAACCCCGGCCTGGCGTTGGGTGGCTCCGTATTGGCGCTGTATCTCGTCCACCGTTACTCTCCAGCCATGATTATCAGGAACCTGCGCGAGAGCGTCTCCTCCAAGGCACTGTTTCTGGTCATCGGGATCCTGTTTTTCCAAGAAGTGTTGCGGTCTACCGGGGCACTGACCGGTATTTCCTCCTTCTTTGCCGCATCCCACCTCCCGATACATCTCGTCCTGATACTGATCCCCTTTATTGCCGGCCTGATGACCGGACTGACCGTCGGCTATGTGGGCATCACCTTTCCGCTCCTGTTGCCTCTCATGGGAGGGGCATCGCCGGCACCGGCACTGGTCGCACTGGCCTTTGGCGCCGGTTTCGCCGGGGTCATGCTCTCGCCGGTGCATTTGTGCTATGTGCTTACCTGCGACTATTTCCACGCCGACGTCAGCCGGGTCTATCACCAGCTCCTGGCCCCTTCAGCCCTTGTGCTGGCTGCGGCGGCCATTTCGCTCTGGCTGGCCTGAACGGCCTCCACGTTGGCATTCCCGGCGAATCGGGGTATACTTTTACGCATCAACATTCATAAAGGAGGATAACATGGCGATAAGGCTCGGAGGTGCCGCCCTGGCAACCCTGCTCCTGATGGCGCTGACAGGGTGTGTATCCTTGGGGGAATTCAGACAAAAGGAAACCGAAGTAGCCAACCTTTCCCGTGAATTGGCCGACCTCAAACAGAAACACGAGTTGCTGACAAAGGAACATGCTGCCCTTACGGCGGAGCATGCCCGGCTGAAGAGCGAAGCTCAGGGGCTGGCCACAGACAAGGAACGCCTGTCCAAAGACAAGGCCGAACTGGATCAGCTGCTCAAGGCTAAATCCGATTCGCTCTCCCGGAATATTTCCGAACTGCGCCAGAAGGTGGCTGACCTGGAAACAGAAAACAAGAAGCTTAAGGACGATATCGTCGCCCTGCAGAAGGTGAAGGAAGAAAAGGTCAAGGAAGTCAGCAGCACGTATGAGCAGTTGCTGCAGAACATGAAAAGCGAGATCGCCCAGGGGCAGGTGACTATCTCAGAATTGAAGGGCAAACTAACCGTCAACATGGAGGCCGCCATACTGTTCGACTCCGGCAAAGCCGATGTGAAGCCGGACGGAATCGCCATCCTGCTCAAAATGATCCCGACCCTCAAGGGTGTGAAAGACAAAGCCATCCGCATTGAGGGGCATACCGACAACGTCCCGATACGCTCGGCACAATTCCCTTCCAATTGGGAGCTTTCCGCTGTCCGGGCCATCAACGTCGCCAGATATCTGCAGCAGCAGGGACTCGACCCGACCAACCTTTCGGCAGCGGCCTTTGCCGAATACAAACCCGTTGCCGACAACGACACCCGCGAAGGGCGGGCGAAAAACCGCCGCATTGAAATCACACTGGTGGCCAAGGACTGATGGCGAAAAAGCAACGCCGCAATACGCCGCAACCGGCCAGAGAATTCCGCACGACCCCGTTCACTGGGTTGAAGGGTGTCAAGGTCGCAGAAGCGGCACCGGCGCCGCGGGCAAAGGAACAACAGCAGCCTCGGGCGGAGTTGGACGCCGACGACCACGACCTGTTCCTGCATGCCATGGCAGGCGCCACACCGTTGCATCCCATACGCCAGCCTCGGCAGAAGCCGGGAAATGCGGAGCCAGAGCAGGCGCTTGATGGTCGGTGCCCACCACGCAAAGCCCGGCAACCATCAGTCGAGGAGCAAGAGGCCGACCTGCTGTTTGTTCAGGAGATCAAGCGCCTGAAGCTCGAAGCCCGCTTCGGCGATTCGCTCCCCGATGACGGGGAGTTGAGACCGCTGGCCGGGAACCGACTGAAACAGCTGAAGCGGGGCATCGTTTCGGTGGATCGCCAGCTGGACCTGCATGGCCTGACCCGGGAAGAGGCGCTGCTGGCCTTGCCGCGCTTTCTTCTTGCCGCACGCTCGGCTGAACAGAAGGCCGTACTGGTGATTACCGGCAAAGGCAACAACTCCCCCGGAGAACCCATCCTGCAGCAGGCGGTGGCATCCTGGCTCCGGGATGCCGGCAAAGACCTGGTGCTCGAATTCGCTCCCGCCCCGCGGGAAATGGGTGGGAGCGGTGCCTTTGTCGTCTTTATCCGGCCCGCCCCGACGCCGCCCCCGCCCTTTTAGGCCGCGCAGGTCGCCATGTGCAAAAGGGCCGCTTCCGAGCGGCCCTTTTGCACATTCATACTCTTATCGATTCGACGATCAAAGAGCTTGAACGTACGCCGCAATCGTGCGGGCAATCAAATCGGCGCTGTTCTTGTCATTATTGAACACCAGATGGTAGAAACTCAGGTCGCGGGCGTCCCGGTCCAAAAAGTCCTTAATAAACTTGTCGCGCTGAGCCTGTTTTTTGCCGACCATATCTTCGGCTTCTGCAGGCTCGATGCCGAGGCGCCGGGATATCGAACGGACCTTGAAGGGTAATGAAGCGTACAACCTGAAATGGTAGCAGTTTTTGAGACTGTGGGTGACAATGGCACTGCCCCTCCCCACGAAAATCACATTCCCCTGCTCGGCCAAAGAAATCATGTGGCGGCACAGCATGCGGAAATAATCCTTTTCACTCTTCCAACGCGGTGAAAAGGTAGCCAGGAACTCATCCAGGAATCGATTCTTTTCGCCCAGCGCCTTGAGAATACCCTCCGAAAGATTGTGATTGCGCGCCACCTCTTCCAGCAACCCCTTGTCCATCACGAGCCACTTTTCGCCACTGGCTTTCTCCATCGACTCTTTCAGACGCTCGGCGACCAGATACGCCTCGCAGCCGAATTCACGCGATATGGTGATCGTCGGCCTTGCCTTGCCTTTTTTGCTGCGCAATTCAATTTCCTGCTCACGCCGACGATTGTACTCCAACAGCGAACCGAGCCGCATTTCAACGGATGGTATCAATTGTCGTTCAGGCATGGCGACCTCCCCGGTCAAGCGTAGTATGACTTCCTGCTTACCTATGAGTTTACCACGACGCACCTGATCCGCAAACAACGCTCAAAAGCCCCAACGAACATTGACAAGCGACACGCCCCGATGTATACAAAACTACCCCGGAGGGTAACAGCCATGGGGCATACCACGACAAAGGAACCATCTCACATGATCACCCATCTCGTTTTTTTCAAATTGTCGGACCCGTCCAAGGAGAATCTGGCGGCAACGCAGGCCAAACTGCTGAGCATGGAGGGTCGCATCGACCAGCTGCGCCATCTTGAGGCCGGCATTGATGTCATCAGATCCGAGCGCTCGTACGACATCGCCCTGATAACCAAATTCGACTCGCTTGATGACCTGCAGGCCTATCAGGTGCACCCCTATCATGCCGGCGAAGTGGTACCCCATATGAAGTCGGTCTGTGCCTCCATCGTGGCGGTGGATTTCGAAAGCTGACCCGATCCGCGTGACCTCGGCCAACGCCGCAGGATTGTGTATACTTTTAACTTGACTAAGCACCATCGGTTGAGTAGAATCCGGTTCTACTTATCATCGGGATAATGTATACGCCATAACTATATATTATCATTTTATTTTTTATTCTTGCACCAGCGTCTGTCTTCGCTTGTTGTTTTATCAAACGAGCTATGTAGACACAAAAACCAAACAGGAGGTAAAAGATGTCAGATTACGGCACACTGCAAGACCGCGTACGCCACAAGTCACTGCTCTCCAAGGTCATGACGCCTGAAGAGACCGTCCAGTTTTTCAAGCCCGGCATGAACCTGGGCTGGTCCGGTTTTACCCCGGCCGGTTACCCGAAAGTCGTACCCATCGCCGTTGCCGAGCACGTTGAAAAGAACAATCTGCAGGGCAAGTGGAAGTTCAATCTGTTCATCGGCGCCTCTGTCGGTGCTGAGACCGAAAACCGCTGGGCCGAAAATGACATGATCGACCGCCGCTGGCCGTACCAGACCGGCAAGAGCATCGCTGCCGGCATCAATGAGGGCCGCATCCGCATGGGCGACAAGCATCTCTCGCTCTTCGCCCAGGATCTGGGCTACGGCTTCTACACCAAGGACTCTGAGACCGGCAAGCTGGACCTGGCCATCATCGAAGTCTCGGCCATCACCGAAGACGGCGGCCTGGTGCCGACCTCATCCTGCGGCGTTATCCCCGAGATCCTCATGATCTGCGACAAGATCATCGTCGAGGTGAACACCGGACAGCCTTCTTTCGAAGGCATTCATGACCTGCTGACCCCGGCGATACCGCCGAACCGTCAGCCTTTCAACATTGTCAAGGCTAACTCGCGCATCGGCTCCACCTCCATCCCCTGCGATCCTAAGAAGATCGTTGCCATCGTCGAGTCCAAGCTACGTGACCAAGGGCGTGCCTTTGCCGAGCAGGATGACACCTCTGAGGCGATTGCAGGCCATGTCATCGAATTCTTCCAACAGGAAGTGAAAGCCGGCCGTTTGCCGGACAACCTGCTGCCGATCCAGTCGGGCGTCGGCTCCATCGCCAACGCCGTTATCGGCGGTCTGGCCAAGGGCCCCTTCTACAACCTGTCGGTCTACACCGAGGTGCTGCAGGATACCATGCTCGACCTGTTCGACTCGGGCAAGCTTGACTGCGCCTCTTCATGTTCGCTCTCTCTTTCTGCGGAGCCCGGCTTCCCAAGATTCTTTGCGAATATGGACAAATATTTCGACAAGATCGTCCTGCGCCCGCTCTCCATCTCCAATGCTCCTGAGCCGATCCGTCGCCTGGGATGCATTGCCATGAACACGCCGGTCGAGATCGACATCTATGCCCATGCCAACTCGACCCTGGTCGGCGGGACCCGCATGATCAACGGTCTGGGCGGTTCCGGCGACTTCCTGCGCAACGGCTACCTGAAGATGATGCACACCCCTTCCAGCCGTCCGAGCAAGACCGACCCGACCGGCATCTCCTGCGTCGTGCCGCACTGCTCGCACATCGACCACACCGAGCATGACCTGGACTGCGTCATCACCGAGCAGGGCCTGGCCGACCTGCGTGGCCTGGCACCGAAGGACCGTGCCCGCCGCATCATTGAGAAGTGCGCCCATCCGGACTACAAGGATCAGCTGAACGAATACCTTGCTATTGCCGAGCACGAGTGCCTCCGCCGCAAGGTGGGTCATGAGCCGCAGCTCTGGGATCGCGCCTTCAAGATGCATCTCAACCTTGAAAAAAACGGCACCATGAAGCTGAAAAACTGGGATGTCAAAGTCGATCTTTGCGAATAATCTGTAAGGATTCGTATCGTAAACCCCGCCGGGAAACCGGCGGGGTTTTTTGTTGATACCGGCACCATTTCCTGCTTGAACTTGTCGCCCGGATATGCTTTAAATAACACGCTTGGGGCCGTATACTCCCAGGCATGATCCCATGATCGGATAGTTACCATGGCTGACACCATAAGCGGGTTCCAAGGGGCGGTTGCGGGTCTGTCGCTGACAGACGTCATCCAGCTCAAGGGGCACAACAAATATACCGGCTGCATCACCGTAGAATACGGTGCCCATAAGGGTGCCATCTATTTTGTCGACGGCGAGATCATCCATGCCGAACTGGGCAGTGATACCGGCGAACAAGCAATATACGAGATCATCAAGTGGCCCGGCGGCACCTTCAACATCCATCCCGAGATGACCAGCAACGTCTGCACCATTCATTACCGCACAGATTTCCTGTTGCTTGAGGCTCTGCGCCGCATGGACGAAGAAAATGCCGGCGGCTCCGCCGACTCCGGCTCTGCCGGGCCCGGGCCTGCCGTGACACCGCGTCGCACCATGAGCAAAGTTGCGGCACGGCTGCAGGAAATCGGCCCGGTGACGTACGCCGTCCTGCTCGACAAGCAGGGTGTTCCCTTGCAAGATTCAAGCATCGAAGCGACCGCACTGGCGGCAAAAGGGCTGTTCATTGCCAAGGCCGGCAACCAGTTCGGCGAGCTGATGGGGTTGGGCGAAATCAAAGCAGCGGCCGTACAGTCGCGCAATTATCATCTTTTGATGTACGATTCCAAACATCACTATCTGAGCATTGCCGTCAAACCGGACTGCAACCTGGACAGCGTTGAAGCGGAAATCAAGACCGCTCTGATCCCCGGCAAGTAGGAGGCTGGCATTTTATGCAGGAGATCCTGCAGCACATAAACAGCGTTGAAGGAGTCATCGGCAGCGCCGTTTTCGACGAAAAGGGGCAGGTCCTGACCCACGCCTTTCCGCCGCTGATCGATGCCTCTGCCCTCAAGAAGGCGGCCAACCTGACCCTGGAGTGCGCCCACGGCCTGCAGATCGCCCAGACCATGGATATTCTGGACCTGCGCTACGCCGAAGGCAGGATTATTGTCAAATCCTTTCCGGGCGCCCTGCTGTATCTGTTGTGCGCCAAAAACATCAACCTGCAGGTGCTGTTCATCACACTCAATCTGGCTGTAAAAAAACTGGAGAGCCGACTTCCGGCACCGGTTGAAAACGCCCCGGTTACAGCTTCCTCCATGCCCGAAATGGACGGCGACGTCCTCAGGCTGGGGGTCAGCCACCTGGCGAATAAGGATGCCAGCAGCAGTTTCGACTCCCTCGGCATGATCGCTGTGAGCCAGGCAACCGCAAAATACATCAACGAATTTTACAAGACCTCGTTCAAGAAGCTGAAGCTGAGCAACGCCGCCGCCGGCACCAGCGGCACATTCCCGGTCATGGTCATGAATGATATCGCCCAGCAGTTCGACGGTACCATCATTGTGGGGCCGGGCATTGAAAAGAAACTGAAGGTAAGTGAAGGTGACAAGATCGAGGTAACATTGGGATAGTGCCGCGTGCGAAGAAATCCACGGGGGGTGAGGCAACTCACCCCTTTTTTTTGGCCTTGGGATGGGCCTGGTCGTACACCTCCATCAAGCGGTCGATGCCGACATGGGTATACTTCTGGGTGGTTGACAACGAGGCGTGCCCAAGCAGTTCCTGGATGGCGCGCAGGTCGGCGCCCCCCTCCAGCATATGGGTGGCGAAGGTATGACGCAGGGTGTGGGGCGAAATGCGCTTGAATGCGGCAATGCGCATGACATGGGCATCCACAATGCGCGCCACGCTGCGACGGTTGATGCGCTGTCCCCGGGTGTTGCGGAATAACGCCTCTCCGTGTGCCCCTTGCTGCTCCTGCACATACTCACGCAGCGCGGCAACAGCGCGACTGCCTACCGGCACGATACGCTCCTTGCCCCCCTTGCCCATCACCCGCACCATCCCCGCATCCAGATCAATGTCCCCCCCATCCAGTGCAGTCAGTTCGGAAACCCGTAATCCGCTCGAATAGAGCAACTCCAGTATGGCCCTGTCACGCGCCGGATAGCGGGATGCGCTTCCCGGAGCCTCGACCAGGGCGGTGACCTGATCGATATCCAGATGGAACGGCAGGCGATTTTCCTTCTTAGGGGTAGCGATCAGTTCGGCAGGATTGCGCTCGATTTCACCGCGCCGCAGCAGATAGCGGAAGAAGCTGCGTATGGCGGCCAATTTTCGGCCAATGGTGCTTTTCCTGGCATCCCTGCCCAAATGGGCCAGGAAACGTCGCAAAAGGAGATGGTCCGTCTCGGCGGCAGAAGCCGCATCGCCCCGCTCCCGGGCGATGAAGCCCGCCAACTGCTCCAAGTCCCGGCGGTATGCCGCGAGGGTATGGAGCGACATGTTGCGTTCCGTGTCAAGGTAGCGGCAAAAGGCATCGATCTGGGCGGCAAGGTGCGACATGAGCTATTCGAACGCCGGCAGCGGGCTCTTCACCCGCCACCCTTTCTCGCCGCCAATCTCACGGTAGACCCATTTTTGACGATAGGTTAGTGTCTTGATCCGATTGGAAGGAAGGATGAAATAATCGAACTCGGTCGAAACATCGCCGCTGCCCGCCTCTGGCAGGCACTCCGTCGTCAGGATACGGTAGTCGGTAATGGTCACCTTGCGCTTTTTCAGCTGCTCGGCGACAGTCATGAAGGCATCCCGCTGCTCCGGCTCCATGTAACGCATGCCCGCCTGCTCCACCTCCTGCCAGCGCAGCATCCTGTTGTAGGCCTTAAAGCTCTTGTCGAAATCCTCACGGATCGCGGTGTTGGTAGTGCAAGCGGCCAGCATGAAACCGCAAAGCAGCGTCAGCAGCAGTTTTACGCATTGCGTCATTGTCGTTCCCTTTCCCGAAGGTGAATGTGTTCCATCAACTCCAGCGCCAGCTCGACCTTGCCGAAGGGAGGAATCAGGTAGTATCCGCCCGCCGCCTCAAAGGTGGCATCGATGAACTCTTTGGCAATCGCCAGCCCTTCGCGTACCCCTGCCTCTTTTTCCAATCCCTGCATGCGCCTTCTGATTTGGTCCGGTATGGAGATGCCCGGCACCTCGTTGTGCAGATACTCGGCATTGCGCTCGCTGACCAGGGGCATGATGCCGGGGAGCATCGGAATGCCACTGTCGCGGGTCGCCTCCAGCATTTCGAAGAACAGAGCGGGGTCGTAAATCGGCTGGCTCTGGGCAAAGCGAGCGCCATTGTCCACTTTTTTGCGCAGGCGCCGGGCCTGTACCGCCATGGCCCCGGTGTTGGGATTGAAGGCCGCTCCGATGGTAAAGCCGGTTCCCATGCCGATCGGGTTGCCGATAGCGTTGATACCTCGGTTCAAGTCCGCCAACAGCTTTATCAGGGTGAACGAATGCAGATCGAACACCGACGTGGCCCCTGCATGGTCCCCCATGTTCGCCGGATCGCCCGTGACCGCCAGGATGTTGCGCAGACCGAGCAGGCTGGCGCCCATCAGATCCGATTGCATACCGATCAGGTTGCGGTCACGGCCGGTGACGTGGATGATGACCTCAATGCCCACTTCACGCTGAATCAAGCTCCCCAGGGCTATATTGCCCATACGGGGGCGCGCCAGGGGATTTTCCGCCAAGTTGATGGCATCGGCACCAGCTGCCTTGAGGCGGCGACTCCCCTCGATGATGCGCTCGCACTCCATCCCTTTGGGAGGGTCCAGTTCCACGGTTATCACCGGTCTGGTGCCCCAGGCATCCAGAAACGACGGACGCCCCCCCTGCTCTGCGATTTGTGACGCCACTGACTGCGGCATGTCCGGAACGTTGCGGGTAGCCGGAGCGCGCCCGGAAAGTGTGCCGGAGAGTGCAGCGATATGCTCCGGCGTGGTACCGCAACAGCCGCCGATGAGATTGGCGCCCACGGCGACCATCTCTTCGGCCATGGCAGCGAAGTATGCGGGGGTAGCCCGGTACATGAAGCGCCCGTCCCGATACTCCGGAAAACCACTATTGGCATAGGCAGCAATCGGCTTAACGGTCAAAACCGACATCCTCGCGACCACCTTGAGCAACTCCAGCGGTCCTGCGCCGCAATTGGCACCGATCATGTCGGCAGCAACAGCTTCCATGGCGCGACAGAACGACTCCACTGTAGTGCCGTCACCGCTCCGTCCCCCTTCGAGAAACGCCATGGAGGCGCACACCGGCAGGCCGGTCTCACGTGCAACCCGTACGGCAATCTCCAGCTGCGCCAGGGAAGAGAAGGTTTCGAGCATAAGCAGGTCGACCCCCCCTTCGGCCAGAGCGATACACTGGTCGTGGAACACCTCCGCCATATCCGCCGGGTCGAGGTCGCGGGCCTCACCCTTGACCCGCACCAGTGGCCCTACGGACCCAGCAACCAGAATGTCGGAGCTGCAGGCGACGGCCTCGCGGGCGAGACGAGCACCGGCCCGGTTGATGTCGGCAACCTTATGGCCCAATCCGATGGCGGACAACTTGGTGTAGTTGGCGCCAAAGGTATTGGTTTCGATGACCCGAGCCCCAGCCGCCACATACTCGGCGGCAAGCGACCGCACCAGTTCGGGACGCACCAGGTTGAGGTGCTCGAAATTGCTGTCGAGGCTGACACCTTTGTTGTACAGCATGGTACCGACAGCGCCGTCGCCGACCATAATTTCACGTTTCAAACGCTCTACAATATTCATATGCTCCTCACTCAGCCCCGGGCGCTTGCAGGCTTTCTGTTGCCGCTGGCCTCGAGTTGAGGTATAAGAAATGATTCCCGACATTTCGGGCCGAAACGGAGTCAGTTAATGCATACCCTTGTACAATGGCTGCTGGATACCATCGGCGCCATGGGCTATCCCGGCATCTTTCTGCTGATGGCCATGGAAAGCTCCATCATCCCGGTACCCAGCGAACTGGTCATGCCGCCGGCAGGTTATCTGGCCTACCAAGGCAAGATGAACATGGCCGTTGCCATCCTGTGCGGAACCTTCGGCAGCCTGGCCGGCGCCTACGCAAACTATTTCGCCTCCCACTACCTGGGGCGGCCGCTCATTCTCAAATATGGCAAGTACGTCCTGATTCCACCGGACAAATTCGAGCGGGTCGAAGGCTTCTTTTTGCGCCACGGGGAAATTTCGACCTTTATCGGCAGGCTCCTGCCGGTGGTCCGCCACCTCATCTCGATCCCTGCCGGCCTGTCCGGGATGAATCATGTGAGGTTCTCCCTCTATACCCTGGCAGGGGCCGGCATCTGGTGTTCGATCCTGACCGGTATCGGCTATGTCATCGGCGAAAACCGGCAGTTGATCATGCAGTATTCCCATAAGGCGCTGGCGTGGGTCGTGCTGTTCTCCGGCGCCCTTGCAGCCGCCTATATCTGGTGGCATCGGCGTAAAGGCATTAAAACCTAAAGCAGTCGAGAAGGCAAAAGGATTTTTCGGAGGAACACCGTATGCAAACAAAGCGCATTCAGCGCATTCATTATGTCGATGTCGCCTTCCCGGGCACAAGCGGAACCGTCCAGGGGTTCACCACCCGCCACGAGGGTGTGTCACGTACTCCCTACAATTCACTCAACCTGGGCATGAATACCCTTGACCAGCCCCACAATGTGGAAGGCAACCGCAGTCTGCTGGCACGGGCATTCGGTGTCACGCTCGAGTCGTTGGTAACCGTGCGCCAGGTGCATGGCGACGACATTCTGGTCATCGACGAACCCAACGAGGATTTTACCCATTTTCTGGGCATCGAAAGCGACGCAATCATCACCAATCAGCCGAATGTCATGATTGGAGTCTGCGTGGCCGACTGCGCCCCTATCCTCGTTTTCGATCCGGAACATCGGGTCGTGGCGGCTGTGCATGCCGGCTGGCAGGGAACCGCCGCCAAACTGGCCGCCAAGACAGTCTCAGGAATGCAGGCGCTGTTTGGCAGCAAGCCTTCTGCCCTGCAGGCCGCCATCGGTCCCTGTATCGGCCCCTGCTGCTACGAGGTTGATGCCCCGGTCAGGCAGGCCTTCCTCAACAACGGCATCGCGTGGGACGCCTTTGCCAGCCAGGGATCGGAAGACAAATGGCAGCTCGACCTCTCCGCCGCCAACCGGGAACTGCTGCTGCTTGCCGGCTTGGCGCCTGCTGCCATTCAAACTTCCCCAATGTGCGTCTGCTGCCAGCGCGAGCTGTTTTTTTCCTATCGGCGGGATAAGGGAGATACCGGCAGGCAGATGGGCTTCATCATGTTAACCTAGAAACGGTCTTTTTCCGCTGTGGTTTCGTTGCCGTTCGGAACCGCTTGTGCGGCGTACCAGCAGGTACGCCTCCGCGCATTTCCTCCGGCGCCTGCCCACAACGAAAAAATCCTCGTTTCTCAAAGATTCGACGATTAATTCCCGGAGTTGTCATGCTCGCGAAAGTCTTAAGCAGCGCCGTCATAGGCATCGACGCCATCCTGGTGGACGTGGAAGTCGACTTGGCTCCCGGTCTGCCGACCTTCGCCACGGTCGGCCTCCCGGACGGCGCCGTCAAGGAGAGCAAGGACCGGGTCAAGGCGGCGCTGAAAAATTCCGGCTACGACTTCCCCATGCGGCGCATCACCGCGAATCTGGCGCCGGCCGACATCAAAAAGGAGGGTGCGGCCTTTGATCTGCCGATCTCCATCGGCATTCTGGCGGCAACCGGGGTCATCAAGGCCGGGCTGCTGCAACAATATATGCTGTTGGGCGAACTCTCCCTGGACGGCACCCTCAAGGCGGTGCGCGGTGCGCTATCCGTGGCGGTGGCGGCCAAACGGGCCGGACTCACCGGCATTATCCTCCCTTTAGAAAATGCCGGGGAAGCCGCCGTGGTGGAAGGAATCGAAATCATCGGCGCCACCTCCCTGTCCCAAGTGGTTGAGTTTCTCAACAACCGCGAAGGACTCGATCCGGTGCGGGTTGATTTGCAGGCGCTGTTCGCCGGCAGCAGTGACTACGGTGAGGATTTCAGCGAGGTCAAGGGGCAGGAACACGCCAAGCGTGCCCTGGAGGTTGCTGCCAGCGGCGGCCACAATATCCTCATGATTGGGCCGCCCGGTTCGGGTAAGACCATGCTGGCGCGGCGCATTCCCACCATCCTGCCGGCCATGTCCTTTGACGAGGCCATCGAAACCACCAAGATCTTCAGCGTCAGCGGCATGCTCGACAAGGAACGGGCCCTGTTGGCGGTGCGGCCGTTTCGGGCTCCGCACCATACGATCTCGGATGTCGGCCTGATCGGCGGCGGCACAACGCCCAAGCCGGGCGAGGTTTCCCTGGCCCACAACGGGGTTCTGTTCCTGGACGAGCTGCCCGAGTTCAAGAAAAACGTGCTCGAGGTCCTGCGCCAGCCGCTGGAAGACGGCCGCGTCACCATCTCCCGCTCGCTGCTCTCCCTGACCTATCCGGCCCGCGTCATGCTGGTGGCGGCCATGAATCCCTGTCCCTGCGGCTACCTCGCCGACCCGCTGCACCCCTGCACCTGCACCCCGATCGCCATCCATCGCTACCGCTCCCGCATATCCGGGCCGCTGCTGGACCGGATCGATATCCATATCGAAGTGCCCTCGGTAACCTATCGGGACCTGTCCGACCGGGGGGAGGCGGAAAGCTCCCGCGACATCGCCCGCCGGGTGGAACTGTCACGCCTGGCACAACAGGAGCGTTACCGGGGGACAAAAATCCACTGCAACGCCCAGATGACGCAGCGCTACATCAAAAAATACTGCGAACTTGATCCGGCCGGCAGCCGCATGCTGGAACTGGTCACCGACCGCCTCGGCTTCTCGGCGCGCACCTACAACCGCATCCTCAAGGTCGCTCGCACCATCGCCGACCTGGAGGGGTGCGGCTCCATCCAGGAAGCGCATATCGCCGAGGCGATCCAGTACCGCAGTCTCGACCGGAGATCCGCATGACCACCCTGGTAACCGGCGCAGCCGGATTCATCGGCTTTCACCTTATCCGCCGCCTGCTGAACGAAGGTCACACCGTCGTCGGTCTTGACAACTTAAATGACTATTACGACGTCACTCTGAAACAGGACCGCCTTAAACTTCTGAAGCCCAACGAGCGGTTCCGTTTTCTGGAGCTATCCCTTGAAGACCGGGCCGGCATGGCCACGCTGTTTTCCCGGGAGCGCTATGATGCCGTCATCCATCTGGCTGCCCAGGCCGGTGTCCGCTATTCCCTCGACCATCCTCACGTCTACATTGACAGCAACGTCAGCGGCTTTCTCAATGTCCTGGAAGGGTGTCGCCATGGCTCGGTCGGGCACCTGGTATTCGCCTCATCCAGTTCGGTCTATGGCGCCAACGGCACGGTTCCGTTTTCGGAGCACCACGCCGTGGACCATCCGGTTTCGCTCTATGCCGCCACCAAAAAGGCCAACGAGCTGATGGCCCATACTTATGCGCACCTCTACGGCATCCCCGCCACCGGCCTGCGCTTCTTCACCGTATATGGCCCCTGGGGGCGCCCGGACATGGCCTATTTCTCCTTTACCCGTGCCATCCTGGAAAACCGGCCCATCGATGTTTTCAACCACGGCAGGATGCAGCGCGACTTCACCTATATCGACGACATCGTCGAAGGCATTGTCCGTATCATGAAACTCAAACCGCAGCCCGATCCGACCTGGGATCCGCTGCGCCCCGACCCAGCCACCAGCAGCGCCCCCTATCGCATCTTCAACATCGGCAACAACAATCCGATAGAACTGGGGCATTTCATTCGAACCCTGGAGAATTGCCTGGGAAAAACGGCGCAGTTGAATCACCTGCCCATGCAGCCCGGCGAAGTGCCCATAACCTGTGCCGACGTGGCCGATCTGATGGCCATCGTCAACTATCGCCCGATAACTCCCATCGAGGAGGGACTGGCACGTTTTGTTGCCTGGTACCGGGAGTACTATTCCGTGACGGCTAACTAGCCATTTTCACCTTGGATTTTTAATGCATTTATGATAATTGTTTAAAGTTATATTTTTTTCGTAAGCACTGTCCTCTCTGGAGTTAACTGTGAAAAAAGCGCTTATCACCGGCATTACCGGCCAGGACGGCTCCTACCTGGCGGAACTGCTGCTCGACAAGGGATACGAAGTGCACGGCATGATCCGCCGTTCCTCCTCATTCAACACCGGGCGCATCAACCACATCTACCGGGATCCCCATGAGAAGGACGTACGGCTGTTTCTGCACTACGGCGACCTGAACGACGCCAGCTCCATCAACCTGCTGTTGCGGGATATCCGGCCCGATGAAATTTACAACCTCGGCGCCCAGAGCCATGTGCGCGTCTCGTTCGACATCCCGGAATACACCGGCGAGGTGGACGCCTTAGGGGCGGTGCGCATCCTGGAAGGTATCCGGGAAACCGGGCTGTCGACGAAATTCTACCAGGCCTCGTCATCGGAACTCTACGGCAAGGTGGCGGAAACCCCGCAAAAAGAAACCACCCCTTTCTACCCCCGTTCTCCCTATGCCTGCGCCAAGGCTTACGCCTATTACATCACCCAGAACTACCGGGAAAGCTACAACATGTTTGCCTGCAACGGCATCTTGTTCAACCACGAATCACCCCGCCGCGGCGAAACCTTCGTCACCCGCAAAATCACCCGCGCCGCAGCCCGCATCAAGTTGGGCATGCAGAGCTGCCTCTATCTTGGCAACCTGGATGCCAAGCGTGACTGGGGTTTTGCCGGCGACTACGTGGAGGCGATGTGGCTGATGCTGCAGCAGGACCAGCCCGATGACTTCGTCATCGCCACCGGCGAGACCTACATGGTGCGCACCTTTGCCGAAAAGGTCTTCGATCGCCTCGGCATGCCGCTTGATTGGCAAGGGCACGGTGAAGCAGAGCAGGGCATTGACCGCGCCACAGGCAACACCGTGATCCGGATCGACCCCAAATATTTTCGCCCCGCCGAAGTGGATCTGCTCCTCGGCGACCCGACCAAGGCCAAGCAAAAACTCGGGTGGAAGTTGAAGACAAGCTTCGGGCAACTGGTCGACATGATGACCGATGCCGACGTGGCTTTGGCCGAGCGGGAAAAACGGGCGAATGGATAAATCGGCAAAAATCTTCGTTGCCGGCCACCGCGGTATGGTTGGCTCGGCTATTGTCAGGAAGCTGCGGGATGGCGGTTATACCAACCTGGTGCTGCGGACGAGATCTGAGTTGGATTTGTGCAATCAGGCGGCCGTGCGCGACTTTTTCGCCGCAGAACGGCCGGACTATGTCTTTCTGGCTGCCGCCAAGGTAGGAGGCATCGTAGCCAATGACACTCTGCGCGGCCAATTTATCCGCGACAACCTGCTGATTCAGACCAATATCATCCACGAGGCCTATACCTGCAAGGTCAAGCGCCTGCTGTTTCTCGGCAGCACCTGCATCTACCCCAAATTTGCCCCTCAACCGATGCGAGAGGAGCATCTGCTTACCGGCCCCCTGGAGCCGACCAATGATGCCTATGCCGTGGCCAAAATCGCCGGCATCACCATGTGCCGTTCCTACAACCGGCAATACGGCACCCGCTTCCTCTCGGCCATGCCCAACAACCTGTACGGCATCAATGACAATTTTGACCTGACAACCTCCCACGTCCTGCCGGCCCTGATGCGCAAGTTTCATGAAGCCAATAAAATTGCAGCACCGCAGGTGGAAATCTGGGGAAGCGGTACACCACTGCGCGAATTCCTCCATGTGGATGACCTGGCTGATGCCTGCCTGTTTCTGATGAATCTGGATGAGAGCACCTATACGGGCCTCCTGAATGACGCTTCAGCACCGGCACTCATCAATGTGGGCAGTGGTCAGGAGGTCACCATTCGCGACCTGGCGCTCTTGATCAAGGAGGCCGTCGGCTACCAGGGGGACCTGGTGTTCGATACGACCAAACCGGACGGCACGCCACGCAAACTTGCCGACTGTTCGCGCATCCACGCTCTGGGATGGCAGCATGCCATCGGACTGCGCGAAGGGGTTCGAAACACCTACACATGGTATTGCAGTCAAGTGCATGAGACATAAGTTCAACTTTTTGTTCGCAGCGAAATTTCATGTTTGGGATCTGTCAAACATCCGAATAGCACCGTCATTGATACCAAACTAATTTAACAACTATGCGGGGGAAGTTACATTGAAACAACAATTACTGTCACGCATTGAAGACAAGTCTGCTGTCATCGGTATAATTGGCCTTGGATACGTTGGCCTGCCCCTTTTGCTCCGCTTTGCAGAAGTGGGTTATCGTGTGCTTGGCTTCGACATCGACCAAAACAAAGTAGAAATGCTGCTCAGAGGTGAAAGCTACATTGAGCACATACCTTCGGGGCCTATTGCAGACGCTGTGGCTGCGGGCATGTTTCAGGGTACAACCGATTTCAGCCGTGCCGGCGAAGCAGACGCTCTAATTATTTGTGTCCCGACACCGCTCAACAAATACCGGGAACCTGATCTCCGCTTTGTCATAAACTCGGTCGAGGCAATCGTTCCCTATCTGCGCCCGGGACAAGTGATTTCTCTGGAAAGCACGACTTATCCCGGCACTACCGATGAAGAGTTGATGCCGCGCATACAGCGACAGGGTCTAACTGTCGGCCAAGACGTGTTTCTTGCTTTCTCACCCGAGCGTGAAGATCCAGGTAACGAACGATTCAGCACTCGAACCATCCCAAAAGTTTGTGGTGGCATAACAGCAAATTGCCTGGAAGTTGCATCAGCCCTTTATGGCACGGTAATCGACCGGGTTGTCCCGGTCTCCTCAACACGTGTTGCCGAAATGACCAAACTGCTCGAAAACATCCACCGAGCCGTCAACATTGGCTTGGTCAATGAGCTTAAAATCGTCTGCGACGCAATGAATATCGAGATTCGGGAAGTCATTGACGCGGCCGCCACCAAACCGTTCGGCTTTACCCCATATTACCCGGGACCCGGCCTTGGAGGACACTGCATACCAATTGACCCCTTTTATCTAACGTGGAAAGCTCGCGAATACGGGCTGCACACCCGCTTTATCGAACTGGCCGGTGAAATCAACACCAGCATGCCGGATTGGGTTGTTTCCAAAATGATGGATGCCTTGAACGAACGGGGCAAGACCCTCAAGGGCGCAAAAATTCTGGTACTCGGGATTGCCTACAAGAAAAACGTCGATGACATGCGGGAGTCGCCAAGCGTAGAACTGATGGAAAAACTGCAAAAAAAGGGGGCGCTGGTGCACTACAGCGACCCGCACGTACCCGTTTTCCCGCCAATGCGAGAACATCATTTCGATCTGCGTAGCGTGCCTTTGAATATGGACACACTTGCTGAGTACGAGTGCGTCCTGATTGCCACAAATCATGATGCTTTTGACTATGATTTAATTAAAAAACACGCTCGGATGATCGTTGACACTCGCGGGGTATATCGCCAACAATTTGATACCCTGGTACGAGCCTGAAAGGAAACATTGCATGACCGCAACAACCGGCAAAAACTTCGCCATAATTGGCGCAGGAGGATATATTGCCCCCCGTCACATGAAGGCCATCCGCGATACCGGCAACCGCCTCGTCGCCGCAATGGACAAGTCCGACTCCGTCGGCATTCTTGACAGCTACTCTTTCGATGTGGCCTTTTTCACCGAATTCGAACGGTTTGACCGCTTTGTGGAGAAGTTGCGCCGCCAGGGAGAGGAAAAGCGTATCCACTACGTGAGTATCTGCTCCCCCAATTACCTGCATGATGCCCACATCCGCTTTGCCCTGCGGGTCGGCGCAGACGCCATTTGCGAAAAACCGCTGGTGCTGAACCCCTGGAACCTGGACGCCCTCAAGGAGCTGGAGGAGGAAACCGGCCGCAGGGTATACAACATCCTCCAACTCAGGCTGCATCCGGCAATCATTGCCCTGCGGGATAAAATCCACGCCAATGAGACCGGAGAGCTGCTCGATGTCGACCTGACCTACATTACCTCGCGCGGCAACTGGTATTTCACCTCCTGGAAGGGTGATCTCAGCAAATCAGGAGGCGTGGCCACCAATATCGGCGTACACTTCTTCGACATGCTGATGTGGATTTTCGGCAAGGTGCAACACCACGAAGTCCATCTGGCCGACGACCGTAGAATGGCGGGGTACCTGGAGCTGGAAAAGGCTCGGATACGCTGGTTCCTTTCGGTGGATAGCAGCGACCTGCCACCTCCGGCACGCAATGCGGGCAAAACCACCTATCGCTCACTAACCCTGAACGACGAGGAATTTGAATTTTCAGAAGGCTTCACCGATCTGCATACAGAAGTCTACCGCGACATCCTGAGTGGCCACGGTTTCGGCCTGGAAGAGGCCCGAGCTGCCATAAATCTGGTGTATGAGTTGCGTAACGCTCATCCGACACCGACAGCCGGCAAACACGCACATCCATTCCTGATTAAATAAATCTCTGGGAGGGAAAATGGACTATTTTGTTCATGAGTCAAGCTACGTTGACGAGGGTGCCGAAATCGGCGCCGGCACCAAGATCTGGCATTTTTCCCATGTGATGACCGGCGCAAAGATTGGTGAGCGATGCAGCTTCGGCCAAAATTGCGTCGTTTCTCCCGGCGTTGTGATTGGCACTAATGTCAAAGTACAAAACAACGTCTCCATCTATGAAGGCACCATCATCGAGGATGACGTGTTTCTCGGCCCCTCCTGCGTCCTGACCAATGTTACCAATCCACGCTCTCAAGTGTTGCGCCGGGCGCTGTATGAAAAAACAGTGCTGCGCCGGGGATGCTCCATCGGCGCCAATGCCACCGTCGTCTGCGGCATCACCATCGGCCGCTACGCCTTTGTGGCGGCAGGTGCCGTTGTCGCCAAGGATGTGCCCGATTACGCCCTCATGGTCGGCGTGCCGGCGCGCCAGAAGGGGTGGATGAGCCGTCACGGCCATCTGCTCACGACACACGCTGCCGATGGGATTTACACCTGCCCGGAAAGCGGCCTGCGCTATCAGGAAAGTGAGCCGGGGACGCTCCGCTGTATCGATCTGGACGAAGAGAGTCCGCTGCCCCCTGAAATGGCCATCGGCAAGGAATCTTACGATGCCTTGAAACGGAGCGCATAACCAATATGAGTTCAATCGAATTTATTGACCTGAAAACCCAGCAGCAGCGCATATTGCCTGACTTGGAACGCCGCATGAAAGCTGTGCTGGCCCACGGCCAGTACATAATGGGGCCAGAAATCGCAGAACTGGAAACAAAACTGGCGGCGTATGCCGGCGTACGCCACTGCCTCGCCGTGGCCAGCGGCACCGATGCGCTGCTGGTCGCCCTGATGGCGCTTGGCATAGGGCACGGTGACGAAGTGATCACCTCCCCCTTCACCTTCATCGCCACCGGTGAGATGATTGCCCTGGTGGGCGCAACGCCAGTGTTCGTGGATATCGATCCACGCACCTTCAACATCGACCCGTCAAAGATCGAAGCAGCCGTCACCTCTCGAACCAAAGCCATCATGCCGGTCAGCCTGTATGGTCAATGCGCCGACTTCGATGCCATCAATGCCGTTGCGGCGCGGCACTCCCTGCCGGTGATCGAGGATGCTTGCCAGAGCTTCGGTGCCACCTATAAGGGACGGAGATCGTGCGCCCTTTCTACCATTGGCTGCACGAGCTTCTTCCCGTCCAAACCGCTCGGCTGTTACGGCGACGGCGGCGCCTGCTTCACCGATGACGATGAGATTGCCGCCCGGATGCGCCAGATTCGTGTACACGGTCAGGATCGCCGCTATCACCACCCCGTGCTGGGCATAAACGGCCGCATGGACACCCTGCAGGCGGCGATCCTCCTGGCAAAGCTGGCACTGTTTGACGAGGAGGTTGCCGCCCGCGCCCGCATCGGCGCACGGTACACCGAAATGCTGCAGAGCGCTGTCGATACACCTTGGATTGCACCAGATAACAGCTCGGTCTATGCCCAATATACCGTGCAGGTAAACAACAGGGACGAGGTCCAGAAACAGCTGGGGGATCAGGGGGTGCCGACCGCTGTCCATTATCCGGTACCGCTGCATCTGCAACCGGTATTTGCCGGGCTGGGATTACAGCAAGGGAGCTTTCCGGTTTCAGAGGCCGTCGGCGACCGGGTTATGAGTTTGCCGATGCATCCATATCTGACCGAAGACACGCAGCGCCAGATAGTCGACGCCTTACGTGGAGCTATCAAGTGAAAATAGTCACTGTAATCGGCGCACGCCCCCAATTCGTCAAGGCGGCCGCTGTCAGCCGAGCCATTGCCGAGCATAATGCCACGTATGCCGATCATCGTGCACTGATTACGGAAGTTATCGTACACACCGGGCAGCACTTCGATGCCAATATGTCTGACATCTTCTTCGAGGAGATGCAGATTCCGCGGCCCAACTATCATTTGGAGATCAACTCCGTGGGGCATGGCGCCATGACCGGCCGCATGCTGGAAAAGATCGAGGACGTGCTGATCAAAGAAAAGCCTGATTACGTCTTGGTGTACGGGGACACCAATTCCACGTTGGCGGGCGCGTTGGCGGCAAAAAAACTGCACATTAAAGTTGTTCATGTAGAGGCTGGCCTTCGCAGCTTCAACATGCGGATGCCGGAAGAGATTAATCGAATCCTCACCGACAGGATCAGTAATATTTTATGCTGTCCAACAGAAAATGCTGTAGAAAACCTTATTAATGAGGGGTTTAAACACTTTCCCTGCACTTTTGCGAATACCGGCGATGTCATGCTGGACGCAGCACTTTTCTACAGCACCTTTTCAGCAGAAAAATCGGACATCATCAATAGATTGGGACTGGAACCAAAAGCTTTTTTTCTGTGTACAATACATAGAGCGGAGAATACGGATGATGAAGAAAGGATCCGTTCTATTTTCGTCGCACTGAACGAAATATCAACACGCCATCCTGTGGTGTTGCCTCTTCACCCGCGTACACAAAAAATAGCCTCTTCTTTGAATCTACTGACTGATCCTGCCAACTCAAAATTGGTTATTGTTCCTCCAGTCGGATATTTTGATATGATTGAATTGCTAAAACACACAAAAGCCGTGATAACGGATAGCGGCGGGTTGCAAAAAGAGGCGTATTTTTTTGGAAAACCTTGCATTACCTTACGAGATGAAACTGAATGGGTAGAACTACTTGCAAACGGCGCAAATATGCTTACCGGTGCCAGTAGTACTAAAATAATAGATGCATGCAACCAACTGTCAGACAAATTTTCAAATACTGATTCTCAATTATATGGCTCAGGCTATGCTAGTAAAAACATCATAAAGCTCATAAGCCAAAATTACGCACTTGGATAATAAGATGACACATGTAAACAAAAAGATTTTGATCACTGGCGCTGATGGCTTCATCGGCTCACACCTTACCGAGGAATTGATTCAGCGCGGCTATGATGTCCGTGCCTTTGTCTATTACAATTCTTTCAATTCCTGGGGATGGCTTGACCACGCAAATACGGAAATAAAGAGGTCGTTGGATGTGTTCGCAGGCGATATACGCGACCCGCATGGCGTGAGAGAAGCGATGAAAGGGTGTGATATAGTGCTGCACCTCGCAGCGTTAATCGCGATTCCGTACTCTTATCACTCTCCTGATACCTATGTTGACACCAACATTAAAGGAACACTCAATATAGTCCAGGCAGCACGAGACCTGGGTGTGGGAAAGGTTGTCCATACCTCCACCAGTGAGGTTTATGGAACAGCCCGTTTTGTCCCAATTACTGAGGAGCACCCCCTTCAGGGACAATCGCCCTATTCTGCCTCAAAAATCGGGGCAGACCAGATCGCAATGTCGTTTTTTTCATCATTTGACACACCTGTCACCATCATCCGCCCCTTCAACACGTATGGCCCCCGCCAGTCTGCCCGTGCAGTCATTCCCGCAATAATTACGCAAATTGCCAGTGGCGCCCGCAAGATCAAATTAGGTTCTCTGCACCCGACCAGAGATTTCAACTATGTTGCTGACACGGTAAACGGTTTTATTGCTGTAGCGGAATCAGAACGATCCGTAGGAGAAGTGATTAATATCGGTAGCAATTTTGAGATTTCAATTGGTGAGACGGTACAACTGATCGCCGAAATCATGAATACTCAGATCGAGATTGAAACCGACGACGTTCGTCTGCGCCCTGATAAAAGTGAAGTTGAGCGACTTTGGGCCGACAATCAAAAGGCGATCAAACTTGCTGGGTGGCACCCCCTTTATGCAGGCAAAGAAGGCTTACGACGTGGTCTTGCTGAAACGATAGAATGGTTCGCCGATCCCAGAAATCTGGCCTACTACAAAGCCGACCGCTACAACATATGACAGTTGAATTCAGCATATCGCCTGTAATTACGGCGTTACGATCGGTATTGCATCAGGATCGCGGCTTTATACCGCTCCACGAGCCCAACTTTAACGGCAACGAATGGGCGTATGTCAAGGAATGTCTTGATACCGGTTGGGTGTCTTCTGTAGGTAAGTTTGTAGATCGTTTTGAAGAGGATTTAGCTGCATATACGGGCGTCAGGCGGGCTATCGCAGTCGTTAATGGTACGGCTGCGTTACATATCTGCCTCATACTTGCCGGCGTCAAATCCGATGATGAAGTCCTCATACCGTCGTTTACCTTTATTGCTACTGCAAATGCTGTTTCTTACTGCGGAGCTATACCTCATTTTGTGGATAACGAGGAGAGGACTCTTGGAGTTGACCCGTACAAACTGAGGACCTACTTGGAAGAAATTGCAGAGCAGCGTCCAGATGGCTGCTTCAATCGTAAAACCGGTCGCCGTATCAAGGCGATCGTACCGATGCATACCTTTGGTCACCCGGTTGACATTGAGCCTTTGGTCGAAGTCTGCCGAAACTATGGCATCGAGTTGATAGAAGATGCAGCGGAGTCACTCGGTTCCCGATACAACAGCCTTCATACCGGTCAATGGGGCAGATTGTCAGCACTCAGCTTCAATGGCAATAAGACGATCACCACCGGTGGCGGCGGAGCGATTCTGACGAACGATGAAGAACTGGGGCGTCTGGCAAAGCACATAACAACCACGGCCAAAGTCCCCCACCGGTGGGAGTTCAATCACGACATGATCGGCTACAACTATCGCATGCCGAATATTAATGCAGCTCTCGGCTGTGCCCAGCTGGAACAGCTTCCCGCGTTCCTGTCGGCTAAGCGCCATCTTGCTGAACGCTATCGGCAAGCATTCATAGGAGTCCACGGTATTCGCTTCTACTCGGAACCGGCTGGCTGTATGAGTAATTACTGGCTGAACACCTTATTGCTTGATGAGGTATATGCTGACCAGCGGGATCATGTCCTTGAGGCAACTAATAACGCGGGAATCATGACCAGACCAGCATGGACATTACTACATAAGTTGCCCATGTTTGCGAATTGCCCAAGAATGCCCCTTTCTGTTTCGAAAAGCCTGGAGCGACGTTTGATCAATATACCGAGCAGCGCCAGCCTGGGTTCGGAGGGAAGCAATGCGTAAGATCTGCATTGTCACCGGAAGCAGAGCGGAGTACGGCTTACTCTTTTGGATAATGAAAGAGATTCAGGGTGACAGTGATCTCCAACTTCAGATTATTGTCACAGGTATGCATCTATCACCAGAATTCGGATCAACGTACCGAGTAATAGAACAGGATGGTTTTGCGATAGACGCCCGGGTTGAAATGTTGCTCTCC
>Ga0334722_10001971_pt1 | contig 24094 bp, 25 predicted proteins | sample C3_bottom_MG_FD_207210 | JGI IMG/M metagenome (GOLD analysis project Ga0334722, IMG submission 207210) | Sediment microbial communities from Yellowstone Lake, YNP, Wyoming, USA - C3_bottom | ecosystem: Environmental > Aquatic > Freshwater > Lake > Sediment | place: USA: Wyoming | collected... | reverse complement strand
ATAGTAGCAAGACTATGATACTTGCCCAAACTACACCAAAAGTAATGAACGTTCCCAAATCGTTTTGATTTACAATAAAAAGATTGAAAACAGTATGGAAACTCACTGCAAGGAAAAATGCCAAAACGCCCCAAATTATTTTATCCAATAATGGTTTGTAGAAATGGAGAGAAATGGCCAGACCGATGGTGGCAGAAGACACGACGTGGAGAAGTGAGGCTCCAACGAAGCGCATGTTGCCCAACAGGATTCCATTCAAAATATCTTTTTGTATCAATGGATTTATTATGAACAGAGCATTTTCTAAAGCGACGAACCCAAGAGCCACAGTAATCATAAATATCATTGGGTCTATTGGATCATCATCAGCCCTTGTCCTAATGGCTATAAAATACGCAGCCAAGAATTTAAACGCTTCTTCAAGGATGGCCCAAAGTGTAAACGCCGAGGGACCCATCCCAGGAAAGATGTTCGCAATAATTTTTTGAAATGGTATGACAAGTATTACTACTGCAGAGCCAGCAAGAAAAGTTTTAAGGATTAGAAAATTTGATTCTGGATTCCTAGCATCTTCTCGAAGCCAAAACATTAACCACAAAATTGCTGGGAGGAATCCCCCTGCAAGTGCCCAAAAGATTGTTGAAAAATCAATCATAAATATTTTAATTTTTAACCGGCCATTTCTCAACCATTAAAAATTTTCCTTGTCTGTCGATGTCTGGGAAAGATGACCAAACTTCTTCTGTTATAAACGGCATGAATGGGTGGAGTATCTTTAGAGAATTCTCAAGGATAAAATAAAGTGTGGCTCCATATTCAGATTTACCTTTACTTTCTTCAATTATTTCATCAGCGAAGCGATGCCAAACATACGCATAAATCTTCTCTGCAGCCAGATAGAAACGATAGTTCTCCATATCCAAAGTTATATCTTTGGCTAAGGTATTGAATTCATCAACGATTTCTTGTTTCAATTCACCAGCATTTTCTTGAGAGAAAACAAAACGAGCGATGTTCCAGATTTTATTAGAGAACTTCCCATAAGCTTTCACTTTTTGAACATCAAATTTACTATCTGCCCCTGGTCCAATCCCAACTATCATAGACATACGAAGCGCATCAGCGCCGTACTCGTCAATTATTTCTAATGGGTCAACTCCATTATCAAGGGACTTACTAAACTTTTGACCCTTGGCATCTCGGAGCATACCGTGGAGATAAACTGTTTTAAAAGGCATTTCACCCAAGAGATATTGAGACATAAGTATCATACGAGCTACCCAGAAGAAAAGAATCTCATAACCGGGGTTTATGACGCTTGTGGGGTGAAATTTCTTTAAATCTGGTGAATTTTCGTCTGGCCAACCAAGGGTAGAAAATGTCCAAAGTCCAGAAGAAAACCACGTATCCAAAGTATCTTCATCTTGGATCCAACCATCTTCTGTTGGAGCTTCTAGGTCACAATAAACCTTATCACCCTTATACCAAACAGGAATTCGATGTCCGTACCATATTTGTCTAGAAATACACCAATCATGCAAATTTTCTATCCAATTATAATAAACCTTTTCGAAATGGTCAGGGAGAACTTTGATTTGGCCATCTTTTATAGGTTCGAGCATTAATTCTTTGAGAGATTTGTTTTCCCTTGAAGGAATTTTTCTATTCACATCTATAAACCATTGGAGCATAATTTGCGGTTCGATAGTGCCTCCAGTTCTCTCGGCTGTAGCCACTCGGTTTATATAATTTTCATCTATAGAGACAAGCAAGCCTTTATCTTTTAACTTATCTACAATTTTTTCTCTGGCCTCAGTAATTTTCATCCCTTCAAATTCACCGGCGATGGGCAGAAGGCGTCCGTGGCCATCAATAATTTGTTCTTTGTCCAAATTATATTTTTCTGCGAGGGCGAAGTCTTCGTGTGAGTGCCATGGAGTGATAGTCATCACCCCGGTGCCAAATTCCATATCAATAATGGAGTCTTTGATGATAGTGGCTTCAATCGGGCCATTTATCCACTCGAGATTTATTTTTTGCAAATGTTGCCAATCCTTGTATCGAACATCATCTGGATGCATCACAACATATTTATCTCCAAATTTTGTCTCTGGCCTTGCAGTCCCTATTTCAAATGGGCCATATTTAAATGTATAAAACTTTCCTTTTCTTTCTTCATAAACAAGTTCATCATCAGAAATAACTGTTTGGCCTTTTGTATCCCAATTTACTATTCTTGAGCCTCTATAAATAAGACCTTCCTCATACATTTTTTTGAAAGCGGTTCTGACTGCAAGGTTTCGCTTCTCGTCCAAAGTGAAAGCTTCCCTTGACCAATCAAGTGATGCTCCCATTTTGCGAAGTTGATTAACAATGGTTTGTCTACTTTCTCCTACAAACTTATTCACATGCTCAAGGAATTTTTCTCTGCCTATTTCCTTTTTCCTTAAACCTTCTTTCTCTAATAGCTTAGTGACTTTTGTATCTGTAGCAATGGCAGCATGGTCAGTCCCTGGAAGCCACAAGGTTTGTTTACCTTGCATTCTGTTGTATCTGATCAGAGTGTCTTGCATTGAATCTTCTAAGGTGTGGCCCAAATGGAGCACTCCTGTGGCATTTGGAGGGGGGAGAATGATAGAAAAAGTTTCTGAATCAGGCTTAGTTATCCCCAGTTCAATAAGTTTGTCCGGATTAAACAATCCACTTTTCTCCCAAATAGGGTAAATTCTGGCTTCAGTTTCCTTAGGATTATAAGGTTTTAAAAACTTTTCATTCATTAAGATATATTAACATGAATAGAAATAATGTTATTTCAAGTATAAAGGACAAAATATTGATATAAATCTTGAATATATAAGAAAGTAAAATAGTAAGTCTATATGTCTGAATATATAGGTCTTTTATAGAAAATTTTATATTCATAAAGGACAATAAAATAATAAAGGACATTTAGATAAAAAACGTTCTAAAATAAGGATATTTCTTGTTTTATATATTAGTACGACATATTGACAAATCTGTAAAAAAACGTAGTGTATGGAAATTAATGAAATACTTAATTTTTAGCCAGAAATTTAAGAATATTTTCACCACTTATCTAGTGGGGACTTTGCTTTTATTGAACTTTCCGTTCCAAGCTTATGCTGATTTAGTGACTGTGGATCTTCAAGCAAATGGTCAAAACGCCTTAACCTTAGCGACATCAACAGATTCGTTTGATGTTTCAGTATTTTCAACTAACGCTGCTTCGTGTCAGATGACTTCACCTATGAATTCTGGTATTTCTCCATCTGCAAGTTTGCATGTGAATCCAGGTGACGCCTTCTATCCAAGTATTGGAGGAAGTACAACCTTTACTGTGACTTGTGATGATGGAACTGGTGTGACTGCAACTGATAGTGTTGTTGTGTCTCTCCCAGCAATTGTTGTTCCTCCAACTCCTCCAACTGTAAATGTGAAGGCTAATGGTTCAGATGGTCCAGTTACTCTCACATCCCCAGCAACTTATACATACACATGGACTTCAACTAATTCCACTAGTTGTGCCCTTACTTCTCCATCAGCCTCAGGTTTATCCACAGCTGGTACAAGCTCAGTTATATCACCAGGTAATGCTTTCTATCCTACAGCTGGATCTCCAGTAACCATTACAGTTCAATGTACAGATGGCACAACCACAGTTTCTGATTCAGTGGTAATAAACCTCGCAGTTGTGCCCGGCGTCCCAACCGTATCTCTTACAGCCAATGGTGCTCACCCAAATCTGTCTCTCACATCCCCAGCAACTTATACATACACATGGACTTCAACTAATTCCACTAGTTGTGCCCTTACTTCTCCATCAGCCTCAGGTTTATCCACAGCTGGTACAAGCTCAGTTATATCACCAGGTAATGCTTTCTATCCTACAGCTGGATCTCCAGTAACCATTACAGTTCAATGTACAGATGGCACAACCACAGTTTCTGATTCAGTGGTTGTAAGTCTAAACGCTGGTGGCGGAGGCGGAGGTGGCGGCGGAGGAGGGGGTGGCTCATGTGGCACTCTTCCAACCATAAACAGCTTACTTACAGCCTCAGGAACAGTTGGTACAGCCTTTTCATATACAGTAACAACTACCAGCACTTCAACTCCAACTTATTCAATCGGAGCATCTATTCTTCCTGCAGGTTTGTCCTTTAGTACTACTACAGGGATTATTTCTGGCACCCCAACACAAGTTGAGACACAAAACATAACTATTACGGCCACAAATCCTTGTGGTTCTAATACTCAGACATTGGTTATTACTATTTCAGCAGCAGGCGGGGGTGGTGGAGGCGGGGGAGTAATACCTCCAGTTGTATCAACTGGTGGTGGAGGTGGTTCAGCTGGAGGCCGAAGACACCCAATATATACAACGACCCAATCAACTGGGCTTGAGTGTCTATATTTAAAGGATTATCTAAGGCAAGATTTTGCAAATAACCCAATTGAAGTGATGAAACTTCAAGCTTTTCTACTTAATTTTGAAGATTATACTAACGTCACAGTAAACGGAATCTTTGATCAAGCTACATTTGATGCTGTTTCAGCCTTCCAAACTAAATACAAGGATGACATCCTTACACCATGGGGAGAAACAAATTCAACTGGTTATGTATATATTTTGACCTTGAAGAAAATAAATGAAATCTATTGTCAGAGAGCCTTCTCAATATCAGAACAGCAACAGCTTGAAATCAATGCTCACAAGGCTCTACTTGAACACCTAAATACAATAGGTAGTGCCACAACTACACCAATAGTAGGGGAAAATACCTCAACCACTACACCAACACCCATTGTTGGAGAGATATCTCCGCCTAAAGGACAAAATCTTTCAAATATAGGTGCCGCCCTGTTCGCCTTCCCAACAAGTATGGCGGGGTTAATGCAATGTCTCTATGAGTGGTTGCTGATTCTAATTGTCCTTTATTTCTTAGGAGATGTCCTTAAAGATGTCTTTTATAAAGAATTAGAAGAAAATGTCCTTAAGAAATTTATAGCCAAGTGGACAATTATCATAGTTGGATTATTGGCATCAATAGTTATCGCTTTCATATTGTATGAGTGGTGTTTAATCTTCCCACTTGTTGTTGCCCTTATACTTTCAATCATTTGGGTTTCTGTTTATCCAAAGCATGATTCTATTAAAGTTCACATTAAATCTTGGTATATCGTTGTGCGTGCACGAGGAAAATCTATGTGGATAAAATATAAAAATAAGAACAATAATTTGGTTCCCATCATTTTACCTGCACATGTGGATAACAAATCTGTTGAAACAAAGGCTGATATTTCAAAGAAAACTAACTAAGAGAAAGGTTTCCTTGGGCTTTTATATCTATAGATTCTTTAATTAATTTTGGATTTTTAAGGAGGTTTATATAGGCAGTTATTCCTATCATCACTGCATTGTCTGTAGTTAAAGACTTCTCTGGGAGTAGAATATTTAAATCTTGATTTTTAGTTCTAATTTTTTCTAATTCGTTTCTTAGGTGAGTATTTCCAGATACTCCTCCGGCCACTATAAGGGTATTCACTCCATACTTCTCTAGAGCTTTTTCTGTTTTGGTTATGAGGACTTCTATGGCTGCATCTTCGAAGGCTCGAGCTGTTTCTTTTTGGGTTTCTGGAGTTATCATCTCATCTTTTAATTTATATAAAACTGAAGTTTTTAGCCCTGAAAAGGAAAAATCAAAGTCATTTGAATGAATCATAGGGCGAGGGAATTCAAAGCTCGGAGTGAGACCCGCTTTTCTGTGCTCTTCTGCAAGCTTAGAGATTTTTGGTCCACCAGGGTATTCAAGACCAAGTAATCTGGCTACTTTATCGAAGGCTTCACCGACGGCATCATCTCTGGTTTGGCCAATGACTTCATATTCTCCATAGTTTTTAATATGAACAAGTTCTGTATGACCCCCAGAAACGAGAAGAGCAATTGCTGGGAGTATTAATTTTTCTTTTATCCCAAAGAGAGTTGAATATATGTGTCCCTCCATATGATTTATAGGCAAAACAGGAATGCTCCATCTTTCACCAATTTCTTTGGAGAAAACTATTCCAGCCCAAAGTGCTGGTTCAAGGCCTGGGCCGCTTGTGACTGCAATGTAGTCTATGTTTGGTTTATCCAAATTTTCACCCGCTTCTTTAAGTACTTTTTCTACTAAAATAGGCAAATTCTTCTCATGTTCTCTTTTGGCGAGCATGGGTACGACTCCACCGAACTCTTTGTGCATATCTATTTGAGAAACAAGGGCATTTGAGAGGATTTTAAACAGAGGCGCATCGAGTTCACCACCACATTCGAGTAGGGCGACGGCGGTCTCATCACAACTAGTTTCTATGGCTAAGATTTTCATTAAAACAGTAATTATTAGTATATAGGACTATAAACTAAGTGTATAATAGGGCAATGATTAAGGATTATGTACGGGCCGCCAATTATTTGAGCGCCATTCAGATTTATTTGTGGGACAATTTTTTATTAGAAAAACCTCTTACTAGCGACGATATAAAATCAAGGCTCCTCGGTCACTGGGGAACTTGTCCGGGGATTAACTTTGTTTATGCGCATTTAAACGACATCATCATTAGACATAAGCAGGACATGATGTTTATCCTCGGTCCTGGTCACGGCTTCCCAGCTCTCCAAGCCAATTTGTTTTTGGAGAAAACTCTTGGTCAATTTTATCCAGAAGCGACTCAAGATGAAAACGGAATAAAATATTTGGCTAAAAACTTTAGCTGGCCATACGGCTTCCCAAGTCACTCGAACCCCGGAGCACCTGGAGTAATCCTCGAAGGTGGTGAACTCGGCTACTCTCTCTCTACTGCATGGGGGACAGTACTCGATAATCCCAAATTAATCACTGCGTGTCTTGTTGGTGATGGAGAAGCAGAGACGGGGGCTCTCGCCACTTCGTGGCATTTAAGTAAATTCGTCGATCCAAAGACTAATGGAGCGGTACTCCCAATTCTTCATCTCAATGGTTATAAAATTTCTGGCCCCACTGTTTTTGGTCGAATGAATAATGAAGAACTCAAGGAATTATTTTATGGATACGGTTATGAACCGATTATTGTAGATGGAAATGATGATGAACTTTATGAAAGGATGCCCATCGCTCTAGAAACAAGTTTAGAAAAAATCAAAAAGCTTCAAACAGAAGGCAAGGCTGAAACAGATTCTTATCCTCGCTATCCAATGATTGTTCTCCGAACCAAAAAGGGTTGGACAGGAGTGAAGGAATCCAGAGGTAGAAAAATAGAAGATAACTGCCTCGCTCACCAAGTGGTTTGTTCACACGTGAAGTCTGATCCAGAAGAACTGGTTTCTGTTGAAGCTTGGCTTCGTTCATATAATTTCACAGAATTGTTTGATAAAGAAAAAGGCTTTTCTAAATCTATTACTGATCTCATCCCTCCACCTGAACTGGCGATGGGGAACAACAAACATACTTTCGGTCTGAAATACACAGGTCAACCACTCAATCTCCCAGACGCAGAAAGATTTATGGAAGACGCAAAGATTCCTGGCACCGTGGGTTCGAGCAGTATGATACGCATGGCAGAATATTTGAAAGAAGTTTTCAAACTAAACAAAGACAGTAAAAACTTCCGCCTCATGTCTCCAGACGAAACATATTCGAATAAACTTCAATCAATTTTCCCAGAGACCTCTCGTGCCTTCGCTGGGCCAATAATGCCTTGGGACATAGACCTCGCACCTGACGGACGAGTGATGGAAATGCTTTCTGAACACTCACTCCAAGGCCTCGTCCAAGGATATATTTTGACCGGCAGACATGCGGTCTTTGCTTCTTATGAGGCCTTTGTCCAAGTAGTTTCTAGTATGGCGGATCAGTATGCCAAGTTCCTCCACGTCGCTCGCGAGATTTCTTGGAGAGGAGATATTCCTTCTTTGAATTATATTTTGACTTCCTCTGGTTGGAGACAAGAGCACAACGGCTTCTCTCATCAAAACCCCGGCTTCATCGATGCGATGCTCCAGAAGCAAGGATGCTTTGTGAAGGTTTTCTTCCCACCAGACGGCAACACCGCCCTAGCAGTCCTAGAACAATGTTTAAAATCTAAAAATGAAATTAATCTAATCGTGGCTGGCAAAACTGTCGAACCAAGATGGCTTGGTGCAAATTTGGTCAAGCAAGAACTTCAGTCGGGGTTAATGACTTGGGACTTTGCCAGTGATGAAAATCCTGATTTGGTTTTCTCTGCCGCTGGAGAATACTTAACCAAAGAAGCTCTTGCAGCCATGATGATAATTCGTGAGAAATTACCACAGATAAAACTCCGCTATGTGAACATTTTGGAGATTTCGGCCATAGGTATCGGGAATTCGATGTGCAGAGTGCCCCTCCATTCATTCAATGATTATTATATGGATGATAAGCCAGTAATCTTTAATTTCCACGGATATCCAGAGACCCTCAAACAAGTTTTGTTTGACCATCAGGATGGCAAGAATAGATTTTATGTTCATGGTTATACAGAAAATGGTTCAACAACCACACCATTTGATCTTCATCTTAGAAATAAAACTAGCCGCTACGACCTCGCCATGGAAGCCTTCAAAATCTTGGCTGAAAGGAATCTCATCACTACTGCTGAAGCCGAGCAATTGACCGAAGAATTCACTCGCAAGATATCTGCGCATCATGAATTCATAATTAAGAATGGTGTTGACCCAGAAGAAATTAATAATTGGGCATGGAAACGATAAATCTATGAAAATTTTAACTGTCAATGTAGGAAGTGAGTCGAAGAAATACACATTGTTTGTAGATGATAAGGAGGTATGGAATGTGCATCAAGAAGAACGGGATGGACAGCTCGGTGAAGACAAGTTGAGTGAACAGTTTGATTGTATTGCCTTTCGAGTGGTCGCTCCGGGGACATACTTTAGGGAACACAGATTAATAGGCGAAGAATTCTTTAGACAGTTAACCATGGCGAGGGAAAAAGCACCTCTCCACATAGACAGAACATTTATAGAGATACAGTTTTTCAAAAGTCGATTTCCAAATACAAAGATGGTGGCGATTTCTGATTCGGCCTTTCATGCCACCTTACCTGACCATGCACGACTTTATGCACTACCCTTGGACGATGCGAGGAAGTTTGATATAGAACATTTTGGATATCATGGCATTTCACTTTCTTCTATTGTAGAAAAATTAAGGGCAGAAGGTAAATTGAAAGACAGGATGATTGTCTGTCACCTCGGTGGAGGTTCAAGTATCACTGCTATTAAAGAAGGAAAAAGTATTGATACCTCGATGGGCTTCACGCCACTTTCTGGTTTGACTATGGCTACGAGGGTAGGAGAAATAGATGCTGGGGCACTCGTTTATTTGTCTGAAGCGAAAGATTTGCATGGAGAAAGGTTCGAGGAATATTTGGGCAATCAATGTGGCTTCCTCGGCTTCGCTGGGACTCCAAGCATGAAGCAACTCTTGGACGAAGAACATACAAATGAGAGGGCAGCACAAGTAATAAGTATGTTCGTCTATCAAGTGCAGAAATACATTGGTGCTTATGCTGTGGCACTTGGTGGTTTGGATTTGTTGGTTTTCTCTGGAGGCATCGGTGAGCCTTCTGAACCAATCCGTTCAAAAATACTTTCTGGTATTGGCGCTCTAAAAGAAAATGTTTTAGTTGTACCAACAGATGAAGCAGGGGAGATGAATAGAATAGCTAAGAGTATCTAGCTTGACTTTTGGTTCTAAATATGTTTATGTAAACACAGAGTATGTGTTCGTTGGCAACCATTCAAGAGGGCTAAACCATGACGGAGAAGAAGCCACTCAAGCTTCGACTGGAAGATTTGCCACCCAAGATTAGGGATATGGTGCAGATTTTTCACCCCGGAGCCACCGGCATCGCCGTAGAGGAAACTCACAGCGGGCATGATGTGGAACAGGTGGGAGAACAGACCAAGCAACAAGGATTTCTCATCACTTGCTACGTGCCGCGTCAGGAAAACGCAATCCTTTTCCGTGTGGTGGACACGAACGACAACTGGAGCATGCATTGGTACAAGATGCTCCACGTGTTGAGGGCTCAGTACGCATCGTAAAGCGCTTACCTTCGGGTAGGCGTTTTTTCATAAAAAAAAGACCCTTTATTTATACTCGCGGGTCTTGGACGAGTGTGTTGCTAGGCGATGCCTAGTTCGTTCTTGAGGTCGGTCTCCATTGCTTTCATACCTTCAAGCATGGAGCGGTCCCACTTCAAGGCTGATCGTTGTATCTCCTCGTTCGAGTATCGCCCCACAGTGTTGTAGTCAGGATTATCCTCGAACCACTTGATGTCGGCAGAGATGATGGCGATATCGTATTCAATCTCAGTTATTTGACTCTGTATGTAGTCGAGTCTGTTCTGGTTGTCCGTTTGTCGCGACATCTTGCGCTTAGCTCTCCACCGAATGATCAGTGGGGCCACGACATAGACTACGAAAGCGGCTATGCCGTAGAGCAGCAGGAGAGCCAGAAGCATCTCGATTGATTCTTTCTGGTTTGTCACTGTACCTCTTGGCCTAAGCCGTGGGGGAAGTGTGGAGACGAATTTCGTTGGCCTGCGCAGATGCGAGTGCGTAGAACGTCTCGACCTGGTCGATCAAACCCGGGAGGAGGGAGAGGGGGTTGTCGATGATGTTGTGCGGCGCGTTCGACTCCACCTTCTCGATGGCCCGTTCGAGGCTGCCGAGCACTGCATACACGAGTGTGTAGCGCGCGCCGATGCCTAAGTCCAACCTGATCAAAGCTTCACAAGTCTCAGCGACTGAGCGTGCCCTGGTCAGTAATTCTTCTTTCGTTTCATATCTCTTTTGCATATACCCTCGGCCTAGCCGGGAAGGGAATGAGTCAAACATCGGGTCTACTTATATCATAGCACTTTTAACTACGAAAGTCAAGTTTGATTTATATATAAAAAAGTTCATGCTGGAGGAAGCGAAAAAGCTTACAAAATAACCATAAAACCAATGATAGATCCAACAAAAGTAGATTTGAATCAGTTACCAAAAAAGTTTTGTGATGGGGCGATTGGAGCGTACGGCAAGGACCTTTTCTCTTTCGTCCTCACCTCTGGGAACAACCTAGACTCCTTCGCCACCACTCCACAAGTGATGAAAAGCATCAGTGTTTGGATGAATGGCCAAATCCAAAATTATGAAAAGCAATTTGGACCCATCGACATGACCCCTCCGCCAATCCAAAGTCCAATCCAGAAAGCGGATTTGAAATAATAATAAATATAAAATTGGTATAATTTGCACATGCTAACTTTATATAATGTAATTTCTGCAGATGGATTTATTGCCATAGCTGATGGTAGCGAAGATTTTATTCCAGATGAAATGTGGGTTGGTTTTATTGATCTTTGTAAACAATACGGATCTTTTATAACTGGTAGAAAAACTTATGATGCCATCCAAAAATACGATGAGAGGTTATTAAAAACGCTTGAAGAATTGCCAATAAAGAGAATAGTGGTGAGCAACGACATGCAATTCAAGCCGAAAAAAGAATATGTCGTAGTTAATTCTTTAGAAGGGGTGATAGCCTTAGCACCAAACGGTCTTGTGTCTAGCGGTCCAATCTTAAATAATTCTATACTGAAAGCTGGTTTAGTTGATAAAATTATCCTAAGGGAATTGCCGGTTCGTGTGGGCAATGGAATCCCAGCTTTTGACAAAAATTTAGTGGGGAATGTCCCAATAGAGGAAATAAAGTAGTGGTTGAATTATTTTTAAGTAAGAGTAGGGTAAAGATATGAAAAATGATGCATTGTTTTGTATAGGTCAAAAGGCCTTTGTTGAGAAGGATGGGAAAGTCCTAGTTCTTTTTGATCCAGTCGAAGGGCTTGATTTCCCTGGTGGAAAAATTCAAGAAGGAGAAGCAGTTGATGCAGAAGCAGCCAGTTTAATCCGTGCGCTGAAAAGGGAAGTAATGGAAGAGACGGGTTTTGAGGTAGAAGTTTTTAATCCATTTGCTGTTTGGTATCACGAATTTCCTAAAAGCAGCAGAAATTATGGAAAGGTGGTATACCTCGTAGCCTTTAAGGCAAAATATGTTTCAGGTGAATTAAAACTAAGTGATGAACATGATGGTTTTAAATGGGTAGATAAAAGTGACTATTCTACAGTAGATGATGGAAGTGATTATTTTGATGTATTAGAGAAGTATTTTGGACCCATCGACATGACCCCTCCGCCAATCCAAAGTCCAATCCAAAAAGCAGATTTGAAATAGGATTTGACATATATAAATTAGTGTGATATTTTACTCGTGGAAGTTGAAGCAGGCACACCACATTCTAACGAGGCACCAATGCCCAAAATCAGAATTCGGTTCGCACCTCCAGAGGACCTGCGTTTCAAGGAAACCTTCTTTCTGGTCGAAGCGACCGGCTGCGAACAGCATTTTCTCTGGTCAGAGTGGCACAAGCGGGTGAAGTGGGAAGAGCAGGGTATGGGTTGCACTGGCCAGATAGGCACGCTCGACCGCCGGCCCGTCATGCTGACTTTCTTCTGGGCCCGAATCAATGGAAAGTTGGTTGGGTTCTGGGATTCCACGAGTCAGGTGGTCGACCACAAGATGATCGAGAAGTGGCTCGCCGAAAATTGCACACCCCCCAAGTGTGACAACGGGACGCGAAGTGCGCAGTGCGATGCGATGAACTTTCATCACTGCATACATGCAATTCAGGAAGCGAACAAGGCAGGGCTCTCGCTCGCCACAGCCTGAAGAGGGGAACATAGTCCTAACGCAATTGGTTAGGGCTTTTTATTTTAATAAATTTTTAATAAATTTTTAATAATTGACATTATTTTGTATAAGTTTTAGAGTGTGGGCTCGTCAGTTCTTTCACACATTTCCTCTTATGAAGGAGATTCACGATGAAAAAGGCTGAGTTTCTTGATCGTCTGGAACAACACATCCTAAGTGGAGACAGGATGGCGCGTGGCGAAAAGGCTTTCGCTCAGTTTCTCCACTGGTGGCTCGACAAGTTCGAAATCCCGAGTGATAAGAAGTATGACTTCTTTCACATCGATCCTTACTTGCCTCAGTTGGCAATGGATGCTTGGGAAGCAATGCGCACAGGGACCGACGATGAGACTGTTCGTTTCCATCATGCCTACAATCTTGATACTGGGTGGAGAATGGGGAACATCATGGATTTGGGTTTTGACAGCAGTACTCAACAAATCTCTGGGATGTTCACACTCCGCACTGTACTAAGTGCAGTCATGGGTGATGATTCTCGTATCGGGTCTGAAGTTGAGACATATTGCGGAGCGCAATCAATGGCGCTCCAAGGCCTGTTCGATAAGTTCATTCGTCAGGTTTATCGCAAGGGTCTCTTTCAGATTATCTCCAATGATCGGTCGCGAGGTATGAAGGGGGTTTTTGGCCCCACCGAACTCAGAACCTATATCCTCGCTGGTCGAACAATGTTCACTTTCGCCCGTCCGAAGAAGAGGGGTGTTGAGGTGAGCGTTTCGTTCGTGGCCGGTGACGACGATGACCTGGCCCTTGAAGCCGGTGTTCAATCAGTCGAGGCGAATCTCCCCACCGCTTTCTACATGATCGAGGATGTCATCTCTCGTTGGCCTGAGAGCACGAAGGAGCAGAAGAAGCTCTTCAAGGCTGACACGAAGGTTTGTATAGTGTAATGAAGTTTAACGGTTTGTCTTTGGACAAGCCGTTTTTTTTATTTGAGTTTTGGGAGTAATTCAAAACCTCGCTCGACTAATCTTTCTCCTATTTTTCCCCAATTTACATAATTTTTAAATTCTGATGGGTTAATGAGTTTTATTTCTTTGATTACTCCGTAGGCTGGGTCAGATACGAATGGCCCAAACGGTCTGACATTACAAACATAGCGGAGTTCGTATTTAAAGCTATTATCTTTTGTCTTAATAACTTTTTGATATCCAATAGGTAAGTAGGAAATTATTTCCATATTCGATTCCTCTAGTGCTTCGCGTCTGAGGGTTTGTTCGAAAGTTTCTCCTGGTTCAATCCTGCCTCCGGGGAAGCCCCATGTGTCTCCTGGTCCTCCAAAAAATCCAAGAACAATTACCAACTTTCCTTCACAGAAACAAACTCCGTAGCATTGTCTGCATAGAGCTGGGTCGAGGTCGTCGAAAGTGTCTACATCGTTGTATTCGAACACGACTTCTCCGTTGCTCGGTTTAAATGCTTCTGTGATTTTAACCATATTGTTGTGACCCTACAGAGAGTCGAACTCTGCTTCCATCCTTGAAAAGGATGTGTCCTAACCGATAGACGATAGGGCCATTTAATGCCGAAATATAATAACATTTTTGGTCAAAAAGGCAATAAATGTTAAGGTAGGAATACGGAAGAGTGGCTGAGTGGTTGAAGGCACCGGTTTCGAAAACCGGCATGGGGGAAACCCTATCGAGAGTTCAAATCTCTCCTCTTCCGCACTCGAGAGATTTGAACTTAATATTCAAGGTATAATGTATAGTATATCTACTTAATTATCATAATCATGAAAAGAATATTAATTTTGGCATTATTAGTGGCCCCGTTTGTCTTAAGCACTTCAGTTTATGCACAAACTGTTGCGACAACAGCTTCAACAACTACAGCCTCAATAGCTGATCCTGGTTTAACTCCTGATAGCTCATTTTACTTTCTAGATAAATTCGTAGAAAGTTTGCAAGATTTTTTTACTTTTAATCCAGATGCGAAAGCCAAGTTGCAAATACAATTTGCTGCAGAGAGGGTGGCAGAAATCAAGATCATGATAAAAAGCGGTGGAGTAAATGATCCTGGTATAACTGAGGCACAAACAAGACTTCAAGAGCATACTAAGAAAGCAGATGAGATAATCAAGCAAGAAAAAGGTTCTGGTAAAGATGTTGCTGAACTAGAAGCTGAATTAAATGACAGCATTACTAATAATGATCAAGAATTAGAAGATACTATCCAAAATGCCGAACAAGATTTGGAGAGCCAAAAGAATGATTTGGAGCAACAAATAAACCAAGCAGAAAAGGCTGGTGATAAGGCAAAAATACAAGAACTCAAACAGCAAATAAAAGATGCTGAGAAGAATACTGAAGATATAAAAAAACAAACTGAGAATACTAGAGAAATGTTAAAGAGAGATAGCCAAGGCGAGGACAATCAAAACAATCAAGGAGAGCAGAATAATTCTGGGGAAAATAACCAAGGTTCAGACAACTAGCAAGATAAAAAATTTGTGATAATCTAATTGTCACAGCGCGGTTAGCTCAGTTGGTAGAGCGCGTCATTGACGTTGACGATGCCAGAGGTTCGAGTCCTCTACCGCGCACAGTAAACTGCTTTACTGTGCTTGAGGACTCGAAAAGGTTCTCCTATATTTTTGAGGAGCTCTGCTTTGAGAAAATAGGAAACCTGTACTGAAGCTGTAAGCTTCGAGTCCTCTACCGCGCACTCGTATATAATAGGGAGATGAGTTTTGTAAGGAAATATTTATTATGGTTTTTACTTTTTGGGTCTTTTGGCTATGCGTATTTTGGGCATGTCCCACAACCTTGTGATAAGCCGATCGAGTATAGTCTCGGCGTTTTCGATCAACGTTTTGGAGTTTCTAAAACAGATTTTTTGGCTTCATTAAAAAGTGCGGAGAATTATTGGGAGAAGGCGGTGGGGAGAAATTTGTTTGAATATAGTGAGCAAGGCAAGTTAGAAGTGAATCTTGTCTATGATGATAGGCAAGCGACAACCCAAAAAAACAAAATCCTCGAATCAAATGCGAACCAGAGCAAGGAATCAGCAGATTCACTCAAAATTGATTTGGATAAATTAGAAGCTCAGTATGAAATAGATAAAAATGGTTACCTTAGTTTTTTGAGCTCTTTTAAAGAACGTGAATCAAAATATTCCCAAGAAGTTAGTTATTATAATGCTCGAGGTGGGGCACCAAAAACAGAATACACCAGATTAGTACAAGAGAAACAAAGTTTGGACGAGCAGGGGATAGAATTAGAATCAAAAAGAGTGGCATTGAATAATTTAAGTGATGAGATAAACGCATTGGTTAAAAAACATAATTCATTCGTGACTTTGGCCAACACTAATATAAATACACTCAATCAATCAGCGGGCAAAGAATTTAATGAAGGGGAATATATTATGGACAGAAGTGGGGAAAGAATAAACATTTATGAGTTCACTTCAAAAGTAAAATTAGTGAGAATACTTGAACATGAACTTGGACATGCGCTTGGACTTGGACATGGGCAGGACCCAAACGCCATTATGTATTACCTTAATCAAGGTGAGAATTTAACTCCAACCAAAGAAGATAAAACAGCTGTAGAGAAAGCTTGTGCGGTCAGCAAGACCTATTTACAACAGGCATTTGATATGATACAATCCGCGCAGAATTAGGTGAACCAAGCAGTTCTACCCGTACTTTGAGGAATTACTCCATGATGAAGAGAATCGCGTTTCTGGGCTTGTTTCTGGCCCTCTCAACACCCCTCGGGGCGCAGACCAGGGTTGATTCCGCTGGTCATGCTTATGTCCTGCCTTCGGCGACGAAGGGGGGATTCATCTCCAAGGATGCGTACGTCGAAGCAGTTCGTCGGTGCGACCGCAAGGTCATCCGCGTGGACTGCGCCGAGCTCGTTGAAGCGGCCACAAGATTCATCCCTGGTGGCCACCAGTACGAGAGTTTGGAAACTCTCGCGAGCTACATGAGCTCGCTCGTTGTTCGCGAATGCAAGATCGGGCCGGTGCTCATGTCGCGGATTCGGTTCGGTAAGGCTGAGCCGTGGGCTCGTCCGCTCCGTGCAGGGGAACAGTGTCTCTACGACACCAATCTCGGCAAGGATGTCTTCTCATTGTCGTGTGGCAACATCATCACCGGTGTTGCGAACCCCGTACCCGCGGTGGCTGAAGCTCCTAAGCAGGTTGTGCCCCAGAGGCTCAACCTCGCTCCGGACACTACCAAGGTGGTAGTGAGCGAATCACCCTCGCCACAGCCGGTTGTGGCCCCAGTGGTTCCAGCTCCAGTTACGCCGACGAAGGTGCAAGCTGGTCCAACCAAGGAGAATGCACAGGTTGGTGCGAGTGCGGAGAACCCAGTGCGAGTCATCGGTGTCATGTCGATCGTCGACATGCCGAGTACGCATTGGTCCCGCAATTGGGGTAAGTACCTTGTGACCACAGCAGTGCTTGTGACCGCAGGTCACTTCATCTGCGAGAACAACAACTGCTACAAGAGGCCCAAGGATGTGACGAACATCTACCTGTCTCCACGCTAGGCTACACAGAGCGACCTCGGTCGCTCTTTTTTCTTAGTTTTTATGAACGTAAAGATAAATATCTTCGAGAGCCTTCACTGCATCACCTGAAGCAATATTGTTTTGATGATAGAGACCATCGGTGCAATCTCCGGCCGCCCAGAGACCATCTACTTTTGAACGTTGATTTTTTGGGTCAACTATTATTTGTTTGTTTGCATTTAGTTCGACTAATTCTTCGACGAGGCTGGTAGTGGGGACAAGACCTATTTCAACAAAGATACCAGTCACTTTTATTTCATTCGCTTTATTGGTGTTTGCATCTGTATAAATAATCGAAGAAACAAATTGTTCACCTTTAATTTCTTTAGGTACTGCATTTTTAATAAGCTTCATCTTTGGATTTTTGAGCACTGCTTCGACTGTTGATTCATCCGCTTTTATTAAATCAGTACGAACAAGCATGGTCACAGACTTCGCATAAGCCAAGAGTTGCGCTGCTGATTCAAAGCCTGCATTGCCTCCACCGATGACTACTACGTCTTGATCAGAAAACATTGGACCATCACAAGAAGCACAGTAAGTGATACCTTTGTTCTCAAATTCTTTGGCCCCGGAAATGTCGAGTTTTCTGCGAGTTGAACCAGTGGTGACGAGTACAGTTTTTGATTCGAGTGTTTCTTTTGGAGTTTCTACTTTGAATACATTGTCTGTCTTTGAAATTTTAGTGACACGTTCACCGAGTTTTATCTCCACATAATTTTCTGCATAAGCACGAAGGTGTTGTTCAAGTTGTTTGCCTAAATCAATGCCAGAGATTTTTACTGTCCCTATCCAGTTTTCTACACCTACTGATTCTGTGGATTGACCTCCGATTGATTCAGCTATTAAGGCTGTCTTAAGTCTCTTCCTCGCAGCATAAATACCTGCAGAAACTCCAGCAGGACCCCCACCAACAATTATTAAATCGTATATCATAGTTCGCTAAGAATAGCAGAAAAAATTTTAAATGAAAAATCCGCGAGGTCGACCGTAGTCAACTTCGCGGACACCTAGCGGGTCAATCCTTTGACAGCTCTCCTTTTGGCTTGCCACTCACGATAGTCCTTGTTCGTGAGGACTGTAATCACCACGACTGCAGCCACAGATACGAAGACAAACGGCCAAACCATGAGACAAATTGCCAGGATTTCTCCTAGAACTGCCAAGCCAATGAGTATGACTCCATCTTGAATGTCTCCAATCATCGCTGAAGCAAAGAAAGAAAAGAATGCCATCAGAAACGTCACGGCCCAGCCACTCATGAATTCACCAGAGTAGGTGGTCATGATTCCCATCAGAAAACAGATTGCAGGGACAATAAATGCCAGACCATCATTCGTTCTGATTTGGCGCCGATACCAGCGAAGAATTTCACCCACGGGGCCTCCTTGAAGATAAGCGGTCGAACAAGTCTTCGAGCACAATACCACAAATTATAAATTTTGCAATATCAAATGAGCAACATCCGATGTTGCTCAAAATGTTGCTCAAAAGAAAAACCTGCATTACTTACTTAATGCAGGTTGAAGTTTGGTTTTGTATAGATATCTCACCAGAACAACACTATATACTGCCAGAGCGACCAAGAGCGTGATTCTGGTGTACAAGTGTTGTTTATTCAAAACAGTGGCGCTGAGCATCCAGCCACCAAAAAACCAAATAGTAAAATACTCTTCGATTGAGTCTTTACAGACTTTGTTGATTGTCAGCACCCATATGACAAAACTGAATGCAATGGCGCCGAACATTGAATCAAGCTCGTTCTTCCAATGAATCGAATTGCCATTGAAAGAAATCAATTCGTAAGTCAAAGAGAACACTGCGGGGAAAAACAGAAGAAGGGGCAGTGGTTCAAACCAACTCGCCAGAAAACCTCGAATCTTTTTAAGCATAATAACGAGCTCCTGTGTGCAAGCACATGGTTGGTTGTCTGCGTGTATTACACCACTATCCATATTAAAAAGCCACCCTTGCAGGTGGCTTTTTAATGAAATGAGCAACATCGGATGTTGCTCAAATATCAAATCTTACTTCAATTTTGAACGGCGGAGGAAGGCTGGTACGGCACCCCAATCATCATCAGTGTCATCTTTGACCGAAGGGGCGATGACTTCAGAATTTTTCTTTTCTTCAGTGAGAGGTTTTTCTAGAACCTTTTCTGCTGGTTTGGAGAAGATGGGCATACTGTTAAAAATTTTGTCCTTACCATCATCAACTGGAGTGTTGTTAAAGAGGGAAGTAGCCTTGCGTTGCATGTTTTCTGGGAAGCTCGCAGCAATAACAGTAATTTTAACTTCACCCTTTTTGAGTTTCTCATCCTTGACTGTCCCGAAGATAATCTTGGCATTAGTATCAACTGATTCAGTGATAACTTTGGCAGCATCTTGGATTTCAAACATGGTGAGGTCGTCGCCTCCAGCGATGGAGAAGAGTACCCCTTTTGCCCCAGCTATAGATACTTCAAGCAGTGGGCTTGAGATGGCAAGGCGGGCAGCTTCTTCAGCTCGTTTCTCACCTGTGGCGTGACCAATACCCATGAGAGCGGCACCAGCATTTTCCATGATTGAGCGGATATCAGCGAAGTCTATGTTAATGATTCCTGGAGTAGTGATGAGGTCAGAAATACCTTCTACAGCTTGCTTGAGAATATTGTCACAAGAAGCGAAGGCGTTTTTGGCAGTAGTGTCTTTGTCTATAGTAGCGAGGAGACGGTCGTTAGGGATAAGGATGAGAGCATCTACTGATTGCTTTAATTCTTCTATGCCTTGTTCTGCAATCTTCATTCTCTGTACCCCTTCGAAGAAGAAGGGTTTAGTGACCACGGCCACAGTAAGACAACCAGATTCTTTGGCCGTCTTAGCAATAATGGGCGCAGCTCCTGATCCTGTTCCACCACCCATACCACAAGCGATGAAAACCATGTCTGCTCCCTTTATGGATTCTTGAATTTCTTCTTTGGTTTCTTCTACTGCTCGCTTACCGAGTTCTGGATTCATTCCTGTCCCTAGACCTCTAGTGAGATTTTTGCCTATATGAATTTTTTTCTTGGCTAGAGAGTGATGCAAATCTTGCGCATCTGTATTTACTGAAATGAAATCAACTCCTTTTACCTTAGAGTTAATCATATGATTAACTGCATTTTTTCCTGAACCTCCAACTCCTATAACTTTAATCCTTGCGAATGCTTCTACTTCTGGTTTAATTTGTGGCATGTTTGTCTGATAATTTTCGGTCTCTTTTAATGTGCACATACTACAGAAAGCCCACCTAAAAGAAAACCCATTGACATTTTCTCTATAAGTTTTCTTTTTTAGGCCTTAGAATAAGGCTTTTATGGGAGAAGTCCCTTGAACCACTCGACAGTCTTTTTTATTCCATCTTGACCTGTAGAAACCATTTTATCCAAACCTCTAGTGCCTATACTCGTCCTCTCGTTCTCTGCATTGAAGCCAAAAATAGCCAAACCGTATGCCACTGACCAAGTTGAGTCTTTTGTTTTTACTTTATCTTCATTTCCAAAATGAATATCGCCGATGTTTGAAGGAAGTTTGAGTGAGTGTTCTGCAAATTCTTTTATTGTAGATATAGCTGCACTGCCACCAGTCAAAATTATTCCTGCAGGCAAGAGAGCATTACGTCCAATCTTTTTTAAATGAGCTTCGATGAGTTCAAACATATCGGACAATCTGGCGTTCACAATTTCTTCTAACTTTTTCCTTGAATGATTTGATTTGGTTAAAGAACCTAATTTTATTGACTCGGCTTCTTCAAGAGGTACCTTTAATCCTAGGGCTATATCATTGGTTATATCTGTGCCTCCGATGGGGAAGACTTCTATAGAAATCGGAGTATTGTTCTCATAAACAACTATTGAAAGGGTTTCTGCTCCGATGTTCGCGAGCACACAGCCAGCTTTTTTTTGTTTCTTGGATAGAGTGACAAACGAGGCGGCGATAGGTGAGGCAACAATATCAATGACTTCGATGTCCGCATCCTCTACTGATTTAATTAAATCTTGAATATGGTGTTCTAAACACATGATGAAAAGAATCTTGGCTTCTAGTTTTTGAGCCTTGAGTCCTTGGACTCGTCCCCAAACAATCTTGCCATCTGCTTTAAATTCAACAGGGATGGTATTAATAATTTTCTTATTTAAGGCGATTGAATGTGGGATGGCTGACTCAGCTGATTCTTCAACTTTGGATATATCGAGGTCTGTGATTTCCAAATCCGCTCTTGAAATGATAATTGAACCACTGGCGGTTACTCCAGAGAGACCAATACCACCAACAGAGACAAAGGCTCGTTTGACCTTCATTCCAGCCATTTTTTCAGCTTGAACGATGGCTTGTCTTATGTTTTGGGTAACTTCTCTGCTACTCGTGATGTACCCATGATGGAGACCTTTTGATTCGGAGTAACCTGTGCCAATTATTTTTGGGACGATATTTTTGTTCTCTTCAACTTGTTCAGCAATAACCACACGTACGTGGAAAGTGCCTATATCTATGCCTGTTGCAATGTGACGAGCCATTAGATTTTAAATTTTTTGCGCAAAATACTTTCTGCTTGTTCCATTGTATCCCCATGCTCGAATCCATTCAAATGCATGAGTCCGTGGATAAACAAATGACCAACGCTAAAACCATTTAAATGAGATAAGTTTATAAATATTTCTCCAGAATTTTTTGAGATAGGAAAGGATAGAATGTTTGTTTGCTTATCTTTCTTTCTATAAATATTATTTAGTTTTCTTGAAAGTTTACTACCACAAAATACGAGGGAAAGTTCATAATTTTCCCCCAAGACAGCATCCTTTATAGATTCAAAAGGCAAGGTTTTCACCTTGCCTTTGGTGGTATTGGAGATGCTAAATGTATCTAAGTTAGACACGGTTTTTATCTCTTACGCTTTTGGAATTTGGAAACCTCTTGAATTTTACCTAGTTTAACTAGTTCCGCAGTAGCTTCCTTCTTCTTTAGAAAGGCAAGAGTCTTGGCACGCTTCACATTCTCTGACTTCACTCTTTCGTTGTATCTCTTGCTCCTGACTCGAGGGAGGACACCAGCTCCTTGGACACGCTTTTGAAACCTTCGGAGAACCGAGAGGTTGTTTTCATTTGCACCCTTTATTACTTCTATGTTTATAGCCATATAGGGGGTTACTTTAGCACAGACTTTTTTATAAGGCAATATGCTTGAGATACTCAACGAGCAGTGGAGTTTTTATTGTTTCTTGTGCTCGAGTGGAAATATTTCTGACGGTGACTGTGTTGTCCAAAGCCTCTTTCTGGCCAAGGATAAGTAGATAAGGGACCTTATAACTTTCGGCACTGCTGAGTTGAGCCGTAAGCTTGTCTCTGCCTAGAAAATGGTGGACAGAAATTTTGTTTGAACGGAGAAGTTCTATGAGAGGAAGGGCCTTCAATTTGGCCTCACAGCCTAATTGAATAAGATAAAATTTAGGTTTAGGGAGATCGTTGTAAATCCTTTTCATACTCTCTTTTTCTTGTCTTTTTTGGCTATCAAAAACGGTAATTGAAACAGCCGGTAATTCTTTTTTAAAGCCCACTTTTTTTGAGAGACGAGAATATCTTGCACCGGAGGCGAGCAGACTTTCATCCTCAAGGTCTCGTATGGCAAAGATGGTGTGTGAATTGTATTTAGGATTACCCACAAGGGTATGAGCAAGTCTAAACTCCACGTTCAAGTGTTCAATGCATTCGAGCATCTCTTTGAAGTGAGCTCTTGAAGCAGTGGTCAGTGAACCAATAGATGGTGGTATATGGGCGAAGGAATTTTCTGGTAGATTTATTTTTAAAAGTTCGAACATGTTGTCCTTCAACCTTTTTTTATGTTCATTATCGAGATCACTAGTGATTTTCTTTGCATAGTTTGAAAGTTCCCGTTCGTACGAAGCGATGGAGTCTTTGTCCCCAATAGTATTTATTTCTACGACCAATTTCTTGTATCCACTTTCCTCCAGAATAGATAGGGCAGTACGTATAAGGATGGCTTCGGCCATGGCTTGTGGAAATCCGAGTATATGCAGACAATAATCATGAGTTCGTTTGCCCGGTTCTGATTTTCTGTAAGCAATTGATAGTGGGTGAGGAAGAGAGGCAAAATCTTTCTCAACATAAGTCCTTAGAAAAGCGGCTTTCTCTGCAGCATCGTGCCAAACTTTATCTTCTCCAAAATTTTTTAATTCTTCAGTTTGTTTTAAATCCGAGTCATTAACTCTTGGACCATCAGTAGGAATAAAACCAAAATGAGAGGCAATATAAAGAGACTTGTCGAACTCTTTTAGTAAATATGACGGTCGATCTTTAGTTTGTTTGGACATTTGTGGTGGTGGCTCGATCTGCATTTATCTCGTCTCCTGGCCAAATGTTGAAAGGCCAAAGGCGAATAACCGGTCTACCTATAAAATTCTCTCGAGGCACAGGACCCCACATCCTCGAATCAGCACTGCCAGCTCTATTGTCTCCCATAACCCAATATTCGGTGTTTGAAAGAGTAAACGAAAGATTGTCTATATTCTCGAACTTCACATAAAATTCTTTGAGAACAAAACCTTTTGGATAATCTTGGTTTATAATTGTGACTGCACCATTTTTTATGTTCACCGTTTCTCCAGGGAGGCCAATAATTCTTTTTATAAAGTATTTGGAAGGGTCTTTTGGATATTTGAAAATAAGTACTGAGCCACGTTCTGGCTGGTTAAAGCGATAACTTA